>RRZT011352206.1_pt1 | contig 106444 bp, 81 predicted proteins | sample 2165551 | NCBI WGS metagenome assembly RRZT01 (sample SAMN10456910, study PRJNA506462) | wastewater metagenome | biome: wastewater; feature: sludge; material: wastewater sludge; isolation source: wastewater sludge with Escherichia coli K12::gfp cells carrying plasmid... | place: USA: Moscow... | reverse complement strand
TTTGTAATAAATCTTCTTTTTTCATAACTGCCTAAGTGTAAGTTTTATAATGTAAAGTAAATAAAAAAAATTAATTGAGGGCTAAAAGTCCGGACTTTTAACCTCCAATTAATTACTTACACAGTTTATGAGATACTCCCTCCTGTTTAGACAAATATCTGCGTGCAAAAGCACTTCTGGATGTTAGAGATGTATTATATCTACAATAAATTTTGATTTTCGATGTTCCATATTTAAAATCTATTCTAAACAATCTAAGTTATCGACATTCAATAATTGAATTGAAAACAACAAACGCTCTCCATCCTTAATATGCTGGCAGTATTATTTACTATTAGTATCAAAATAGCTACGAAACAATATCCACAACAGCATTAGTATATGCAAGTGTTATATTTGTTTCTATTTTATCTCATGCATTTAAGAATAGAAAGATTAATCCAATTTATGGAAAATATTTTAAATAGAAATGGTTGACCAACTAGAAATTACGTTTCTCACAAAAAAAAGGCAGAAGCTTTTTATTAAAACTTTCGCCCTTTTATATTATATGATTGTATTATTTTGTTTTATGCAAATAGAATCATCAAATTGTTGACAAGCAAGTAGATACTAAAAATAGCAACCATAAGTATGCCTATATCAAACACTTTAGCTCTAATCAGTTTCCTTGAAAACAGCACTAGCAAAAGTATCGACAATGCTCCTGTAATAGCTATACCTGTATACAATACCCCTTGGCTATCGGGATTTCTAACTCTTACTTGCCACTCTATTATAGCATACAAAACTGCTATAATAGTATAAATAGAAAGTCTGTTATTGGCTTTGTATCCCGTAACGTAATCCTCTCTTCTAATGTAATAATTATCTCCGTATGAAAATTTCATGTTTATATATTTTAATCACAATATTAGCTCAAGCATAAAGATACATGTAACAAAGGTATTAAAAAAAGCAGATATTAATAATTAATTGAAGATAGTTTTTCTTACTCATCTTTATCTTATTGCAATTTGTACACTCCACCTGGCATCGGTTTCACTACATTTTTCATCTCCAACTCTAACAGTGTGAAAAACAATTCAGACACAGGAATATCCAATTCAATAGCTAGCATATTCACATGTGTTGGCTCCATTTTATTGAGGGCGTTAAACACCCGTTCCTCTGTTTCAGTCAACTCTAGGAAAAGTTCTTTCTGTTTAGGTTCAGGCTTTTTAGAATCATCCCATCCCATGTGATCTGTAAACCCTTTGATATCTTGCATCAAAATAGCTTGATTGGATGCTATAAGTCTATTACAGCCAATCGATGCTGCATCAGTTATCCTTCCTGGTAATGCAAACACCTCACGATAATATGAGTTGGCAATATCGGCAGTAATAAGCGAACCACCCTTACTTGACGACTCCATCACAACAACTGCATCTGCCAAACCTGCCACTATTCTATTGCGTCGTACAAAATTAAATCGCTCCGGAGTTGTTCCACTCGGAAACTCTGTAACCAATGCCCCTGCATCTAGCATATCAATAGCAGTTTTTCGATGCACTGCAGGATATATCCTATCTAGTCCATGAGCCAACACAGCAACAGTGGGTACACCATATTCTAAAGCTGCTCTATGAGCACATATATCTATGCCATAAGCCAAACCACTAACAATTAGTATATCAGAAAACTTCGTTGAAAGTTCTTTTACAAACTGCTTGCAAGCCTCGCACCCTCGGGTTGTAGCATTGCGCGTTCCAACAATACTAACGACCTTCTTATAATTAAGATTGCTATTACCTTTAATATAGAGTAAAATAGGCGCATCCACACAATGAGTAAGTCGTTCAGGATATTCGGGAGCTGTGAAAAACAGAGACTGCAAGTTGTTTTTAGTTACAAATGCTAACTCCTCTTCGGCTTTTCGAAGCACCTCACTACTTTTTATCTCATTAATTAAACGATACGAAATACCTTGTATTTTTTCAAGATTACGAGTAGGCTCCTTAAATATTTGCTCCTCATCACCCACAATTCTCATAAGATTGCGAGCAAGCGAAACACCCACTCCTGTAATATGCGTTAATGCAATTTGATATAGCGTTTTATTAGTAACAAACGTCGACATGGCTGCTAGTATTCAGTTATGTGTTTTCTTATAAATCAATAAGCTCTTAACTTTCAGATATCACAAACTGTAGATATCTGAAAGTTTAATTTAGATGCAAATATACAAATGATTATTAACAAAAAAGGAGCAAAAGTGAAATTAAGAGCCTTTTCGAACCAAACTTGTTTAGCAACTGTTACTTATAAACAACGAGCAACGAAGTTTAACGTTGCTCACTAGGCAAAACTTCAAGATATTTACACACAAATAGTATAATTATGAGACTACATATATTTCTTTTGATAGTAGCAATTTTTAATCTTCCAGCATTCTCTCAAACAACCAAAAGCGAGAAGCCTAAATTGGTTGTAGGCATAGTTGTAGACCAAATGAGAAACGACTATATCGAGAGATTTTGGAACCATTACAGCGAGGATGGATTTAAGAGACTTGTTAATAATGGATATCGTTTCAAGAACGCACACTTTAATTATGTTCCCACTTATACTGGTCCCGGACATGCATCCATTTACACTGGCACTACGCCTGCCACTCATGGCATTATTGGTAATAACTGGTATGACAAAACTATCGACGCATCCGTCTATTGTGCAGGTGACACAAGCGTTCAACCAATAGGAACAATGGATAATGCAGGAATGATGTCGCCACACAGAATGACTGTAACTACAATAGCCGACGAAAACAGACTAGCTACCCAAATGCGAGGAAAAACCATTGGAGTAGCCCTCAAAGACCGTGGAGCTATTCTTCCTGCTGGACACACTGCCAATGCTGCATACTGGTTTCATGGCATGGACGAAGGGCAGTGGATAAGCAGCAGTTTTTATATGGATAGTTTGCCACAATGGGTGGTTGAGTTTAACAGCTCTGGTAAAGCAGCCTCCTACTTCAAAACATGGAACACCCTCTACCCCATCGAAACTTATGTGGAGAGTGGAACGGATATGAATAAATTTGAAGGTGGTTTTAAAGGTAAAGAAACAGCTACTTTTCCATACAACCTGCAAGAGTTGAGAGCTCACAACAACAACTTCGAGCTTCTAAAAGCAGTGGCATTTGGCAATGATCTTACAACCGATTTTGCAATAACAGCTATTGAGGGTGAAAAACTTGGACAAAATAATGATACCGACTTTCTAACACTCAGCTACTCTAGCACAGACTACGTTGGTCACAACTTTGGAGTTAATTCGAAAGAAGTGCAAGACACTTATCTAAGACTAGATAAAAACATTGCCCAGTTGCTTCAATATTTAGATAAAACAGTGGGAAAAGACCAGTATATAGTATTTCTTACTGCCGATCACGCAGCTGTGGATGTGCCAGCCTACTTAGACTCATTGAAAATTCCTGCAGGCTATTTCGATAGCAGAAGCTTTAGAAACAACATCGACAGCTTGGTTCAGAAAGAGTATGGCAACAAAAATTTGATTAAAAACATATCCAACAATCAACTATTCTTCAATTATGAGTTGCTACATGAAATGAATATCAATATAGATAGTTTTCAACAAAAACTATCGAATTATATCTTGATGCAAGACAACATTTATCGAGTGTATACCCGCCAGCAAATCGTGAATGGAGCCTACACAAAAGGGATGGATGAATTGATTAAAAATGGATTTAATCACAAACGAAGTGGCGATTTGATTTATGTGTTAGACCCATCTTTTATCTCCTATTCACGCACAGGAAGTACACATGGAAGTTCATTTATGTATGACACCCATGTTCCTATGCTATTTTATGGTAAAGGAGTAAAGAGTGGCAGCTCATCACGCCGAAGTGAAATTGTAGATATTGCTCCCACTATTGCTGTGATGCTTGGCATCTCCTTTCCAAGTGGCACAACGGGTGAACCTTTGTATTGGATGTTGGATGAGTAGAATACAAACATCCCAAACCAGCAATAATCTGTACTGTGGTCTCTCTAAGTAGAGTAGTGAGGATGGATTGATTTAAATATACGCTTCAAACGCCTCATCAAAGATAGTAGGTTGCGACAACACCCCATCAATTAGGCACACTACATCTATCTTACCTTTTGCACAAAGTTTATTGTCAGAAAGGCGGATTATTTTTTGATGAAATTCATAAATAATACCCCTCTTTTTAAGAGCCACGGTACATTTAAACTTATCCATACCAATTAATGGCACTTTGTATCTTATCTCAACACGCGATACCACAGTATCGATACCTTGTTGATGTAACTGAAAAAAATTGAGCCCCACTTGTTCTAAAAACTCATGACGGGTCACCTCAAAGTAGTGTTGATAATTAGCATTGTTTACATGACCCTGAGCATCACACTCATAGTCACGAACCTTCATCTCGTATTCAAAAATTGTTTTCATAATAATGTACTCCCCATTCTTATTTCAATGATAAGGATGGGGAGTATATATTTAATTTTATATAATTACTATTTCTGTTTCCTTAACCATTCTTTAGCATTGATAAATGCTTCCATCCAAGGAGTAACATCATTTTTGCGATGTTTGAAAGGATAGTAGGCATTTTGCCAAGGAAATATAGTTCTCTCTAAGTGAGGCATCATTACCAAATGACGACCATCTTTAGAACATAGTGCCGCAGCATTATAGTCCGAACCGTTTGGATTGGCTGGATAGTCATCATAAGCATATTTAGCTGAAACTCCGTACTCACCCTCTGCCTCTGGCAAAACAAAGCGTCCTTCACCATGAGCAGCCCAAATGCCAAGAGTAGTTTCCTTCAATGATTTTAGCATCACCGAGTTGTTCTCTGGTATATGAACACTTATAAATGTAGACTCAAATTTTCCAGACTTGTTGTGATGCATTTTCGGATGATTGTCTCCCATTTCAGGAAACACCAAACCAAGCTCCATCATCAGCTGACAACCATTGCACACACCCAAACTCAATGTATCTTTGCGTGCATAGAAGTTGTCCAACGATGTTTTAGCTTTTTCGTTATACAAGAAACCACCAGCCCATCCTTTGGCAGAGCCAAACACATCTGAGTTGGAAAAGCCACCACAGAAAACCAACATATCAACATCCTCTAAGTTTTCGCGTCCCGATGTGAGGTCAGTCATATGAACATCTTTCACATCAAAACCTGCAAGGTAAAGCGCATAAGCCATTTCTCGATCACCATTTGTGCCTTTCTCACGCACAACAGCAGCTCTAATGCCTGATGCTTCTGTACGATCGGGATTCAACCCCATATCTTGTAGCTTACCAGTATAAGCAGCATCAAATTCAAATTTAAGTGGTTGCTTCTTATAGTTTTCGAAACGAGCACTAGCAGCCTCTTCCCCACTCTGTTTTGTGTCTAATAGGTAAGAAGTTTTGTACCACACATCGCGTAGATGATCGACATCGAACTCTTTTCTGAACTCATCTTTTTCAATTATAAGCTTACGCTCTTCGATAGGACGAGCCACAATAGCATGGCCAACTCCATAATCATCTAATATTTTTTCTACCAAGTGGTGATGTTTTACCTGCACCAACACCCCTGGATTTTCAGAGAAGAGTATCTTTATAAGATCAGAATGACGTATTTTATCTAAACGAGCCTCCAAACCACCATGTGGATTTGCAAAACACATTTCGAGCATAGCAGTAATCATCCCCCCAGCCGAAACATCGTGACCAGCAAGCACCAAACCACGATTTACAAGTTCTTGAACTGCAGCAAATGCATTTTTAAAATACTCCGAGTCTTTCACTGTAGGAGCTTCATCTCCCACTTTATTCATTGTTTGAGCAAATGCAGACCCTCCCAGTTTGAAAGAATCAAACGAGAAATCGATGTAGTATAAATAGGTTCCTTTTATATAAGCTAAAACTGGAGACACAATGCGACGAATATTTTTTACCTCTGCCACTGCTGATATAATAACTGTGCCGGGTGAATAAACCTTCTCATCTTCATACTGTTGTGTCATCGAAAGCGAATCCTTTCCAGTAGGGATATTAATACCTAAATTGCAAGCAAAATCCGAACAAGCCTCAACTGCAGAATAGAAACGTGCATCCTCACCTGGATTGCGACAGGGCCACATCCAATTGGCGCTAAGCGATATACTACTCAAGCCGTTTGTGAGAGGAGCAAACACAATATTGGTAAGCGCCTCGGCAATAGATACCACCGAGCCTGCAGCAGGGTCTATCATAGCCACTTGTGGAGAATGCCCTATAGATGTTGCCATACCAGCAAACCCTCTATAATCTAGTGCCACAGCACCCATATCACTCAATGGCAATTGTATTTCGCCTTGCGTTTGCTGACGTGCCACCTTACCACTTACAGAGCGGTCTGCTTTATTGGTCAACCAATCTTTACATGCAACTGCCTCTAGTTTAAGAACATTCTTTAGATATGTTTCTAGTTCTTCAGCGTCATATTCAGGAGCATCGTAAAACTCTTCTACTGTACTATCTTCCATAACAGTAACTGGAGGTTTACCAAAAAAATCCTCCAAATTCATATCAATAGGAGAGTCTCCATGGGGTTGCTCAAAAGTAAACTTCATATCGTTGGTAGTTTCACCCACCACATAAAACGGTGCACGTTCGCGTTTTGCTATTCTCTCAATTCTCTCTAAATCCCCTTCCTTTACCAACATTCCCATGCGCTCTTGGCTCTCATTGCCAATAATCTCTTTTGCACTAAGCGTTTTATCGCCAACAGGAAGTTTCGATATATCTATCTTGCCACCAGTTGCTTCCACCAGCTCCGAGAGACAGTTTAGATGCCCACCAGCTCCATGATCGTGAATAGATACAATGGGATTATTGCTCGACTCTGATAATGCACGTATCACATTTGCTACACGCTTTTGCATTTCAGGATTGGCACGTTGCACAGCATTCAATTCAATACCCGATGAAAACTCACCAGTATTAACCGAAGATACAGCACCACCACCCATACCAATGCGATAGTTGTCGCCACCCATTACCACTACTTTTTCACCTGGTATTGGGTCGTCCTTCAAAGCATCCAATCTATTTCCAAAACCAATACCACCAGCAAGCATAATCACTTTGTCGAAACCAAATTTTTTCTGATTCTCTACATGCTCAAATGTAAGCACAGAACCACAAATAAGAGGCTGTCCAAACTTATTACCAAAATCTGATGCGCCATTAGAAGCTTTTATCAATATCTGCTCGGGTGTTTGATAGAGCCATTTTCTAGGACTAATAGCCTCCTCCCATGGTCTACCCTCTTCCAGTCTTGGATAAGCCGTCATATACACAGCAGTGCCTGCCAAAGGCAATGATGCCTTGCCACCGGCTAGTCGGTCGCGAATCTCGCCACCCGTACCAGTAGCAGCACCATTAAAAGGCTCTACAGTAGTTGGGAAGTTGTGTGTTTCAGCCTTCAACGAAAGCACACTGTCAATCTCCTTAGTAGCAAAAAAGTCTGCCTTATCGCCACTCATTGGAGCAAACTGCTCTATAGTAGGACCAGCTATAAAAGCAACATTATCTTTGTATGCAGATACAAGCGTATTGGGATTTACAGCCGATGTTTTTTTGATAAGCTGAAAGAGCGAACTCTCTTTTTCAACTCCATCAATAATAAACTTACCGTTAAATATTTTATGTCGACAGTGCTCAGAGTTCACCTGCGAAAAACCAAACACCTCGCTATCTGTCAGCTTTCTATTCATTTTTTTGCTCACACCATCTAGATAATCTATCTCTTCTTGACTAAGCGCCAAGCCCTCTTGTTGATTATAAGATGCTATATCGTCGATATGATAGATAGGTTCGGGTTCGATATCAATATCAAACATCTGTTGATTCAATTCATCGTAAACCCTTTGAAGCATGGGGTCATGCTCATACGATGAGTCAATTGAGAAATACTCCTCTATTCTAAGCACACCTTCTATACCCATATTTTGAGTAATCTCTACTGCGCTAGTACTCCATGGAGTAATCATTTCACGACGTGGACCTACAAAAGAGTCTTTCAAATAAGAAGCATCAACCAATTTGGCATTACCAAAAAGCCAGTTCAATTTATCAATATTCTCTTGAGAAAGTGCGGATTGAGATTGAACCGCAATAATGTTTTGAGACGGAGTTTTAAAAAAAGATATCATTGCCTACAAGTTTATTAGAGTGTTGATAGAGATATGTAAAACACAGAACTCTATGTAATGAGCGGCAAAGTTAATGAAAAGAGATGACTCCTATCTAATTTTATCTGCATTTTGCATGTTTTAATTATTGAGTGTATCTTTGTGCATTATCTACTCGATAAAGAAACTCATATTTAACTTGGATTTCTAAGCTAAAAGAGGCTTAAAGGTTGAAAACTTTTGAGTTTCAGTTATATATTTGCCATTGCAAACATGTAACTAAAAAACAAAAAGAGAGCTATGCAGTTGCTGCTCTCTTTATTGCAAAGAAAAAACCTTATATTAGGTTGTTTAAAAATAGAATAGATTCAACAGATGTTTGAAACAATATATAAAGGAATTATAATTGGTATAATTGTGTCTGCACCCATGGGTCCGATAGGCATTTTGTGTGTTCAACGCACATTAAGCAGAGGAAGGCTACATGGGTTTGTAACTGGATTGGGTGCAATGGTTTCCGATTTAATATATGCTACAATAACACTTATTGGAATGGGCATTGTAGACGATTTGCTAAAAAGAAACGAGCAACCGCTACAATATGTTGGAAGTTTAGTTATTATCCTTTTTGGTATTGCTCTTTTCAATACCAACCCACTTAAAATACTGCAGCCATCCAAGAATAAAAACACAACTCGATATAATCAAGATTTTATAACCGCATTTCTCCTCACACTCTCCAATGTAGCTATCGTTTTTCTATTCATTTCACTATTTGCACGTTTTCATTATAGCCCACTCGACACAAGTTGGTTGGCTTTTGCCGTTGGGTTAACCTCAATTGGGATAGGTGCACTTATTTGGTGGTTCTTTATAACCACCTATGTATCTAAGCTAAAGAGATACTTCAATCGCCGCTCTCTAAAACTATTCAATCGTGCTGTAGGAGTTATATTGGTTGTTTTGGGAGTAATGGGTATAGTGGGTGCCACAATGCTTAATGGCTAGCTGCAAGCAGGACTATATCGCTCCAATTTACTTATTTATCAACCGACTCATCCATCCAGTAGCCTTTTTGACTATAATGTTGATGCAACTTCTCTTCGTAAGCTCTCGATAGTATCAAATCATCCGTATATTCAGGGGCATCCTTAATAAGCTCTTGCGGAATATTTACAAATACTTTTGCCTCATCCAAACTAATGCGGTCAATCCATCGAGGGGAAATTAGAACTTCCTTACCACCCCACAATTTCTTGGTGTCGATAACCAAATAGCGAATAGCCCATGTTTCATCGTCAACAATAAAATCTTCTACATGACCTATCACTCCATCTTTTGCTTGAATATGGTAACCAGCCACACTTTTTGTGCTTCGCAAATGTGGATCCCACGATTCTTTCTCTTCGTTATCTTCTACCGGAACTTGCTCTTCACGCATCAAATAGGGCCAAGCTCCCCACATATATCTACCATTCCAATATGCTGGTAGTTTAAAATAGTCGAAATAGCTCTCTTCAAACTGACGCGACACAGGTTTGTCGCTATCCAATGGTGGACACTCTTCTATCTCTTTCTCAGTTAAATTAACAATAATACTCTCATCCTTTTCACTTATAGCAACTAATGAATAAGGAGATATTAATACCTGTCTGCCCATTAGCCAATTGCCAGTATCAGCAACTAAATAACGGATAGCCCAATAGTTATCGTCGAAATAAAACTCTTTGGCACTACCTATTTTGCCATCTTTTCCTTTTAATTTGTATTTGCTTAATTCTTTTGCTCTGTATAACATAATTCTCTTTCTTTAAATGATTAACATTTACTTAATTAGCTCTACAGCTGTTCTAATCTATATCATCTCAACAAGATTATGTTTTATGATTAAACAGCTACATGCCAACCTGTTATAATAGAACAAGTTTGCCTGCAATATTGTTTATTTTTTTCCCCGGAGTGAGCTGCAACAGCTCCATACCTTACAGGTACAATTATTTGCAATAATAAAGCTGAAATTTCAGGAAGAATACAACAATAAAACTGGGTTATAATCGACCGTGAAATTAATTTGCTACTCTCTGCAAAAATCTCTCAGCTTCAACAGCACTCAACTCCATTGTAGACAACTTTGCATGTATTTGAATAGTTATCTCATCTGCAGTTAATGGCTCATTTCCATCCAAGTAATTTAATCTAAATAGATAATCTTCAAGCTCATCTATTTTGGCTCTCATGAACCCCGACACTTCTCTAGCTCTAAGAGCTTCAATTAGTTGTTTTGGATTATGGTCTAGCTCCTCCAATTTATCATCCACCGTATCTATAAACACATCAGACACACTTCCAGAGTCTATCAACACCCCTCTATCAATAGGTTTGGCTCTCCCAATTTGATACAACTCTTGGTAATGCTTCAGCAATTGAGCTTTACTATCAATTTCTTTAAGAGTAGTCTCATCTAAACCTTCCAATTTGCCTTGACACTCCACATAGCTCTTTAGCTGCCCATAGTATTGAATGCCACGTTGAAGGCAGGCATACAACAAATCATTATCTTCGATAAGATAAGATAGATAGAGCTGTTGCGGTGTATGTTTAAGCAAGTGATACTGTGGAACATTCAACAGCTTGTGGTATGCTTCATTTGAATAACCCTGTGGAGATGGAACAGCTGCAAACTTTAGAGAGGGACTTTTGGATATCTCACCCAAATTATATTCAATCTCTTCATTCACATGTCCTTTTAAGACTATTATCTGTCCATCAATATCAGGATGTACAGCAAGATGCTCTTGCCATTTCTTCAGCTCGTCGGTTTGTGCAGTAAAATAAAAAACTTGTCGTCCCTCTTTGCTAATCTCTATCAAAGCCTCTATAATCTGGGTTGCCCTGATGTCATCGCTATTTGCTAACACCTCATCTGCCAAAATGGGAAGTTTAACACCCGTTTCTTGACTTTCGATAAATGCCAATCGCACAGCAATTAACAACTGAATGCGCGTGCCAGAAGATAGATGATCAAGTGGTTGTCCAATATTTAACACCGTATCTTTTGCTCTAAAAACTCCTCCTTCAGAATCATCCAATATCAACTGATAACGACCACGGGTAATTTTATTAAACAACCTGTTTGCCCTATTAAATACTTTTGAACTGCTATGCTCTTGTGTTTTCTTTTTCAAGCCATTTACAATTACATCTCCTGTGATAGCTGTCATCGTGTTGAGGTAGTTTTCCTCTAAACTACTTACTGCTAAATCTTTTTCCGCTAGCGCAGTTTCCATTTCTCGCCCCGATTTCTCTTTATCAACATGGATCTCAATGGTTGTTATTTCTTTCTTCAACCCGTCGCTCTTATCAGCCAAAGTGGTATCATGCTCTTTTTTTTCTTCCGCCTCTTCAATTGACAGTGCTAAGAGTTGCTCCTTCCGATAAATATATAGCTGATTATCATGCAAATGCCTCTCTTTTTCTGATAAACGCCTCCTAGCCTGTTCAAACTCTTTTTCGAAATTATCATATTCTTCTTTCTTTGATAACAAGCCTCTTAAATGGTCTATCGCCCCAACCTCTAAATTCAATCTGGTATAAATAGCGTGGAGCTCTTCGCTATCTTTTGCCTTTGATGCTTCGTAGTCGTTTTTTCGTTCATCCAAATGCTTGCTATCTCTTATTAGTGCAGAACGTCTGTTTTCATCCTCATTCATCTTTTTCAAGATAGCTTTTGCAGATGCTGTATCAGATGCATTTTGCACATTCACTTCTGTTAATATTGAATTGATGCGGGCTAGAGTTTCTGAATATATACTACGCTCTTCTTCATAAAAATTTAGATTTGCCTGCAGTTCATTGTTATGCTTTTGCCATTTTTGCAAGTTTTTCAAAAACCAATACAAACCCGAATAAGATTCAATGTTTTCGACAGTCAACTCCGGAATATCAGATAGTTTATCTATCCAAGCTTGACGTTTACCCTCTAACGATTGAAACTGTGGCTTTATCTCTTGCAACAAATCATTTAAATCCATCAAACGGCGATTAATTTCATTTTGCTGTTTCACCTCGTGCAACTCTTCGTGAAGCTCTTCCAATCGCTTCGACACCTCTTGCTCTTGCCACTTTTCAGGCTCACGAATAGCAGTTCTTTTAAAATCATTTTCACGTGTTGTTTGCACCGAATCGGTAGCTGTTTTATCATGCCCTTGCCCTTTAAACAAAATAACTAACAGCATGGCTAACACGCCCACCAATCCAATCCAACCAAAAAAGTGGGTTAAAGGAACTGTAATAAAACCCAATGCCAACAAACCCCACGGCAACCATCGTGACGAACCTTGCGATGATTCATCCTTTTCGAACCAATCTACTAAGAGACGGATACCGAGATTTAAATCCTTCTCTGTATGTGCCTGCTCTTGTTTTTTATTTTCTAAGTGGTCTATTTCATTTTCAAGTTGCTTTTTTTTGTTTAAAAGACGATAAACATCATCAAAAAAACTATCCAAATTACGAATGTCCTCTAAACCCAAGGCATCAAGGTTTTCACTCTTTAGTGTAGAGAAAAGATTGCTAAGCACCACCTTTGTTTCTCGCTTGTTTTTCTCAATCTCTACACGTCGGTTTTCTATACTTCTATCTAAATTTGAGAGCTTATCAATATTTCCGCTCAGTTCATCCAAAACCACCTTGCCAAAACCACCATCAGGTATTTCAAGTGCTGCTAGCTCATTGTTATTGTTCTCTATATCTCTGCAAATTGTTTTAATCGCTTGCGTGGTTTCTTCTATTCTTTTTTCCAACTTTGCAAGCTCATCATCCTCACTCCCAATTAGTAGCGACATCTCATTGGGATAAGAAGATGCTTCTATTTTAAGGGTCTCATACTCCTTTTTTGCCTTCAAAAAATCGATTAAACGCTCATAAAGCTCTTTGTTATTGGAGGCAGCTTTTGCTTCTTCATATCTTTCGTGCAAATCAGTAAGCTTCTTCTCTTCTCTTTGCAACTTCATTTGTTTAGCTTCAATAGCATCAACTTGCTTGCGTTTTGCTTCAAAGTTTCTGTATTCAGTCAATCCAAGAGTGGGCGTGGTGGCTCTATAATTTAGTGTTTCATAAGCTTCATCAAGGTTGTAACCGCCAATTGATTCTCGCAGAATCTCTGCAGCTAAATTTTTATCATCCTCTCTAATAAGTTCGTGAAGCGCTAAAAAATAGCGTTTCGATTCGTCGTAAGCTGGTATAAAAGACAATGTATTATCCACACCATCGCGCTGACTGCTATAGGAGCCATTATTAATATTTATATTCCATCTCTTCTCATCTATCAACAGGCTACTATCGAGATGAATTCTCTCTATGTTTTGTTTCCAAATCATATCTTGAATTATCCTCGCAGTAGAGCTTTTTCCTGAAGCATTGGGTCCCACAATAACATTAATATTGTTTGCCAATGATGATATCGACTTCATGCCAGTAGGAAATCCAGGCATCTTGTAAATAGAAAGTTCTTTTATAATCAAAGCAGGCTTCTTCATATCAGTTGGGGTTAGAAATTTGATTCATCAATTCACCAAGCAAGCGGTTGCACTCATCTTTTATTGCATGCCGCGCTGCATCTGAAGTGGCTTCCAGTATACTCTCTTGTGGAAGAGAGCTATAAACTCCTGCACGATTTGCAGTTTCAATTTTCAAAATCCACTCTTTTATCAATTCATTTAAAAAAGGATCATCTCTATCCTCTTCTATCGCCAAAATAGTGTTGGCAAGTATTCCTGCTGGTGATGATTGTTGTGCCAATTGCTTTAAATTGGTTACCTCTGGACTTATTTGAGCTTCAACACGTCTAACGCTAATGGCTGTTCCTGTTGCTTCCAATCGAGCTGTGTGCTCTACAATGGTTTTTTTCCAGCTTTCAATCTCTCTTTGGCGACTATTTTTACCAACAAGTGTTATGCTATAAACCAACGACAAAACCTCTTCTAGCTCTGTTATCATTGACTCAGAGTCCACTTTTAAATCAGAAATCACTTTATTGCGCAAATCCTCTTCACTTACAACGCCAGTAACATCAATAGCTATATTTTCGTAGCGCACAGGAGACATCCCTATCTGCTTGATCTCTAGAGGTTGATTGGGAGCGATGGTTATTAAAAGGGGTCCGTGCATGCCAGGCTCCTTTGCGCTTAAAGCCTGTGGCGACCCTGTGTACCACACTCTGGGCTGCTCGATCAATAATTCGGGTTTGTGGATATGCCCCAATAACCATAGCGAAACATCGGTATGGCGTAAATCGTCAAGGTTAATAGGTCCATAACGGCTATTGCTTGCACCAACATCGCCATGCAGAAGACCAATAGTTTGATAATTAGGGTCTAAAAGAGAAGAATTCCAAGTGAGCATAGCACTCTCTTCAACAAATCTTTTTGAAAACGACCAGCCAACAAACTGAATGGTTTGTCCATTCTTTTTAAACTCATGCACCTCCCACTTTTCATCGCTTCCCAAAAGATGTACATGTTGGTTGTTTCCAGTTCTAATAATTTGAGGCAACACATCAAAATCATGATTTCCGGCAACTAAATAAATCTTAACTCCATCTTTTCCTAGCCTATCAAATGCCTCTTGTAGCGGTCCGTAAGCCTCGAAAAAACGATTGTCAAAATCCACAATATCGCCACAAAGCAATAACACATCCACACTTTTTTCGATACAATAGTTGGCTATTTTGTTTAATGTGAACTTTGTAGATGCATAATCTCCCATCACATCCGATGATTGTTTTCCCAAATGCAAATCTGCAGTAGCTAAGATTTTAATACTCATATCTATTCTATTTCTGTTTCTGTTATAACAAACACATATATTTTTATGGAAGGCGAAATGACACTATAGTGAACTGTTTTTCCTGGTTGATCATCGTTCTTCAAAATGAGGCTATTGCTCTTTATTCTCATCATTTTTAAAATGCACCACTCTTTGAGGGAAAGGTATTTTAATACCCCTTGCCGACAATTGTTTAAATATCTCTATCCTTATTAAGCTTTTTATGTGTTCTGCTCTAAATATATCGTGCGTATAAAAATATACTCCAAATCGAAGCGACGATTCTCCATAATCGGCAAAACGAACAAAAGGTTCGGGTGTTTCCAAAACGCGAGGAGTAGATTTTGCCACCTCTTTCAACAGCTCCATCAATTCTAACACATTGGTAGAATAAGCCACCCCTATATCTATATGAAAGCGTGATGCTTTTTTGTTGTAAGTCCAGTTTACCACATTATTTCTTGTCAACTCTGAGTTGGGAAGAATTACATAATTTTCGTCGCGTCCAATTACAGTGGTAGTTCTAAATCGAATCTCCTCTACCAAATAAATACGACCATTCACCTCCACTATATCATCCACTTTCAAAGAGCCATCGAGCAAAAGAATAATCCCCGATATAAAATCGTTGAAAATATTTTGCAATCCAAATCCTATACCCACCAACAGTGCAGCAGAACCTGCCAACAACACAGAAATATCAAACCCTGCAATTCGTAGTGCAATAATAAAAGCTACTCCATAAGTTATATACCGCACAATTTTATTGATAGAAAACTTCTCCCCCGTTTTGAGCCTATTTGACCTATAAATTAGCCTTTTTACTAACTTTAAAACACCAGCTACAAGTGCAATAAAAAGCACCAACACTATAAGGGTGCCCAACTCTAGCTTATAATCTTTTATTTTGATAAGTTCTGTACTTAAAAACTCTTCCATCTGTTGATATATTATTAGTTGTAGTGTTTGATTAACCGATTTCTATTTAATTATAACGCATAGAGTTCTACTAGAGCTTTATTTATCTTCGTTCAAACTACTAATCCCAATTTCGATTAAATGTAAAGATATAAATTAACATCCAATAACCAATTATTTTTTCTCAATATTATTGCTCTCACAAAACATCTGTTTGTGCAACTTGGCACAAATGTGTTTTCGCTTCTTACAAGCAGTTTTATCTTGCACTCACACTGTTTTCAGTCTTGCACAAATATCAATTTGCAAATAATAAACCCCTCTTTTTTACAATTCATTCGAAGATGCGGCATAAAAGAGTTGGAAATCAAATCTACCATGGTAGATTGGGCGTTCAAGCCATGAAATTCAAATCTACGGTGGTAGATTGAAAATTTAAAGCCTGAAAATTGAATCTACGACCGTAGAAACGGTTTGAAATACTAGAATGCTGATTTTTCTAAAAAAACATGAGAGAAAAAAGCTGCAAATAAATAAAAAGCAGCATATTGTTGAAAAATCTATTGACGAAAAGAACATTCTCTATCGGGAATTGCAATTTTAGGAAAAAATTGGTGCAAATTTTGAGGAGAAAACAAAAATAAAGTTTTTCAAAGCAGATCTACCACGGTAGATGCAAGTTTCAACCCTTTCAGGCATTTTGTAGGGCTACAAAACGCTTTGAAAAAATCATGTCAATAGATGGTGTGCAAATTAAACAATTATTCACAATTAGAAACAAAAGCACAGCTTTCTTCTACTGAAATATAGCCTCACACAAATTTATCTGCACTCCCCTTTATCTTGAATAATTCTAATAAATCATCAAGTAGTTTAGCATTACAAGGGCTCTAAAGCGGATTACTCTTCCACTCGCTTCATCTTTCTTTTTAGTAATTGTGCATTCAGGGCAATCACAACAGTACTCATACTCATAAGGATAGCTCCCACAGCGGGACTAATTAATATTCCCGAACTATACAAAACTCCTGCTGCAAGAGGTATTGCCACAACGTTGTAGCCAGTAGCCCATACAAAGTTTTGAATCATTTTCCGGTAGGTTGCTTTTCCAAAAAGGATAAGCGTGGCAATATCTTCAGGATTACTATTTACAAGAATAATATCGGCAGTTTCGGCTGCTACATCTGTTCCGCTTCCAACTGCAATGCCCACATCGGCTGTGGCTAGTGCAGGAGCATCGTTGATGCCATCGCCAGTCATTGCCACAAACTCGCCTTTGTCTTGAAACTCTTTTATCTTTTCCAGTTTTTGATCGGGCATCAAGCCTGAATAATAGCCATCTAGCCCCAATTCATCGCTCACACTTTTTGCCACTTTTTCGTTATCTCCTGTCATCATATAGCATTTGATGTCGTTTTTTTGAAGTGTTTTGATTGCTTCGAAAGACGCTTCTCTTATCTCATCAGACATGGCTATAAAACCCGTCAGTATTTCATCTACCACAACAAATACTACCGTCTCGGCTTCACTCTCAAAAGCCTTGTCAGGTATATGTATCTCTTTGTCTTCTACGTATCCAGGGCTCACTACTTTCACATTTTTGCTTTCCACATTCCCTTCAATTCCTTTACCTGTGATAGCATTAAAGTTGTCAGCCTCTGGAAGTTCAATTTCAGCCTCTTCCACTTTGTTCATAATCCCTATAGCTAGTGGATGCTCCGATTTAGACTCCAATGCACCTGCATATCGTAGTATTTCATTATCGTCCACCTCATCTACAAAACTGCCAAAACGTGTAACACCAAAATTGCCCTTTGTGAGCGTTCCTGTTTTATCGAAAACCAACATGGTTATTTTACGGGAGTTCTCAAAAGCTGTACGGTTACGAATAAGCAACCCCCTTTGTGCTGATATAGAGGTGGATATGGCAACCACCAAAGGCACAGCCAAACCCAAAGCATGTGGACAAGTAATTACCATAACAGATGCCATGCGCTCCATTGCAAATGAAAACTCTTTGCCTACAAAGAGCCATACAGCAAGTGTGGCAAACCCTACAGACAGGGCTACTATTGTAAGCCAAAACGCAATTTTATCTGCCAGGTTTTGACTTTTCGACTTCACACTTTGTGCATCGCGCACCATGTTTACAACTTTGTTGAGATAGGCATTCTCGCCCACTTGCTCTACCTCTATGGTAAGAGAGCCGTTACCATTGATAGTTCCGCCAATTACCTGACTGCCTTTTTCTTTTGTTACAGGTTTTGACTCGCCTGTAACCATCGATTCGTTTACATTGCTATGTCCATCTGTGATTACACCATCAACAGGAATTTTCTCGCCAGGACGAACAACAACCTTGTCACCCTCCTCCAACTCATCTACCTTAACATCAACAGTTTCTCCATTTTTAAGCAGATGAGCTTCCGAAGGCATTAGTTTTACCAGCTCTTGCAAAGAGCGTGATGCGCCCAACACCGATTTCATTTCAATCCAGTGACCAAGCAGCATGATATCAACCAAAGTAGCTAGCTCCCAAAAGAATGAAGAGCCCTCTAAACCAAAAGTGGTAGCGGTGCTATAGCCCCATGCCACAGTTATGGCAACTGCTATTAGCGTCATCATGCCGGGTTGCTTCTCTTTCAACTCATCAACAAGACCTTTAAGAAAAGGCCAACCACCATAAAAGAAAACAATAGTTGACAAACCGAAAAGGATATATTTGTCTGCCATTTCGCTTAGCGAAAACTCAAAACCCAACAGATCTTGCACCATGGGCGATAGCAACAATATTGGCAACGTAATAATAAGCGATATCCAAAAACGACGCCTAAAATCTTTTATCATCATTTGGTGATGCTCTGTATGATCGTGATGTTCATGATTGCCATGATGTTCATGATCTTCACCCTCTTTATGCTGGTTGTGTTTGTCTTTTTCCATAACGATTTCTTTTTTTTAGAAGTTATTTAGTTTCTCTACTCCACCACTTCATAATTCCTCATCATCCCCATATCCTCATGCTCTAAATTGTGGCAATGATAGATGAAAAGTCCTGTGAAATCTTCAAACCTCATTGCTACTCTCACGCGCATGCCTGGAAGAAGAGGAAGGTATCTTGCCATCCCTCATCAATAAACCCATCCTTCATAGAGTTCCAAACCGTGGAGGATATCTGCGAAACATCTCGCTCTATAACTTGAAATTGCAACGCATGAATGTGCACTGGATGAGGCATCTGCATCATTCCGCCCATTCTTCCCCTGCCACTACCACTATTGGTAAACTCCCACACTTCGGTAGTATTTAACTTCACTTTTTCCCAATCGGCTACATTGGTCATTTCAAATGTTCTTCCATTAATTAACCACTCCATTCGTTGAAAATGGAAATCGAATTGTCGAGGTCTGTCTCGGTTCACAGCTTCTGCCAAATCAATTTGCTCTATTGACTCAAAGGCTGCAGGCAAGGATTTAACTTCGCCTTGTTCATCAGAAACAATAAAATTGTATAGTGTGAGGGGCTCTCCATTATCGATATACCTGTCCGAAAGATTGCTTTCGTCACGCATCATACCTCTTCCTCCCATCATTCCACCTCTTCTACCACCACCCATCATGCCCATAGCTGTGGCATTGTCAAACGAAAGGCTATTAAGTGAAATTTGTTGATTGGTATCTTCGGAAGAAAAATCACGCCATAAATCTATGCGCTCACCAGGTGAAAGCACTATATAAGGCTTATCTGCAGGCTTTGACAACAAACCTCCATCATTGCCTATTACTGTCAAATTTGCTCCATCGCTCCAAGCAATTTTATAGATTCTAGAATTAGATCCATTCAACACCCTGAATCGGTAAGTTCCTTTTTTCACCTCCATTGAGGTGCTGCTTGCACCATTTATTATAATCTTATCGCCTAGAAACCCAATCATTCTATCCCTCATATTGTTCTCTAAATAAATAAGTTGGTTTGATGCATCGAATCTTCTATCTTGTATAACTATTGGTACTTCGTACTCTTCTGTGGGAAGATCATCTCTATCATCTTCCACTATAAATAGCCCCGCCAAACCGTTGTAAACCTGTGGACCTGTTTGTCCATGTGGATGAGGATGAAACCAATAAGTGGCAGGTCGGTTGTCAACTACAAATTCATAGATATATTGTTCGCCGTTTTTAACTACACTCATTGGGTGCCCATCCATTTCGTGGGGAACATGTAAACCATGCCAGTGAATAATACTTTCGTCGGGTAGTTCATTATGAAAACGAACTCGAATTTTCTGCTGTGGTTTTATACGTATTATAGGACCTAAATAAGAATTAGGAATCTCTTGAAGAGATGATTCACTGCCTTTTATCAATTCTGCCTGATAGGTGTAAACGGATGTTTTAGCACCTTCAAACAGCTGTACTTCTGATGGATTTGCTGTTATTGATATATCTACATCAGCTTCAAACAGCTCATTAATTGTTTCATTGCGGTTAGATTGTCTGCTCTGTGATGAATTGCTACAAAAAGCAAACGAAGGCATGATGATCATAACCATCAGTGCCCTCGTTAAATATATTAATTTACTTTTATGCATATTGTATATTAAGCTAAATCAATATCTTTATTCAAATATACATCTTGAATTAAATTCAATAGTTTAACCCCCTCTTTCATTGGGCGTTGAAAAGCTTTTCTGCCCGAAATAAGACCTGTACCTCCAGCTCTCTTGTTAATAACAGCAGTGCGTGCAGCAGCTGCAAAATCATTTTCACCAGAAGCTCCACCCGAATTAATCAAACCAATTCTACCCATATAGTTGTTCACTACTTGATACCTACACAGGTCTATTGGGTGATCTGTAGCTAGTTTGTCATACATAGCAGGATCTGTTTTGGCAAACTTAATATCACGGAATCCACCATTCGTATCAGGTAGTTTTTGTTTTATGATATCAGCTTTGATAGTCACTCCCAGATAGTTTGCTTGCCCTGTAAGGTCTGCAGCAGCATGATAATCTTTATCTCCTACTTTAAAGTCGTTGTTGCGTGTATAACACCACAACACTGTTGCCATTCCCAATTCGTGAGCTATCTCAAACGCTTGTGCCACCTCTTGTAGCTGACGATCAGCCTCGTCCGAGCCGAAATAGATAGTTGCTCCAACTGCGGCAGCTCCCAAATTCCATGCTTCTTGCACCGAGCCATACATGATCTGATCATATGTGTTGGGATATGTCAATAGTTGATTGTGGTTTAGCTTCACTAAAAACGGAATTTTGTGTGCATATTTTCTTGCATACAATGCCAATCCGCCAAAAGTAGTAGCCACTGCATTGCAACCACCCTCCATAGCAAGTTTTATTATGTTTTCAGGATTGAAATAGAGTGGATTGGGAGCAAAAGAGGCTCCAGCTGTGTGTTCTATTCCTTGATCTACAGGAAGTATCGATAGATATCCTGAACCACCCAAACGACCATGATTGTACAACCACGATAAGTTTTTAAGCACCTGCACATTGCGGTCGCTAATGCCAAACACTTCGTCGACATAATTGGGACCTGGATGGGTTAATAAATCTTTGCTTACTGTTTCGCATTTGTGGTTTAGCAGATTGTCTGCTTCGTTACCCAAATACTCTCTAATTTTTTTAATGTCATGTTCCATATTATAAATTTTAGGTATTATTGCTATTTCTATCAAATAGCTTTATTTTTTGTTCAATTGTTTTTGATGCGGTAAATTTGCCAAACATCCCACCACACATTTTCAACTTCAATTTGAGATGCATCAAAGCCTGCCTCTATAAGGTTGTTATAAGTTCGTCGGTTTATATTATCACCATACAGTGCAAATGAAATGGGGTTGAGGATATCCATTATTTTACCAAGTATTTTGCTCTGGCTTCTCACATGTTCAAGCAAATAAACTGTGCCCGTGCTCTTGCATACTCTTTTTATCTCTTTGAAAGCTTTCACAGGATTGTTGATTGAACAAAATACACACGAAGAGACAACAGTATCGAATGTATTGTCAGGAAACACTAAATTCTCTGCATCCATTATCAAAAGCTCTTCGATATTAGTATAGCCATTTGCACGTTTGCGGGCATATTTCAACATATTTTCGCTGGAGTCTATTCCAGTTATTAACACTCCTTTTGGATAATCAGACAAGCTTTTTCCTGTTCCAATGCCAATTTCGAGTGTTTTACCATGAGCATCCTTCAACAACCTTCTGCGCCATTTCGACAGCGTTTTCTGTACAGGCGACAAAACCTTATCATACACTGCTGCATTTCTATCGTAGTAGTGATTGGTTTTATTTTTCATAATGAGGGATGTATTTCATTTTCGAATGTTTTAAACAGACAGAAATTATAAACCTGCCGCAAAACGATAAGTTGGCGGCAGCTAAAAAAGACTATATGTTATGAAACTACATCATATAACATTCTGATATACAAATCAATCGTCTTTACTTATATTCTAACATTGTGCGGGGCGTAAATGTTCGCAAAAAAAGAGAATATGTCTAAATAAACTTAATTGAGAGACTGAAATCTCTATTTTGCAATCAAAGGCATTTGTTATTCATGGTTTGCCTTAAAAGGAGGGTTTGGAGATTGGAGTATAATAAGACTGTAATCAGGTGGAAGGAATACGATATTTGTCGTTTAATTTCTCCATTATATTATTATCGTTCAGAGATGCAAAAACATCACCTTTCACCCAACTCAATCACTTCCAAATCCCTAATATTGCCATTATCCAGCACAAAACGCAACAATGTTCTCACTTTATGAAAACCATATATACCTGCTGCACCCGGATTCATATGTAGGGTTTTAATTTTCTTATCAAACATCACTTTAAGTATGTGCGAGTGCCCAGCTATAAACAGTTTGGGAGGATTAGCAAAAAGGGTGCTTCTTATTCTAGGGTCGTATCTGCCCGGATAGCCCCCAATATGCGTTATAAGCACATCAACCCCTTCAAGCGTAAAACGATTATTTTCGGGATATGCTTGCCTCAAATCTTGTCCATCAATATTTCCATATACTGCACGAAAAGGTTTAAATGCTTCAAACCGCTGTGCTACTTCCATCGACCCAATATCTCCAGCATGCCATATTTCGTCGCAATCCTTAAAGTGGGTTATGTATTTATCGTCCCAATGACTATGTGTGTCTGACAAAAGTCCAATTTTCTTCATCTTTATTTTTTTATTGAAGCAAAGTTATTAAATTTACGTTACAAAGATGTTATACCAGGCGCTCAAAACATGAATATACAACACAAAGAGCCATAAAAGTAATGTTATGGGAAATCAAAGAAAACCAAAATACAAGTACTTTAAAAGGGATATCAGTTGGCTATCTTTCAACTACCGTGTTCTACTTGAAGCAAAAGACAAGTCGCTTCCAGTGTACGAACGCATCAAATTCTTATCTATTTACTCTTCCAATCTTGAAGAGTTTTATAAGGTTCGTGTTTCTGGTTATCACAGTTCTTTGGTAGAAGATATAAAAGAGGAGTCGGTAGAGGAGGCTTTGGAAACATTGTCTGAAATAAATACCGAAGTAATGAAACAGGAAGAGGAGTATTACCAAATATTTAACCATGAAATACTACCCGAACTAAAAGAAAATAACATAACACTTTATCAAACCGAAGAAGTGCTTCCATTTCATCGTGAATTTGTAACAAAATATTTCAACGAAGAGGTGTTTCCTTACCTAGCCCCCATGATTATTCAGAAAGATTATATCCACTCTTTTATACTTGATGCCCGCATCTACCTAGTAGTTAACCTATTGCCTCGAAAGAAGAAGAAGGTAGAATCATCCGCAAATGATTACACTTATGCAATAATGAAGATACCATTTGCAAAAGTGCCCAGATTTATTGAACTCCCTTCGCACAATGGTATGCATTATATTATGTTTATCGACGATATTATTAGAGCAAATCTTTCGAGTGTGTTTCCTGGCTATAATGTGGGCGAGTGCTACAGTATAAAGATATCGAGAGATGCAGACTTCTCAGTTGAAGATGTGGATCATAACAATCTTGCAGAGAAAATTTTAAAGAGAGTAAAGAAACGAAAAATTGGTGCTGTTACACGTTTTTTGTTCGATAGTGAAATGCCGGACTATTTCTTAAATTATTTACGCGATACTTATGAAATAGAGGATGAGGAGTTGTTGCCATCTGGGCGTTATCTAAATCTAGACGATTTGATGGATCTGCCCAATCCAAGTGATAAGAAACTAACAGAAAACCTGCCTCCACCGCTTCGAGTGCCAGACTTTGAAAAGAATCCATCACTGCTACGCGTTATTCGAAAGAAAGATGTGTTGATGCATTTCCCTTACCAATCTTTCGATTATCTAATCCGTTTCTTAATGCAAGCCGCATTCGACCCAAAAGTATTAGAGATAAAGGTAACTCAATATAGAGTGGCAGAAAACTCAGCAGTAATAAACAGCCTTATAAGTGCTGCTAAAAATGGAAAGAAGGTAACTGTGTTTGTGGAACTAAAAGCTCGGTTTGATGAAATAAACAATTTTAGAACTGCAAAAGCCATGCAGCAAGCAGGTATAAAAATTATATATAGCCTACAGGGGTTGAAAGTACATGCAAAGCTAGCTTATGTAAGAAAAAGAAGCAAAGATCCTAAAGTTCCGATAAAAGGATATGCCTATTTGAGCACAGGAAACTTTAATGAGAAAACTGCCCGAATATATAGCGATATGGGGCTACTAACGTCTAATCGGGATATAATAACTGAAATAGATCAATTGTTTAGAATATTAGAGGGCAAAATCGAAACATTCAATTTCAGTCATCTACTTGTTGCACAATTCAATATGGTGCCAATGCTACGCAAAATGATTGATAGAGAGATAACCCATATAAAAAATGGTGACAAAGGGCGCATAATACTGAAGATGAATAGTTTGCAAGACAAAAAAATGATTAAAGAACTCTACAAGGCAAGCTCGGCAGGTGTAGAGATTGATTTAATTGTTAGGGGTATTTGCTGTTTAGTTCCCAACCAACCATATAGTGAAAATATAAAGATTACACGCATAGTTGACTCCTACTTAGAGCATACTCGCATTTGGTATTTTCACAACAACGGAGATCCTACCTATCACCTTACATCAGCCGACTGGATGGAGCGGAACTTAAAACGCCGTATAGAAACGGCATTCCCCATATACTGCGAAAAGCATCGACAACAAATAATGGACTTTTTGACCATTCAATTGAATGATAACGTAAAAGCCTACACAATTGATGAGAACTTGAACATCATTTTCAAAAAGGATGATAAACCAAAAGTGAGAGCTCAACGTGCGTTTTACAACTACTTGAAAGAGGAAACTAAAGCATAAAAGTGAAAAAATCGACAAGTTAATCTTTTTTAGAAAAACAAAACAACCACATTAGACCGAAAAGTATATCTTTGCAATATGAAAAAGTTTTTATCCATATCATTAATTTTCCTACTAGCCTTTGTGATTATGTATGCAGGCTCGGGGGTAAATGCTTATTCATTTTGCTGCGAAGATTGTCACACCTTTGGAATAGAAGCAATTATAGCTGAAAATTGTTGCGACATTCATCACGAAGATAACTCATCAGAGCAAAATGCTAACGATATTGACGAGAACTATCAATACACGCATCAAAAATGCTCTGTCGAGCGATTTAATATTGATACAGAGGATATTTCTGATGAAGACAATCTAAGTGAAACAACTATAAAGGTGCTAGAGGCGCTTTACCCTACACTACCCTATCTTTCAAAACAATATACTGAAAGCGAACACATAAATAGGTTTGTTACACGCACACAAAAGCCACCCAATATGAGCAAAGATGTTTACTTCTCTTTGCTCGAAACTCTTATAATTTAGCCAAAACAACTGTATTAATATTTATACGGATAGTTTTCATTATTCGTATGGCATAGTGTTTTAAAAAACACAAACAATACTGTTGTACAACTAAATTATAAGTAATGACTAAAAAAATAATTCTATTCTTTATATTCATCTCATCATTTTCGATTTATGCAGCTGACAAAATAAAAGGCTATGTTTTTGATGAGACAAAAGAGCCCATTATTGGTGCAAATATATATTGGGAAAAATCGAAAAAGGGTGCAGTTACAGACCTAGATGGCTACTTCGAAATTGATACACCCAACGGACACGAACATCTAGTGGTAAGTTATACTGGATATTCTACACAATCACTGCATATAGACAATCACGACGAAGAGCTTACCATCATTTTAAAAGAAGACTTAGAGCTGCAAGAGGTGGTTATTACCGAACGTAAGCTTGGCACAATTTCGCAAAGATCATCAATACTACAAGAGCAAAAAATAACTTATGCCGAAATTTGCCGTGCAGCTTGCTGCAACCTTGGCGAAAGCTTCGAAACCAACCCCTCGGTAGATGTGGCATATAGCGATGCTACAACTGGAGCCAAACAAATTAAACTGCTTGGTCTTGCAGGCACTTATGTGCAGATGCTAACTGAGAACTACCCTAACTTTAGAGGTGTGTCTTCTCCATTTGGATTAGACTATGTTCCAGGCGCTTGGATGGAAGGTATTTATATCTCAAAAGGAACATCGTCAGTAAAGAACGGATATGAAGCTTTGGCTGGACAAATAAATGTAGAATATAAAAAGCCGACAACAGCAGACATCCTCTCCGTGAATCTGTTTGCAAACGACGCACAACGCATGGAGGTGAACACTGATGGTAGCTGGCATATAAATGAAAAGCTATCTACTGGCCTGTTTGCACACTACTCCAATGACCAAAAAGAGCACGATGGCAATGATGATGGTTTTCTAGACTATCCAAAAACTGAGCAATTCAACTTAATGAATCGTTGGAACTACGAGTCGGGAAAATATGTGGCACAATATGGTGGAAAATTTATACACGAAGAGAGAACTGGAGGGCAAAACCCAAAACAAATAACCAACAACCCGTATAAGATTTCGTTAAAAACAAATCGTGGAGAGTTGTACACCAAACAAGCCTATGTGATTAATGATGGTGAGTTCACTGAAAGTGTTGCATTTATAGCGTCAGGTTCTATTCACGACCAAGAGTCGATGTTTGACACCAAGCAATATGATGTTACTCAGAAAAACTTATATGCAAGCTTAATCTATGAGAAAGAATTTTCGCACAAACACAACCTGAGCACTGGATTGAGTTTAAATTATGATGAATTTGAGGAGTTGTTAGAAACAACCGAAAAAACGATTAATGATAACAGACGCGAAGCTGTGCCAGGTGTGTATGCACAATATACCTACAACCTCAACGATAAGTTTGTTCTACTTGCTGGACTCAGGGCAGACTATAGTTCAAGATATGGCACATTTGTTACACCTCGATTGCACCTTAAATACAATCCTTATGAGTGGATACATCTTAGAGGCTCTGTGGGTAAAGGTTATAGAACGGCAAATATATTGGCAGAAAACAACTATTTATTAGCTAGCTCTAGAACTGTAGATATTGCTGACAATCTTGAACAAGAAGAGGCTTGGAATGCTGGACTAAACGTTACATTCTACATACCTGTTGCTGGAAAACAATTGACGCTGATTGGAGAGTATTATCAAACAACCTTCAATAATCAGGTTGTGGTGGATATGGACAGCAATCCACATGCTATTAGTTTCTACAATTTGGGTGATGGAAAATCATACACAAACAGTTCGCAGATAGAGATGAGCTACCCCTTCTTCAAAGGATTTACGTTTACTGCAGCATATAGATGGACAAAATCAATATCCGACTACACAAACCCTACAACTGGTGTAGTTAGTCGCTTAGACAAACCACTGTTGAACGATTATAAAGGACTGGCAACAGCGTCATACCAAACACCATTGGGTAAATGGCAGTTTGACTTGACTGCACAATTTAATGGAGGTGGAAGAATGCCTACACCCGATGCTATAGAGCCGCTTTGGAACGAAACTTTCTCATCGCACACTGTAGTGAACGCTCAAATAACAAAGTATTTCCGCAATTGGAATATATATGTAGGAGTAGAAAACTTGTTCGATTATCGCCAAGACAATCCAATAATTGATGCAGCCAATCCTCGTAGCGACAACTTCGATGCTACCATGATTTGGGGTCCTGTTCACGGTCGCAAGTTTTTTGGTGGGCTTCGATATACGATACCTCGTATCATCTAACAATCAATAAATTTAAGTACACATTAAAAACCATAACAACATGAAGAAGTTTGTAACACTATTAGTAGTATTTGCTTGTATGACAAGCGTTGGATTTGCAAAAAAACCAAAGGTTGAGAAAAAGAAAGAAACCGTTGAGATTCGTCTCGATGACATGTGCAGCGGTTGTGTGAATAAGATAAATAGCTATATTGCTTTTGAGAAAGGAGTTACCGCATTGGATATCAACCACGAAAGAAACTCAGTGAATGTAACCTATTGGGCACACAGAACTGATACTGCTAAGCTGAGAAAGGCATTCACAAAAGTGAAACTAAATATTGAGGAAATGAAGATGGTAGAGGAGGATAAAGAAGAAACTAAAGAGTAGAAATAAACTCAAATCTATCGAATCGTTAAAACAACAGATAAAACGGATGCCTCCAATATGCGTCCGTTTTTTTAATTACAGATGCCACAAAATATAGCAACAGACTTTAAAGAAATGGTAACAGATAGATTTATCGCTACTAAATAATGTCTATCTTTGTGCTACGATTTCATTTGTTGCTAATAATTTGTAAAAGCATCAAACATAATTGACTACATAAAAACCAATGCAACCAATCAATATGAAGATATTAATAATACTCGCTACTGTTTTATTCTCACTTACACTCAATGCACAAGAGATAAATGGCACCTACTTTGAAGGACCCGACTCATTATCATTTAACGATAACCATGTAATCTTTAGCATAAGAGGAAATGATGCTTTAGGCGTAATTTTTGTTGGTGAGGGGATTTATGAAATTATAGATGATTTCATGATAATAAAAACTGAAACCTACAATGGCAAAAAAACAAAAGTAGATACTAGCGCTTCTACAAAAAAGGATACTGTTAAGCTACAGCTTTTTAATCAAGATGGATATTCAATACAAGGTGTACGTGCAGAGTTTTTAAATAGAAAGAACAAATCTATCGATTTAAAAATTAGCGATGATAGTGGAATTATTTTGTATAAGCACAACCCCAAAGTTGCTTCAATCAAGGTTTCCGACCTATTATATGATAAAGCTACTTTTGAGTACGAAGCCAATACCGACTATACAATTCATTTGGTTAAAAACAGGGTGCTAGAAGATAAAATAGTAGTGCTTAAATTAATTGACAGGACAGATAGTAAGCTAACAGTAAAGCTGCTATCGACAAATTTCAAAAGAACAAACCCTTCGTCTTCTCATTTAAACAGGTTAGAAAAAAAGACAAAGGCTATCATCGACAGAACACGCTCTTTTGAGATATCTACAACTGAATTCAACTTTTATAACTAAGCAACTATCTCCTATTCCATAATAGGCAATACATTTACAAAACAAGCTCTTTTTGAGCAACTTCAAAGGAGAATAAACAATGAAAAATATAAATAACTACGAAATAATGGCTCCTGTAGGTTCATACGAATCTCTTATGGCAGCCATACAAGGAGGCGCAAACTCTATCTATTTTGGTATAGAGGGCTTGAATATGCGCGCCAAATCTGCCAACAACTTTACAACTGAGGATTTATTTAAGATTGTAGAAATTTGCACCGAGAATGGATTAAAGTCTTACCTCACTGTAAATACAGTGATATATGATGGAGATATTGAACTAATGCATACCATTGTTGACGCTGCTAAAGAGGCTAATGTATCGGCTATCATTGCATCGGATGTTGCTGTGATGATGTATGCACGCAGTGTAGGTGTAGAAGTGCATCTATCCACTCAGCTGAATATTACAAATACAGAGTCGCTCAAATTTTATGCACAATTTGCCGACGTAGTAGTATTGGCTCGCGAACTAAACTTGGACCAAGTAGCTCAGATATTTAAAGATATCAACAAACAGCAAATAAAAGGACCAAATGGAGAGCTAATCCGCATTGAAATGTTTTGCCACGGAGCATTATGCATGGCAGTATCGGGTAAATGCTATCTAAGTCTACACGAAAAAGACAAATCTGCCAATCGTGGTGCTTGCAACCAAATTTGTCGCCGTGCTTATATAGTAAAGGACAAGGATAGTGAGATTGAGCTAGAGATAGACAATGAGTATATTATGTCGCCCAAAGACCTTAAAACCATCCACTTTATGAATAAAATGATGGATGCAGGTGTACGTGTATTTAAGATAGAAGGTAGAGCACGTGGACCAGAATATGTGAGACGCGTTACAGAATGTTACAAAGAGGCAGTTGTGGCATATTGCAACGATGAATTTACAGAAGAGAAAATAGAAGAGTGGAATGAAAAACTAGCTACAGTATTCAACCGTGGATTCTGGGATGGCTACTATTTAGGACAACGCCTGGGCGAATGGACACACCGATATGGTTCGGGTGCTACCAAACGCAAAGTGTATCTTGGTAAAGCTATCAAGCACTTTGGCAATATTGGTGTTACTGAGTTTTCGATGGAGACACAATCGTTGAAACCTGGCGAAGAAGTGCTCATTACGGGTCCCACTACAGGTGCAATATTCTTGACGCCTGAAGAAATTCATGTAGATAAAAAGCCTGTTGAAGAGACAGTAAAAGGAGAGAGTTTCTCAATGAAAACTCCTGAAAAAATCCGTCCTAATGACAAACTATATAAAATGGTGAAAGCTGTTAGACGTGGCACTGCACACGAAAGATAAAACATTAATCATAAAATAGAGAAAACACCTTAAAGGCTCAACTACAGAGCTTTTGATGTGTTTTCTTTTTGTCAAAATCATATTAATAAAACTATTAAAACAAACAATGAACAAGAGACAAGTTAACACAAGTAAGGCGTTTCGTTTCAAACGATTTGCCAACAAATCTTACAGTGCTTTTAGCAGTCTGCGAAAAGTGGTAACAATTGGAGTCCTTACAGGTAGTGCACTTACAACTGCTCATGCAACATCGGTGCAACCCAATGAAGCTGCACGCATAGTGGTAAAGAATGACACAATTGCAGAGCAAGATTTGGAAGAATTAGTGGTGACAGCATCTAGGGCAGAGTTGCCTTTGAGCCAAGCATCAAAGATTGTGACGCTCATCACAAAAGCAGAGATTGAGCGAAGTCCGGCACAAAGCGTACAAGACCTTCTTAATAATGTAGCAGGCATCGATGTGATGCAACGCGGACCACATGGAGTTCAATCTGACATCTCACTCAGAGGCGGTTCGTTCGATCAAGTTGCCATCCTTCTAAATGGCGTTAACCTTACCAATCCACAAACGGGGCATTATAGCTTCGACATTCCCATCAACCTTTCAGATATTGAGCGCATAGAAGTTGTGCAAGGACCATCATCACTAGTTTATGGTGCGAGTGCATTTGCTGGAGGTGTCAATATTATTACCAAAAAGGACAAAGAGTCCAACACATATATCAATTTGCAAGGGGGAATGCACAATTTATTAAGCGCAGAAGCACGTGCAGCATACAAAGCAACTTCATCTTTACATCAGCTATCAGCTGGATACAGCAGCTCTACAGGATATATAGACAACAGCGATTACAAAATATTGAATCTGTCGTGGCAAAGTCGCTTCGATTTTGAGCAAAACACATTGGATTTGCAATTAGGCTTCAACAATAAAAAATATGGAGCCAACACTTTCTACTCGCCCTCCTATCCCAATCAGTTTGATGATACAGAATCAGTTTTCATATCTATAAAAGGCGAGACCAATGGTAAACTCAAACTCATTCCTCAACTCTATTGGAACAGACACTACGATTGCTTTCAATTGATTCGCGAGGGCACACCTGATGTTCCTGATTGGTACACCAATCATAACTATCATCGCACCGATGTGTTTGGGACAAACCTCACTTTTCAATATGCATCGCAATTGGGTATCACAAGCTTTGGTGGAGAATTCAGGAACGAGGGTATTATGAGCAATGTGCTGGGGAAACCAATGGAAGCTTCCATTGGCAACTACACTATGAGCGACAACCGAACTGCTATTAACTATTTTGCAGAGCAAAACTTCTTGTTTGATAAGGTAACACTTTCTATCGGAGCTCTTCTCAATCATAACAGCCCTAATACTAATCAATTTGATTTCTATCCTGCTATCAACTCATCCTATAGGATACATAACAATGTAACGTTGTTTGCATCGTGGAACAAAGCTACACGCATGCCCACGTTTACAGACTTGTATTACACCACCCAAACGCATATAGGAAACAGTAATTTAGAGTCGGAGAAGTCAGAGTCGTTCGAAGCAGGGCTTAAACTTTCAAATGGTATAATAACGGGTAACTTCACAACCTTTCATATGATAGGTGAAAATCTTATCGATTGGGTGAAACCAAGCGAAGAGGCTCTGTGGGAGAGTCGCAACCACTCAAAGATAAACAAGTATGGAGTTGAAACTAATATCAACATCAACCTGAAAGAATTGCTAGGAAAGTCATCACCACTACACAGCTTGTCTATCGGTTACCTCTACCTTAAACAGAATTTGGTTGAAGATAAGCTAATCTCAAACTATACACTCAACCATCTGCGCCATAAGTTTACGGCTAGTTTACAAAATGACATTGTGCGCAACCTATCGATGTCGTGGAACTTCCGTTGGCAAGACAGAGCTGGTTCTTATTTAAAATATGAAAAATCGAAACCAGCAGCAACTACCCCTTATGAATCATTTGGATTATTGGACATTAAGTTGAATTATCAACTGCACAACATTAATCTTTATGCCAATATCAATAATGTGCTAAACAGAGAATACTTAGATTTAGGCAACTTGCCTCAACCTGGCATCTGGATGATGATTGGGGTAAATTACACGATATACTAACACATACCCTATACAGTTAGCTTAGTGGTAGATATAAACCTTATCAACAATAGAAGGGACTTTTGTTGATAACTTTTTATTTAAATACCAAATCATAAAAAAAGGGATTGTCAAAAACAGACAATCCCTTTGATTTAATAATATGATTACCTAAAGTAACCCACTCAGTTATTCACCCGTTTTCACTGGGAATGCAGGAATAGCAGGCAACACTACAGGATTCTGCTTCAACTCATCTAATATAACCTCAACAGCTTTATTAAGTTGAGCATCAATTCCCTTATATTGTTGAGCTGGATCGTTTTCAATAATAATATCGGGGACAACTCCACGCCCTTCAATAATAAACTCTTTGCCATCCTTGTCATAAGGAGCATAAGATGGAGTAACAATAGAACCACCATCAATTAAAGAAATAGCTCCACTATATCCTACAACACCACCCCAAGAGCGAGTACCAATTGTTTTACCAATTTTATTTACTTGGAAACGGTATGGGAATAAATCACCATCCGATGCAGAATATTTGTCAAGCAGGGTTACTTTAGGACCAATATGCATACCTACTGGATTTGGATCGCCCTCTTTCTGTCCAGTATGCATAGTCATATAAGTAAGTTGACGCATCAATCTTTCGATAATCATTGGCGATACATTACCACCACCATTACCACGAACGTCAATAATCAATCCTTCTTTTCTCAATTGAGGATAATAATATTTAGCAAATTCATTCAGCCCATCTACTCCCATATCGGGAATGTGTAGGTAACCAATTTTACCATCAGACTGTTCGCTTACTTTTGCAATATTGTCATGCACCCATTTGTGATAATAGAGCGCCGACTCATCAGCAATAGTGTTAACCAATACCTCGCGACTGCCTGTTGCAGATGGTTTGCTATTTACTCCAAGCAACACCTCTGTGTTTGCTTTACCAACTAGTAGTTTATAGATATCCTTTACAGAAGTTACATCAACGCCATCAACCGAAACAATGTAATCACCTTCATTTACATCTACTCCTACTGCTCTCAATGGAGAATGAAGTTGTTTGCTCCAATTGGCACCTTTCAATATTTCATCGATACGGAAATAGCCCGTTTTATCAAGACTGAGCTTAGCACCTAACAATCCTGTTTTGATGCGCTCTGGCTCTGGCTTTTCGCCATTTTGAGAGTATGCGTGACCTACATTTAGTTCGCCAATCATCTCACCAGTTATATAAGCTAAGTCGCTTCGATGAGCAATATGTGGAACAAGCACATTGTATTTTGTATACACTTCATTCCAATCAACACCATGCATACCCGGATCGTAGAAGAAATCGCGCATGTGACGCCAAGCCTCATCATACATTTGTTGCCATTCGGCTTTATAATCTACATTCACTCTCATTTGTGAAAGATCAATGGGCTTTTCAATAGTTACTTTAGATGTTGGCAAGTTTATTACTCCCCATTTTCCACCAGTTCTAACAAGCATTTTCTTACCATCAGCCGATAGTGTGTAGCTTATATTGCTACCAAGAGTTGTCTCTTTCTTAGCTTTCAAATCATACATTTTCATCGAAGCTCCTCGGCTTGATCTGCTCATAGATGTATAATATACTTTATCGTCAACAGCTGTTATGCCAAAGTAATTACCTGGCGATACTGGCAGAGACAATACACGGTCTTTAATACCATCAAGGTCTACTTTCACATCTGGTGCTTTCTTATCAGCAGCTCCCTTATCTTCCTTTTTTTCTTCCTCAATTTTCACCACATCATTTTCTGGTGCAAAAGGAGAAGGTGTATCTTTAGCAAGCGTTATCATATAGATGCGACTCATATCTACATAAGCATGATTCCACTCTGTTTGACTATAAACAGGATTGAAGTCTCGTGCTGATGTAAAGAGCAAGTATTTACCGTCGCGACTAAACGATGGGCTTGATGAGTTGTACCAGTTTTCTGTTACTTCATGCGACTCTTTTGTAGCTAAATTGTAAAGTCTTATCACAGTCATATCTGCTTGTGGGCGTGTGTAAGTAATCCACTTGCTATCAGGCGACCAATTATAGCTAAATCTAGTTGATCTATCCGATTGCTCTACTACAGTTACCTTTTTAGTATCTACATCTACATAACTAAGCTCACGCTTTTTGTTATGAAAAAGAATCTTCTTGCTATCGGGAGACCAATCGAGGCTAAAAATATAGGTTTTATTGCCTTCTGTTAGTTGCACTGGCTTGCCAGTTCCATCTTGGTTTGCCAAATAAATTTCAAACTCGCCAGTAGCATCAGAAATATAAGCAATATGCTTTCCGTCAGGCGACCATGCTGCACCTCTTTCATTTACACCCGAACTTGCTGTCATATTGTGTGTTATACCTTTTGATGATGGTAAAGACCAAACATCGCCTCTAGCACTAAACACAACTCTTTCACCTTTAGGTGATAAAGAAGCTTCTCTAATATACTTACCTGCATCTTTCCATTCGTTGCGAGCCCAAGGCTGGTCATTTCCAATATGAATAGTTATTTTTTTTGATTGTTGAGTTTTCACATCAAATAGATAGATATAACCTCCTTTTTCGAAAACAATATGGTTCTCATTGTGAGATGGAAACTTAATATCATAGTCGGTAAAGTTTGTAACTTTGCGCGTAGCTTTTGTTTCTGTATTATATGCAAACAAATTTGCAATTCTATCACGATCTGATACATAATAGATTTCATTTCCTATCCACATAGGGAAAACATCTTGTCCCGGTGAATCTGAAACTTTTTCTACTTCACCTGTTTCAAAGTCATATATTCTGATGTCATCAGCCATACCACCTTGGTAATATTTCCAAGTACGAAACTCTCTAAATACCCAGTTGAAAGCTAACTTTTTTCCGTCGGGTGAATAGGAGCTAAATCCACCATCACTTAAGGACAGCTCTGTTGAAAGACCACCCGATGCATCTACAGAGTAAAGCTGTCCGCGGAAATCATTAAATGTCTGTTTGCGTGAACGATAAACTACACTCTTCCCGTCTGGAGTCCAAGACATCACAATATTATTAGGTCCCATTCGGTCACCAATATCGTCACGATTAAGTGTGGCTGTATAAGTTAAACGTTGTGGTATACCTCCTGTTGCAGGAATTTTAAACACCTCAGTATTACCATCATACTGTCCGGTAAAAGCAATTTCACTTCCATCGGGGGAAAATTTAGGAAACATCTCGTATCCTACATCTGATGTTAACTTACGAGCCACTCCTCCATTAATGCCAGTTATGTATAGATCTCCGGCATAAGAAAAGACTAGTTGATTTCCTGAAACTGCTGGAAAACGTAATAATCGAGCTTCTTCTTGCGACATCAATTGCATAGATGCAACTAATACGAAGAGAGATAGCATAGTAAAGACTTTTTTCATACTAAATTCTTTTTAAAATTGTTGTTTCTGTTTATAATTAAGGTTCATATTTCATTTTAAAGAGTAAACTATATGCATTAGCTTATTCTTCCCCAGTCATACCTATTTCCCATAAGCTTTTTCAACTGTCTTTGCAATACTATATGCTCTGGTTTTTCTAGACTCGGGTCTGTTTCAATTATTTGTTCAGCCACTTCACGTGCTTTATAAAGAATGTTACTATCACGCACCAAATCGGCAATACGCAAATTGAATGGAATACCACTCTGTTGGGTACCCTCCAAATCTCCAGGACCACGTAGTTTTAGATCGGCTTCTGCAATAACAAATCCATCGTTTGTCTCTGTCATTATCTCCATACGTTTGCGCGTATCACTTGAGAGCTCATAGGGTGTAACCAATATGCAATAAGATTGCTCAGCACCACGCCCCACTCTACCTCGCAGTTGATGCAGTTGCGACAAACCAAATCTTTGAGCACTCTCTATTATCATCATCGAAGCATTAGGAACATTTACTCCCACTTCTATTACAGTAGTAGAGACCATTATTTGTGACTCATTAGCAACAAATTTACGCATCTCCTCCTCTTTTTCAGCAGGTTTCATGCGCCCATGCATCTTGCTTACTGTAAACTCTGGAAATAGCTCTTTAATATTAATATAACCATCCTCCAGGTTTTGCAAGTCTAACTTTTCACTCTCCTCTATCAGTGGGAAAACAATATAAGCTTGTCGTCCCTTCTTTATCTCATTTCGCAAAAACTGATACAAAGCTCCCCGTTTCTGCTCATAACGGTGTGCTGTTATCACTGGCTTTCGTCCAGGTGGCAACTCATCTATCACCGAAACATCCAAATCGCCATACACAGTCATTGCCAATGTACGTGGAATTGGAGTAGCAGTCATCACAAGAATGTGTGGAGGATGCTCATTTTTCGTCCACAATTTAGCACGTTGTGCTACACCAAACCTGTGCTGTTCGTCTATTACCACAAACCCCAAATTGTTGAAGTTTACAGTATCTTCTATCAGTGCATGCGTGCCAATAAGTATATCTATCTTGCCAGATAGTAGCTCGGCATGCAGCTTTTCACGTGCTTTCTTTCTAGTAGAGCCTGTAAGTAAAGCTGTTTTGACACCCATACTGGACAATGTTTCTTGAAAAGTTGCAAAGTGTTGACTAGCCAATATTTCTGTAGGTGCCATCAAGCAAGATTGAAATCCGTTGTCGAGTGCTATAAGCATCAACATGAGTGCAACCAGTGTTTTGCCACTACCAACATCACCTTGCAACAATCTATTCATCTGTTTGCCAGATGCAGTGTTGTTTCTTATCTCTTTTATTACTCTTTTTTGTGCATTAGTTAATTCAAAAGGCAGGTGTTTTTTATAAAACGTGTTCAGATAGTGCCCCACTTTTTGAAAAAAGAAGCCATTTAATTTTTCTTTTCGGTTGGCTGTGTAGCCAAGGATATTGAGCTGAATAAAGAAAAGCTCTTCAAACTTTAGTCTCACTTCAGCATCTCGCAGCAAAATAGGTGTTTTAGGAAAATGTATATTTTCTAAAGCATCATGCAGCGAAATTAAATTGGTAGCTTCCAGTATGTCAGGAGAAAGAGATTCTGCAATAGGCTCTTTCAACATACTGAAGGCTCCTTCCATTAATTTGTTAAGTGTTTTGGAGTTTAAATAACTCCGCTTCATTTTTTCAGTAGTATTGTAGTAGGCAAACAGCCCTTCGGGTCTATAATTGGGTGTTTTACACTCTTCTATATCGGGATGAGCAATATTGTACTTGCTTCCAAACTGAGAGGGTTTCCCAAATACAATATACTCTTTGTTGAGTTTATATTTACCTTCAATAAATCTGATTCCTTGAAACCAAACCAAATCCACAAATCCTGTTCCATCAGTAAAATGGGCTACCAATCTTTTCTTACGTCCTTCACCAAAAGTTTCAAATGACTTGATTACACCTTTTAGTTGCACGTAAGGCATAGTGCCCTCTATTTCATGCACATAGTATAGCCTACTCCTATCTACATAACGATAAGGGTAGTAGCGCAGCAAGTCTTCCAACGTGAATATATCTAACTCTTTGTTGAGAATACTTGCTCGCTGCGGTCCTACACCTGGAACAAACTGTATATCGGTTTGTAAATTACTCAAATTATGATCTAATCAGTTTACCATGCAAAAAGAGGATACTTAGACATGGTTGCATTTACTTTTTGTTTTACAACCTCAATATTCTTGTCATCGTCTATGTTAGCTAAAACTGAATCAATCATTTCAACTATCTCTCCCATAAGGTCCTCTTTCAATCCCCTTGTAGTAAGAGCTGGAGTTCCAAAACGTATACCTGATGTTTGGAATGGGCTACGGCTATCAAAAGGAACCATGTTTTTGTTAGTTGTAATATCAGCTTCTACCAAACGACGCTCTGCTACCCTGCCTGTTAAGTCTGGAAATTTAGTTCTTAAATCAACCAACAGTGAGTGATTATCAGTACCGCCAGACACAACTTTGTACCCTTTGTCAACAAATGCTTGTGCCATAACAGTTGCATTCTTCAATACTTGCTTTTGATATACTTTAAACGAATCATCTAAAGCTTCGCCAAAAGCAACTGCTTTTGAAGCAATCACATGCTCAAGTGGACCACCTTGCATACCTGGAAAAACGGCTGAGTCTAACATAGCAGACATCATTTTCACCTCACCCTTTAGAGTTTTTTCACCCCATGGGTTTTCGAAATCTTCTCCCATCAATATAACACCACCACGCGGACCGCGCAATGTTTTGTGAGTAGTTGATGTAACAATATGAGCATGTTTAAGTGGGTTTTTCAACAAATCAGCTGCAATCAATCCTGCTGGATGCGCCATGTCAACTAAAAATATAGCACCAACTTCGTCGGCTATTTTTCTCATTCTCTCATAATCCCACTCGCGTGTATAAGCAGATGCGCCACCAATAAGCAGCTTTGGACGCTCGGCACGTGCCACTTCTTCTAATTGGTCGTAATCAACCTGCTCTGTATCTTCACGAACATTGTACTCCTTTGCTTCGAACATTAATCCTGAAAAATTTACAGGTGAACCATGCGACAAGTGTCCCCCATGCGAAAGATTCAAGCCTAATATTTTATCACCTGCTTTTAAGCAAGCTAAAAATACAGCAGCATTGGCTTGTGCTCCAGAGTGTGGTTGTACGTTTGCCCATTCTGCATCAAAAAGCTTTTTTAGCCTATCGATAGCCAGCTGCTCGCTCATGTCTACAAATTCGCATCCGCCATAATAACGTCTTCCGGGATATCCCTCAGCATATTTATTAGTAAGCACTGAGCCCATTGCCTCCATTACTTGTTCGCTCACAAAGTTTTCAGAAGCAATTAATTCAATGCCTTTCAATTGGCGTTGTTTTTCTTTTTCAATAATGTCAAAAATTCGCGTGTCTCTTTTCATAGTGATATTTATTATTTTATAGTAATTAATTCTAATTACAAATGTAATGAAGTTTACTGTAAAAAAAGAATAAAAACAAAAGATGCATTTTATAATAATATAAAAGTGAAAAGAGTAAACTTTAAAGCTTAATTGTTTTCTTTGTTAGTAAGTTTATTTACCTTTGTTAGAGTGTAATCTGATACGTATATTTTTAAACACTTAATAAATACTAGACACCATTATGAATAATGAACAATTGAAAAAACTTGGCTTTGCAACAAAAGCTATTCACGGTGGGCACCAACCCAATCAATTTGGTGCACTTTGCGACCCTATTTATCAAACATCTGCATTTACATTTGAAACTGCGGAGCAAGGCGGTGCACGTTTTGCCTTAGAAGAAGATGGATACATATACAGCAGATTGGGTAATCCAACAAACAACTTAGCTGAACAAAAAGTAGCATTACTAGAAGGTGCCGAAGCATGTGTGTCAGCAGCATCGGGTATTGGTGCTATCACATCGGCTATTTGGGTATGCGTAAAGCAAGGAGATCACATCGTTTCTGCTAAAACACTGTATGGTTGCACTTATGCATTTTTGAGCCATGGGCTTTCACGTTACGGTGTAGAAGTGACATTCGTAGACACAAGCGACCCAGAAAATGTTAGAAAAGCAATCCGCCCAAACACTAAATTAGTTTACTTAGAAACACCTGCTAATCCTAACTTAGACATTACAGACATACAAACTGTAGCAGACATAGTTCACGAGCACAAAGATTGCAGATTGATGGTAGACAATACATTCTCTACCCCCTATATAAACAGACCCTTAGAACATGGTGCAGATATAGTAGTACACTCGGCAACTAAATACCTTAACGGTCACGGTGATGTGATTGCCGGTTTTGTAGCAGGAAAAGCTGATTACATTAAAGATGTACGATTACTAGGTATTAAAGATTTAACTGGAGCAAGCCTTAGCCCATTCGATGCTTTCCTTATCTCTCGTGGTTTGAAAACTTTAGAGATTCGTATGGAAAGACACTGTTCGAATGCTCAAGTAGTAGCAGAGTTTTTAGAAAGACATCCTGCTGTGGAGAAAGTGCTTTATCCAGGACTCCCCTCATTCCCTCAATATGAGTTGGCAAAGCGTCAAATGAAACTTCCTGGTGCAATGATTGCATTTGAAGTGAAAGGTGGTATTGAGGGTGGCAAAAAACTTTTGAACAGCCTCGAAATGCTTGTTATATCTGTGAGTTTAGGCGATGCTGAAACCCTTATACAGCATCCAGCTAGTATGACCCACTCGCCCTACACGCCTGAGGAGAGAAAAGCTAGCAATATAAGCGAAGGATTGGTTCGTATTTCAGTAGGATTAGAAAATCCAGAGGATATTGTAGCGGACTTAAAGAAGGCGCTTGATAAGCTAGTTTAATACTATAAAGCGATGTGTTCTAATTGAATGCATCCTTTTTAAAATACAAAAACCCTTCACTATGATATAATTTCATTGGTGAAGGGTTTTCTAGTTCACGTCTAATTTATTGATGAACAATCAAGTTAATAGGGCTTTAATATCAATTTATTAAACTATTGGCTCTTTTTTTATGGAGTATAATCGACAACATAATCAGAGAGAAGAGAAGAAAACAAACATTTACACCATTAAGAATATCACTAATATAAGCTCTAGCCTATATTCTATTTGCTCAACAGTGTTTTATCTCCTGTATAATTGACAGAATAGTATAATCCATTTTCAATTAAAAGAGCTGCACTCCTGTTTGGACCAAAGTTTCTATGGTGACGAACATTTACAGCAATAACTCGCCCATCGTATCGCCAATCAATTTCTTCTACCCTAGTATGCCCAACTATAATTCTATCAGCATTATAGTACTTTAAAACTTTATCTAAATCTTCGGACGAAATTCCAGGACGACGCTCAGAATCGGCCGCTAAAGCACGATACCATATTGGTCCATTATTACCAAACAGTCGCTCATTTCTCGAGTGCAACTCATTTCTAACCTTATTTGGCATACCAATAAAACGCCAACCCAATTCATTTATTTCACCTATCTTGTAACTTCTATCCATCATTTCGGTGCTTAAACCTCCATGTACAAATAAATCGGTGCCAACAGTCACAATTAAATAGCTATCGCGTAGCCATCGTCCCAATTCTGTGTCTACCGAATAGAGCTCGGAATATGGTATACCTGCTTTTGAAGAAAAAACAAAATGGTCTTCATGAACATAACGCAAATCATCTTTCAAAATTAAATCTTCATGATTGCCCAAAACAAAATTTACATGTCCTCCTGCATCCTCAGCCTCTTTTTCCAACTTGTAAACCAACCATGCAATACCGTTGTCATCACGCCCTCTATCAAAAATGTCGCCAATAAAGACCAATTGATTCGTGCCGTATATCCAATTAAGGTTATCATCAACAACTCCATTGCCCTTTAATATGGCTACAAAAGCATCTAGTTCTCCATGCAAGTCTGATAAAACAAGAGTTTTGTTAGACACATCTTGCTTCCATGAATTTTTAATTCTATCACGAAGTTGAAATTGAAAGTCTACATCGGTATTTTTGTCTGCAGCATAGTAATGAAGTTTAAAATCTTCGTAAGCTTCATATATGGTGGTATCTAAAACATTCCCATCGGCTTGCTCAGATACAATTCTGATGCTTTCATCATCATTATGGATAACATAAAGCTCACCAAAGCCCTCAATAACAACATTTTGAGCTGTTAATAGAGTAACAGAAATAAATATATAAAATATTACTAAACTAAATTTTCTCATAATCTCTAAATTGCTTTACTTATTTTAAAAAAACACAACCGAACTTATGTTCGGTTGTGTTTCCGAAACTTCTAATATTTGAAACTTAGTCCCAAGATATATTAAATGCAATACGTCCTGAAGAAGACTCCGAATAGCGAGAATAACCCATCATTCTACCGGTGTTAGTAGATAAATCTAACCAAAAATCAGTATAACTTGAGGGATTGTCTGCGGTATAAAAATAAATATAACTAATATAATCTTCAGGATTTTTACCAGGAATATAACACGGAATTCTATAGGAAGACGAGCTAGAGTTTTCAGAATAGAAATACCAACGATTATCATCTGTAGAGTGATATCCACAATCCTCTAATGGTCTAATACTATTATCTTCATCAATTGTGAAATCAAAATCATAACCTGCATTATTAAACAAGAAGTTCTTTATAGAATAAGTTCCATCTTGATTGTCATAAATATTATGCTCGAAAGGATAAAACTCAGGTTTACGAGAGCCTGAATTATCAGCCATGGTAAATGTAGCAGTACCTAGAACAGATACAACCTCAACTTTACTATCTAGACGAGTGCTTCCTCCATTTGCCATATCTTCGTAAGATTTATATGGATTAGCGAAGTTTTCATCAATCTCAATTGACAGATTATATTGTGTACTAAACTCAAATTCTCCAATAGATATTTTAAGGAGTGCAGTTGTACTGCCGGCTTCAAAATCAACAGTTTTTGAGATTGTTAAGTTTGGGTCGGCATGATGAATAGTTATAGGAACCTGTAGTGCAGAAGAGGCCTTTGATTCATCTCTTCCAAGCTTTATAGTAAAATGGTCTTTTGACAGAATCCCTTGACTATTAGCTTCTACTTCTATTACTGCAGGAATTTTTCCGTCAAAATAGACTCCTGGATTGTTGGATGCAGGTTGAGGTCCTGCTTCCCAATTATCACTGTCATCGCAAGATGTCACAACTATCATAGCAAACATTGCTAGTAACAATGCTTTTATATTATATATCTTATTCATATTGTTTTCTAATTTATTTATTCTGTCCACAAATCATATACATCATACACCTGAGGATCTGGATTTAATTTTATTGCTTTATTTAGCGAAGCTTCTCCTTCATTTGGTAAATATAAATTTAACCAAGATGGAGTGTAACCAAACCTTGAATTATAGCGGTAGCTTGTTATCCAATTAGTACCCTTATAACCACGTATAATTGGAATTTCACGTCTTTTTATATCGAAGAAAGACAAGCCTTCGCCCCAGAATTCTATTCTTTTTTGTGTAAGTAGATAGTTATCTACAAAATCATCCACATCACTTGGAGAGATATTGTATGTGCCTCCATTATATCGATTGCTATTCAAGAAAAAAGTGAGAGCATTTACCCCCGAGCCTAAACCCTCGGTATAAGCTTTTGCCTCAGCTTCAATAAAGTACATCTCCTCTACACGTATAATTGGGAAATCTACTTGAAGTGCATTTTTGTAATCATCGGAAATATCTCCTTCATTAGGACGGAATTTAAACCCAACATATGCATCTCTCTTTGCCCACTCTTCATCATCTAGTAGCGTGTGATACTTTTCAGGAACAGGCTTCTTTCCTGCATCAGCAGGATCAATCCACGTTACTTTTCTCCAATCATTATCATCTATCTCATCATAAAGCTTTCTATCAATCATTCGATAACTATGATATTGAGAACGACTATATCCACGTGAATATTCGGTTACACAATTAGAGTAAAAGTTATTTACCCTACTATGAACTGCATCCATCGAGTTGATGCATATTGCAAAAACCCACGAATTTACGTTTGCATCGTTAAACCCATTGGTCAAACTGTGCCACTGATCTTCGGATAATGGAGTATATTCATCCATCACTAAACGTGCATATTTTGCAGCATTCTCATAACACTCTTTGGCCGACGAAGCTCCAAGCTTGTCATAAATAGCCAACTCTTCATCATTTTCATGATTTAATTGAGTTTGCAAATCTTCTGGGTATTTTTGGAATCTAGTTGCAATTTCTAGCCAAAGTCGTGCTTTAAGCGATTGAACAACAGAGATGTCTGCTCTAATTTTAGAGTTGCGCGTATACCCATCTAGATATTTTTCAGCCTTATTCAAGTCATCCATGATAAACCTGTACATGTGATAAAAAGGAACACGAGGATTATTCTCTGCATTAGCATTATCGAAGTTTTCATCAATAATAACAGTGGTTAAGCCATAGATATCACGGCTTTCAGCTTCTGAATCTAACACTCCAATTCCTGTTCTTTTGTATTCATACATTCGCATCAAATCCATGTAAGACATAGCACGATATACCAAGGCATTGCCATAAAACTGCTGTATCTTTTGGTTGGCTTCTTCCGGATCTCCAACTGCTATAATTGTATTGTTTGAATTAAGAATCATACGATAGTAATAGCGCCAAGGTTGCTTTGCTCTATTAGACGAAAAGTCGACCAACGAAGCCCAAGGTGTATTAAAGTGGTTGTAGTTGGTAGTTACATAAGGACAATCTGTCATGGCATCTCGCATTATCATCATTGCAGGATATCCAAACTCCTGATTGGTTGATGAGCCAATATAACCGTAACTGTACATAAAAGCAGCAGAGCTATTTGCTAAAGACTCAAGTGCTGTTTCTGATCCGCCAACCTGATCACCAGTAGCATAGCTTGTAGCAATAGATTCATCTATGCACCCCACAAGTGAAAATGCAAGGATGCTTAAAACTATAAATTTTATATATATATTTTTCATACTTTGTCTTTAATTTATTAGAATTTGAAATTCATATTCAACATATATCTACTCATTGCTGGGAAATACCCAAAATCGACGTTCCCATCAAAATCTCTACTCGGAACAAAGCCTTTTCTGTGTGAGAAAAAGAGTAAATTGTCTACACCAGCAGATACTGTTATACCTTCTATACCTAAATTTTGAACAATATTTCTTGGAATCTTATAACCAAGAGATACGTTTTGTAGACTCAAGTAGTCAGCTTTTGTTAACCAACGATCAGATGATGATGTGAAATAACGGTCGTCATATTGAAAACGTGCAAATTCGTTGCTTTTATTTTCAGGTGTCCAAGAGTTTTTCACATCTCTATGAAAGTTATATCCAGTATGTCCGTTGTATGGACCTGTCATCAACGATGCATAACCAGAGTCGTAACCATATCCTCCCAATCTATATGCAAATGAGAATGAAAGCTCTAATGCTTTCCACGAAAGATTTCCACCAAATCCGCCAACAACCTTTGGCTGCGAGCTTCCGCTTTCGAAGTACGAAGCAGAACTATAAGTAGTGGTGGGAGATATCTCACCTGTTTCTTCATCCTTTGCATACCAAGTAGATCTTCCCTCTTCATCAATACCAGCAAAGCGCTTTAAATACCAAGTTCTATATTCTAAACCTTCACCATAGAAGTATCGCCCCGAACTATATCCTTGAGCTACTTCACCTCCATTGATGTTATAAAGAGTTTCGCCTTTGCGCTCTTCAGCAAGACTCAATATTTTACTGTTGTTTAGAGAAGCATTTAGATACATGCTCCACCTGAAATCATTTGTTCTAATAATATCTCCTTGTAGGTTGAACTCAAATCCGCTATTACGCATACTTCCCACATTGTCATAATACGAAGAGTAGCCTAAAGAGTAAGGCACTGATACAGAGGCAAGCATATCTGAGGTTTTGTTGTTATAGTAATCTACTTCACCTCGCAAACGACCCTTAAACAATTCAAACTCTGCACCAGTATTAATAGCTGATCTAGTTTCCCAGGTAATGTGCTTGTTGCCACGTCTAAGAAAAGTAACAGCAATATCACCATCAAGATTTTCTATCTCGTAAGTATCTATATATCTATGGTTACCAATTTGGTCGTTACCGTTCTGTCCAAAAGATAGTTTTAATCTAAGCATATCAACCCATGGAACATCAAAGAAGTCTTCACTAGATATAACATATGCTCCACCAAATGAAAAGAAGTTTCCCCATCGGTGATCTGGATGAAAACGTGAAGAAGCATCGCGCCTATAAGAAGCATCAAAATTATAGATATTTTTGTAGTCATACAGTACACGACCACCATAACCCTCACTCTGATAGTTACTTGTAGACGAGCCATTGCTAGTCATTGTAATTGCACCATCGAGTTCTTGATTTTCAAAGTAGTTAAACATATTAGAACGACCTCCATACAAACTATAAGAGTCTGACTCAAACATCTCGTGTAACAGTGTTACTTTTACGCTATGATTGTTGAATCTATTGCTATAGTTAACAAGCTGTTGCAAGTTAAGTGTTTTGTTTTTTGGAGCACTTACTGTAGTAGTTCCACCGGGGTTAGATGACCCATAAAATGGTTGTCTTGTGCTAATATATCTTCTATCACGTTGAACATAAGCAACGTTTAAAGTTGCTGTTAATTCTGGTGTAAGTAAAAAATCTGCACCCACATTAGAGCCTATTTTCATCGATTCGTAGTTGCGTGATTGTATCAATGCCTCCTGAATACGGTTCGAGCCAGTGTTGATAGGACGCGATATTCCATCATTGTGTTTACCATCACCATAGTCATATACGTCTCCATTTTCATCCTGAACGATGTTTCCATCAACGTCTCTAATAAATATCGGATAAATTGGAGCTACTCGGTTAGCGTTTGAAAATATATTATTGCTATTATCGCTACCAGTTGTATTATTAGCATAATCAGAAATTGATAAATCTAAGTCTGCATTAATACGAAGCCACTTTCTAGCATTTAAAACACCTCGCATACGAGCTGTAAATCGCTCATAATAAGCTGCATCTGTAATGCCTTCATCATTTGTGTATCCAAAACTTGACAGCAAAGTAAGGTTTTCTGATCCTCCACTAATTCTTAAATTGTAGTCTTGTCTAAATCCTGTTTTATATGTGCCATCTACCCAATCATCAGGAGTTAAGAAATACTCTCTTCCATCGGTGCCTGTAACTACTCTTCCAAGTGTTGCATTGGGATTTAATTTGCCATTGTAGCCAATCAAGTTTTCGCCTTCTGGCATTGTATAAATAAGGTACCCTAATCCTCCCTCATCACTGTTTTTTAGCCACGAATTATTGGCAGCTCTATTAGCTTCGTATGAATTATAACCACTTACATTTTGGTAATAGTTATACATTGCATGATACTGCTGCTCGTAAAACTCTCCCGGACTATCTATCACATCATACAAGTCGTTTTTACGAACCTGCGAAACAGCAAACTTTGTATCTAATGATACGGATAACTTTTTATCTCTTTTTGCTTTTTTGCTTGTTATTAAAACAACACCATTACCTCCGCGTGCACCATAAATGGCTGTAGAGGCAGCATCTTTTAATACTGTTACTGATTCTACGTCACTTGGGTTGATATTGTTCCATCCACCTTCGTAAGGCACACCGTCTAATACAATTAATGGTTCTGTACCGGCATTGATAGAGCTTGCTCCACGAATACGAAAAGATGGACTTGCTGTAGGTGAGCCCGATGAGGTTTGAACCTGAACGCCAGCAGACATTCCCTCCAATGCGTTCATCACATTAGATACAGGTCTGCGGCTAATTGATTCTGCGGAAACAACAGCTGCCGAACCACTAAAGGCCGATCTCTTCTGCTCGCCATATGCTACTACAACCACTTCGTCTAATGCTTGTGTATCTTCTATCAAAATGATATTAAACGAAGTTTTACCCGCTGTATTTATCTCTTGCGTAATATAGCCAATATATGAAACCTGAAGAGTGGCATTATTTGCTACCTCAAGCGTAAAGTTTCCATCAAAATCTGTTACTGTACCATTAGAGGTGCCTTTCTCCATAATATTAGCGCCTATTACAGACTCGCCATAATCATCAAGAATTACACCTGTTATTTTCTTTTTTTGTTGCTGTGCTACAGCTGATACAACAGTTTTAGCATCGGCTTTTTTATTTGTTTCATCTTTATACACCGACACTTGTCGTTCAACAACATTGTATCCCAACCCTGTGCCATCAAAGATGCTTTTAAGAATATTGCTAATACTCTCTTTATTAGCATTGATAGATGTTATGGCATCTAATTCATTTTTTGCCTCATCAATAATAAGAAAAACATAATCGCTCTCCTTTTCTATTTCAGAGATAGCGGTCTTTAAAGTTACGTTGTTTAATCTTAAAGACACTTCCGCTTGTTGAGAGTAGGTGTTTTCTGCAGTCATTGTAAAAATACAGAAAAACAATAATAAGAATGACACTTTCATAATTTTCAGAAGTTTATTGCATTTTTTGTTTGCAAAACAGTCTGTTTTAGCTTTTTCTTTCATACATTTGTAATGAATTTATGGTTTACGTAATTTATTGCTTAATAGTTACTTGTGAACTTATTTTCTAGTGATCGAACAATGCTGCAACATTGTTCGATCTTTTGTTTTGACATATTAGATTTTTCTTATAGGCATATTATTTTTTACTAATGTGAATTATATTGTCTTCTCTTGTATATTTAGTTGATGATAAAACAGATATTGATACCATAACACTATCTAGATTATCCGATAAAAATAGTTTGCCAGAACATGTTTTGCTGTTCAACAGAATATCTGGACTATTTTCAAAATCAACATTATAATATCGACCCACTCTTTTCAGAATTTCTGAAAACGGCATTTCGTTGCATTCCAACACCCCTTTAGTCCAACTTATATACTCTGAAACATCAACAGTTTCTTCTGTAAACTCTCCGTCTCTTATTTCAAGTTTTCTGTTTGGCTTTAGCATCGTCTCTCTTCCGTCGGCTTTAATAGCCACACTACCCTCAACCAAAACCACTGTTTTAGAAAAGTCGTCATCATAGTCAGTAACATTGAAAGAAGTTCCAAATACTTCAATATTCATACTATTGGTGTGAACTATAAACGGCTTCGAGGTATCTTTTTTAACCTCAATAAACACCTCTCCATTTACAGTAATTTCTCTTGTATTGCCAGTAAATTTTGTGGGGAAATCAACTTGTGTTCCAGAATTTATAAAAACTTTAGTTCCATCGGCTAAAACAAGATTAGAGCGTTTTCCATATGGAACTACCAGCTTATTCATCGAAGTTGTAGCCAATCTAATCTCTTGTTTGGTTTTTGCACTATCAGTTACAACTACGTTTTCATCATGTGTTAGTTCAAGTTCGGAGTTGTTTGTAAGGTTAGTTTTACTCTCCCCAGAGATGATATAAACCTCTTGCTCGTTTAATGTTTGACCAATAATTGTATTATTCTCTATTAATCCAAGTTGAGACTTGCTTTTATGCATCTGTAGGTAAACAACCGAAACAATAGCTATAACCAAAACAGCTGCAATCGACGTGAAGTATTGCAAATAGAGCTTTCTTCTCTTCTGCTTATGTATATTTTTCATCAATGCTGTGTAGAGGGCATCTTTTTCGGTTGATGGCAATGAGTGCTTATCCATGCTTAATGCACCAAACTCAGCAATAGCCTCTTCAATACTTTGCTCAAGATGAGGGTTTTCTTGAATATATTTAGCCCATTTAGCATTTTGCTCTTCCGTTCGAAAGAGTCGCCATTCTATAAAATCGTTGTCTAAAAGGAAGTTTTCTTTTTTATCCACAAGTATGCTTTTATTAACATGACGATGCAAAGTCTATTTTGTGGACAATAAAAACAAAAAAGTTTGTTTTTTAACATTTAAAGCAGTTTTAAATGCTCGTAATAAGGGATATAATAAACATTATTTGCGCCTTAGAGTAATGGTTAGCAGTTTGTTCTCTAAGTTTTTTCATGGCTCTAAACATCAGTTTTCTGGCAGAGTCGGGGTTGATATTAAGCAGTTCGCTTATCTCGTTGTAATCAAGCTCGTGCATATATCTTAAATATACAGCTTCGCGCTGTTGTGATGTAAGGCTATTTAAAAGCTCTTCTACTTTGCTTTTAAGCAATGCAGCTTTTTCGGCATCAATAATATCATCTAAAATAGTAACATCGATAGAAAATGACTGATTTATCAGTTCAATGCTTTGCATCTTCGAATCTTTGCGAGAAATATCTATCAACCTGTTTTTGAGAGATCTAAAAAGATATGCAGTTATATTATTTACTCCACTCAAACTTTCACTTGAAAGATAGAGTTTATAAAAAACATCTTGTATAGCGTCTTTACACTCTTCACTGTGAAACCCTAAATGAAGCCCATAAGAGTACAACTTATCTATATGGGAGTTGTATATAGCAGAGTACGAAGACTCATCGCCATATTTCAAAAACCGCTTCCATAATTTAGTTGTATCCATTGTACCTTTTAAAATAAGCTTGCACTAGATTCGAATTAGTGCAAGAATTTAAAACTCCACTATCTTTTTTCTAAAATTAGCCTAATTACAAACTTACTAAAAACTAATGAAACAAGTAGTAATCTCATTTATTATTTGCTGCAATCTCAATTAACAAATGCAATCTTGAAGGTGTCTACTAAAGTCTGATTATTATTTATACACTCTTCTAGATAGTGTTTTTTTATTCAGATCGATAAAGAGGAAACCGAACATTTTTCTAAACACTTCTACTGCGGAGAAAATGTTTTCAGTAGCCCAAAACATTTCTACCGCGGTAGATTTGATTTTCAACAGCCGAAAATTGCAAACCCCATGGTAGATGTGTTGGAAAAGAGACTTTTTTTTAGAACTCTGAAATTTATTGAGTATTTATGCCTCTTTTTTATTTTCCAGGCTGGTTTTTACAGCAATCAGCATCTGAAATTTTTATTTACATCCAATTTTTCTCCATTTACCTCATCTAATTCCAAAACAGCAGAAAAAACCATCCAATTATCTCCCTTTTTTCTAGCTTTCAGTAAAACAGCGCTCATTTTGTCGTCCCCAAACATTTCTACCGTGGTAGATTTGATTTTCAACAGCTGTTTGCCAAAAACACCGCGGGGAAAATGTTTTTTGCTACCTGAAACATTTTCACCACGGTAAAAATGTTATGAAAAGCATCTTTTTTTTCGAAACCAAAAGTAAAAACACTATATGACAACAATCTATTTTTAACTACTATATATAAATAAATAAAAAAGAGCTGCACCTTATTAGTTTGGTGCAACCCTTCTATCTAGTTTTACGATTTATATAATTAAATCTCTTCGAAACGTGCAGTAAAGAATCTCAATTGTTTAGGTTCGTAAACGAATTTAAGTCCTTTAATATCTTCTTTGTGCTTGTACAATTTAATTACTGCATCAGCTACTAAATCCATGTGGCTATAAGTATATGCACGACGTGGAATAGTTAGACGTACAGTTTCGAGTTTTGGAGCATGGTTTTTACCAGTTTTCAAATCTCTTCCAGCTGATACAATTCCTCGTTCCATACTTCTCACACCCGATTCAACGTAAAGATTGGCAGCTAAGCTTTGTGCTGGAAACTCTTCTTGTTTTAAATGTGGGCAGAATCTGCGTGCATCTAAAAATACAGCATGACCACCTACAGGCTCTACAATAGGCACACCTGCTTCAAGCAGTTTTTGACCAAGGTAGCGCACTTGCTTCACACGATGCTCAATATATTCGAATTGCATTGCCTCTTTCAGACCAATTGCCATTGCTTCCATGTCACGCCCTGCCATACCTCCGTATGATGGCATTCCTTCGTAAACAACTACCAACTCTTTTGCTTCGTTAAAGAGATCCTCGTCATTCATACACAAGAAACCACCAATGTTTACTATACAGTCTTTTTTACCACTCATGGTGCAACCGTCTGAATAGCTAAACATTTCTAAAACAATGTCTTTAATAGATTTGTCTTCAAAGCCTTCTTCTTGCTCTTTGATAAAGTAAGCGTTTTCTACACAGCGAGTAGCATCGTAAAATACTTTTATGCCATACTTGTTGGTCAACTCTCTCACTTCACGCATGTTCTTCATAGATACGGGCTGTCCACCTGCAAGGTTTACAGTAACTGCCAAACAAACATAAGCAATGTTTTCTGCACCTTTTTCTTTAATAAGATTTTCAAGTACTTCAACATCAATATCACCTTTGAAAGGAATATCTATATTCGCATCGTGAGCCTCTTCTCTAATGATATCTACAAAGATACCACCGTTATTTTCTTGATGGAAGCGAGTAGTAGTAAAATACATGTTTCCTGGAACATACTGACCTGGTTTGATAGCAATTTGAGAAAGTAAGTTCTCTGCACCTCGTCCTTGGTGAGTAGGAACGATATATTTAAATCCAAACAGCTCTTGTACGGTAGCTTCAAGGTGTTTAAAGTTTTTGCTTCCAGCATAAGCTTCATCACCAATCATCATTCCTGCCCATTGCTTGTCGCTCATGGCATTTGTTCCACTGTCTGTTAGAAGGTCGATGTATACATCTTCTGAATCAATCAAAAAAGTATTATAACCAGCTTTTTTGATTACTTCTTCGCGTTCTTCACGTGAAATCATTTTAACGGTTTCAACGCTTTTAATGCGGAACGGTTCCGCAGGATAAAATTCTTTTTTCATAAATAGTGTTTTAAATTTGTGGCTAGATATTTTTTTATCTTCACAAATATAAAGCAAAAAGGAGCATATCCCAAACTTTTTTTGACATTTATAATTGCCTGTCAAAAAATTAACTGTGTTAAAAACACCAAAGGTTTCAAAAAGATATTTATATACGCATTTGCAGTATCTTAATGCAACTTAAAGACTTGCAATTATAACTTTATGACGACTTGCTGGGGAAACTCACAGATTAGCTTTCTTACTTATCTTCTAATAAATCGGGGCGCAATTTTTTAGTTCTGCTAATTGCCTGCTCAATACGCCACTCATCTATTTTACGTTCGTGCCCAGAAAGAAGGATATCAGGCACTCGCCACCCTTTATATTCTGCTGGACGAGTATAGACAGGAGGAGCAAGCAAGTTATCTTGAAAAGAATCTGACAAAGCAGACTGCTCATCACCAATTGCTCCAGGAATAACACGTACTACTGCATCGGCAATCATAGCTGCAGCCAATTCACCACCAGTTAAAACAAAATCGCCAATCGATATTTCACGTGTAATTAGATGCTCTCGTATACGAAAATCAATCCCTTTGTAATGACCACACAAAATAATGATATTTTTCATTAAAGAGAGTTGATTTGCAGTGCTTTGTATAAATTTCTCTCCATCGGGTGATGTGAATATAACTTCATCATAATCTCGCTGCGATTTTAAGTGAGCAATAGCATTATCAATAGGCTCTATCTGCATCACCATGCCAGCCTCGCCACCAAACGGATAATCGTCTACCCTGCGATGCTTACCTATACCATAGTCGCGCAGGTTGTGCAATCCAAACTCAACCAAGCCTTTGTCTTGTGCACGTTTGAGTATCGAGCAATTGAGCGCCCCTTCAATCATTTCGGGTAGAACAGTTATAATATCAATTCGCATAGTTTTAATATAAAATGGTGTGTACAAAGATACAAAAAAGTGAGAGGAATGTACCTCTCACTTTTTCAATTGTTTTTATGTTATCAATCAAACAGATTGATAGAAAAACTCTATTCAGCAGGTGTAGTAGCTCCCTGCCCTTGCATATCATCGCCACCCGATTTTATATCTTCGTTTCTAATTCCTCTTTGTACCCTCTTAATAGAAGATTTAAGATCACCAAAACGGAAAGTGACATTCAAGCTAATCGACTGAGCAGGACGTCTGAAGAGACTCTCTTGCGTGAAGTTTTTGCCAGTTGTGATATTTTTATGATCCATATACTTCTGAAATGGATTGCTGCCACGAATAGCTACATCAAGTTTTTTGTTCAAGAAGCTTTTGCTTAAACCAAAAGACATAAAAAAGAAGGGATCCATTTCAGATTGAAGCATAATACGGTTGCCAAAATAGCCACCGTTTACAGAAAATCTCACCTCGTGTGGGAAAGTATACGTTGCCCCTGCAAATGCACGATAAGAGAAACCACTATTCTTTAATGTTGCATCTTTATTACTGCTAATATCTACATAATCGCCATTACCATTAATAAACATATTAAGCTTTTGAGTTGGAGCCCATCTCACATAAGCGTTTAGTCCAATAGATTGGCTCTTCCCAATATTATCATAAGTACTATTATTTACTCCATTTTCCACAAACTGGTATCGTGTGATAGAGTTATTTGTTATCGAATAATTGAGACTTGCATTCAGGTTTAGTTTTTGAGAGAAAGAACCGTAGTTTAATGACACATTATGGTTTTTCTCTGCATCCAAATCAGGGTTACCGTAACTAATGTTCAGAGGGTCTATATTGTCGACATAAGGATTGAGATGCCAAATACCAGGTCTATAAACACGCATGTTGTATCCCAATCGCAAAGTTTGTGTCATACTCATTTGATAAGACAGAGCTAGTGATGGAACCAAATCAAAGAAGTTGGTTTTTATCACAGAATCGTTTTTACTGATAAAATTCACATCTTGCTTGGTTTGCTCTGCACGCACCCCTGTCTTCAACCCAAATTTATCTTTTTTGAAACCATAACTTGCATAACCAGATGCAATATATTGATCGTGTTGCAAGTCGTTTTTCCTGCGTAAATCTTCCATCCATTCATTTGCTGTCAAGTCATAATACAAGTTGTTGCCTTTACTAGAATTATCTCTATAAATATACTTTAATCCTGCTTCTATGGTATGATTCTTTGTTAGGGGATTCACATAATCTATCTGCCCTGTATGCTCATTACCATCGGCATCGTTATAATTTCTTGTTTTATAATCTTCATCTCTAAGAACAAAACTGGGGTCTCCTGTCATATTCTCCAATCTAGACTCCCCTTCACTATTATTAGGGTTATTCCCATAGCGATAAGAGAGAGTAAGAAGTTTTCCTTTTTTCTTAAACGACCGCTGATAATCTAATGATAAATCAATAGAACCATGCTCGTTTGTACCTTCAGAAACTCTATCATATCCATATATATATCCTCCCGTAGAGGTTACTTTAGTGTTGGTATTATTAGTTCCAGTACCATTGTATCCATTTAGAGAAACACTTATTAAATTTAGTGTGTCTATTTCATAACTAATCATACCACTAAGCATTAGCCCACTGCCATCAAATCCTGATTCTCCATCTTGTCTTAATATTGTTTCAGGCTGTCGTGAAAAATCTCTACGTTCAAAAGTAGATTCACTATCAGGAGATTTAAATGTGTAGTAATTTGTATTGCCTGTAAAGCCGAATTTGCCATACTTCAATGTTACATAAGCGTTTCCATTGTATCCGCCACGCGAGTCAACACCAGCTCCTACAGAACCAACATATCCATCATCAACACGCTTGTCTGTAATAATGTTAATAATACCGCCCACTCCCTCAGCATCATATTTAGCGCCCGGATCGGTTATCACCTCTACATCTTTTATACTATTGGCTGGCATGCTTTTCAATACTTGCGAAGGATTATTAGCTAGCATATTAGAAGGTTTGCCATTTAAGTATATCTTAAAGTTCGACCCCCCTTTCAATTGCACATTATCATCGGCATCGACAGTTACCAAAGGCACTTTGCGAAGCATATCAAGCACATTTGAGGTAGCCGACTCTGGATCGTCCTTCAAGTTGTAGGTCAACTTATCAATCTCTACCTTCACTAGTGGAGCTTGTGCTACTACACTCACCTCGTCTAACTCGGTAGATGACTCAATAGTTACAATTCTACCCAAATCTATCTCTTTCTCTCCTTTTGGAACAGACACTTGTTTTACAAGAGTGGCTTTTCCTACATATTGAAATGCAAAATAATAGTTCCCTTCTGACAACTTGGTTTCAAACGAACCATTTCCATCAGTAGGAAGCTTTTTCACAGTAGTTGTCATTTCTGCATCTTTCGATACAGTAATTGTTGCAAAAGGAAGAAATTCATCATCAGCCTCTCCAAACAAACGCCCCTTTACAAGTGTCTCTTGCGAGTATCCATATGAAAACGAGATTAAAAGAAGAAGTAGTATAAAATATTGTCTCATTATTAAAATAATTTTATTGTTGATTTGAGCAATATATGCTCAAAATGTAAGTTTTAAATATATTTGCACTCAAAAGTACATCTCAATCATTAAAGTGCAAAATGATATATACCAATAGCCCATTTTTATAGATAGACAAAGCGTCGTGGGCTATTATATAAAAAAATAATTGCCGCCAAAGGTAATAACAAATAAGTTAAAAGAATTACAAACAAGCTAATTTCTTAGAGATAAAGAATAATTCATTACTTTTGTTACAAACTATTCATTCACCCAGCAAATTTCTTTAAATAGAACCTATATATGCTATCTATTTTCACCTTTATAATTTCAGGAGTAGCTGTAGGCTACCTGTTACGCGATAAAACATTTAAGAGTCATGTTGGTTCAATCATCAATGTCATTATTATAGTTTTATTGTTTTTTTTAGGCATTGCTGTAGGAGCCAACAAGCAGATTGTTGAGAGTTTTGCAACCATCGGTTTAGATGCTTTTGCAATAGCTTTTGCCTGTACAGTGGGGAGTGTTGTTTGTGCCTGGTTTGTATTTAATAGATTTTTCAAAAAGAAAAACCATAAATCATGAAGCAGTCAGTTATATACCTTGCATTTTTTGCTTTAGGCATAGCCCTTGCTATACCCGGATTGATTCCGAGCTTCTTTATTGAGAATGATCTATCTAAATGGATTTTATATCTCCTGCTTTTCTTTGTTGGTATACAAATAGGCACTAATAAAAACATACTAAATGTAACAAAATCTGTAGGGTTTAAGATAATGCTTGTGCCACTGGCAACAACTATTGGCACTTTTGCAGGTGCTATTGCAATAAGTTTTCTGCTCAACGAACGAAGCATTACAGACTGCTTGAGCGTGGGTGCAGGCTTTGCCTACTACTCCTTGTCGAGCATTATCATTACCGAGTATCGTGGTGCAGAGTTGGGAACAATTGCTTTGCTTGCAAACATTATACGCGAGTTCTTTGTTCTATTACTTGCTCCGTGGATTGTTAAATATTTTGGCAAACTGGCACCCATAAGTGCTGGTGGAGCTACTACAATGGACACAACTTTACCCATTATTAGCAGATATTCAGGTTCAGACTATGTAATTATTGCTCTATTTCATGGTATTATAATAGATTTTTCGGTTCCTATATGGGTTAGTTTATTTTTAAGTTTATAACACAACAATGAAACCTTCACTAATGAAAATATTTTTCTTTATATCTATATTATTAGTTGTTCTTGCAGCAAATTTTTATGTTGCAACACGTATTTATCAATTAATTCCACCAAACTTAATAGTTAGAATTGCATTTATCACTGCTCTAACAATTTGCATTGGCTCTCTATTTCTGTTTTTCCCACTTCACAACAGCATATCTTTCACATTGGGAGGACTACTATATCGGATAGGAACAGCTTGGATAATAGCTTTTGCCTATTTTATTTTAATATTTGTAATTATAGATTTGGCGAAACTATTCAATAGGTTGTTCCACTTTGTAAACAAAGATTTTTTATATGCTCTTACACATCACAACTTTCTGTCGCTTATTGTAATAGTTGGTAGTGTTGTTCTACTTTTATTTATTGGAAACATTAAATATCATAACAAACGAAGGGTACACTTCGATATTGAAACCTCTAAACTATCTCCCCATCAGAAACCAATAAGGGTGGTTGGTATTAGCGATCTACATTTGGGCTACACCATTGGTGCAAAAGAGCTGCAAGAGTGGGTGCAAATAATCAATACAGAGAAGCCTGACCTTGTGGTTATTGGTGGCGATTTGATTGATAATAATGTGGAACTTGTTAAGCACATGGAGTTAGACAAAATACTTCGAAAGCTTGAAGCTCCAATGGGTGTGTATGCTTGTTTGGGCAATCATGAATATATAGCGGGGGTTAAAGAGAGTATCGATTTTCATAACAGAGCCAATATAAAAATTTTGCAAGACACCACTATAGAAGTTACTGATAATCTCACATTAATTGGTCGTGACGATGTGCACAATCCAAACAGAAAGCCTTTAAGCAAAGTTGTTAATGGTGTAAACAATGGAAGTTTTAAACTACTGTTAGACCATCAACCCAGCAACTTGGAAGAAGCCGAGAACCAAAACATCGACCTTCAATTTTCGGGACATACACACAATGGACAAATATATCCAATCACGTTAGTTGTGGAGGCTATGTTTGAAAATCCTCATGGGATGATTAAAAAAGGTTTAACTAAAGTATATGTGTCATCAGGATTAGGCATTTGGGGTGGTAAATTTAGATTGGGCACACAATCGGAATATGTTGTGTTTGACATCGTTCACAAACAACCATAAAAAACAAAGCATTATGACTGTCTATTTTTATGCTCTTTTTGTACATCTTTCTCTCAATATTTACATCTACCTAAAAGGATTGAGACTTTTAGAAGAGAAGAGAACATGGCGTGCTATATTTATAACATTCTTTGTTGCAGAATTTACGCTATATCTTATAGGGCTACTCTTCTATTCTGTTCTGCCTATTCCTATTGTTAGGTTTCTTTGGTTGATGGGATCGACATGGATGGTGTTTATATTCTATATGACACTATTGTGGCTAATTATCGACTTATTGCTTTTATTAAATAGAAGAAAAACTGCTGTAGGTAATTATTTTAACAAACACCCTCGCAACACAGGTGCTATGTTTTTTATAGTCACCACTTTATCTATTGCTGCCATTATGTATATAGGCAACCGAAAGTTTAGATATCCGGTTGTAACCAAGCAGGAGATTACTATCAACAAAAGTGCAGGTAATATCTCCTCGATGCGTATAGTAGCAGTGAGCGATTTGCATTTGGGCTACCTCATCGATAAACGATATACCAAGCGATACATAGACTTAATAATAGAACAACAGCCAGACTTAGTGGTCTTTATGGGCGATGTTATTGATGCAGAGATTGACCCACTTGTAAATCAAAAAGTAAATGAAGACTTTTTAAGGTTGAATCCTCCAATGGGAGTATATGGGTGTACAGGCAATCATGAATTTAGATATCAAGCAGAAGCAAAAATTAATTGGTTGCATAATGATGCTAATATTAAAATGATAAGAGACTCTGCAGTGTTGATCAACAATTCGTTTTACATAATAGGAAGAGAAGATTATGTGTATCCTCCTCGTGCTGACTTGATGACAATTATTGAAGAGCAAAACATCGACACCTCTATGCCAATGATTGTGCTAAATCACACACCCGACAATTTAGACGAAGAAATGAAAAATGGAGCAGACCTTGCGCTTTATGGGCACACACACGAAGGACAGATATTTCCTTTCAATATCTTAACACGCATAATGTTTGAAGTGGCAAGTGGGTATAAACAAAAAGGTAACACACATGTGTTTGTGAGTTCTGGACTTGGTTTATCTGGTCCTCAATTTAGAATAGGTACAAAGTCTGAAATTGTTGTGCTAGATGTAACGTTCAGTGGCAACTAACTGGCTACAACACATCTACCACCTTATGGAGCTGCACACCATTTGAGCCTTTTATGAGTATGCAGTGGTCCAAAATTGGATTGGAGCTGAACTCCTGAATCAATTCACCCACATTGTCATATACAGGAAAGCTAGTATCTAGTCCTTCAAATGATTTCCCTACTAAGTATACTTTAGTAAAGGAGTATGCTTCAATTAAATCAACAAGCTGTTGATGCTCCTCTTGGCTCACACCACCCAGCTCTCGCATCTCGCCTAGTATCAATGCCTTTGGCGATAGCGGATAATTGACAAAACTATCCAGTGCAGCCTTCATACTTGTGGGGTTGGCATTATAGGCATCAATTACAAGCGTATTTTTTTCTGTTTTCTCAAACTGAGAACGACTGTTTTTGGGCACATATGCCTCTAATGCATCATTTATAAACTCAGAGTTGATGCCAAAAAAGCTTCCAATGGTAATTGCAGCCAATGCATTATCCATATTATAATCGCCTATCAAATGTGTTTTAACTTGATGTTTACTCTCGAAAAAGCGCCACTCAAACTCTAAGTATGGATAGTTGGATAATACAGACCCAGATACGAAAAGAGAAGAGTCATCTTTTCCATACACATTTACACTAGTGCTGGGCAGAAGCGTTATCACATCTTTCAATACACTGTTAAAGAAAATCTTCCCATTATTATCCTCCAAATAGTCGAACAGCTCTTTTTTGGTTTTCACTACATTCTCTACAGACTGAAATCCCTCTAAGTGAGCTATGCCAACATTGGTAATAAGTCCAAAGTTGGGTTCTGCTATTTCGCACAGCTCTTTTATATCGCCAGGATGACTTGCACCCATTTCAATCACAGCTATTTCATGTTCTTCTGTCATAGACAACAGCGTGAGTGGCACACCAATATGATTATTAAAGTTGCCTTGTGTGTAAAGTACTCTAAACTCTTTTGAGAGAACAGCTGCAGCCAACTCTTTGGTAGTTGTTTTACCGTTTGTGCCTGTTATAGCAATTACAGGAGTTTTAAATGTTCTTCGATGATGGTTGGCTAGTTTTTGTAAAACGGCAAGCACGTCATCTACCAAGATGATGTGCTGAGGCCGTTTTTTACTTTCATCCCATTCATCAACAACAGCATAAGAGCAACCCTTTTCTATAGCCGACTCGGCATAGTTATTGCCATTGAAAGTTGGTCCTTTTAGTGCAAAAAATATAGCTCCATCTGGACATACTCTTGAATCGGTAGTTACTACTGGATGTTGCTTAAATATATTGTATAGTTGAGAAATGAGCATAAATATCTGTTTCTTATTTTACATTTAATTTGTTAGCAACTGCTTTTGGAAGAGCAGCTTTGTTGACAGCAACATTGATAGTTTTGTATTGTACAAAAGCTTCAGATGCGTACCAAAATCCATCGTATGGACCAGTTTCTCCCCACGAGTTTTTAACCATATAGTATTTGTTGCCATGCTGATCTTTTGCAATACCATATATATGCATGAGGTGGTCGTCAGTTGTTTGGTAATTGTCGTAACCTATTTGACGCTCCTCCTGTGTAATTGTTTTCTCTTTCAAGAATTCTTTACCAATTTTGTCACGAATCTCACTTGTTCTTTGTCCAGGAGTCAATCCCAACCAATGTGCTTGGTCTGTACCAGCATTTTCTGACGCTTCAAGGTCTGGAACAATTGCCATACCACTACGAGAAAAACCCACTTCACTCACATCTGTTGCCCATACTACTGTATAGCCATTCATTATAGCATTGTCGATAGTCTCTATAAGCTCGTCCAATGGTAAGTTGTAAGAGTCTGCCCAGCGCCAGTTATCAGGAATTTCAACAGGAAACTCTGTGTAAAAATCGTGATGAGTAAATGATGTCAACGATACATAGTTGTCTGATTTAAGTCCTAGCTCAGCAGCAAGGCTTTGTGGAGTATAAGTTTTTCCATTATACTGAAAGCTTGTTGGCCTTTCACCAAAATAGGCATCCAACACACCTTTGTATCCTTTAAACCAAACTGGTGTCAAAGTCCGATTTCTATTAGCTATAACACCATTTACATAGTTCTTTAAAATATTATCTATCTCACCATGTTTGTGATTGTCCTCTCCATACTCTAAACCACGATAAACGCTTTCTGGAACTACTCCATACTCATCTAATGTCTCTATAACATCAGCAGTTGAACCACCGGGTCCAAAATTAAGACTACCATGCAAACGAGTATATTTCACAGCTTGGTCTTCGTAGTTACGACGTACAATATACATCTCAGATAAGTCGTGTGTGCCTTTTCCCATTCTCAACAGCTCCGACTCTAGGAAGCTTACACCTGCAAAACTCCAACAAGTACCTGTGTTTGCTTGGTTTTTAATACTTGTAACAGGATTTTCTTTTACCACAGTAAATTCATATCTTTCTGTTTCGGTTTGCGCCATTAAAAAAACTGACGCAAGCAGCATACTCGCTACTAAAAAGAATCTATTCATGTTTTTAGAATTTAAAAATTTAATTAACGGTGAGCACATCATTTTAAAATAATGTGCTCATGTTTAATATCATCCTACTTCTCTATATCTATAATAGAAGTAGGAATCAGTTGCTTAGTTTATCTGCAGATTAGTAGCAATTGCTTTTGGAAGACTATCTTTATTGATAGTAATATTCATAGTTTTGTATCTTACAAAAGCTTCTGATACATACCAAAATCCATTGTATGGACCAGTTTCGCCCCACGAGTTTTTCACCATATAGTACTTATTGCCATATTGATCATTTGCAATACCATATATATGCATTCCATGATCATCGGTTGTTTGGTAATTGTCGTAACCAACTTGACGCTCCTCTTGTGTGATAGTTTTTTCTTTTAAAAACTCTTTACCAATTTTTCCACGGATTTCACTTGTTCTTTCTCCAGGACTCAATCCTAACCAATGTGCTTGGTCGCTACCAGCATTCTCAGTTGCTTCCAGGTCTGGAACAATTGCAATTCCACTGCGAGAAAACCCAATCTCACTCACATCAGATGCCCATGCAACTGTATAGCCATTCATTATAGCGTTGTCCATAGTCTCTATAAGCTCATCCATAGGAACATTATAAGAGTTTGCCCAGCGCCAGTTGTCTGGTACATCAAATGGATACTGTGTGTAAAAATCATGATGAGTAAAAGATGTCATCGAGATATAGTTGTCGGTTTTCAAACCCAACTCTGTAGCAAGGCTTTGTGGAGTGTATGACTTCTCATTATACTGAAAGCTTTCAGGCTTTTCACCAAAATAGGTATCCAATACACTACTGTAACCTTTAAACCATACAGGAGTTAATGTGCGATTTCTATTAGCAATAACACCATCCACATAGTTCTTTAAAAGGTAATCAATTTCACCATGTTTGTGGTTTTCCTCACCATATTCAAGACCACGATACACATTTTCTGGAACCACTCCATACTCATCTATTGTCTCAAACACATCAGCAAACGAACCACCAGCACTAAAATTAAGGCTGCCATGTAGACGGACATATTTTCTTGCTTGGTCTTCATAGTTGCGACGCACAATATACATTTCAGATAGGTCGTGCGTGCCTTTACCCATTCTCAAAAGTTCTGACTCTAGGAAACTAACACCTGCAAAACTCCAGCAAGTGCCTGTATTTGCTTGGTTTTTAATACTTGTAACTGGGTTCTCTTTTACCACTGTAAATTCATAACCCTCTGTTTCGTTTTGCGCCATTATAAAAAATGATGCAAGTAGCATACTTGCTACTAAAAAAAATCTATTCATGCTCTTAGAATTAAAAAAATTAATTATTGGATTAAGAAACTATGTTTGTATATAGTTATACAATACTTTTCACTTTTTCATTATTATATGAGTCATCTCTTTTTAGTTGTCACTTATTTACAGACAAATCTACATATTTTAAAGGAGAATATGATATTGAAATGGATAAATAAAGAGTTTATTGGCGAATAATTACTGCACAATCATTCACACTTGTTCATTAATCGTTGTGCAAATGATTGGTTTTACTGTTTAATTGAATTAATATTAGATTCTGGTCTGATTAAATAATAGAAGCAAAACACAAAACTCTTTCCTCATTTAGACGTTTAATAATTGATAGTCTATAATTTGAAGACACCTTTCAACACAATCAACCAAAAAATAATAATATGAAAGAATATAAAGCCCCAAAAAGAAAGTCCAAAGCTAAAAGATACATCATACTATTCTTAATAGTTGCACTTGGAGTATTTGTTTTTGTTAGGTATTACTTTGTCTTTGGAACAGGTGTAAAGTCAGGGGAACTTAATTATCTTGTACATAAAGGGGTGATATTCAAAACATACGAGGGAAAATTGATTCAAACAGGATTCAGGGCTGATAAACCCGAAGGTTTTCAATCCAATCAATTTGAATTCTCAGTTGCCGACAAACAAATTGCAGAGCAGCTAATGTTGGCAAGTGGAAAAAATGTGCAGCTACACTACAAAGAGTATTTTGCAGCAATACCATGGCGAGGTTTCACTAAATTTATTGTTGATAGCATCATAACTGTTGATGGCTCAAAGCCTAACACCAACCTACCCTACAATACTCCGCCTCATTAAAAGTAACTAATAGTGTATTAGTACTATTATAAACATAACTTAAAAGCAGATAAAATAGAGATAGCATTATCTACATTTTAAAACTCAACTTATATGGAAAAAGAACAGCATCAACGAATAGAAAAAATGGAGAATACTTGCAACGAAACAAGTAAGGCATTGGATAATTTAGAAACTGCAATAGAGGAGTGGAAAGAAAAAATGTCTTTGTACGATGATTTAATAAAGTACTACATGAGCGAAGAGTGGAGAAAAGATTACGAAGCATCTAACAAAGAGGGCTTTCCTAGCCCAATGGAACTTTCTCATGGAGTTTTAGCTGAAGATACAATCTTTAATGAGATGACTAGACACAGAGAACTAGCTATTGAGCTATTAAAAATAGGCACAAGAATGTTAGAGTAGTAGATAAAACTTAAAAGTCAGTAAAAAAGACCTGCTATTTCTGCCCCAAGATTCCAAAGAAAAGCTTCTTTCAATTCTCATATTTTCCGTTTTGTTAAGCCTATCTGCATACAAAGTTGATTATCTGCCCACTTAATACTCTTTTCTTACCTTAATATTCCAATATTCTTTTATCTTTGTAGTAAATACACTTAACTCTAAAGAATGCTAATTGCTTAATCTATCAAAATAAATTCAAATGAGAAAAATGAAGACAAAACTCTTAGTTACACTAATGGCTCTGATTAGCCTCTCGGTCTTTGCACAAGATCAAGAGAATCGCTATGCAGAAATCACCAATCCAAAATTGGTGAGTATCAATAAACTACCACCAAGAAGTAGTTTCTTTTCGTTTACAAATGCTACCGATGCAAAAGAAGCATCCTATTCGTCAAAAGGTAGCAACGTGTTGCTACTAAATGGCACTTGGAAGTTTCACTACACCAAAAACTTTAGCGAGCGCCCAATGAAAGACTTCTACAACATGCAGTTTGACGCACAATCGTGGAACGACATTCAAGTACCTGGCAACTGGGAGGTGCAAGGTTTTGGCACCCCTATTTATGTAAATGCTACTTATGAGTTTACCTCTCCAGGACACGAACCTTTTTGGGATAAACCCAATCCTCCACTCGTACCAGAAGAGTTTAACCCTACAGGAACCTACCGCAAGGAGTTTGAAATTCCTCAATCGTGGGATGGTCAAGAAATTATATTGAGCTCTGATGCTACAAAAGGGGTAGCTTACTTTTACCTCAATGGCGAGTTTTTAGGAATGACAAAAGATGGAAAGCTGCCTGCACGTTTCGATATTACAGACCTTGCAGTAGTTGGCAATAATGTGCTATCTGTACAGATACACCGTTTCTCTGATGCAAGCTATTTAGAGTGTCAAGATTTTTGGCGCATCAGTGGTTTCGAACGCGATGTATATCTCTATACACGTCCAAAACTACACATAGAAGACTTTTTTGCTCAAACACCGCTTGATGCAACTTACCAACATGGTGTGTTTGATCTTGATGTGGATGTAGCCAACTCAAACAACACTGCTAGTGAGTTCTCTCTCACATATCAGCTTATAGATGCAAACAACAATATAGTTGCTGAAGAGACAAAAAATGCTGTTACTAATGATAAAACCAACATTGAATTTAGTAAACAAATTGCTAATGTAAAAAAATGGTCAGCAGAAGAGCCCAATCTATACACATTGGTGCTAGAGCTAAAAGACAATAATGGAGGAGTAGCAGAAGCTACTAGCATTAAAGTAGGCTTTAGAACTGCTGAAGTAAAAGACAAACAGTTTAAAATAAACGGACAACCAGTATTGATAAAAGGTGTGAACGTGCACGAACACAGCGAATATACAGGACACTACGTTACCGAAGAGCTAATGCGTAAGGATTTTGAGCTTTTCAGAAAATACAACGTAAACACAGCACGCACATCACACTATCCTCAACCTGAAATGTTTTATAAACTTGCAGATGAGTATGGTATTTATGTAATTGACGAGGCAAATATAGAAAGCCACGGCATGGGATACAGTTTATCTAAAGGGGGTACATTAGGAAATGATCCGCTATTTTTAGAAGACCACATGAACCGTACTATTGGCATGGTAGAAAGAGACAAAAACCATCCATCGGTAGTTACTTGGTCGCTCGGAAATGAAGCTGGAAACGGATACAATTTCTACGAAACCTACTTGTGGACAAAGAAAAGAGATACAACGCGCCCTGTACAGTATGAGCGTGCAGTACTGGAGTTTAATACAGATATTTTCTGCCCAATGTATGCTCTGCCAGAGACAATTGTAGAGTATGCAAAAAACCCAAAAGCAGACCGTCCACTCATTCTTTGTGAGTATGCTCACACAATGGGTAACAGTTTGGGTAATTTTACTGAATATTGGGACAACATTCGCAAGTATCCACTGCTACAAGGTGGCTGTATTTGGGATTGGGTTGACCAGGGTTTAGTTGAAAAAGATGAAGATGGTACAAAATATTGGACATGGGGAGGCGACTATGGCGAGAAAGGTACGCCTTCTGCTGGAAACTTCTGTATAAATGGAGTTGTATTTCCAGATAGAACAGTGAAGCCTCACACTGAAGAAATGCGCAAAGTGTATCAAAACGTATGGTTTAAGAATTTTGATGCTACAAACGGCACAGTTGATATCTACAACGAGAACTTTTTTATAGACCTTAGCCAGTACAACATCTCATACACTATCAAATCGAATGGTAGAGCATTGGCTTCAGGTATGATTAATACAAACGTTGCACCACAAGAGACTAAAACTGTATCAGTTGACAACTTCTCTAAAGTTGCCAACACATCGGCACAGCTAAGTGTTGAGTTTGAAGTGAGACAAAAACAAGAAACACGCTACATACCTGCAGGTTGGGTTGTGGCACGAGATCAGTTTCTAGTAAACAACTACCCTGCCCTTCAACTATCTAACAAGATGAAACCTGCTACATTAAAAGAAGGTGACAATCAAATTGAAGTGAATGGAAGACGTTTTAAAGCTATTTTTGATAAAACTACCGGCGTTATGACGTCGTATAAATACAGAAACACCGAGTATGTAAATGATGGATTCGGACTTCGTCCATTCTTCTGGCGTGCTCCTATCGATAATGACTATGGTGCAAGACTACCTCAGCGATTAAAAGATTGGCAAACTGCAAGCTATCAAGACCTGAATGTAGATGATATATCTGTTGTATCGAATAAAGAAACTACAGCGATTACTGCAAAGTATGTATATCCAGCATCTAATAGCACTTGGCAGGTAACTTATACTATCTACAACGATGGAACTATAAGGGTTGACAACACATTTGATGCTTCGCAATCAGAAACCGAGCTAATACCTCGTATTGGAATGCGAATGCAACTTCCTGCATCTGTAGTAAATGCAGAGTATTACGGACGTGGACCTTGGGGAAATTATAGCGACCGCAAAACATCAACTTTTGTTGACAGATACCAATCACCGATTTCTGAAATGGTAACAAAATATGTTACTCCTCAAGAAAACGATCATCACACCGATACAAAATGGTTGGCTCTAACACAAAAGTCTGGTAGAGGTCTCCTATTTGTTGCCGATGATAACTTTGAGTTTAATGCTTCTAACTATCTGTTGGAAACAATTTCAAACGGAGAAACACTCAACAATAATGCTCCTGTAGGCACAGCCCCAATCAACAAACATATCAACGACTACAAACCATCGCAACTGGTTGATCTATTTATAGACCACAGCATGCAAGGTGTAGGAGGCAACAATAGTTGGGGACGACTGCCAATGGACGATTATCTAGTAAAGCCAGCTAACACTCCTGTTACATACAGCTTCACCATAATTCCGATTAACAAAACTTCGGACATTAATCGTCATTTCGGCAAGTAAATTGCTATGTGTTGAATCTTTGGGAAACCAAGATGATTGAATAATTAAAAAGGATGCACTCTTCATTGGGTGCATCCTTTTTAATTATTGGTACTCTCTTAATATAACTTCTAATTATGGTTATGGTTTACTCTCAACCCTTTCAACTAGAAATCCTTTTGTATCTTCCTCGCTTGCTGTTGATATAAGATGCACATAGCTGATGCCATTTATAGTGACAAAATTAAGAGGCAATGTAGCTATTTCATTGCCCTGATTATCCCTTACAAAACAGTTTTGATTGTCACTCGCAAGGTTCCATTCAAAAACCAAATCGTTCCATTTGTTCTGCTCCAGTCCTGTTAAATCAAAGTTGTACATAGCAAACTTATAGGCAGTAGTGTCTGATGGGTTGAACCAACGGTCGGAAAGGCTTAGTCTGCCTCCTTGGCTTCCTTCAGGGATATAGACAGAGGTTTCGAAGCGTCCTTTGTGTAGTGCAGGGAAATTCCAAACAGCTCCTTGATTTGATATTTCAAGTTCATCGTTATCTACTCTTGCAACTTTCAATACACTCTTCTCCTCATCTTCAGGGTTTGGAACTAATTGTGCACCATCTCCCCTATTGTATGCACAGTGCCCTACAATTCCTTTTTGGTACATGAATGTACTCCAATTCTCTAACCCTTTAGAAAAATCATCAGTCCGTGAAGTCTCATTCAGCCAATTGGGGTCGAATAGAAGCAACTTTCTAATATCTTTATGCTGTCCAAGTGAAACCAACACCAATCCATCTTCCAATTCCACGGACTGACTTTGCTGCACACTCATATCTAAACTAAAACTTCTGTCGGCATTCTCATAATCAAAATCATTGCGGTGTGGATTCATATAGAGTTCTCGAAATCCTTTCCAACTCTTCCCATCATCATCCGATATAGCTGCATGCAGCACATCGCGATTGGTAAAAACATCTTCCCATGCACCACTCACACCCTCTTTTTCTGGCAAAGGTGTAGTATTGTTCCAAATAAATAGCAGACGACCATCGTTTAACCTCTTCATTGTGGGCATAGTAATGGTTCCATAAAAACGAGATGGTTGCATTTCACTCCAAGTTTCACCTCCATCTTCCGAAAAACTCTCATAGTGCTGATCTTTTGCTGTGCGTGCCAACATCCATATTCGTCCATCTTGCAACTCTATCACAGTGGGCTCTACAGCTCCATGATTCCATCTAGCACCTTTGTGCACACCTCCAGCCTGATGAGGTGGTGAGTTTACAAACTGAGAACGCTTCCAACTCACTCCATCATCATCCGAATAAAATACACCACAACCTATACGTGCAGTGCTATGTGCCCCCACAATCACACGTTTGCCACCTCTTATAAACAAAGGTGGTTTCAACATAATATAGACCCCTTCTCCCTCTCCTGCTGTGTAAACCTCGCTCTTTGTCCAATCACCATCAATACCTCCTTCTGAACGAACAGCTATCAACCCGTTTTCACCTGTCGCTAAGCGTACATACTCGTCAGTTATCGGGCTTTTTACATCTGCACCAACCCAATAACTCTCAACATACACTGTATCCCAACTGTGTCCATTGTCTAAACTGCGGATATAGAATGATTTGTCGCCTTTATTACCTTCACCATAATTGTAATGGCGAATCTCTCCGTTGTCAAGTCGCACCAAGCCAACAAAAGCATTGTCAGGTGGAGAGCCAACTACAGTAGGTTCGTACACTTTGCTCGACGGATTGTTGCAAGCAGTAAACAGAAAAGAGAATACAAGTAATACTGCTATTAAAATATTAATACGCTTCATAATATATATTGTTGCTTTAATAATTATTCTACTTTATTTCAAAAAGTCTTTTAGCTTCATCTCTTCAAACTCTCCTATCTGTTGAAGCTGTGTCATATCTATCTTTTTCTTATCTCCTATTACAATATATACCACAGTTTGCCCTTGAATATGTTGTTTATAGAAACTCTCCAAATCTTTTAAAGATATTCCTGTCACTTCATCAACCAACTGCTTATTTGGGTCGTTTGTATATCCAAATTGTTTATATTGAGCTATCCTTTGCGTTTTATCACGAAAGCTAGGATAAGCACTCTGTGCTTGGTTAATCAGATTTTCTTTAGCTGCATCTAGCCTCTTTTCACTTAATGGCATATCTACTAAAAGAGACTGCAAAGCATGTAATGCATCAGTTGTTTTGTCAGCTTGTGTAGAAAGAAGCATATTAAAACGCATCGATTTATCTTTGAGCTTCAATGGAGGATTGTCCATGGATGAACTGGCACGATAAGCCAATGAGCGAAACTCACGAATTTCCTGAAACATCAAAGAGCTCATTCCTGATCCAAAGTAAGTGTTGAATAACTTCGATAGAAACATATCATGCACCGAACTTTGTGTCGGACCAGGTAGATATGCTTGAACTATACTCTGAGTAGCTTTAGAGTCGTTAAAGAAAAACACTTTAGCGTTTGGATAAGTAAGTCCATCTCTATATATAGGATTAGCTGAATCAATTATTACTCCGTTTACTGGAAAATAGTTGCTTAATATACCAGATACAGCTGTGTCTGTCAATGTGCCTGAATAATGAAAGTGACACTCAGTAGATAACACTCTTTGCAAAGTTAAAACAAGTTGTTGGGCTGTTGAGTTATTAATCTCTTTTGCAGATAATCTAGTTAAATAATTAGAGTTATCTCCATATCTCACCTTCTCCGCCATTGCTTTGCTCAACTCATCCGATGATTTTCTAATAGCTTTATCTTCAAGCTTTCTCTCTTTTACCACCTTTTTCAGTTTTGATTTATCTGCCTCTAAGTTGGTAAGAAAGTGAGTAATTAGCTCAAAAGTCTCTTCAAAAGCATTATCAAAACCTGATACAGAGACAGTAAATTGTGATGCAGAGGCATTAAAACTGAGCGTACTGCCCAACTCTTGCAACTTCTTATTGAACTCTTCCACGCTGTATTTATCAGTTCCAATATAATTTAAATAAGAGGCTAATGGTTGAAGCGTTGGAAGCTCTCTACTACCTATTTCAAACTTCATAGTTAGATTAAACACATCGTTCATCTCATTTACTGTGTGATATAACAAAACAAGTTTATTATTATCAATAGATCTAGCATTTCCCTCTTCTTCAAAGTTTAGAAAGCGTGGTGTAAAATTGGCACTCTCTATTGTTTGCAGCCATTTACTATAATCCGACTCCTCATCTCTATTAGCTGCCTCAATAGCTTTAAAGGGTGGTTTCTCAATTTTAGCACTGGGGTATTTGCCAGTCTTTTTCTTTACATCAAAATAGTTGTTCGTTAGGTATTTATTGGCAACATCTATTACATCTTGCTTAGTGATTGTTTCAATCTTGCTAGCCTGTTCCAAATAGTCACTCCACGAGAGCCCCTTTGCAAAGACCTCTATTATCTTTTGATTGCGCTTATCTAAACTTTCCAACTCCAACAAGTAGTTGCGCTGATGTTCGAGCTTTAGACTTTGAAACATTTCGTCAGAAATATCTCCGTTCTTTACTTTATCCAGTGCATCAAAAACAAGCTTTTGAGCTGAACGATAAGTTTGAAAAGGAATATTTGGAATTGCTAACAAAGCTATTGCACCTGCATCATTCATGCTTAAAGACAATCCTGCACTCAGCATCAATTTCCCATCGATAGTGAGTTTATCAAGCAATCCAGTCTTATTTTCATTGCTCAATATAGACATTGCCAACTTTAAAGCCACTTCATCGGCATGATTTGACGGAACACCTCTCCACAAAAGAGCGTTTGCTCTTACAAGTGGAATAGGAATCTTTACTTTCATATCCACTTTACCTTTGATAGGTGCAGGCATTTCAATCTCGTGCCTCTTCACACTTCCCTCTTTAATTTTACCAAAAGTGTTTTCAAGCAAAGGCAACAGCTCATTAGCCTTGAAGTGTCCACTTAATACTAGCCCCATATTGCCTGCCACATAGTAAGTGTTGAAAAACTCCTCCATTTCCGACAATTTTGGATTTTTCAAATTCTCGGTGCTACCAATAATTGGGTATTGATAAGGATGCGGTTTAAAGAACTCCTCTATTATCTTTTCAGCTGCCTGACTACCCAGCATATCAGCATACATATTTTTCTCTTCGTATACTGTTTCTAGCTCGCTCTGAAACATACGAAATACTGGATTAATCAATCGTTCGCTATTAATTTCACACCACTGCTTTATATATTGAGGCGAAAACGCATTGAAATACATTGTAAAATCCCATGAAGTACCTGCATTCAATCCTGTACCTCCATATTGCGATATAAGTCGGTTAAACTCGTTGGGAATAACATATTCAGCAGCTTTTATAGAAAGCTCGTTTATCTCTTTCTGAATCTCCAAGCGCTTCGCATCGTTGGATGTTTCAGCCAATTCATCATACTTATTTGATATTGAATCTAGATAGACCTTCTCTTCAGCATAATTGATAGTACCAATCTTGTCAGTTCCTTTAAACATTATATGTTCAAAATAATGAGCAATACCTGTATTAGGCGAGTCTTTTGCACCTGCTTTAACAATAATGCTTCCTATAACTTTTGGTTGAGAAGTGTCTTCATTTAACCATACTATTAAACCATTACTTAATGTATATTCTTTCACTTCGAGTGGATTTTTTTGATTTTCTGAAAACAGTGCAAGTAGTGAACATAGTAGCAGCGTATTTATAATAAGCAGTTTTTTCATTATTTGATGTTTTATTGATATTCAAGTTTATAAAGTAACAACAAAAATACCAAAAACCATTGAACTACTGCTATATACTAAGACAAAAAAATACGCTCCAATTGAAGCGTATTTTTAATTACTCATGTATTAGTATTACTTGCACAATGCAATCAAATCTTAATACAACCATTTATTCATATTTAAAGATTAATCTTTTTTCAATAATACCTCATTAATAGCTTGTTTAAAACCATCTTTAGGTAGTGCACCTTGTGCCATTTGTGGCTGTTCGCCCATTGGGCAAAACAACAATGAAGGAATACTACGAATACCAAAAGCTGCAGCTAACTCTTGCTCTGCTTCTGTATCTACTTTATAAATATAAATGTCATCTTTGTATTCTTCAGCCAATTCCTCTAATATAGGAGCAACCATTTTACAGGGTCCACACCAATCTGCATAAAAATCAATTATACATGGTTTATCACCCAAATATGTCCATTCTTGTGGGTTTTCTTCGTAGTTTGCTACTTTTGTTAAGAAGTCTGCTTTTGTTAAGTTAATTACCTTTTGTTCCATTTTTGTCTCTGTTTCTTGTGAGTTTGTATCTACTTTATTATTATTTGTTGTGTTGGTGCATGCAGCTAAAACAATTACCGACAATACACCTATTATTAAAAACTTTATTTTCATTATAATACTAGTACTTATTTTTTATCTAATTTCTCTTTTGCTGTTACTTTTTTAGAAGGGATAAACAATCCAAATAAGAGAAACCCCATGAGGGCACCATACAGCATGCTATTTGTTGGATCAGATGTAATTGGGCATGTACCAGTATTGCAGCCTATTTTTATATAATAAATATATCCGCCCAATGCGCCAAGTAGTATCCCAATAATTCTTATCCAATACTTTGATAGTAGTTTTTTCATAAACTCTTTACTTACAGTAATTTAAAACACACTCTATAAGAGGTATTATCTCCTTGTTATTTATTGAATAGAGATTTCGTTGCCCCTCTCTTCGTGAATTTAAAATTCCTTTAGCTCTCAAATCAGTGAGATGATGTGATAAAAGTGATTGTTCACACCCTACCTCTTGCATCAATTCAGTAACCGACATTTCTTCTGTTTCTGCCAACTGAGTTAGCACACACAAACGAGTTTCATGCGACAAAGCCTTTAAAATATAGGCTGCTTTTTCTAGTTTTATTTTCTCCATTTTCTTAATTTCATCATTCACACAAATACATGAACATGCATTCATGCATAATTGTTCATTTGGTTCTCCTTTTTATTGAAAAGATTTCATGAGCTACTTGGTTTTGATGCTTAATAATAAACCTAACTATTTATTATTAAGCTACATAGAAGATATTAAAGAAATATTTCAGTTTTAAAAGCTAAAGAAGTAATATGTCAATTTTGCCGCCATATAGCGATGAGCCGATCGAGAGAAATTACCAACTTTACTACGGCTGTTATCAAAAGAGTCGCCCAATCCAAAATAATAGCGCCCTTCCAAAATAAAATTTCCTATACCAGTATCAAATTCTACACCCGCTCCTGCTAGCAATCCATAATCAAATTTATTGTCAATTGTTTCATACTGCAATCCAACAGGATTATCGGGATCTATCTCTTTTATATCACTTATATATTTTGACAGTGCATCATTCATACTAGCCTTATCGCTAAACATATAACTTAATTGAGGTCCTAAATTTATAACAAACCTCACTTTACTGCCAAAATAAATATGTGTCATTAGTGGCAACTCGATATAGTTGAGAGTACGAGAATAAGAGTGGTCTGTATTTTCAGTTTCACTGAAATCTTCAGTCCAACCACGTTGTGTGTAATTAAGTTCAGCAAGAAGTCCGAGATGCTTTTCTGTAATATACCTTAGAGTAACCCCACCTGATAGACCTTGTGTGGTGTTTTGCGGAATGCTCTTAACAAAATCAATTGATGTAAATACAGGACCAGCCCCTACACCAACAGTAAGTTCAGGTTTAAACGTTCTGTATTGCTGCGCCTGTACAAAAGAACTAGCTGTAAACAGCAAAACAATCAATGCTAAACATTTAAGTTGATATTTCATCGGCTTTTATTTGTTTTGATAATGCGTGAATTTGTATCGTAATGCACCAAATATAATCCTGTATTAATAAAGCCACTCCAGTTGTTGGCTCTTTCAAAGTTGAAGGCAAACTGAATTGTATCTACATATACTGAGTTTAAATTTACCTCAAAGTTTCTACCATATTTGTGCAAAGCTGTCAAAAAGTAGATTCCAGTATCATATCCAAGAATTGCATATTGAGGATATGTTCTTTGAAGGTCTTTTTTATACCATTTTCTAAAATTATCTCTAAACTCCTCTGTTCCTCTTGCCTCATTGTGCACATAAAACGATGAGTAGAGATAGGTGCCATGGCTATGATAGTCTCTCAAATAGTTGTACTCGTATGTTTGCCACTCTGGATAACCAAATAGATTGATATTAAAGTCAGAAGTTTCATCTTTTAGTTCATTCATCGTTGCCAACACCTCACCTAAAACACCAATATCTCCGGATGCTGGAATTAAAATATTGTTTTTTGTGTCATCCAACAATGGAATCAACTCCCTCTTCAACGATTGCGAGATAATAACAGACCTATAAGGAGTAGAACTATTATTTAAATCGTTCTTCATTATAGCTATCAAGTCATCTTTCTTATGATCTTCATTAGTGTCTAAGAAGATGATGTTGTCTCTATTAAACTCATTGACAAATACATGAGACGCTTTTGTGTATAGCTTTGCCTGCGGTGTGTTTACTTGGAAAATGTTTCCATTGTTCAACACTTCTGTGTTTCTTGATGAAAAAGGAATAATATATTTAATGTTATTTGATTTTGAAAAATCAGACAAGACTTTTATCTGTTTGTCAGAAACTCCTCCAATAACAAGATCCAAGTTTTGCATTTCCATTGTAGCCAACAAGCTTTCCAATTTCTTTGTATTGTTTTCTGTACCAATATCAAATACATAGAGTTCGATATTTGCACCCTCTTTTTTAAGTTTCTCTACAGCCAACAAAAACCCCTCGTAGTACTCTTGAATACGCACCTTTTGCGCACTATTGTTTTCTAAGAAAGGCATCAACAAAGCAACCTGCATTACATTTACCCTCTCAAAAACTGTTTTCTTAGACAAAAGCACATTTGCTTGTGATTCGCTCACTGCATCTTGTCGTGCTAGTTCGCTATCAATTTTCTTTACAGGAATAGTCAATACTGCATTGGTGCTTAAGTCAGTAGTAGAAACACTTGGGTTTTCTCTCCTCAACTCCTCTACAGTTAAACCATATTGTTGAGAAATACTATACAAGGTTTCTCCTCTCTTCACTCTATGCTTCTTTTTCTCTACAACTACTGGACCTGTATATGAAGAAAATGTTTCATTAGATTCGAAAAACGGGATTCTTATAGTTTTTCCAATCTGAAAAGTTTGTGCTGACAATCCTGGATTAGCAGCAATTATATTTTCGGGAGTTAAAGAGTAGGTGCGAGACACAGAATAGAGTGTCTCTTTTGGAGAAATAGTATGATAACGATAATTCTCCTCCTTCACTTGGCTTATAATTTTCCTCTGTGGTATTTCCAGTACCGCACCTTCAGTTATACCATCTCGTGCTGATGGATTTAGCTTATAGATAGCCTCTGGAGTAGTGTTGTACATAGCAGCCAAAGTATACACTGTTTCACCACGCTCTATATGGTGGTAAAAAACAGAGTTTTGATCCAAAACTGGCTTTTGCTCAGATGGAGGGATAGGAATATTCAGTTTCTGCCCATTCATCAATCCATCTTTAGCCGAAGGGTTGTATTTTAGTATCTGGTCGATGGGCAGTTCAAAAGTTCTTGAAATAGAAAAAAGTCCTTCACCAGGCTTCACCTCATAACTATAAAACTCTTGACCATCAATAACTACCTTTGGGTAGGGTAAACTTTGAGCTGACGCCCAAAAAGTTAATATTGCAAAGAGTGCGATTAAATATGACCTATTCATGATTTATACATTGTTTCGATGCTGATTAATAAACTATCCTCATCTTTTTTGTTATCCTTCACTCGATTTGTTGATTAAAAGAACAAAATTACACATTATTCGGCTTGCCAACATACTGAATTGGATTAATTTGCACTTTGTTCTTTTTCTTTATCTCTATGACTAGCAAAATGCTCATAAAACTCAGCTGTTTTATTCTTCTCAACGTATTTATTAATAATCTCTTTAGCTTTCAAATAATTCTTCTCGGCTTCTTCAAGTTGAAGATTGTGCGTTTGCTCTATACTTTTATTGATTAGCGATGCTGCTTTTTTAGCATCCGATTCAATTGAGTTGCAGCCCATTGTCAAGAACAAAACTATAGTAATTGTAAAAAACTTCAAAATGCTTTTTCTCATCATTTAAAAAGGATTTTCGTTATTTCTATTGAAGCTACCTCCCGCATCTACAGGGTAACTATCGTGAGGAGGAGGCGGTAAATTGCGCCTGTTCATGCTCGACGAAAACTCTTCATACTGTAGCTCTTCATCTTTAAATAGAGCATACTGATTCTCAAACTTCATTCTAACAATTCCTGTAGGACCATTTCTATGTTTTGCAATTACAATCTCAGCTAAACCAGCTGTTGAACCTTGCTCATCTTCTGAAATTTTATAATACTCGGGACGGTGAATAAAACACACAATATCAGCATCTTGTTCAATAGCACCCGATTCACGCAGATCCGATAGTTGAGGTCTTTTTCCCTCTCCCTGTCTCGACTCTACACCACGATTGAGCTGCGATAAAGCAATAACTGGTATATCCAACTCTTTTGCCAATCCTTTAAGCGAGCGTGATATCATACTCACCTCTTGCTCTCGACTTCCATAGTTCATACCACTAGCATTCATCAGCTGCAAGTAGTCAATTACAAGAATTTTCACACCATGCTCTCTCACCAATCGTCGTGCTTTTGTACGCAACTCAAAAATAGAAAGACTTGGCGTATCATCCACATAAATTGGAGCATCATACAAATCCTTTATTTTACTGTCCAAACGCTCCCATTCGTGCTTCTCTAGTCGTCCACTCTTTATCTTCTCACCCTCAATCTGACAAACATTCACAATCATTCTATTAACCAATTGCACATTCGACATCTCTAGCGAGAAAATGCCGATAGGACAATTATAATCTACAGCCATATTCTTAGCCATAGTCAATACCAAAGCTGTTTTTCCCATTGCAGGACGTGCAGCAATAATAACCAAGTCAGATTTTTGCCAACCTGATGTAAACTCATCTAGTTTTTTAAACCCCGATTGCAACCCACTCAAACCATCTTCACGATTGGCTGCCATTTCTAAGTTGTGTAGTGCCTCTTTTATTACAGGATTTATCTGTACAACATCCTTCTTTACATTGCGCTGCGAAATCTCAAAAAGCTTACTCTCGGTCTCTTGCATCAAATCGTCAACATCTACCATTTCGTCAAATGCTTGATTTACCACATCCGATGAAAAAGTGATTAACTGACGAGCCAAATATTTTTGAGATATAATACGTGCATGATACTCCACGTGAGCAGCTGAAGCCACCTTATCGGTAAGTTCGGCTACATATACTGCACCTCCTACAGCTTCAAGCTCTCCTCTTCGTTTCAACTCTTCTACTACAGTGAGCACATCAACCGGTTTTTGCTGCATAGCCAAATTGTATATTGCACCAAAAATCGCTTGATGAGAATCAGAGTAAAAACTTTCGGGTTTAAGAATATCGCTTATAATAGAGAATGCATCTTTCTCCAACATCAATGCTCCCAAAACAGCTTCCTCAAGCTCAGGGGCTTGTGGTGGCATCTTACCAATATCGGCTACCATAACTGTTTTTTCTACTACTCTAGTGTTTCTTTGTCGTTTCTGTTTTTCCATTTTATATATTGTGATAAGAGTTCAAAGGTACTCTTCTATAATGATATTTGAAAGTATTTTATTCCTAATTATAAATTTTTAGACCCAACGATGCAAGCAGTCGTTGCACTTGCAAATTCTGTTGCTCTTAAAGAATCTATTATAATGAATTTAAGTCACAATTGAACCTTTTTCTGAAAAAAGTGTTTATTAAAGTTCGAGTTTAACAACAATAAATATAAAAACAGACATTAATATGACTAAAAGTTTAAAAGACGCTATCAAAGACAGACGTTCGTTTTATCAACTAAAGAACACATCTCCAATATCTGACGAAGAAATACAATCAATTATAGAACACGTATTGCTCTATGCCCCATCGGCATACCATTCTCAGTCGGCAAGAATAGTGCTTTTACTTGGCGATAACCACACTAAAATGTGGGAAATAACCAAAGCTGAATTAAAAAAGGTAAGCAAATCGGAAGAGGCTTTCAAAGCAACAGAAGAAAAAGTAAACACCTCTTTTGCTTCGGGTTATGGTACAATACTATTTTTCGAAGATCAAACAGTGGTAAAAGATTTACAAGGCAAATTTCCTACCATGGTAGATAAGTTTGCACAATGGAGCCAGCACTCCACTGCCATTGCTCAAATATTAACTTGGATAGGATTGGAGAGCGTTGGCTTTGGTGCATCGCTTCAACACTACAACCCATTAATCGACGAAGCTATAAAAAAAGAGTGGAACATTAGTGAAGATTGGGAGCTAGTAGCACAAATGCCTTTTGGAGAGCCAGCCGGCGAGCCAGGTGAAAAAACACATGCTCCAATGGAAAGCAGGCTGATTGTGATTAAATAATAATCTTCTTTCAGAAACAGCTGTAAATAGAGACGCTCAAACAATTTGAGCGTCTTTTTTTTTAAACAATCCTACCAATTTCTTGTTAACTATACAACAATCAACACTAAAAAAGATATTTAATGAATAGTTTAACCGATTTATTTAACAGCGAATTTAAAAACCTATATGCACTAGAGAAAGAGTGTATAGAGATATTTGAGTCAGTACAAGAAGAGATAGAAGACCAAGACTTATTGCAAATAGCAAAAGAGCTTGCCAATGATTCTACAAAACAATTTGAACTTCTGCAAGAAGCAGCCAAAAAAATAGATGTAAACCCTGGAAACACTACTGATTATGTAGCACAAGAGATGATTGAAAACTTAAAAGAGATATCATCGCAGCAAATTCCGCAAGAGGTGAAAGATGATGCAATTTTAGGCTCTTTCAATAGAATGAACTACTATAGAATGGCATGTTACGAAAACACATACGAATTGGCAAAGAAACTGAAATATGATGACTTAAAAAGTCTCTTTTTCTATAATATAGATGCATAGATTGTAGGTTTTGTGTTTATTCACAGCAGCGCCCAATTTTGAATATATCTTCAAATTGGGCGCTGTTTGTTTATCCCCCTTCATTAAAGATTTTTTTCTGTTTCAATCCCCATATTGTTATCCAAATACAGGTGCTTCACCATAGTTATCACTATCACCAACATTGGCACTGCCAACACAATACCCCATCCCCCCGTTAGTGTGCCCATCAATACTTGAAACAATATCAGCAATGCTGGAGGTGTATTCAACAGTTTTTTCTGAACATTGGGCGTTATCAAATTACTTTCTATTATTTGCACCGTTAGATACAAGCCTGCAACCATCAAAGCTTGAGTTGGACTAGTCAGCAGTGCAACCAATACAGCGGGAATCATAGCTATAATGGGTCCAAAATTGGGAATTACATTCAATAATCCAGCCGATATTGCCAGTATTAACCACATATCTACCCCCAAAATTAAAAGTCCAACAGCCGACATTATAAAAACAGATAATCCTGATATAATTGCGCCTTTAATCCATTTTTTAAGATTGAAGCCAATGTCTGTAAATAAATGCTTTGCTTTTACTTTTCCTCTGCGTGGCACCAAATTAACAGCTCCATTTATATAATCGAAAGGAGAAATTGAAATAAACAGAGCTAGAAAAATAACAATATACAAATCGCCAAAAACGCCAAAAGACGACTTAAAGAAATTTTGTAAAAAAGGCAACACCTTCTTTTGATTCTCGATATCTGAGATATATTGAGAAACCTTTTGTCCAACATCACTTTTATTTAAATAGCTTTGTGCATTATCGATAATTACAGGAACCGCCTCTTGCATCTCCTTGTATTGATTTTGAGCCTCTGCGCCCACTAACCAAAAAAACAAACCAACTACTACCACCATTAATGCAATGGTGAGTGCAAGAGAAACTCCATCCTTCAATCCTGTCCACATTTTAATTCTACCCGACACAGCCGAAAAAAACAGAGCAATAAGCGAAGCTGCTAACACTAAAAGAAAGGCATTGAATGTTCTGAAGATTATAAAAACTATAATTACAGCAAAGGTTGTTATACCAACTGTAATCCACACTTTGTTTGCAAAGTGTGATAATGAGTGTGCGTGCTTTTCTTTATCCATAAAAATAGTGGGTGTAGATGTTTAAGTAACTAAATAGTAGAACAAATTGATTAACGAAAATGTTTTTCACTTTCCAATTTAAAGCCTATAAAAAGTGTACTCCAAAATTTAGGATAGCTATCAAACTCTTGGTTTTTGTATAAATGTTTAAAACAGTTGAAACTCGCATCTACCATGGTAGATCTGCTTTGAAAAATATTATTTTTGTATTGCTGCTAAAAAGTGCGCCATTAATAGCTTAAATCTACAATTTTCGATAGAAAAACCTCTTTTCATTTGTTGGTTTTTCAACATTTGACTGAATTTTATTTCATCACATCTTTTTTCTCCCATATTTGATTTACTAAAACGAATTTAAGAAATTCAAAGTATTTCTACGGCAGTAGATTCAATTTTCAGTGCATAAATTTTCAATCTACCACTGTAGATTTGATTTTCAACACACGAACGCCCAATCTACCACGGTAGATTTGATTTCCAACTTTTTTATGCTGCATCTACAAGTGAATTGTAAAATATAGTGGGTTATTAATTACAAAATGACACCTATGCAAGAATAAAGAGAATGTGAGTGTGAGATAAAATACATTGCTAGAAACAAAAACAGTATTTACAAATGGCAGACATCAATCAAAAAAAAATAGCAATCCAGAAGAGGATTGCTATTTTTATATTTATACAGAAACAGTCTAAAACGACGTTTCAAATAATGAGATTTATTGTTTTACACGGCTGTAACCATATACTGCGCGCTCGCCTAGTTCTTCCTCGATGCGAAGCAATTGATTGTATTTAGCCATACGATCTGAACGGCTTGCCGAACCAGTTTTAATTTGACCAGAGTTAGTTGCAACAGCAATATCAGCAATAGTAGAATCTTCAGTTTCACCAGAGCGGTGCGAAGTTACACTTGTATATCCATGACGGTGAGCCATTTCAATTGCATCTAGTGTTTCGGTCAAAGTACCAATTTGATTTACTTTAATAAGAATAGAGTTTGCACAACCCATTTCGATACCTTTTTTCAAGAAATCAACATTGGTAACAAATAAGTCGTCACCTACTAATTGAATTTTGTCAGCCAATCTATCTGTAAGAATTTTCCAGCCATCCCAGTCAGCTTCGTGCATACCATCTTCAATTGAATCAATTGGGTATTTCTCTACTAGCTCAGCAAGGTAATCAACCTGCTCAGCTGGAGTGCGCACCAATCCTGCATCGCCTTCAAACTTTGCATAATTGTAATTTCCATCTTCGTAAAATTCAGAAGCAGCACAGTCTAAAGCAATTGTAATATCTTTTGTTGGCTCATAACCAGCTCTCTTAATAGCTGTCAAAATGGTTTCCAAAGCATCTTCAGTACCATTTAGTGCTGGAGCATAACCACCCTCATCACCTACAGCGGTACTCAAATTGCGCTCTCCTAATACTTTTTTCAACTCATGAAACACCTCTGCACCCATGCGCAATCCTTCGCGGAAAGATTTAGCACCTACCGGACGAATCATAAACTCTTGAAAAGCAATTGTAGCATCAGAGTGAGACCCACCATTAATGATGTTCATCATTGGTATAGGAAGCGTTACAGTGTTAGTGCCACCAATGTATCTGTATAGAGGCATTCCCAAAGCATCGGCAGCAGCTTTAGCTACAGCCAATGAAACACCCAACATTGCGTTAGCACCAAGGTTTGACTTTGTTTTAGTTCCATCAAGTTCTATAAGTTTGGCATCAATGTCAGCTTGTTGTGAAGCATCCCAACCCAATAGTTCTGGAGCAATAATGTCATTAACATTAGCAACTGCTTTTAAAACACCTTTACCACCATATCTTTTATTGTCATCATCGCGAAGTTCAACAGCTTCGTTTTCTCCAGTTGATGCACCAGAAGGTACAGAAGTACGACCAAAAGCGCCACATTCTAACATTACGTCAACCTCAACGGTTGGATATCCTCTAGAGTCTATAACTTCTCTACCAACAATACTTTCAATTCTCATGTTTTTAATTTTAAATTATTATTATAATGATTTTTTTTAACTTCGTAATATAGCAGTTTGATAACCCTATCAAACATAAGGTTACAAATATACGAAATATATAGAAATTCTCTTTCTTTATATCTTTAATAAATGCAAAGGAAAATAGAGAAAGTGGTGAATAACAACCCCATTCGTCACTTACTAGCAGATTAAAACTTGTAGTTCATTAGTCTATTTCGAAGTAACCAACTGAATAAGCGCACTCATATTATCTGTAATCAATCGCACAGATATAGCTAGAAGAATAACTCCAAAAATTTTACGCATAATATATACGCCTCCTACACCCATAATTCTCTTCACAAAATCGAGATTCCTCAACACAAAATAAACAAACACCATATTTAGAAATACAGCTATTATAATATTGATAGAATCACTTTGAGCTCTCATCGAAAGCAGGGTTGTAAAACTACCCGGACCTGCAATTAATGGAAACACTACAGGAACAAGTGTTGAGGATTCAGAAGGTCCATCATTTTTAAATATCTCTACACCAAAAATCATCTCTACTGAAATAATCAGTAGAACCAATCCCCCCGCTACAGCAAATGATTTGAGATCTACCTGAAATAAATTCAAGAGCCACTCTCCTACAAATAGAAAGACAATTAAAATAACAAATGAGTAAATAGATGCTTGTGCTGCATTTATTTCCTTGTCCTGACTACGCAAATTTAAAAAGATAGGCACAGAACCAGTAGCATCAATAATGGCAAAAAGGACAATGAAAATACTTACTATTTCAAGAAAATCTATATTAAACATATCTACTATATTTTATTTATGAATTTATTTGATGCACAAGCGACATCTTTTTTTTGAAAACGTGCAAAATTAGTGCTTTTGAGTTGTATTTCAAAACAAAACATCTAATTTACTCTTAGCTATATAGATAGGAGTCAACTCAAAATAGCTGCTATGTGCAAAGTTAAGATATTTTATGATAGTAAAAGCATCGAAATGATGAAAAAAACGTTTCTCAAAAGTTCCAGCAGTAGCAGCATTTTCATTACAGTCTGTTATAGCCGCCAAAAGATTGTTTTCTTTTATAAATTGCTCTACAGAAGCATGCAAGCCCTCTATTAAATTTGATACAACCTGCTCTGACTGTCTGTAGAATTTTATTCGTAAAAAGAAAAATTCTTTCAACGCCTCAAAAGCTTCTACCGAGTATACGCGCAATAGTCCATCGTTGGTTGCCAATATTTTCTCTAAGGCAGGTCCCGTACCAAAAGGTATACGATCCGAGAAACGTGCTTGGGGGTATACAAAGGCTTTCATCAACTCTGTAGTTCTCTCTAAAAAAAATACCTTCTGAAGAAAATAAAAATCCTCGCCCGCCTGTTGACGCCCAATGCCTCCAGCACGCACATAAGCATCTGCCAACACGGCAAATGCAGAGCCAATGGTGTGATAGTAAAAAGGAAAATCGATTGCTTTAAGCGCATTGCGGAAATACCAAATATACTCTTCGTATTGGTCTATGGCACTTTGCAGAGCGGGGTTGTCGCCCATGGTGCGATGCTTAAAATTCAAGACACAACAGTTGGGGCTATAGGTGGCAAATTGATGCTCTATCAACTGCAGATAGTTATCAGACACTGTGCAATCAGCATCCAACGAAATGATAACTCCATCACTATTGTTAGATTGCAGGAATCCTCTCACAGCCCACTCCATGCCAATCTTACGTGCCAATCCCACCCCAGCATGCTTTCGAGGCATATCCTCACACAAAAGTGCATAAAAAGAAAGCTGCTGCTGATTGTGCTTTTCTGCAAAAGCAAGTACTTCGTTATAAGTTGTTCTGTTTTTTTCAACAATAGCCTCTTCTGTCAACTCACTAGAATTAACTACCACCAACACCCCTACAGGTTGCTCTGTCGGCGCACATTGCATTAAACTCTTTAGTGTGATAAGCAAATCAGGCTCATCAAAACACGGAATCACCACTACCATACCGTAGTTAAACTCGGCAGGTACAGGGTATTTGTTATACTTCTGATGCCTTTGTATATATTTTTTCCAATTCTTCATAGTATCAAGATAGTAGATTAATTAATGCAACGTGTAGCTTTTGCAGGCTATAATACAAAAAAAGTGCTCTAAAGCCCCATATCATTCATGAGCTTTAAAGCACCTTCTATATTGTTTCTGCAAACATTCAACATACATTGTATGAATGTGCATCCATTGTGCTTTGCTGCACAATTGATATATTATTTCTTATCTTCCGATACTGATGTTGCAGGACCGTAGCGTCTGTTTAAGAAAATAATAAACTCATCAGTAATATCATATTTAGGATTAGCCAACAAAATATTGTCTGAAGCAGTATTGCTAAGAATCATTTCATAGTTTCTAGTTTTGTTATAATCTTCTAGTGCAGTTCTTATACTATCAGACAGTTGTATGTTTAACTTCTGTTGCTCCATACCAAGTTCATTGCTCAATTTTTGCGCCATTCGTTGATAATCTTCACCCATTTTCTGAATGCGCTGCTGCTCTTCCTCTGCTCTCTTTTGAGTTAAAAAAGCGTTATTTTCCAATTTTCGTTGAAAATCTTGAGCTGCTGATTGCACCTCTCGTTCCTTTTGTGTGAGCGATGCACGTGAGCTTTCTTCAATTCTCATCAAAGCCTCATTCAAGTCTTTTGCAAAATTATAATTCATCAATAATGAATCTACATTTACATAAGCTATTGGCAAAGTAACACTATCTCCGGGTGAATATTCTAATTTAACATTTTGTCCAGTAGTCTCCTTTGTCTCATTAGAGTTGCATGATAAAGCGGTAAGTAAAATTAATGCAGCAGCAAGAATGCCGCCTACAGCATAGTTATTTTTCATCTTAATATATAAATTTATAAATTATCCGATTTAAGAATCTCTTGAATAGGGCTCACATACTCACGTGCTTCACGCTCTTGCGACGAAGCACAGGTTATACCCCTATCTTTCATGGCTTGACTAGCGCTAATATGTGTGTTTGGGAAAGACCCCTTTTTAGTAAAAAATATTCTTACACCCATTAGCAAGATTGCTATAGCCAATACAATTATTGATATGATGATAGTTTGTACCATTGCTTTTTTTGTTATTTGAGAGGCAAAGATAGTTTAATTAGACAATTATTTGCCAAGATTTCATCTTAAAGATACAAAATTTTTTGCGCTCATAAATATTTCTCGTAAATTTACAGAATAAGAATTCTATCTGCACAATAATAAATGATCGACTAAGTGTAGTTAACTATTATAGAAAGTGACAACTAACATGCCAAAAACTTAATAATTCAAATTATATAAACTAACTTTAAAAGTATGACAATTAAAGATTTAAAACCAACCGAGTTGTGGAACTATTTCTATGAAATAACACAAATTCCTAGACCTTCTAAAAAAGAAGAGAAAATACTAGCCTACTTGTTAGATTTTGCAAAAAAGCACAATCTTGAAGCTAAGCAAGACAAAGCCGGCAATATATTAATTACAAAAGAGGCAACAAAAGGAAAAGAGAACGTTCCTACCATTATCCTACAGTCGCACGTAGACATGGTGTGTGAGAAAAATGCTGATGTAGAGCACAACTTCGACACCGACCCTATAGAAACAGTAATAGAAGGAGATTGGTTAAAAGCTAAAGGAACCACTTTGGGTGCTGACAATGGAATTGGTGTAGCAGCACAGCTAGCTGTTTTAGCCTCCAATGATATTGCTCATGGCAAAATAGAAGCACTTTTTACAATTGACGAAGAGACGGGACTAACGGGAGCTTTTGCACTGGAGCAAAACTTCATGACAGGCAAAATACTCCTTAATTTAGATACCGAGGAAGAGGGAGAAATATACATTGGTTGCGCTGGAGGAAGAGGCACAAAAGCTTTCTTTAGCTATAAAACTAAAGAAGCACCAAAAAAACACTTCTGGTTTAAAGTAGCTGTTAAGGGTTTAAAAGGTGGCCACTCGGGCAGTGATATAGATCACGGTTTGGGCAATGCCAATAAAATATTGACTCGTTTCTTATATCAATTTATTGACAAGAAGTACAAACTAGTTCTTGCAGAAATTGATGGAGGAAACCTTCACAATGCCATTGCACGAGAAGCACATGCCATAGCTGGTGTAAAAAGCAAACACAAAGAAACTGTGCGTGTAGAGTTAAATCACCTCATAGCTGATCTTAAAGACGAACTAAAACATACAGATCCAGGTGTAGATATCACTCTCGAATCTGTTGAAGCTCCACAAGAAGTAATGGGTAAAGGCGCTACAAAAAGACTTATACGTGCATTAACTGCATGTCCACACGGAGTGATAGAGATGAGCCGCGATGTGCCAGGTGTAGTAGAAACATCTACCAATCTAGCATCGGTAAAAATGCGCGAGCACAATGTTATTGAAATTGGCACTAGCCAGCGCAGTTTAACAGAATCATCTAAAAACAACATTGTAAATACTGTAACATCTGTATTCAAGTTGGCAAAAGCCGAAGTAGTGAGCAATCCTGGATATCCTGGATGGAAACCAAATCCAGAGTCATTAGTACTAAAAGTTGCTAAAGATGAGTACAAGAGCTTATACAACACAACTCCAGAAGTGAAAGTGATTCACGCAGGATTAGAGTGTGGACTTTTCCTTCAAAAGTATCCTCATCTAGATATGATTTCTATTGGTCCTACTATCCGCAATGCTCACTCGCCAGACGAGAAAACAGAAATTGCTTCTGTGCCTAAATGGTGGGATTTCTTTGTAAAGCTTCTAGAAAATATGCCAGAGCAGAAATAGGCAGCATGATTGAGTCAATTAATTAAAACTCAAACAGATATATTTATAAAAGGGAAACAGTCGATGTGTTTAATTGCAGAGAGATTGTTTCCCTTTTTTATTACCTCACTAAAAAATGCTTTAAATAAACACACCATAGAAATCACTTCACATTCCATGCAACACAAATACCTCTTCACTCTTGTCTCTTTCATTGTACTACTCGCTTTACTATACTCAAAAGCATCTGCGCAAGACAATTTCAGGATAATGTTTTACAATGTAGAAAACCTATTCGATACCAAACACGACTCTCTAAAAAACGATTACGATTTTCTGCCAGGTGGATTTATGAATTGGAATAATTGGAAATATTGGCAAAAACAACGCAATATAGGTCGTGTTATCACTGCAGTTGGTGAAATGCAATCACCAGCATTGGTAGGATTGTGTGAGGTGGAAAACGACAGCGTTATCTTCGATCTAACCAAGCGCTCGTCAATCCGTGCACAACAATATGAATATATTATAACCAACTCACCAGACAGACGGGGCATAGATGTAGCACTGCTTTACCAACGACACAAATTCAAGCTCATCGAGAAAAATGAATACGAAGTGATACGCAGCGATAAAAATGCACGTCCCACACGTAATATACTACATGCAGTGGGACAAGTAGTTACAGGCGACACTTTGGATATCTTCGTTTGTCACTTCCCATCACGTTATGGTGGTCAATTAGCATCGGAAGGTGGGCGTATAGACGCAGCACAACTACTTCGCAACAAAGCAGATAGCTTGTTCACAACACGACACAATGCCAATATCATCATTATGGGCGACTTTAATGACCACCCCGATAACAAGAGTATTTTTAAAGTTCTAAAAGCACGCAGCCTCAACTACCATCTAAATAAAAACGAACTCTATAATATGTTTTTCCATCGAATAAAGGAGAGAGATTTTGGCACACATAAACACGAAGGACGATGGGGAGTACTCGATCAATTTATTGTTAGCGGCAATCTCCTGATGAAGCATGAAAGGATTAGAATAGACAACAAGCAGGCACATATATACAAAGCCAATTTTCTAACAGAGAAAGATGAAAAACATGGAGGTGTTCGACCTTTTAGAACCAATTTAGGACCTCGCTATATAGGCGGTTTCAGCGATCATCTCCCCATCTATATGGATTTGATAATAGAGATGCCATAAGACAGCACACACCAATTGTAAAAAAAGAAGTTTGCTTCTATAGTTTATCAACGAGCTAATTATGTTCCTTATCAACCCTATCAAGCTGTCAAAATAGTGTGAAACGACAATTTTTTTTATCTTTATATTAAATACTTTGTTTCTGAAAACAATAAACTCTATTTTTGCTTCACTATTTTCAGTAAACTAAATATTATAAACAATCATGCTCATGAATCCATTATTTCTTACTGCTCCACGCCCACTAGAAATTATAATTATATTTCTAGTTATTCTTATTCTATTCGGAGGAAAAAAGATACCTGAATTCATGCATGGATTAGGTAAAGGCATCAGCAGTTTCAAAAAAGGTCTAAAAGACATTGAAGATGATATAAAATCCGATCCCAAATCTGAAGATGAATAGTCTCCACCCCCCCTCATCACATTGTAAAACTCATTGGTTCAACATGTTGTACTAGCTGTGAGAATGAGACTAACCAAGATAACTTTTATAAACCGATAGCAAGCTCTGTCGGTTTTTATAAACCGAATAGATTGCAAAAAAGCAAATGAGCAAAGATGAAATGTCCTTTTGGGACCATTTGGATGAATTACGATCACACCTCATTCGAATTGTAGTTGCATTGATGACACTCACTCTTGTGGGGCTACTCATCATACCCAGCATATTCGACACTATTATTCTTGCTCCACGCTCATCAGACTTTATCACTTACAAACTTTTCGAGAAACTGGGAGAAATTCTACCCTTCCTTCCCGACTTCTCAGCCGAGGCATTTTCTGTGCAAATCCTCAACATAAACATGACTACCCAGTTTATGACCTATCTATCTTCATCCTTTGCATTTGCTGTTCTATTCTCTACACCCTATATATTCTACGAAATTTGGAGGTTTGTGAGCCCTGCACTTTACGAAAATGAAACAAAAAACATCAAAAAAGCATTCACCTTTGGTGGCGTTATGTTTATTGTTGGTTGCTTGGTAGGATACTTTATTGTGTTTCCCCTAATTTTCAGGTTCTTAATCACATTCGAGCTTAGCTCTAGCATAGAAAACATGCTATCGCTAGACTCATATATGAGTAATTTCTACAAACTCATCTTAGTTATGGGTATCGTTTTTGAACTGCCCCTAATGTTTTGGGTTCTTTCAAGCATGGGGCTTATATATCGCTCTTTCTTTAGCAACTATCGCCGTCATGCCATTGTTGCCTCTCTCGTATTAGCCGCTATAATCACACCAACAGGCGACCCCTTCTCACTCTTTGTAGTTACCATTCCACTCTATATGCTTTGGGAGATTAGCGCATTTGTGGTTAAAAAGGAGCCCCCTACCGAAGAATCACCAGCTATGTTTGAGTAATTCCTCGTTCTTTATTCATCTATTCCACATCCTCTTTTTTCGCCTCTTGCCATATCTCTTCCATCTCGGCAAGTGTCATATCCTTCAAGTTGCGTCCACTCCCTTTTGCCTCCTTTTCTAAATAGGTAAAGCGTTTAATGAATTTTCTATTGGTACGCTCCAATGCGTTGTCTGGATTGATATCATAGAGACGAGCAGCATTTACAATACTAAACAGCAAGTCACCAAACTCCCCCTCCATCCGGTCTTTGTCCATATTTTCAATCTCCACTTTCAGCTCAGCCATCTCCTCGTTCACCTTACACCATACATCTTGACGCTCATTCCAATCAAACCCCGAATTGCGTGCTTTGTCTTGAATACGGTATGCTTTTACCAACGAAGGCAACGATGCAGGCACACCATCCAATATAGTTTTATTGCCATTCTTCTCCTTCATTTTTATCTCTTCCCATGTCTGCTCCACCATTTCAGGAGTATCGGCATTGGTATCTCCAAACACATGAGGATGACGGAAAACCAACTTATCAGAAATGGCATTACACACGTCACCTATATCGAAATCATTTTTCTCCTCTCCAATTTTGGCGTAAAACACAATGTGAAGCAACAAGTCACCCAGCTCTTTCTTTATCTCATCAGAGTCGTTGCTCATCAATGCTTCGGATAGTTCATATGTCTCCTCAATTGTGTTGGCACGCAAGCTCTCATTGGTTTGCACCCTGTCCCATGGACATTTCTCTCTCAACTCATCTAGTATATCTAAAAAGCGATTAAATGCTTCCAGGTTTTCTTTTCTACTGTTCATTGTTTGTATCTATTTTGTAAAAAAAATACCGATAAACTAAGCTTGAACTTTGTTATCGGTATTTGTCTATATATTAAATAATGCTATATATTTCTTCTAAATAATCAATTATCTATTCGTTGAAAACACTTATACCCCTTTGCAAAAACTCCACATAATTATCTGGATTCTCATCAAAAGCATACGATGGGCTCAGTGGCATTCCATCAGCATCTAGCACAACATAGAAAGGCTGTGAATTAGACCCAAATTTGTGTCGCTGCAAGTAGCTCCACTTGTCGCCAATTGTTTTCAGCTTAGAGGTTCTTCCACTCTCTTCCACTTCAATAATTTCTGGCAACTTTGTTTTATCGTCCACCATCAGTGTAATCAATATATATTCATCGTCAATCAAGCTCTTAACGCGTGGGTCGGTCCATACCGATGCCTCCATCTTTCTACAGTTTACACACCCATAACCCGAAAAGTCGATCAACACAGGTTTGTTTTGCTGTTTAGCAATTGCCATTCCTGTTTCATAATCCAATGTTTTTGCATCCACAGCCCCATCATACAGATTGAAATCTTGTGTGTACATTGGTGGAGCAAACGCACTAATTGATTTAAGCGGAGCACCCCACAATCCAGGAACCATATATACAGCAAACGAGAGCGAGATAATTGATAAGAAGAGACGTGTTACCGAAACGTGAGGCAAGTCGCTATCGTTCGGCAATTTCAGTTTGCCCAATAGGTAAAGTCCCAACAATGCAAATATCACTATCCACAACACTAAGAAAGTCTCTCTATCGAGTATACCCCAACCGTAAGCCAAGTCTGCAACCGACAAGAACTTTAAAGCAAGTGCCAATTCCAAAAATCCTAATACAACTTTTACCGAATTGAGCCATCCACCCGATTTTGGCATACTTTCTAAGAAAGAGGGGAAAATTGCAAAGAAACTAAACGGTATAGAGAGTGCCAACGCAAAACCGAACATACCAATAGCAGGTGCAATCATGCTACCCGATGTAGCTGCCTCTACCAATAGTGTACCAATAATAGGACCTGTACATGAAAAAGATACAAGTGCCAATGTAAATGCCATAAAGAATATGCTTAGCATACCCGTAGCCGAATCGGCTCTAGAGTCCATTTTATTAGTCCACGATGCAGGCAACACTAAATCGAAAGCTCCAAAGAATGATATTGCAAAGAATACCAACAGAGCAAAGAATATAATATTGAAAACAGCACTTGTTGATAAATCATTAAGAGCACTAGCACCAAATATTGCTGTAATAGAAAGCCCTAGCAATACATATATCACAATAATGGAAACACCATACAACACAGCATCCGATATTGCTTTCTTTCTGTTTGCCTTATTACGTTTCAAGAAGAAACTAACAGTCATGGGAATCAGGGGCCACACACAAGGTGTAAGCAATGCAATAAATCCTCCAAGGAAACCTGCAATAAAAACCCACCACAACGATTTACCCTTAATGCTTCCTTTCAGACCATAATCCTGCAACTCCTCTACCACTGGCTTCCAAAGAGGATTTCCACTAATATCCGAAGATTCAGCGCTTAAATTTAATGGAGTCATCTCCATCTCGGCAGCCTCTACAGACTCCTCGTCTGTAGTTTCAGTAGCTACTGCAGCATCATCCGTAACGGATGTGGTTGATGCACTTGTTGCCACTACTGTTGCAGGAAGATCCGATGATTTAAAAGCAAAATCGACAGGAAGCGGAGGTGTACATTCAGAGCCATTACAAGCCTGCGAACGAATATCTCCTTCCAATACAAATTTAGCCTTATCCGTTACTTTAAAGCGCTGCACAAACTTTGCAGCACCCTCATACGAACCGATGGTCATTTCAAAAATGGCATCATAACCAGAGTTCAACTTCGAATCTCTTGGCTCAAAACCACCAACTGCAACAGCCCCTTCCACCCTGTCGATAGACAAAGAGGTAGGATATGGACCACCATCGGGTATATCTGTACCATATATATACCAACCCTGCTCTATAGCAACATTGGCAACCAACTCAATTTCACCATTTCCTTTATCCTCCAAACTAAACTTCCATTCAGTTGGATCTTGAGCAAATCCTTGAAAGATAAAGCTTATAATAAATAGAAACGCAAGAATACTTCTGTTTTTCATAATAGCTTTTCATTTAAAAATAAAATATACGGCAACAAAGATACTATTATTTCAAAAATGTAGCCTCTAAATAATGCTTTTAGTTGCTACAAGTTATTAAATCAAGTACATTTGAGGTTACTACACCCACTATGTGAAGTGTCTATAGTGTTATATGATTGGTCTATGAGGAAGAATCTGAATTAAAGATAGACTTTGTGGTAAGTGATATTAAAATCAATACTTAAAACTTACATTCACCATCACCATCCGTGGACGAAGCTTGTACTCATAATCAAACCTGTCCAAACCATTGTACGATGAGTATGAATAACTTTTCTGATTAAACAAATTGTGCCCCGACAAGTTATACTCCATTTGTCCATGCTTATAGGTGACACCCACATCAGCAAAAAACATTTTCACAGAATTGTTATCAGCCACTTCGTTGTACGAATGCTCTAGGCGTGCATTAAACCGCCAATTCTCGCCTAAATGATAGTAACCTGAAAGTTGTTGTGTAACTTGCCACATAGATGAACTGAAAGTATTGGTAGGTCGTGTAATTTTGTTTCTTCTATTGCTTGCAATAGTTTGATACGATAGAGAACTCGCATCGGATAACTTTACGGTCAGCTTTGGCATAAAGCTCCAACCCGATGCCAAGAAAGGATACAACACACCTTGTTGCTGTCGTTCGCCCTTCATAGAGTTATAGCTCACATTGAGCGATGCATTGGTGCGTATTCCACTGAAATACTTTGCCATATGACCCGTCCACAATAGCATATCCGATTGGGTAGATACTTCTTTGCTTCCACTCACCAACTCATTGCCCACAAAGCGTTGCGTAGTGAGCCTATTTTTCACTGTAGGTGAATATACGAATGAACTGTTGAAGAAAAACGTTGTCAATGGATTGCGGTATCTCAGCCCCACATTGAAAGATTGCCGCTCGTTTTCTGACAAAACTCCTGCTCGTTTACTAAAGCTACGGTATGCCGACATGTAATAAACATCGGTCAAATCCATAAAGTCGCCAATAGTGTGCGTGTACCTATAACCTGCACGAAGATGCAACAAACGCGATAAATGATAACTAACATGCAACGATGGGTTGGCAAAAAAGAAGTGTCGCTTGTCATTCGATGCATTTTTCTCACGGTCCGAAACATTCAAATAGTGATTCATCAAAGAGACATCGGCATTGATAGTCAACTTACCATTGCGGTACATATAAGTAGGAATCAATTCAAGCAACACATAATCGGATGAAATATCAGAGCGCGTACTGTCTGTAAAAACAGGATGCATCAAATCCGTTCTATAGTTATCTATCGATGCCTCAACCGCACCTTTAACAATGAAATTCGAATTCCCCATTCCGTAACTGTAATAAGTACTGTTTCTGGTATAAAACCCCGATAATTCCACTTGTTGCGATTGATTGGTTGCAATGGTATCAACATTCACAGTCAACAATTGTGGTTGCGAAGAGTACACCACAAATGAAGTGATATCCCATACACGCTTACCCCATTTTTTCACAAAGTTCAAATCGTTCTTTATCACTTGTGTAGGCAAATCAAAGTGTTGAGAAACACCCATCTCATTTATTGCTACCAAAGAGTTTGTTTTATCCCAACTACCATTCCATGTAAGCACATTCTTCAAAAAGTAGTTGGGGCTATTTACATTGTAGGTAATTGCAGCATCTATCATGTTTGTTCGCAGCTTCAAGTTGCTTGTCTCCTTTATATTCAGCACACCATCTTTCAATAAATACTCGCTATTGCGTGCAATGCTCTCTTTCTGCGCATCGTGTAGGTATTGCACGTTCACTCTCAACTGACCATACCTGCTCGTTTTCCACAAATTGTTTACCGACACTACATGCGATTTATTGAAAAGAAACCTACTTTTCTCCAGCGGTGGATAACTAAATGCACGGCCACTAAGCAACCTTTTGGTGGAAAAGTTAGATGCATCTTGCAGGTCGTTTATTGAAAGTCGATGACCTGTCAACTCTGCGCCAACATCCCTTCCACTATTATTACCTTTATACATCACAATAGATTGCTTGTTTCTACCCGCAGTTAATGCAAAAGCCTCCATCAGCCAAAGCATCTCGTCAGAATATCCTGCACCCAACTTCACAGTTCCCGTTGGACGATTCTTGCTCCCCTCTTTTAGTCTCAAATTGATAGCAGCATTAGTCCCTGGCATCACATCACTTACCACCATCATGGGTTGATGCCTCTCTATCACCTCTACATTTTGCACCGCATCCACCGTAACATTGTTGGTGGCTATTCCGTACCGATTCTCCAACAAATCCAACCCCTCAATGTAGAATTTATTGATGGCTTCGCCCTGATACTTAATAGCTCCACTCTCACTCACCTCCATGCCAGGAAGCTTTTTTATCAAATCGCCAATCGTTTTGTCGCCCACACTCTTAAAAGCCTCAACACTATACACCAAAGTATCCTCTTTGTTCCACATGGCTTGCGATTTCACAACCACCTCTCTTAGCGCAATTTCGCCAAACGACAGTTCAACTGTTATACTTTGCGTTTTATTATCAATCTCCTGTTTATAATCTTCATATCCCAACAGACGAACATGCAGAAACAGTTTCGAGAGATTGCTTTTTGCTTTTAAAATAAAACTCCCGTCTTGTTTCGTAATGGTGTAAGCAATCATCTCCCCCTCGTTGTCCAGCAAAGAGACCACCGCCCCATCAATCATTTTTTTATCTGTCTTATCTTGCACCCAACCACTTATAACTGATTGTGCTTGTAAACAAGTAGTGCTTACCAATAAGAAGAAGAAAAGAAGAATATGTTTTTGCATAGTTTATTCACTTAGCTCAATGGGATTATACGGACGTGCTCTCCGAGCCGATTCAGGTAATGGGCTTAAAATTAACCCTGTTCCTTCCACCATTGCAGCAGGATTGTCATTAAACTCTTTAAGTCGTTTATAAAATCTCTCTTTAGTTATACCAAAAGGCTTTGATTCTCTGGTGTATATTGTACTACCCCATGTTGGCTTTTCAATAGAAATGCACTCAAAAGAATAATGCTCTCTGTCGTCTTCCACTTTTAGTATTAATCCTGGCAGTCCAAAGAACTTCCAGGGCCCTTCACTAATTGGTATTTCCGGCGTATACCACGCCGTATAGTTTCTGCCAAAGTAAGTGGTGATTGCTTTCTTGCAAGTATAACCGCATACTATTAGCGTATCGCTTTCTAATGTCCAATCGGGACTCTCCATCTCTTCTTCGAAAGTATAAGTCTCAAGTGGTACACGGTCAATAGTTTTAATTTTACCCTTTGGATAGTTCTTAAAGATCTCCAATGGAAGCGACCCAATAGATTGATTGATTACTTGTGTACTAACTTCTGATTTGGCTGTCTTCTTTTCAGCCAACACATTATATAAAGAGTCGGATATAAAACGACTATAATCAAAATACTTAGATAGTTCATTACCTATCTGCAACATCATTGTGTTTTCAGTTTTCTTATCTGGATTTTCTACATCCTTTACATACACCATCTTATACTTAATTCTAACTAATGATGTATCTATTACAGGACGACTTATCACCTTGGCTGGTGTAGGATCGTAAGGGAATCTTATACGTTGACTATAAAAGCTCATCGCAAACAACAGAAAAGAAAATATTAAAAAAGACTTAAGAGATAATCTATTTTTATTCATAAAGTTATATTCTTATTATTATTGAACTTTCACTTTAAAAAGGAAGATGCTAATTTAAAGCATCTTCCCTAATTATGAGTCTATTTACACATGGAATCGGGTTGAAAATCGCCCTTAAATTTCGGTCACAACATCCTTAAAAAGAAACTCCTATATTAACACCAGTGTATGTTCTAAATCTCGAACCCGGAATTATGTAGCTAGATATAACAACTCCTGAATAAAGGAAATCTTTTATAATATAAAAGTTGATGTCGAACGAAGCATTAAAAATCAACTTTTTGTCTTCCTCAGCATAACCTATCCCCATCGAAGGTTTTAAAATGACAAATTCATTGTCCTTTGATATAGGAGTTTTCATGAGCGCGTAGATGAAATATTTATTCTGGTCATCTAGGGTATCATCTTTTTGATCTTCGAATACACCTTTTATACCTATTCCAACCCAATCATTAAAATGATACTCACCATAAATTGAAAATTCGCGGTTGAATTTTTGATTGTTAGAAAACAGCTCATTTATTCCCAAAAATATCTTTTTAGGACGATCTTCCTGTGAAAATGCACATACTGTAATGGTGAAAAAGAAGATAAAGTAAAAAATAAATCTTTTGAAAGTTAGTGAATTTCTCATTTTCTATAACTTTGAGATTAATATAATCTGCTTTAATACTCATGGAAATTTAAAACTATACATTTACGGTGGTAAAAAAAGATAATACCTCTAATTCCTCTCATGCATATATTGAAATTGTTCTTTTATTGTATATGCATCAATATGAATTATTGTATCAATCTCTTGCTTTTGGGGTTTTAAGTAAACGATTCCTAAACTTGGAATAATCTCTGACTTATCGGGATAATCAGAGGATATTATAATGTTTTTACTTTTCATTGAAGAATAAGAATCAATGTCCACGTTCTTTCCTGTAGAATGGATAAATACTAATCCTACATCTTTATATTTATCTATATTTTGAAGTATCAACTGAGAGAATGAAATTACACAATTGGGACATCCTTCATCACTAATAAAAATCAAACATGTTGCATTTTTCGGAATACTTTTGTGGTAATTCACTTTCAACTCCTTTTCAAACTTAAAATAATCTTCATCCGCATTTTGGGATTTACATCCTATTATTAATAAACTGATTAATAATAAACAAATAGTGTTCTTGTTTTTAGATATGAAATTGGTCTGCATACTTTATAGAATTCAATAGTGTTAAAACGCATATAATTACTCTATTATATCTGTCTGTTGTATATTCTTATTTGCAATTGCTTTATATTCATCAATATCTAGTTCGCATTTATCAAGCTATAAAGATATAACTTCAAATACCTTTTCTGTATATGAGTCAGTTTTTTTCTCAATATACAATCGGTTCTTAAGCACAAAAGAAGAAGCTGGGTAATGACTATATGTATCAAATCTTATTTCCTTTTTTTTCTTCTCAAAATTTTTACTCCATATTTCTATTTGAAATGGATATATAAATAGGTCTTCTTTTGACTCATCCGTTTTTGTTATTACTATCATTTCCTTTGTATCTATGCAATACAAGACATTAGAGATGAAGCACTCTTTGGTGATTTGAACATCAAGCTGTTTTTCTTTATCCTCTAGTTGGGGATCGTTTTCAACTATGGAAATTGGTCTTGGTATCGAGTATTCCGATGGTATCAACTTTAATGTGTTCTTAATCGAAAGATTAGATGTTAGTTCATATAAATATCTAGAATAGTGGGTGATGAAAAACAGACGGTTGTCCAAATATATTGCTTTGTAATATGGCAAGTAAATAGATTTGGGTAGTTCTTTTAGCTCTACTATATCCGCAAACTCCATTCCGAATAAATCTTCTCCATTAGAAAGCAAATACCCTTCACGTATATGACTGTTAATTGACTCTAACGACCTTTGTGGTTCTTCAGTCAGATTCCTATTACCAGTCCACCATGTAGTATAAACAATCTGAGAGTTTGTCTTCATATCCATTTTATGTAAAAATGGAGGATACAAATCATATTGATTCCCATTACTATCCTCTACTTTATGATTATAGTCATTTGTAAATATGGGTTCTCCGTTTCTATTGAGGCAAATCTTAGTCTGATGTTGAGTAGAAAAAGCAAAAATTGAATCCATAGATGTCATCCATACCTTGCTAATACTACCCAAAACTGACTCAGCCTTCTGTAATGGAATAGAGTCTATTAGATTTCCTTTAGAATCAAAAACTTTTAAACTTGGATTAAAGTTTCTCTTTGCAAAGAACACATATTCCTCATGAGAAACATTATCTAAAAACGTTCCAAATTCATCGGAACTATTGCTTATCGGAAAAGGAACATCAAGTGACTTTTTTACAGTGCAAGAAAACAGTATTGCAATTAGGATAATCGATATATATTTCATAAAGTATTCAAATTACATTAGTACGTGAAAAAGAATGTAAAGAAGCAAGCACCACATAAGACAAAAGAAGTTCTGAGTTAAGCTCCTCGTATGTTTGCAGATATCTTTGTATAGTTAATAATTAATTAGTTTATTAACTTACAAACTAGGAAAGAAAAAGTATAGGAATAGCATTGAGGCCTAGATAACTCATAGAAGTATATCGTCTTTCAGATTATGCACCTATACTTTCTCCTTCTAGAGTCTGAATAGTATCTAAGAAATAGAACAGGCTTCTATATTCTGAATAAAACTTACGAGGGTAGACTAGAAAAAGGAGAAGTTCTTTCTATTAAAAGATTATTTCAATGATAGAACAAAGATTTTCAATTGGTATTGACATTTCAGCTGATGACTTTTATGTAAGTCTTATGTGGTTTGATGGAAAACGTACTGTTGTAAAAGGAAGTAGAAAGTTTTCTAATAATCACAAAGGTTTTGTGTCATTTCTAGAATGGACCTCAAAGAAAACAAAAGGTGAGAAGACATTATTTGTGATGGAAGCCACTGGTGTTTATTATGAAGAACTGGCATACTATCTTCACACTGAGGGGAGATCAGTTGCTGTTATCTTAGCTAATAAGATAAAACATTATGCCAATAGCTTAAATGTGAAAACTAAAACAGATAAAGTGGATGCTAAAATAATAGCACAATTTGGCTTTGAAAGACGTCCTGTCTTATGGAAACCAATGAGTTCCGAACTTCGAAATCTGCGCTATTTATGTAGAGAACGCTTATCATTAAAGAAGGAGCTAACCCGAATAAAAAATCAATTGCATGCTTTGACTTATTCTTATAATGCAAATACAATGGTAATGGATTTAAAACAGCAGCACATCACATTTATAGATAGTGCAATAGAAAAGGTAGAGAAACAAATAATAGCTCTAATTGATTCTGATGAAGAGTTAAAGGAAGGAGTTAGAAAGCTGGAAACGATTCCGAGCATCCGTAAGCTTACAATAATAACGGTTCTATGTGAAACCAATGGATTCTGGGGATTTAATAGCATTCGTCAGGTAGTTAGTTATGCAGGCCTTGATGTAAAACACCATCAATCAGGTAAGTTTGCAGGAAAGTCTAAAATATCAAAGCAAGGCAATGTATACATTCGACAATCATTGTATATGCCAGCATTAAGTGCAACAATGTATAACGAACCAATGAAGCAGCTGTATGAGCGAATTATAGAACGTAATCCTAATATAAAAAGAAAAGGAATTGTAGCCTGTATGAGAAAAATGTTAGCGTTAGTGTTTGTGCTTTGGAAGAAAGGTGAAGAGTTTAATCCTAATTATAGATGGAATGGTAGTGGCCAGGAAAAGAAGTTAAGTAATAACGAAAAAAAAAGCTCAGACAAGGATATAACATCGGGTAAAGATGAGAAGACTTCTCCTCTTGTCCTTCAGATCGAAGAGCTGAAAAAGAAAGAAGTGGGCATTACACCCACTTCACAGGATAAACATCGGTTCAAAGAATCGAAGCTTTCCTCTTGTCTATAACAAATATATAAAAAATTCAATTAATATGAAAAGAAAGAACAGATTTACTTGGTTTTTACCATAGTATCTAACAGGTTTCAAAACACCTGTTAGGTATCAATCAGCGTTGTTAATCTAAACCTAACAGATTCTGAAAACCTGATTAGGTAATATCATTAGTCCGACAGCAAATCGGCAAACAAAATCCAATTAACAACAAAGACAATATGATCAACAAACTTACTTTAACCGACTATCATTTTTTATCCATTTCATCGACCTTGTCGAAGAGGCTCTGAAAGCAGGAGACAGACCTTTCGGTTCTATCCTCATAGATAAAGACGGAAATATTTTAGCACAATCCGCAACAAACTCAACTCACGAATTGAACTTAAAAGCTCAAATTCATTTTCACCAAAAACTCACGAGGTCTCATATAATGGACAGTATATGATTTATAAAACTCCCCAATATTTTCATATTGATATTTATTTTGATTTGTAATGTTACTCATTTGGAAGCTCAACTCGATAGAGTTAAATAGATAGGAAGTTTTAATATCCAGAAAGTAATACTCTCCATCCATTTTATAAAAATTCTGTATAACTCCTATTTGCATATTTTTAAATGGAATAAAATAAGAGGTCAGTTTATGCTGAAAGTAGGAAGATGAAAAATCATTTGTATTTACATCGTTCTTTTTAAGGTGATTGTTCATATAATTGAACACATACTCATTGTTGAACCATTTACTTGGTTGAATAGTTATGCGCGTTTCAATAGAAAATGATTTATTTAAGAATTCATTCTCTCTGTTTTGTAGCATATATGAGTATTTATTTTGTCGATAATAACTGGTGAAGAATATTTTGGTGTTCCACCAGCGAAACATTTTAGAGGCATTAATGCCTAAAAGATGAGAGTAGGAGTTGTTTTTGACGGGCAATGTTTGATTTTGCTGAAATAGACTATCCACAAAGTAGGTTTTATTTAATATCGGACGTTTCATTGTAGTATAACCAGCAGATCCTTCCAAGAAAAAACCTTTTATCGGATTCCGATAAGTAACAGAGAGTATATATCGCTGAGAAATGTTTTGTGTTGGACTTTCATTATACGAGTTTATAGTTCTGTAATTGGTGAAAAGTCCCTGTGGATATATAGTTCTAATATCTGCTAATTTATCTGTTACTTGTCCTTTCAAGGAAATTGTCCACCAGTTTGAAGGGTAAAACTTTAAACCCACAGAAGGCAGAAAATTTACGTAGTCATATTTTTTTAACGAGTCTTTATTATTTACATGTATTGATGAATATTTGAACAATAAATTTATATAATAATCCACCTTTTCTGATTTGTAACTTAGTTGAGACTCCAAGAAAGAAGCACTGTTTTTATATGTTATATTGTTGTTGCTATTATCAAGATTCAAATTTAAGGGAGGATGTAAAAGAGAATTCATATTTTGCGCGGTAAAATCTATTCCGGCACTGTTTTTTATTTGATATTTGTTTAATTGAAAAGTATATCCTAATTGATTATTAGTAATAAAGTTTTGAAATTTATAATCCTGTGAATAAGGATATACACCAGAACCATCGTCTCTTGTGAAAAAGGCATCGTGTGATAAAACAGAGAACTGCGATAAAGAAGTTACCTCTAATCTACTCTTCTTTTGAGGTAGCACTATCCTAAAATCATTCCGAAATGATTGTTGAGGTAAATTGTATTTTTCTTCAAACGTATCATTAAAAGAAGCAATAAAGTTTTCTTGTCTGTTCCAAGCAATAATTGACGATAATTTATTTTTCAAATAAAAGGTTTCGGCATTATGTGTATAAGTAAAGTCTGCATCCAGTCTGTTTTGAAAGTGTTTTTGGTCTTTAGATTCAGCAATAATTAAAGTTGAATCATTGTTTAAATGATAGGACTGTTCTGAATCCAGCTGCTTTTTTTCTCTATTATTTAAATAACTGAGTTGAAATCTCACATCTCTGTCCTTTCGGAGTTTCCATATCTGATTGGTTGTGATTAAATGTGAGGAGTTGAAAAGATACTTTTTCTTATCAACTGGTGGATAGGTTAATATGTCTGGATGGAACAATGATTGTTGAATTCTAGGAACTTTTGTATTTATAAGAATATCTGAAATGTTTGACGGAGATGATAGTTCGGAGGAAATATCATCTCCCGTATTGTTGTTTTTATACATACTCAGGTTTTGGTTGCTCTTATCAAAAGACATAGCCATTAATCTGTTATCCCATAACATTGGAGGTAACCCAATCCCCACATCTACAGAAAGTAGCCATTTTCGTTTTGCCTGTTCGCTGAGCACCAAGTTAATTGCTGCTTGTTCACTAAAGGTTTTTCCACGTAAACTCTTTATAGGCTCGTGTTGTTGCAAAACTTGCACTTCTGTTACATAGTCTGCTTTCAGGTTATTAGAGGCCAACTTATATTTTTCATCTAACAAGTCCACACCCTCTATATAGAATTTATTGATAGGTTCTCCCTGATAATAAATACTACCATCACCACTAACCTTCATACCTGGCATTTTTCGTAAAACATCCGCAATACTTCTGTCTTGTGCTAGCTTAAATCTGGCTACATTGTAAATAAGAGTATCTCCTTGTTCTTTGATAGAGCGGGATATTATTTTCACTTCTGGTAATCGTATTTCAGAAGGATTCAATTCTATGGTAGCATTAGCATTAAATTCTTTTAAGGGGTGTTTTTGCTGTTCATATCCGATAAAAGAAAAAATGATATTTAGTTCTGCATCAATACTTCTGTCTTTTACTTCAATATTAAAAGCACCATCTTTATCAGAATAAACATAATTTACAATTGCCCCGTTTAGATCAATTATATATACAGATGCACCATCTATCGCTTTTCTTGTATCATTATCTATAATCCGACCTGTAATAGTTGCAACTTGAGATAAACATACAGAATAAGAAAGAATGAAGAAAAAACCAAAATACTGCCAGCGTTTATTCATTTAGATATTTTACTTACTTAATTCAATAGGAAGATAAGCGTCTGGTCGAAACCCCTCTTTAGTTTGTTCCTGAGGTGTTGAAAGTCCTTCAATTTTAACTCCAAGACTTTGACTTATAAAAGCAATAGGATCTGTTATAAAAGAATATTGAATTTTGAGAAAATCATTTTTAGAGAGCTTTTGAAATCCTTTCATATCATACGCAATATCTTTAGGATTCTGTAATTGTTCAAAACCAACGGCTTCAAAAATATATTGTTGTTTAGTATCATACAATTTAAGAATTAGCCCAGGCAAACCTCCAAACTTATAAGGTCCATATTTAATTGGAATCTCTGTTGTAAACCAAGCCTCATAGTTTCTACCCATATACGAACAGGTCGCTTTTTGGCAAGTGTATTTCAAAACCTCCTCTTTTTCAGGTTCAATATTCCACTGGATTGGTTTTAAATTCTCCTGATAATAATATCTATTTTGTCGGCCAACCAATTCATCTTGATAAGTTATTTCCCCTTCAGGATAGTTGGTGTAAATCTTGTAATTATTTACTCCTTTTGGTCTCTCCTTAATTTTACTCATATCTAACACACCCTGCTCTTTCATTTTCTTTGTATAAGATTCTTTTTCAGCTTTTCGAGAACTGTAGAATACAGCTGAATTCTCACCAATATCCAAATTCATAAAATCTTGAGATACATAATCATTGTCAAGCGTATCTTTCACAGTAATCACTTTGTATTGACATCGATACATCACTTCATCTATTACAGTTTGCGACAAAACATATTGAGGCATGATAATTGTCATTGCAATTGCAAGATTTAAAATATTTTTTTTCATATTATGTAATTATTAAGTTTTAAATAAATTTTCTTACTAAGAAAAGAATAACAAGTCATAAATGACTTGTTATTCTTTTCAATATAATTATGGACAAAGATCTTCTAAAACATTCACCGTTTCTATCACGTCTTCCATAGTTTCACATCCTATCACATTGTAAACTCCTCCACATGAAGTTGTAACTATAAAAGCATTTGCAGCTAATGCTGATACTGAAAGTGCCACAATTAAAAACATTTTCTTAAGATTATTCTTTTTCATACCTAATTCTTTTTCTGTCTTGACTAAATTGTCTCGACATTATTTGAAATAAAAACATTTCTCCATTAATTCATACAGCTTCCCGATAATATTTTCGGTTGGAGGTTGCTACATCGCTTCTTAAAGAAAATATTTTTTCATTTTAAGCGACTTCTGGTAAAATCGGTTTCTCAAACTCGTTGATAGTTGAGTTTACCATGTTTTTGTTATCTTTGCAGTGCCTTTTCTTGTTTTAGGGGTTAAACATCTAGTTGACTACGCATTAATTTGATTGTTTCGCATTCCTGGCAAGGGAAGGCTTTTTTATTTAATAT
>RRZT011442115.1_pt1 | contig 107160 bp, 89 predicted proteins | sample 2165551 | NCBI WGS metagenome assembly RRZT01 (sample SAMN10456910, study PRJNA506462) | wastewater metagenome | biome: wastewater; feature: sludge; material: wastewater sludge; isolation source: wastewater sludge with Escherichia coli K12::gfp cells carrying plasmid... | place: USA: Moscow... | reverse complement strand
TGCGAATAACAGGATGTTAAGCTTATCAAAGGGGAAATTAAAATTAATTATGAAAGTTTACAAGAATTCTTAATTAAAATGCTGGGTTTTTAAATTCAGCTTTTAAAAGATTATTTTGCGATTGACACTTCACATAACAGGATTCGCGTTCTGTCGCAAAAGATTCCAGATGAGTTAGAAGGCGAGTTCTACTTTCGCCTAAAAGGGGAACCAAGGATGGATTTTAAATGGAAACACTATAAATCAGATATTATTTTAACAGCAGTCCGGTTTGGAATGCGGCTTACCCATTAAGTTACAGACAGGTGGAAGAAATGTTGAAAGAACGCGGTTTAGAAGTAGATCATTCTTCTATTCAGAGATGGGTCTTGGAATATTCCCCTTAATTAGCAAAGAAAAAGGGGTATGGCACTATTTATATAGGGCGGTGGATAAGGTTGGACAAACGATCGACTTTTAGCTTTTAAAACGGAGAGATGCAGCGTCTGCTAAACGTTTTTTCCAAAAGGCAATTCGCTCCTCTGGCAAACCAGAAAAAGTGAACATAGATAAAAGTGGTTCAAATACAGCCGCGGTAAATAAAATAAATCGTGATTATAAAGCAAACTTTCAGATCAAAATAAGACAAAATAAATATCTAAACAACATGATAGAACAAGACCATCGATTTATAAAAAAGATGTGTAAGCCCATGTTGTGGTTTTATTCACTCAAAACTGCAAGTTCTACTTTGTATGGAATAGAACTACATAACATGCTTAGAAAAGGTAGTATAAAACACTTAAGACAATAAAAATCGAATGTCCTTAATTGCAATAAAAGCAAATGCTTCTCAGGATGTCTGTGTTCGTTATTCAAACATTTATAAAAGTAACTTAGGTAAATTTAAATTAGATATATTAACTGGAATAGGATTGTTTGCAAACACTGAGCGGGTTATAAATGGCAAAGAAATAAAATTAGATACAAAATTTTTAGAACCAGCGCAAAAAAATTTATTTTTTAATGTAAAATATGCAATAGAAAATTCAGGAAATCCATCTGAGCTCTCCGTTTATATCGCTAATAAAGAGATATATGTGTTAGGTGACAGTAAATCGGATAGTGGAGCTTTACATGGAATCATAAATGATTTAAAAACCCAGAATCTTATTAAAAACTATTATCCGTATGTTATTACAGATATAAATTTATCTCCTCTTTCCTTAGAAAGTACGCTTGTAAATGCTCCAAATTATATTGAAATATTTACAAAATCAATTTCCGGAAAAGAGTTAACACCAGGTTGGAACTTGGATTTGTTTGTTTTAAGTTCAAAAAACAAAGGGACAAATTACTCGGTTTCAGGTGCGAAAGCCATTTTAGGATCAAAATCATTTTTTGCTCTCAAAGGTTTTGAGGATTATATTGAATATGGAATGGAGCGATTTTCATTAACGGAACAGGTCAATAATTTAAAAAGGGATCATCATCCTAAAATTGGTATAGATGATATTGTTATTGTTTCAATTGGTGGAAATGATATTTTGTCATCTATATATTCTGGGCATACGGATAATATTGATAAAGCAATAGATAGTATCATTGCAAATTTAAACTCTCTGTATATAAAAGGAGTGGGTAGTTTTATAGTTTCAAATGTCCCCGATTTTTAGAAGACCCCTTTATTTTATAACACCTCTTATCAAAATAAGAATCAAAATTTCTCGGTTATATTTAATGAAAAAATCAATGAATTTAAGCAAAATAAAACAGACGTAATGATAAAAATATTTGATTTATATAAAGCAGTTAATGACAGTAGAGATCGAACAATAAATAAAAAATATTTCTCAATGGTTAACAAAATAGTCAGTAAAAAAAAATAAAGATAAGATAAGTAATTTTAGAGAAAATATTTCTGAAGAAGAAAGGAAAAATATAATATCTGATTTAAAAAAAGATATGGATGAGATTATAGAAGAAAAAAAACATCTAAAAGAATATTATAGAGAAACAATAACTAAAAATTATTGCTTGAAAACATTTTTACATTAGATAATTCTAAATGAATAAATTTTTGTCTGAAAATATATTTAAAATTCCAAATGAGAATTTTCAATTTAATGATCTTTTAAATGTATCTTTGAATTCTGGAAATTTATTTAAGTATACCGATGAGTGTAATTCTAGTAATCAGGATAATTATTTTTACTTCGATGCTTTACATGGTGGCAAAGATGCTAATAAAGAAGTTGGTAAATTAATGTCAAGTGGTTTTTATTTTATTGATTGAAATAGAATATTAAAAATAAATTGATTTTCTTATTATCAAAAAATAAAAATTTACACTGCAAGATTATGAGTAGCTTAAATTTTAAATAATATAAAATTTAATTGTCATCTTATAAAGTATGATTTATAAAAAAAAAATCTGTGGTGTTCATTTTAAAGTAAGGTCAATCCATGAGTGATGAACTTTTAGAATATTATCAAAAGACACGCACGATCTCAGAGAGCATCTGCAAGCCTTTATCTGTAGATGTCCTTGAGAGTCAGCCTATCGAATTTACAAGTCCTCCTAAATGGCATCTTGGACATACCTCTTGGTTTTTTGAAGAATTTATTTTGAGACCCTATTTCAAAAATTATAAACCAATTGATGATTTTTACCGATTCGCTTTTAATTCCTATTATAAAAGCCAAGGCACACATTGGCCTCGGTCTACGCGGGGGCAAATTTTACGACCAAACTTTTGTGAAGTTATGGAATATCGTCGTTTCGTTGATGATCACATTTTTCAACTTTTATTATTTTCAGATAGTCATGATGTTAAGACAAATATTATTTTGGGAATTCATCATGAACAGCAACACCAAGAACTTCTTTTAATGGATATTAAATATATTTTAAGTAAATGTTTTTCAAGTGAATTGTATCATAATAAAAAGTCTTTTATTAAATCGGAAAGTTTTGCTCTCGAATATTTAAATTTTGAAGGCGGTATTGTCGATATAGGAGCAGACTCTAAAATCAAATTTTATTTTGATAACGAAGCTCCCGAGTTTAAATATTTTCAATATCCCTATTCTCTTGCAACAAGGCCTATAAGTAACAGAGAATATCTTGAATTTATAAATTATGGAGGTTACTCGAATCCTTTATTGTGGAAATCAGACGGATGGGATTATATCCATACTACTAAAGATTTATCTCCTCTCTATTGGGAAAAAAAAGATGGTGTGTGGTTTGAATATACTTTAAACGGCTATTTTCCACTTGAGCTTGACGCTCCTGTTTGTCATATCAACTATTATGAAGCCGATGCCTTTGCAGAGTGGAGTGGAGCGCGTTTACCCACAGAATTTGAGTTGGAACTTTCTTATAAAAGTAAATACTTTTCTAGTCCTACCTGTGGTTTTTATGAGTCCGAAAATTTTCATCCTATTATTAAAAAATCGACAAATTGTTTTTTTGGTCTTACAGGAAATTTATGGGAATGGACAAACAGTGCTTATTCTCCTTACCCAGGTTATCAGCGCCCAAAAGGAGCTTTTGGAGAATACAATCAAAAATTTATGGTAAACCAAATTGTTCTTAGAGGGGGAAGCATTGTTACTCCTCAATCTCATTTCAGACCTAGCTATCGCAATTTTTTTTATCCGTCTCAAAAATGGGCTTTTACGGGATTACGACTCGCAAAGGATATAAAATGAAAATAAATAACGCAGAGAATTTTTTGGAATGTGATTTTGCAAGAGATGTAAAAGAAGGATTAAGTAAAAATTTAAAAGAAATTCCTAGTAAATATTTTTATGATCAAAAAGGGAGTCTTCTATTTGATCTCATAACGGAACAAGAAGAATACTATTTAACTCGAATGGAAAAACATATTTTAGAATTTCAATTTTGTGAACTGGAACAACTTGTTTCGCAAATTGACGAAATTGTAGAGTTTGGACCTGGTGATGGATCGAAAGCCGAAATTATTTTGAAACAATTTCTAAGATGGAGACCATTAGGTTTAAATTATAAGGCTGTTGATATTAGTCTTTCAGCTATAAAACATTCCTTAAATCGTCTTAGTAAATTTCGAAATTTAAAACTAAGTTCCCACATTGGAGATTTTAGTTCCTTTAAATTTTCGACAAATAATAGTGGACGCTTATTTCTTTTTTTGGGATCGAGTATTGGCAATTACGAATCAAATCAAGCTGTGAATTTTCTTAAAGAAATAAGTTTACTTATGACAAGTAAAGATTTGTTAATTATTGGTTTTGATAAGAAAAAAGAAATATCTAAATTAATAGCTGCATATAATGATTTAGCAGGATTGGCTCGAGAATTTAATTTGAATTTAATGGATAGAATGAATACAGAGCTTGGCGCAAATTTTGTTAGAAATAATTTTTCGCACTTTGGCACATACAATCCTATGATAGGTGCAATGCAGAGTTTTCTAATATCAGAAAAAGTTCAAAAAATTTATTTTAAAGTTTTAAATGTGTCCTTTCAGTTTGATATGGGAGAAGCGATTCATGTTGAAAATTCTTATAAATATTCTGATAAAGATATTTTAGACATTGCAGAAAGTGCAGGATTTACAATTGTTCGTAATCTTGAAGATGAAAAAAAAATGTTCACGGATTCTATTTGGAAAGTAAAAAAATTTAATTAACAATTATTATAAATTTTTATCATAATCATAAGTAGAAACTATATCTCAAAAAAATCACTAATTTTTAATACATTTTTTTAATAAATATGTATTTTTTATTTATAAGAATAATATTGAAAATAAAATAATAAATTTTATTTAGAAAATATATTTTTTAAAATATATCGTCAAATTTTTGGCTTCAAATTAATTATTTTAAAGATTACATTTTATTATCAATGACTTTTTTCTATTAAAGAATAAAAAATTCATTGATAGTATCTTTATTTAATTTCCAATTTTTTAAGGAGTCATTATGTCATTCATTTCAGAAAATAACAGTGAAGACCTATTTGATATTGATTTTTCTGTTTCTTCTATTGAGGCGCCAGACTCAGTTGTTAATGCTTTTACTGCTTCATATGATTCATACATACTCTGTCCATAATAAAAAATGATGGTTTTTAAATTTTTATAGTAAATACTATCATTTTTTTAAATCATCAAAAAGAATTTTCTCATTTATAGATAAAATTTATACCATAAAATATAATTCATCATTATTTCAATTTTTAATTCACAAATTTATTTAAATAGCATATCATTTCAAAACTAAATTTAAGCAGTCCATTTGATAATATTATACTAGGAATCAAATATGTATCAATCAAGCTCTTTTTTTATGTTACGGAATCCTATTTTTCCAATAAATTACTTTATTGATTATATTAATAGCAAAGAAGATATTTTAGAATATCTTTTAAAACAAAGTTATTATCTAAAATTTAAAGAATCCATTTTAGTCTCGAGTAAATCTCTTTTTGATAGTTTAATTTTTTATGAAAATTCAAAAATAAATGACTCAAGAAAATTGGAACAATTAAAAGCAGGCCTATTAAAATATTTTTCAAGAGCATGCACCAGATCTACACCTTACGGCTATTTTGCTTCTATTAAAATGGGTTATTTTTCTGAATGTCAAAACTTAAATGTCGATAGCAATCTGTATTATAAGTCCGTTCGACCTGATATGGAATGGATACATAAATTTATTAAAAATATAGAAGAAAATATTACTATTCTTCCAAATTTAAAAATAAAATTAAATCAAACAACATATATAAATGGTGATAGAGCATATTTGCCATACTCTTCTAATACTATGACTATTACAAATGTAGAAAATTCTAAAGCACAATTAAATGAAGATATTTCGATTAAATGTACTTCTCTGGTTCAATTTATATTTGAAATTTTAAAAAATGATATGGAAGTTAACATATTAATAAATAAAATAAAAGAGAAATTTAAATTAAATGAAGAAAATAAAATATATGCACTTCTTCAAGAATTGATCCAAAATGGGTTTATTATAACAGAACTTAAACCTATAATGGGAAAAACAGATATTTTATCTTCTTTAATATCTAAGGTTTCTTTATTTTCTTCACAAAAAAGCAATTATGAATATTTGGTTAACTTAAGTTTAAAAATAAATTCTTATTTAAAATTAAAAATTGGTGAAGGAATAGAGGAACTAAATGATATCATAGTTGAAATGCAAAAATTATATTTTGTTAAAAATCCTCTTCAAATTGATATTTTTCAGAAAACAAAAGAACAAATTACTATCGAGCATGAAAATGTTTTTAATTTGAAAAAAATTACAAATTTTCTATTGAAATTTTCTAATTATTATAATGGTTTTTGGCAAATTCGTGAATATCATAGTGAGTTTTTAAATAAATACGGATTTGCACAAGAAGTTGGTATTAAAGAACTTCTTGATGAAAATATGGGGCTTGGCGCACCTGCTAATTATAAATTTCCAAAAAGTTTTCGTAAAATAAAAAATAAAGAATCTCAAAATGATATGATTTTGAATTATTTTTTTGATAAAATAACTCAAAGTAATTTTAAACAATCAGAATGTATTCAAATATCTGAACAAGATTTAAAGCGTTTAGATATCAAAGAAAAAAAATTAGATAATATACCAGACACTATAGAAATATATGCAAATATTTTCAATGACAAAGAAGCAAATAGAAATAAAATATCACTTTCTGCTATACAAAACACTTTTACAACATGCTCTACTTTTGGCAGATTCACAAATTTGTTTTCGGAACAAAATAAAATTGATATTTCTAATTATATAAGAGAATTGGAAATAAAATATCCTGATACTTTATTTTGTGAGCTTATTTTTTCGCCAACATCTATTAGAAGTAGCAATGTTGCTTTGACAGAAAGTTATTGGAGTTATCGAATTTATTTAGATTCTTTTGCAGATGGTGACAAATGTAATTTGAATTTAGAAGATATTGTTGTTTGCGCAAATAATAAAAGACTTTATTTTAAATCTCTTCAATATCAAAAAGAAGTTGTATTTGTTGCATCTCACATGCTTAATTTTCAAAATGCACCAAATACAATAAGATTTATGAGAGAAGTGAGTTATGAAAAAGAAATTTTTTGGAATCATTTTCCTTTAAGTGAATTTTCTAATTTTACTTATATTCCAAGAATTGAGTATGAAAATATTATAGTAACACCAAGAACTTGGAAACTTAATTTATTAGCACTGAAAGAATTTAAAATTGATTTTGAAGTTCAAAAAGACTTTACACATACTTTTTTGTTATGGAAAGAAGCCTGGAAAGTTCCTGATTTTGTAAATGCTATTCACTCGGATAATAAAATTTTATTAGATTTAAGAAAAGATTTTCATATTCAAGAATTAAAAAAAGATTTTATTCGAAATGAAAAATTAATCTTGCAAGAAAATTTAGAAATACAATTTTGTAATTTAAATAAAGAAGAAAAAATATATAATCATGAAGCTGTTATTCCATTTTATTCAATTCATAATAAGAAAAATAATTTAGAAATATTAGAAAAATGTAAATCAAATAAATACAGTCGCAATTTTTATCCTGGTGGTGATTGGCTTTATTGTAAAATGTATATTTCTAACACTAGAGAAGAAGAATTTATTTCAAATTATATATATGAATTTATAAATGAAATTAAAAAAGAAATGGAAATTGAAACTTGGTATTTTATCCGTTATCAAGATCCCAAAAAGCATGTACGTTTTCGTGTCTTATTAAAAGATAAAAAAGATTATGCTAATTTACTTATGAAATTTAATTACATTTTTGAATTTCTTGCGAAAAAAGGGATACTAAATTCAAGCTCTATTGAAACCTATGAACCAGAAATAGAAAGATATGGCGGCCCCGATTTAATGCCTCTTGCTGAAAAAATATTTATGAATGATAGTGAGATAGCCTGTCTTTTAATTAAAAATAAAAAAATTATAGAAAAAGACTATTCGTTAATTTATATTTGTGCTTTTTTATCTATAGAAATATTAAATGATTTTCAGTTAAATTTTGAAGAGAAATTAAATTGGGTAAATTTGATATCAAATAAGGATAAATATATTGATGAATTTAGAGATAAAAGAAAGTTAATTACAAAATTATTTATAGATAATCATTTTATCTGGCATTGTGATAAATTATTTAAAGATTTAAGCCCTTATATAACGAAAAGAAAAGAAGAAATATTAAAGTTTTCAAACATCATGGAAAAAAATTTAAGCTTATCTCAAGTTTATACCAGCAAAAATGCCATTATTGGTAGCATGATTCATATGCAATGCAATCGAATTTTAGGGCTGAATAAGGATAATGAAGAAAAATCAAATGCTTTTATGCTTCATACTTTGCATAGTTTAAAATTTCATATGATGAAAATAGAAACAAAACTTTTTTAAAGCGAGATATATTATGTTTCACAATATTATTTTAGAATTTGCAGAGCGGTTAGAAAATTTAAAATATTTAGACGATTATTTCATGACTTCTAATGAGCAAAAAAAATTATCCTTTATGACAACAATCGCAGAGGGGTTTCCTGCAATTTCATTATTTTATTCACAATTGAATTTAATAAATTCAAATCAAAAACATAAAAAATTATTACACTTGTATTTAGAAAAATCAATTGCAGGGTTTCAAAATAAAACTTTGAATACAAATATATCTATCTTTACTGGGATAACGGGTCTTTGTTTTGTTGTTTGGATTTCTTCTGAAAATGGAAAACAGTATCAAGGATTATTAGAAAAACTAGATTCTATTTTATTTCATTTTTTGGACTCTAGTTTAAAATCATTTGAAGAAAAAATATTTTTTATTCCAAGCGATTATGATGTTATTCAGGGCTTATCTGGAGTGATTCGTTATTTAATATTGCGAAAAAATAATAAAATTCATGAAAAATATTTAAAAAGTTGTCTTCAAATTATGATTAAAATAAGTTCAAATATCCAATATGAAAATGAAATGGTTCCGGGATGGTTTTTTACAAAAGAGGAAGGCATTTCTTATTTAGAAAGTTTTAAAGGAACATTTAACTTTGGCTTATCGCATGGAGTATCTGGAATTTTAGCCACATTGAGTATTTCTAAATTAAATGGCATTGAAATAGATGAAATGGAAAATTCAATTTATCGTATAAAAAATTGGATTTTAAAATGGACATTAAAAGATAAATTTGGAGAATATTGGCCAAATAAAATAAGTTTAGAAGAACAAATAAGTAACAAATTTATTTCAAATCAAAATATTCATTGTAGACAGGCTTGGTGTTATGGTGTTCCCGGAGTTTCAAGAAGTTTATATTTAGCAGGAAAAGCTTTAAGCGATATCGAATTACAAGAGAGAGCAGCTAAAGCGTTTTTAGAAATTGAAACTCGACCAGAAGAAGAATGGCGTTGTTTTTCTCCTACATTTTGCCATGGTTTTGCAGGTTTACTTCAAATATCAAAAAGGTTTTATGTGGATACAAAAAATGAAAACTTTCTCATCTTTGAAAAAAAATTAGAAAATAGAATTCTTGATTTTTATTTTCAAAGTAGCCCGTTACTTTTTAAAGAAAGAGAAAAAAAGGAAGATTGCCTTCAAGACTTAAAAAATATTGGAATCATTGAGGGTGCTGTAGGAACGCTTTTAAGCCTTCTTCATCCTGATCAACTAGACAATTGTGTTTGGGATTATCCGTTTTTAATATCTTAAATTTATTTAATGCAATAAATATTTCTATTATATAGTTTTTTTTAAAATTCTTGTTAATGGGAATCTTTGTATTTGTTAGGTAGTATTTTAATTAAAATATATCTTGATTATTCTTGTGAAATTATTAATTTTAATTTATATAAATTATCGAATGTTCCTTTATTTTTATCAGCAAATCATAGTATCAAATTATTTAATTTTTTTCGATTTAACTTAATACACTAGCTTTTCTTAGGAGAATATTTTGTCAAAAAAAATACTGATCCCTCTTTTATTTTCATCTTCATTAATTGCAATAAAAACCTATGCAAATACTGATAAGTTTAAATGTGATGAAAAAATTATTGTATTTACAGCGGAAAAAATTATTACGATGGATCCAGGATGGCCTGAAGCTAAAACTGTTGCTATCTGTAAAGATAAAATAATTTCAGTTGGTCAAAACTTACAAGATCTTGAACCTTGGACATCCAAAAATAAATTTATGATTGATAAAACATTTGAAAAAAAAGTTATCGTTCCCGGTTTTATAGATCCGCATCAACATGCATTAGCTGGTGCAATTATGCTTTCTCTTCCTAATATAGCGTATTTTGATACTCCAACACCTTATGGCCCTGACATTAAGGGGTTGGTAAATGAAAAAAAGAAAAAACCTTATGACGCCGCAATGGATAGATTGTCTCAATTTGTTATGGATATGGATAAGAAAGATAAGACCAATAAAGAAACATTATTAGTGTGGGGCTGGGATGTTCCTGCATTAGGACATTTAACCACACAAAAATTTAAAAATTATATAAATAGTGTTACAAAAAAAAATAATTTAACAACAAGACCGATCCTTGTTTGGGACGCTTCTGAACATTTTGCATATGGAAATGAATCCTTTTTGAAATTAAATAACCTAACAAATGTACCTAATGGTCAATTTTTAGGAGTGGATGCTGCTGGAAAAGCTTTACAGCCTTTAATAAGTAAAATGATTGAACCTAGCAATGATAAAGAAGCAATTAAAACGATTCATTATCTTATAGATTTAAATAGAAAAGCAGGAATTACAACAACAACAGAACATGCACTTGGGCTTGTAAATCTCGATCGAGAAGTTGATTTATTTAAAAAAGTATATACTAGTGATAATCCTATGCGTTTAATTGCAATTCCTTATCATGATAAATTTATGGAAAAATATAATTCGGTGGAAGAATCTATAAATTATGCTTTGGAATTGCAAAAAAAGAATAACGATTATTTAACTTTTAAAGGAGTTAAATTCTATTCTGATGACTCTTTTAACGGACTTACAATGCAATTAGGAAAACCAGGATATGCAACAGAACATTCAGGAATTTGGAATACAAAACCTATAGATATGTATAAAAAAATGGCTCCTTGGTGGAAAAATGGTTTTCAAATTTTTGTACATTCCGTTGGTACCGAAAGTCATGATACCATAATTGATGTTTTAGAAAAACTGCTAAATGAAAAGCCGCGCTTCGATCATCGTTTTACTTTCGAACATTTTGGAATAGCTCGTGCAGATCAAATTAAAAAAATGAAAAATTTAGGCGTCAGTGCCAATGTTAATATTTATTATCTCTGGTTAAGAGGAGAAATGTATACAAAAGAAATAGGAAAAGACAGGGTAAATATGATGTCACGTTTGGAATCCTTAATTCATTCAGGAGTGCCAATGTCAGTTCATTCAGATACCCCCGTCGGTCCTCCTAAGCCCTTCTTGGCTATGTCAATTGCTGTAAATCGTTTAGGACAATCAGGTAAAAATGCTTTGGCATCAAATGAAAGTATTTCTGTTGAGCAGGCCTTAAAATGGTTACAATTGATGCTGCATATATTCTTGGTATGGATAATAAAATTGGTAGTATTGAAGCAGGAAAATTAGCCGATTTTACAATACTTAAAGATAATCCTTTAAAGTTTAATAAAAAAAAGATTGCTGATATTCAAGTTATTGGAACGGTCGTAGGTGGAAAATATTATCCATCAAGTGATATAAAAGAATGAGTTATTTTTAACAAACCTCAAATACAACTTTATATCCAAAGTTTCCTAGTAATTTTTTTTTATTATCATCTAATTTAGGCGCCCATGCCATCAGGTTTGCTGTTTTAGGGATGTGGTTTGCTAGTTGAATAAATAAAGTGAGATCGATATCAAAATTATTTGCTTTAAATCCTGAGACAGCAAAATAGGGTGCGTCTGTATCTAAAATGGTATTTAATTCATTTTTATTATGAAGGATAAAAATAAGTGTAAAATGATATTCTCTTGCTGTTTCAGTAAGAAGTTGTATTTGGTATTTATCTAAACCTTGGCAGTAAATAAACATGCCATCAAATCCATTTAATATAGAATCATATATTTCATATTCTTGAGTGAAAAACCCTGACCTTAAAATCATAGAGTCTTCATATTTAATAGAAATAGTTTCAATCCACTCTTCATGCAAAGGGGAAGTAAATAAACAATACATCTCTTCTTTTTGAATATTTTCTTGTTGTTCTTGTTTTAAATGAAAGAGGGTGCAAAACTCAGGATCTAAAATATAATGAGGAATGATCGAAGTTTGAGAACTATTTTTTTTATTTATTTGTTCTAATTTGTGTTCGAAATTTACTTTAATCTGATTTCTTAAAAAATAATTATCTGTTAATTTTTTTTTATCAGACAAATTACAATCATTTAATTGAAGTTCTGTTAATTTTTTTTGCTGATTTAAAAAAAACTCTAATATATTTTTTCGTTTAAACATAAAAAAATATTTTTCTCTTCATTGTTGTGAAATGGATTTCCATTTTTCAAATACATGGAGTGCTTTTCCAGATTGAATTGCTTTTCTTGCTAATTTTAATCCTTCCTGTAAATCTTGACATAATTCTGCGCACCAAAGTGTTGCTGCTGTATTTATAGCAACGGCATCCATTACTGCGGGATGTGCTTGGTTTTTTAAGACATCTAAAAGAACTTTGGAATTATATTCTATGTCTTTGCCAAGGAGATCTTTTATTTTGTGATTTTGAATTCCAAAATCGCTTGGTTTAATGACTTCGTGAGTGATTTTTCCATTTTCTAATTTGGAAATATAGGAGGCACTACAAACAGATATTTCATCTAAGCCATCTTCGCCGTGCGCTATCATTCCTCTTTTTTTATTTAATTTTTTAAGACAATTGATCAAGAGTGGTAAACAGTCTTTATGATAGACTCCAATAAATTGTCCTGTTAACGGAACAGGATTTGCTAAAGGAAATAAAAGATCAATAATTGTTTTAAATCCTAATGTTTTTCTGATATCCATTAAATGTTTTAAAGTGGGATAAAAAGTTTTAGAACTTAAAAAGGCAATTTTAAAATCTTTTATATTTTCATATGCTTGTTCAACCGTTAGAACTGGGGACAAATTTAGCATTTGAAATACATCGCTACTTGCAGATTTATTTGATATACTAACTCCCGTAAATTTTGCTACGTTTGCCCCTGCGCCCGCTGCTACAATGGAGGCTGTGGTTAATATATTTAGAGTTGTTAATCGATCTCCGCCTGTACCAGCGCAATCAACAATATGATTTAAATTAGGATCTTTTATTATTTTATTTTTTTCTTGAATCGTTTTTAAGATACGAATGATGATATCTTCAGAAATGGGTAAAAACCGAAATCCCGTAAGAACAGCGGCAATTCTTACATCAGATAAGGTACCATCTATCATGCTATGTGTAAGTGCTTCTGCTTCATCTATTGAAAATCCACGTCCTGCAAAAACTTGTTCCATTATGGGAGAGAAATTTTTATCAATAATCATGATCATTCTCTTTGTTTTGAATTGGTGTTGTGTGATAAGAGAAACTAGCAGATAAAACGGATTGTGTAAATGGACTATTTTTAATTGATTTTAAATTTAGAAAATCATTTATTTCATGAAAACAAGTTGCAGGAGCTTCTAGGGCTAAAACATGGGCACAACCTTCAACCCATTTTGCGTTGATATTTTTAATACTCTTAGAAAGAACAATAGGTATTTTACTTGATAATAATCTGTCTTCTTTGCCCCAAAGAAGAAGAACAGGACATTTTATGTTTTTTAAATTATCGTCCACAAAATGAATTTCTTTGGTTAATTTTAAAAGATCTTTAATTCTATCATCTTTTAAATTTCTAAATAAAGAACGTTTTGCTGTTTTGCTTAATAATGGGAATCCAGTATAAGGAAACGCTTTTAAAATACCTGGATATAATTTTTTATTTTTTTTCCAACTTAAAAAGGTAAGAGTGTCTCTTAATTCAAAGGGATTTATTTTTAGGCCTGCTGGGTTCATTAAAATAAGACTGTTTACTAATTTTGGATTGGTGCTAGCAATATACATAGAAAGCCAGCCGCCTAAGCTAAGTCCACAAAGATCAACAGATTGATTTGTTGTCGTTGAAATAAATTCAATTAAAGATTCTGCATGTTGTAAAAAATCCATTACAGGATTATTTGCTTCGCTAAAACCAGACATATGAAATAAATCAGGAATTATAATTCTTCTTTTATTTTCAAACATTTTTCCTAAAATCCACCAACTTTGCGCACTGCTACCAAGTCCATGGATAAAGATAAGAGGTTTTAAATTTGAATTTGGATCGCTATCGTAATAATGTAACTGTCCAAACTTTGTTGGAATTACTTTTGATTTAAATCCTGTTACGTTAAGGATTCTTTTAAAACATTTGGATATTGTTCTATCAACTTTTATTTCTGTTGATTTTATAACATCAAGATTTTCTACCTTGCTGGCAGGGCGAATAATAAATTGAAGGAGTTTGAGTTGTAGGTATCGATTCACATCCATATTGCCAGAAAAGAAACCTAAGCTAAAATTCCTTTGGGTCATTTTTATCCAATCTCTTTTAAGAGGATTTGTTCAATTTTACTTGCCATGACCTCTATTTGGCTAAGTTCAGGTCCTTCAAGTGTAATACGAGCTAAGGATTCCGTGCCGCTATAACGTAACAAGACCCTTCCTGAAGAGCCGAGCTCATTCTCAAATTCTCTCACAAGTGATATGGTCATGTGAAGAGTCTCTAATGGTGGTTTCCTGTTCACTTTTACATTTTTTGTGATTTGTGGAAATTTTTTCATAACAGATGTGAGTTCTGAAATTTTCTTTTTGGTATGGCACATCATTTCAAGGACTTTTAAGCAAGCAATAACAGCGTCTCCCGTAGTGCTTGAGTCCAAAAAGATAAGGTGTCCAGATTGTTCGCCACCTAAATAAAAATCATTTGAGAGCATGCTTTCCATAACGTTACGATCTCCAACATTGGTTCGAACAACATGGATACCAGCATTTTCCATAGCGACATCAAAACCTTTGTTGCTCATTATCGTAACACAAACACCATTATTTTTTAATTGGTTTTGTGATTTCATTTCAAGAGCACACATAGCAATAATGTGATCTCCATCGAGAATGTTTCCTTTTTCATCTACAACAATCAATCTGTCGGCATCACCATCTAAAGCAAAGCCAATATCCGCTTTATATTCCACAACCTTTTCAGCTAAAATTTGAGGATGGAGAGCGCCACTATTTAAATTGATATTAAAGCCATTGGGATCATTATGTATACTTATGACTTCAGCACCCAATTCTTCAAAAACTTTTGGAGCTACTTTGTACCCTGCTCCATGGGCACAATCTAAAACAATTTTTTTGCCGTCTAATTTTAAATTTTTTGGGAATCTTTCTTTTAAAAATACAGCATATTGTCCAATGGCATCATCAATTCTTTTTGCACGACCCATATATTCTGAATTGACTAAATATTTTTCAAGATCAGGACTATCCATAAGTTGTTCAATATAGGACTCATCGCTATCTGGTAATTTAAATCCATTATGATCAAATAATTTAATACCATTATCATAATAAGGATTATGGCTTGCTGAAATCATAATTCCCGCATCGGCACGCATTCCTCTTGTTAAATAAGCAATTCCTGGTGTTGGTAAGGGGCCAACAAAAAGAACGTCTACTCCGACGCTGCAAAGTCCTGAAGCAATGATACCTTCAATTAAGTAACCGCTAACTCTGGTGTCTTTTCCTAAAAGAACTTTAGGGCGATTTGATCTTCTTTTTAAAGTAACGCCAAAAGATTGAGCAAGTTTTAATAAGTTAATAGGAGTCATCAATCCAGAATTCGCTTCGCCGCGAATACCGTCTGTTCCGAAATATTTTGCCATAAAATTTATGCCTTCAAGGATTAAGATGTACTGAAATGGAGTCTGGAACCATTTTAACCAAGGAGACATTCCCCGGGATTTTTAAAATGATTGGCTTGTCTTGCCATCCAGGTTTTAAGTCTGATGCATCGATAAAGACACGCACATCAGACGGATCAAGTTTATTAAGAATAACTCTTTGTCCAGAAACTTCAACGTCTATGGAGCTCGGGCGTAGTTGAAGTTTAGAAAAATTCTTTTTATTTACATTTTTAATTTCAATAGGAACGGAGCGAAAGAGTCGATTAAATTTTTTGGGACCTAAAGTAATTGCTACAACAACGCTTTTTTCAAAAGATTTGATAGCAGAAGATTCCTCTAATTCAACATTAGCATCTGTTATTAAATTTTTATTTATACCTTCAATTACAATGGGTATTGTAAAAATATTTTGTGTTCTTGCAAGCTGTTGGCGAGATCCAGATACTTTTATTTGTGAAGGCGTTACTTTTACTTGCTCAACCATGAGGCCTGCTTGAGGTTCTCCTTTAAGGACAGCTTGTATTGGTAAAACTTTTTCTTGAATTTTATCAATATCAACATCAATATAGGGGCGTTCAATTAGCATTGCATATTGTTTTGGAAGTTTTGGAAAATTTTCTCTGCTCACCTTTACGCGAACGCGGCCAGGGGTTTCACTGATAATTTCAATTTCACCCGTTAATTCCATATCAGTTGGGGAAATGGAAAAAATAGAATTTTGTTGTTTTATCGTAACATCTAAAGTGCGTTCTTTTTGTCCTAAAATTATCATAGAGGGTGAGGTGATTAACTTCACTCTTGCAATTTTTTCAAAACTCAAATCTTTATCTGTTCTCACAATAAAAAATATAACTATTGCAAATAGAACAGAGAGAACTTTTAACCAAAAATTATTGGTAATAAGTTTAATAAAATCTCTTAAAAAAGATGTATTTTCGTGTGATCCAGCTGGCATTATTTTTTATCATCCTTTTTTATTTTTTCTAAAGGAGTTTCCTCCTTCTTGTTTTTTTCTATAGGAGGATCGAGTGGAATACCGCCAATGGAAACATCTCGAGGGGGAGGAGATTTGGGTATTGGTGGATCAAAGCGATCTTCTGGTGCAATTTCAACAATTGCTTTTAATGCCTTATTTTTTCCGCTTGCATTTTTATTTTCTTCATCTTGTTCTAAATTATCGATATCATCATCTTTTAAAAGATTAGAGTCATTATTTAAACTTTGGTGTTTATTTAAAATATTGCTTGAAATAAATTGAATATCCGACGATTTTATATCTTTAATTTTTGAACTTCTAGGAAAGCGTATATGAATGTTTTTTGGTACGTTAGATGCAATTTTATTTTCATATTCTACTTGTTGCATAGACAACTCTGCTTGTTGCATTGCTAAAGTTTCTAGTGAAGATACTTTTTTTTGTAAGGAGTTTTGTTTCTCATTTGATTTTCGTCTGTCATTATCAAATGGATGTAATTTATTAGAACTGAAAATAGATTTAAATTTTAAAATAAATTTATGATATTTAAATAATACAAAATTTTCTATCCAATAAATTAAATTTGAGTTTTGTCCTCTTGGTAAAAGGAGAATGGAAAGCATTTTTCGAGCAGCTTCAGAAGAGCTTTGTCTTTGTAAGTTTCCTTCCCAGGCAATGGATATATTTCCAGTTTCTTCACTAACGACAAGCACAACAGCATCTGTTTCTTCAGATATTCCAACTGCAGCACTATGACGAGTCCCCATTTTTTTAGAAAATCGTGGGTTTTTTGAAAGAGGCAATTGAGCTGAAGCGCAATTAATTCTGTCTTTTTTAATGATAACTGCGCCATCGTGAAGTGGAGAGAACGATTGAAAAATGCTGCTTAATAACTGCTCTGAGATCACAGAATCAAGCATAATGCTATGATCGTATAATTTATCTAATCCAACGGAACGTTCAAAAACGATAAGAGCTCCTATCCGTTCGTGGCTTAAGGATTTTGCTGCATTTGTGATTTCATCGATAATATTTGTTCCAGATACGGAATCTAATCCTGTTGTAAACGGCCCACGACCAAATCGTGTAAGTAAACGGCGAATATCATCTTGAAAAAGTACGATGACCACAATAATAAAGGAAGAATAAAATTTACTGATGATCCAATGCAATGTATCAAATTGTAGCATGCTTGAAAAAACATAGGTTATAAATATGACAAGCATTCCAATTAGAACTTGAGCTGCTCTTGTTCCTTTAAGAAGAGATATAATTTGATAAAGTAAGAACGCCACTAGAGAAATGTCTAGGATAGCTTTCCATGATATTATTGTTTTTAATGCTTCTAAGTAATTCATTCCTTCCCATTACATCTTATCCACGACAATTCCTTGAGGTGGAGTAAATTCAAATAAATCATTTGAAACTGGTTTTGGTGAATATGTATCAAAAAGAAGTCTTGTACGGTTTCCATTTAACTGCACAATACGGAGCTCTTGAATGAAACCAGTCTTCACCTGAATAACAGCGTATAAAACTTTTTGCTGTTTGTCTCCTTTAGGCGTTAGTCTCAAAAGGATATCATCGTCATTTTGTGGTGGGGGAGTGTCAGATTTTACATGAGAGGTATTTATGTCTTGTTGTGCTTTTTTACCTTCACTTTTTTTCCATTCAGAGACATCATAAAATTTTTTAATATTTGAAAGATCGGTTAAAAGCTGAACGAATCCAAGTTCATTTGAACTCGCATTTAGGTGCTGGGCATGTTTTAATTCTGGAATATATTTCCAAAAATTCTTTCCATTGGAAAGATAAATTTCTTTTCGTGGCGAAGTAATTTCAAACCGAAAAGAAGATGGTTTTTTTATTGATAAAACTCCATCTGATAATGAAACTTTATCACGTAGGGCGGAATAAATTTCCTGTTTAAAATTTACGGTAAAAATTTCTTGTTTTGAAGCCAGTTTCATCGTTTCTATATATCTGGTTTCAAATGATTTGCTTGTTTTTTTGGATTGAGAATAAACAGAGTTAATTACAAATAAAGATAATATAACAAAATTTATATTAATAATTTTTTTAAACATTATGTCCTCTAATAGTAAGTCAAGTTAAAAAGGTTTCAAGATCAGAAATAGATCGTGCAATACAAAACATTTCTGCAGGAGAGTCCGTCATATTTATTAAGGAGATCTCTTCAAACCAATTTAATAAATTTGAGAAATAATTTAAAATATCTACAATAATAATTGTTTTTTTATTGTTACTATTTTTGTTTATATTTATAAATTTTATGAACTCACTCAGCGTGTCTAAACTTCCAGGTAAAAAACAAATAATATCTGAATTTTCGTAAATATATTGAGATTTTTTTGTTTTAGAGAGGTCTTTATTTAAAGAACTGAACTCTCCTTTCGTATTTATAACCCCACTTTTTAAGGCTTCTATTAATCCTGAATTATTTTCATTAAAAATAACTTTAAACTGAAGTTTTCCTAAAAGAATTCCAAATTCAAAAGCAAAATCGGTTAAAGGTTTAGGCACCTCTATTTTTGATGAACAAACAATACCTATTGAAGGTTGAGTCAAAAAAATCATGATTATAAGCACCTCCGTTAAATAAGATACTATTAAATTTCATTATAGAAAAGAATAAATTAAAAATGAAAATAGAAAATTTATTTAAAATTTAATTTCAAAATTTGCCCCATACCATGATTTATTGTTTTCATCATGAAAAGCATAAGGGATAGCTAGCATTTCGTATTTTTTGGAAGAGGATACTCTTTTATTTTGAATAGTATTTTCAACTCTATAAAATACGGCGGCTGAAATGAGAGTTCCCACTAGACCACCAACAACAACATCACTCACATTATGAGCATGATCTTTTACTCTTGAGGAAGCAATCCATGTTGCAGCGGAATAAGATAAAGCAGCATAAGACCAATTTAGGATTTGACTATTGGAATACTCAAACATAAGGGCGCTTGAATAAGTTGCAAAAGAAAATGCATGGGAAGAATGTCCACTGAAAAATGAAAATCGATTGTCATATGTAGATGGGCCATCTGTATTTACATTATCATAAAAAGGGCGTTTTCGTTGAAAAGATATTTTTGCTGTTGATGTTGCAATTTCTGTTAAAAGGATAGCATGAAGCCATCCTCTCATATGTGTTCCTATGAAGAAATTATCATTTGTTAAAGTGAGTCCGCCTAATACGAGCGTAGCGGAGCCCAGAGCATAAGGTAACAATTTTGATCCTGGTAAGGATGTAGCACGATGTCCTAAATCGGGATATTCATTATTAAATGGCCATACAGGAGTTGCTTTCGGTGTATAAAATGCATTGATAACACCAATGATTCCAGCTTCCAAAGGTAAGGTAACAATATCTTGTTTTAAATCTCCTGGATTGAAGCTCATCCAACTTAATGAGCTTTGAAAAGTATCTTGAGGGGGTTCAATAGGATCGGTATAAATCATTTTTTACTATTCTCTGCTGCATGCATTTTATGAAATTCTTCAATTCTTTTTGTCCACTCTGAACTATATTCTACAATATTTTTACGAGTAAAATACAACATTATCATACCGAATATAAGGAAACATAGACATAATATTTGACCCATTGTTAATATTTGCCACCAGGAAGCATTTGGATAAGCATTTAAAGGAGCCCAAGAGAAATTTGATAAATAAAGGTAACTAATTTGCGAATCGGCAGCTCTAAAATATTCAACAATAAAACGATAGAGACAATAAAAAATAACAAAACAAGCAGAAAGAGTTCCTTCTTTTTGTTTCCATCTTGATATGATATATAAGGTTATAAATAATCCCCAGCCTTCCCCTAAACTTTGGTATATTTGGCTAGGATGTCTTGCTACAGCGCCACCTTCTGGAAAAATAATCGCCCAAGGGACATTTCCTTCAATGGGTCTTCCCCATAATTCCCCATTTAAAAAATTTCCAATACGACCCATTCCAATTCCAATTGGTATCACACGAACAAGTTTATCGGTTAAATGAAAAAATGGAATTTTGTATTTTCGGCAATAGTATAAAATAGCTAAAGAAACACCAATTATACCGCCATGAAAAGACATACCGCCTTCCCATGTTGCAATGGCATCTAAAGGGCGTGTTTTATAAAAATCCCAGTTATAGACAAATACATAAGCAGCTCTTGCACCTATAAGCATACCAATAATGCATAAGGTTATTAAATTCATAAGCATGCTTTCGGTTAACATCAGTGTTCGCTTACGAATCCAAATCATACAACCGACATATACAGAAATAAATCCAATTAAGTACATGGTGCTATACCATCTTAATCCCCAGTTTATATTCATCATTTGTAAAATAAAAAGAATAGAAAGAATGGCTAAAGAATATATTAAAATCGTTTGAAATAATTCCATGTTTTGAATTTTTTTTGATAACAAAGAAGCATTTTCAAAATTTTGGTTTTGTTTTTCGTTCGCTTTTAATTTTTTGCATTGACTCCATGTAAAAAATAAACCTCCTCCAAAAACAGCAAGAAGCAATAAAACGCCCCACCAAGTTGTTACCCAATTAAAATTTATGTTCTTAACTTGAAAAACGTAGGGACTTAAGTCAAATGTCCAATAAGATTGCGAAGGTGTCATGGCACGATGTCTCCTCTTGTATGCTTGGAAATTTATCATACACTAGCTTTCTGTATGACAGTAGGTTGCTTTGATCAAGCAAGCAAGGCATTAAGAAGAGTGCTTGATTATGGAGTTCATATGAAAAAGATTATTTTTTTGTTTTTATTTTTAATTTTTGTTTCTTGTATTCCGATTTTTGCAGGTATTGGTTACGTCGCTTGGCAAGTGTATGCGGGAAATTATTCTGATTTTGAAAAAACAAGAATAATTGAAATTTTATCGAAAGAAACAGTCTTATATTATGCTGATGGACAATCACAATTAGGAAGTTTATTTGGTCAAGAACATAGAATTTATGTAAATATTGATCAAATTCCTCAAACGATGAAAGACTCCATAGTTGCTGCCGAAGATGAAGATTTTTATACGAATGTTGGCATAGATCCTAAAGGAATTTTGCGAGCAGCTATTCATAATATTGTATTTAAAACAAGGCAGGGAGCCTCTACAATTACGCAACAAACAGTAAAAAATCTTTTTGGGCGTAAAGAAACAGATATTTATACTAAATTTCAAGAAATGATCAATGCTTTTAAATTAGAAAAAATGTATTCAAAAGAACAAATTCTTGAGTTTTATTTAAATCAATTTCATGTCACAGGTAATGGTCGTGGTGTTGGTGTCGCCGCAAAATATTACTTTAATAAAAATGTCGAAGATTTAAATTTAATTGAATCAGCTTTTATTGCAGGTAGTGTAAAAGGACCAGAAAAATATAATCCATTTACAAAAACTTCTGTTGTAGGTCAGGAAAAGGCGAGAAGAGAAGCTTTAATTCGGAAAAACTATGTTCTAGAAAGACTTCTCAAAACTCAAAAAATAACGAAACAACAATATGACGATTCTATAAAAGAGCCTGTTCCTTTTAATCAAGGGAAGTTTCAATTTAATGAACTTGCTGTCAATCAAATTATTTTAAAACAACTTTCACGTCCAGAAATATTATCTGCAATAGGTGCAAATAATGTGGATGAAGTGGGAACAATGGGGCTACGTTTAACCACCACTCTTGAAAAAGATATTCAAGGGGCAGCTCAATATGGTTTAAGACAAAATTTAAGTCGTATTCAAATTATATTAAATGGATTTAGTGCAGAACCTCAATCCAATTTTGTTAACATACAAAAACCAGAGTTATACGGTTTTTATGTAGGTAAAATTGAAAATATAGATAAATCTCCAGAAAGTGAAAAAGTAACTATTAGTTATGGAATTCCAACTTGTACAATAAATACAGATGCAATAAATCGTGTTTCTTTAGTATCAGATCAGCCATTTAGACGTGGTAAAAAGAAATCCGTAGAGAGTTTGCTTAATTCAATGCATGTTGGTCAATATGTTTTAACAAGTGTAACAAAAATCAAATCTGATGGCACTATGTTTTGTGATTTAGAATCAAGGCCAAGAGTTCAAGGAGCTGCCATTGTTCTTGATAAAGGCAAAATTATTGCAATGGCGGGGGGCTTTTCTTCAAGCGAATATAATCGAGCTATTTTTGCGGAAAGGCAGCCAGGTTCTTCATTTAAAACACCAGTTTATTATGCAGCACAACAATTAGGATGGACAGTCTTAGATCCTCTTTCTAATATTAGAGATGCATTTACATGGCAAGGAGTTTTTTATTATCCTAGACCAGACCATGCAATTACGAGTTTAGAAACTACTATATTAGGAGCTGGTGCAAAGTCTGAAAACTTAGCAAGTGTTTGGTTATTAAAACATTTGTTAGATAAATTAAGTTATGATCAATATTTAGATTTATTAAATTTTCTAGAAATTACAGGCAACGGGAAGTCAATTGAGCAAAGTTTATCTTTAATTGCAAACAAGTTTAATGCATCTGCAGATAATGAAATTTATATTAAATCGGGTATTCTTGAAAAAGTAAAAATCGATCTGCTTTCCGATTTATCTGTTGTTGGTAATTCTAAATTAAAAGTTTTTTTAAGAACATTACATTTTGGGAATGGCTTTGATAAACAAGAACAAATATTAACTGAGGAAAAAGAATTACCACCTAAAGAAAAAGAATTACGATTAAATATTTTAAAGAATAATTTACTAAGATGGAATAAAAATGCATCACAAGCACGTAAAGCTATCGATTCCTTAAATAAAATTGTAAGTGGTTCTCCTATTTCTGAAACGGATAGAGATTTCTTTTCTTCATTTGCTAAAACAGAAGATGGCACCCTTGTTTTTCAATCTCAAAATCCTTGGCGTCCTGAGGTAACAATTAATATTGTTTCGCCTGTTCGTGCTACACCAATGAGTATTGATTCTTTGTTAACTTTTGTAAGAGCAAATCCAAGTAGTTTAAATATTTCAAATGTATTATTAGACGGAGTTGTTCCTTTGTCTATATTAGATAACATAAACTCTGAAATTGCCAAAAAATGGAAAGAAGTGCAGTCTGCACCACCTTTAGAAAGACTCTTTTGGAATGCTGATTTTAAATACTCTTTAGGTATGTATTATGCAGCAAATATGGTTAATGATATGGGTGTTCAAGAACCAATGAAATGGGTTCCCTCTTTCTCTCTAGGCTCCAATGATGTTACTTTAGCGGATCTTGCTTTAATGTATCAAACATTTTTAACTGGAAAAACTTACCGTTATTTTAATATTGCGCAACCTAATCAGTTGTTGTTAATTAAACGAATAGAAGATGCAAGTGGGAATTTACTTTGGGAAGCAAAAGCGAAAGAATATCAATTTTCGGATAATTTTTATTCCGCTTCTATGCTAAATACTTTAAGAGGAACTGTTACTGGTGGAACTGCATTTGTCTTAAATAAAAGTATTGTTTTAAGATCTAATGATGAAGATGTTGATAAACAATTATTAGAATCACAAATAAAAGTTCCTGCTTTCGGAAAAACAGGAACGACAAATGAATATAAAAATGGTACCTATATTGGATTTTTACCTTATCCAAATTCGAAAGGTGACATATTATCACCAGATAATGCTTATACGATAGCTTCCTATATTGGTTACGATAGCAATGAACCGATGGTACGTAAAGGTTACCGAGTTTATGGTGGTGCCGCTATTCCTGCGTGGGAAGAAATCGCTTTGGCAATTATAAAAGATCAAGACTATGCAGAAAAATTAGATTGGAAATATTTAATAAGCAAAAAAGCTCATAATATTCCATTTGATTATGGCTCTGGTTTATCGCAAGTTGTCGTTCCTATCAACTCCTGGGTTTCTGTATCTTCTCAAGATCCAGAAGAAGACAATGATACTACACAAGCAGATAATCCTTATGCAAATGATTATTCAGACACAGGGCAAAGATTATTTAAAGTTTATTTACCTGGTTCCACTTCGGATGGTATTTTTGTTCCAAAAAGAAGAGTTTCTTTTTACACCCCAATTCCGCCTCCGCAAGCGCAGGTTGTGAGCCTTGGCGTAACAGAACAAGCAGAAGGTAACGAAAAAAATCAGCAACAAAATACCCCTGTAATACCTGTTCCTTTATCAAGTATTTCAGGAAAAACGGATACCAATAGCGATAAAAGTTCATTAAATTCTGCTGATGATGAAGATTTACCAAAAGCACGAGCAGGAGATAAAGGTTTAGGAGACGATCTTCCTCCACCTCCTTCTGTATTAAAACTTAAGCCGTAGATTTTAATTTGTTTACTTTGTTTCCCCAGAACTCAAGCACTTGCTTGAGTTCTTTCATATCAATTGGTTTTCCTAAGTAACCTTCCATGCCAGCATCTAAACAAACCTGTCCTTCGGCACCACGAGCATGTGCTGTCATCGCAATAACATGGGGACGACTCGCACTTTTTGGATATTTAATAACAATTCTTTTTGTAGCCTCTATGCCATCGAGATCAGGCATTTGTACATCCATTAAAATAATATCATACTGATTTCGAGTTAAGGCTTCTAAAACTTCATTTCCATTTGCAACAATATCGCAAAGGTAACCAAATTTTTTTAGCATGTTTGTAATTAATTTTTGATTCACCACATTATCTTCAGCAACAAGAATTCTTAACGGAAATAGGTCAGATACTTTGGATTGATCTAGTTTTATCCCTGCAATACTTCCTTTTTGTTTTGCAGTAGAAGTATCGATCAAGGATTCTAATATTTGAGATAAACGAATTGGTTTATTTATTGCCGAAGCAAAACCTTTAGGTAAAAACTTTTCTTCAGAATAATAAATACTAGAGTTTTTTAATATTGCCAAAAAAATAATTGTTTGATCCATATATTTTGATATCAACTCGGTTCTTATTTTTTCGTATTCAAAATCATCTATGGAAATAATGACAAAGTTTGGAGGAACTTGAGATGGAATTTCGATCGTTTCAAGATGGCTTGAGGCCGTATAAGCTTCAAGCCCCCATTTTTCTAATTTTTGTCTTATGGCTTCTAATTGAATTGGATTTTTTTCAACAATAAAAGCAATTTTATTTTTCAACTGTAACATTTTAGATTCATTATCTTTATCTTTTTCTAAGCTTAATTTTTCTGCTTCTTCATAATCAACAGCGACAGTAAACGTAAATGTAGAACCTTTTCCAGATTCGCTTTTAACTCCTATAAAACCACCCATTAATTCGGTAAGTCTTTTTGCAATACTCAGTCCTAAACCTGTTCCACCATATTTTCGAGTTGAAGAATCATCAATTTGGGAAAATGACTTAAATAATTTATTAATATCTTTTCTTGAAATACCTCTACCAGTATCAATAATTTCAAATTTAATTAAAAACTTTCCTTTTTCTGTTTTTTCATTACTGACTTTTACTAAGGCATGACCTTTATTTGTAAATTTAATGGCATTATCGACTAAATGAGTAAGTACTTGTTGAACTCTAGTATAATCGCTTACAATTAATTTTGGAACATCATAATCAATAAAATAAATTAAATCTGTTTCTTGTGCAGCTGCAGCAGGTGCAAGCAATTCAAAAACATTTTCAATGCAAGAATTTATTTCAAAAGGAATATGCTCTAATTCTAATTTATTAGCCTCTATTTTTGAATAGTCTAAAATTTCGTTAATAATAACAAGTAAATTATTCCCACATATTCTTAAAGTTTCAAGATAATTTCTTTGTTCTTGATTTAATTTTGTGCCTATTAAAAGAGTTGCAGATCCTAAAATTCCATTAAGAGGAGTTCTTAATTCATGACTCATATTAGCCAAAAATTCTCCTTTCATTCTGGTTGATTCTTTTGCTTTTTCTGCAAACTGTAAAATTTCAATATTTCTTTTTTCCATGTCGTCTTGAAGATTTCCAAGTCTTAAATATTCTTTTAAAGAAACAGATATAGCATGTGAAAATGCAATTAATTCAATATAAAATAAAGTAAAAACTTCAACTAATTTTCCCGCATTGTTAGGAATAAAGTAATTATAAATCGATAAAATTAAATAAGGAATTGTTAAATAGTATATGCCTGTAATCCAAGGTTCCATTCTATTTACTTTCATTCTATATCTATATTTATATATAACAATATAAATGTAAAAAGCTAAAAGTGGAATTTTTTGTATAAATGGGGTGATTTTAATTAAAGTAGGATCGTTAATAAGTAAAATAGATATTTCTATCCATGATAAAATAGCATAAATAGCAATAATTTTGGAATAAAGTAAATATTGATTTATACCACTTATATAAACTAATTTAAATAATAAATATGTAGCTGTAATTATCCATGCAGATGTGCAATAAAATGTCAATAATAATTTATAATCTATAATGTTTTTATTATAATACATTATTAAAATAGATAAAATAAGAAGAATGGAAAGTGATTTTTTACTTACCAAGAAAAAAGGCAATTTCCAATAAATATTTCTAATATGAATCATCTCATTTCACCTTAAGTAATAACGTAATAGCTTACTTTATATTTCCCCATTTTTTTAAATTTTCTTCCAATATTTTAATTTGTATTGGCTTTGTCATATAATCGTCCATTCCTGCTCCAAGACATCTTTCTTTATCTCCTGTCATGGCGTTTGCAGTTAAGGCAATAATAGTTGGTTTGGGATTTATGGAATCGCTTGATTTTATTTTTCTACTGGCATCAAGCCCATCCATAACGGGCATTTGAAGATCCATAATTATAATGTCATATTTTTCTTTTAAGCAAGCTTCATATGCAAGTAGTCCATTTTCAACTAATGTAGCATTGTATCCCAATTTTTTTAGAATACTTATGATTAGTTTTTGATTTACAGCATTATCTTCTGCAACAAGCAATTTAAGAGATTGCGGTGTTTTTTCAGCATCCATTGGAGGGACTCCTGTACTTGGAGTTGTAACTTGGGGGGGTAATTTATTTGAATCTTTTTCATTATTTGATTCTGTTAATTTATCTAAATTAACCCACTGAGTAATTTTTTCGGATAATAATTGAAACTGAATTGGTTTTGAAATATAATCATCCATTCCAGCATCTAAACATCTTTCTTTATCACCTGGCATGGCATTTGCAGTTACGGCAATAATTTTTGGACGAGTTCTTTTGCGAGCATTTATAATTATATTTTTCGTAGCATTAATGCCGTCCATTTCAGGCATTTGAAGATCCATTAAGATCAAATCATATTTTTCTTTTTCTTCTTCTTCAACTGCAAGTCTTCCATTTTCTACTAATTTAGGTGTAAATCCCATTTTAGTTAAAACACTTTTAATTAATTTTTGATTTACTGGATTGTCTTCTGCAACAAGTATTTTTAAATTTTTAATTTTATCTAAAGGCAAGTTTTTATTAAATGCATTAATTGTAGGAACATCAGATTGAGCTTGTATTGTTAATGGAATATCTTTTGAGACTTCCTTTTTATTTATAATTTTTGTAATTGTTTTTGCTAATGTTTCCGTTTTTAGAGGTTTCGTTATTGTTTCGTTTGCTATTTGATGTAAATCTGGTGTTGCATTTTTACCTAAAGAGATAAGAGCAATTGAAGGAATTCTTCCAGTAGGATTTATTTGGTTTGCTTTTAAAAACATCACCGCTTTTTTGCTTTCACTTACAATATCTACTATTAAAACTCTAAATTCTTCTATTCCAATAATGCTTTGTGCTTCTTCAAATTTAGATACAATTTTTGCGCCCATTTTCCATTGTTTAAATCTTCTTCCTAAAATATAGCGCATGGTTGGATTTTCAGAAATAACAAGGCATTTTAAACCGTTTAAATTAGAAATATCATAGTTTGAAGGTGAAAATTCAGTTGGAATTTCACTTTTTAAAGTAAATAGAAACCGTGTTCCTTTTCCTACAATACTTTCTACCCAAATTTTTCCTTTCATAAGTTCAATTAATTGAGCAGATATAGCAAGGCCAAGACCAGTGCCTCCAAATTTTCTGGAAATCGAAGCATCTGTTTGTGAATAGGCTTTAAATAATTTTTTTATTTTATTTGCAGGAATTCCAATGCCTGTGTCTTTTACTTCAAACAAAAGTTCGACATGTTTTTCATCTAATTCATCTATTTGTGTTACGCCAATAAAAACTTCACCTTTTTCTGTGAATTTAAGTGCATTATTGCATAAATTCAGGAGAATTTGACCTATTCTTTTGTGATCTCCAATGATTTCTTGAGGGACAGAGGGTTCAATAAAATAGGTTAAATCCAAACCTTTTTCAAAACTTTTAGGGCTAACGACATCGATAACACTTTCAACAAGTTCAGAAACATCAATTTTTTCTTTACTTAAAATAATATGTCCAGAAATTAAATTTGGTAAATCAAGAACTTCGTTAATTAACTTCATTAAATTATTGCTGCTAATGGTAATCATGCTTAATAATCTTTTTTGTTCTTCATTGATATTGGTGTCATTTAAAAGTTCAGCATGTCCAATAATTCCATTAACAGGAGTTCTGATTTCATGACTCATTGTCGCTAAAAAATTCTCTTTAGCAATTTCAGATTTTTGAGCTTCTATATGCATTAAACTCAATTCACCCATTTTTCTAGCAAGGGTAATTGAAAATTCATGAATTTTATTAAATTCTGTGGTTAGTTTAATATGATTTCTAAGTGATAATGTGCTTAAAATTAACATGAGATCTATTTCGTTTAATAAATGGCTTTGAATTTTAATAGGACTTAGAACGATTCCTAAAGAATAGCAGCAACAAAAAACTGCGATAAATAAAGTTACAAGAATAAGTTCATTTCTCTCATTTTTTTGAGGCATATTTTCAATTGATGTTATTAATGATGCAATAGGAGCTATTTGAATAATGCATAATGAAATAATTAAGTTTAAATTTAATATATTGATTAAAGGGATAGATAAAAGCGATAAAAAAAAGAGATAAACTATAGGATTTGTTTTGTTTCTTACTAAGTATTCCATTTTATTGTTTTTGTTAATGGAATATATAATAGATATATTTAAGGAAACAGCATACCAAATAAATATATTTATAATTAAAATTATTTTTTCTTTTTCTTGAAATTTTATGAAATTATTATCCATTAAGACAATTGTAATTAAGGATAAAATAATAAACGATTGAGAAAAATAATGAATTTTAGAATAAGGTCTTTTTGAAAATTTTCTTCTAAATGAGAAAAAAGAAATTAAGGAAAAAGAGAAAAACATATTACCAATAAAAATAATATTTTCGAAAGATTTAAAAATGCTTTCAGAATTATAATAGCTTGCAAAATAACCTAAAAATAAGGCACAAATAATTGTGCCCATAATTAAGAGCCTTCTTTTTCCTATATTTAGACTTTGGATTTTTTCTTCCAAATAACAAAACATAATTTTACATGTCCTATTAAAAATTTCCCGATTATTCATCGGATAAACTCAAATAAACTTTTTGTTTTGAGAAAACAAAATAAAAATGACGCGTCTAAACTTATAAATAGATGTTGATATTTTGACTCTAAGTTATATGTTATGGATGATCTTCCGATTTTTATTCAGAAATTCATTTTATCTTTCGGGGGATTTTTGTCTAAAATTATCTATAAATTTATTTTTGAAGATAAACGAGAATCTACTTTTACTGTAGATATAGAAAGAATTGGCTCTGTTGTTGAAAATAAAGAAAATAGCGATGTTGAATGGACAAATTTAGAATTTAATAAATGTACAAATTGTCCTTTGAAATTAGAAGAATATAAAAAATGCCCGCCTGCTTTAGACGTACAATTAGCCATGAGAGAGTTTCATTCTGTTTTATCCACAGAAATGATTCAAACTTATGTGGAAACAGAAAATCGAACTTATTTTAAAGAATGCGATGCACAAACAGCTTTAAAGGCTCTAATAGGTCTTATTATGGCCACCAGTTCTTGCCCAATTCTAAAAGATTTAAAAGGAATGGCATATTATCATTTGCCTTTTGCTTCTATGGAGGAAACTGTTTTTCGATCTGTTTCTTCTTATTTATTAAAACAATATTTTAAGGTAAAAGAAGGAGGGGTTCCTGATTGGACATTAGAAGGATTACCTAATTATTTTGATCAAATTCAAATTGTGAATGCTTGTTTTTTTGAAAGAATCAAAGTTGCCAGTAAAGCAGATGCGAATTTAAATGCAATAGTGTCTTTTTCTTCCCAATCTCAATTGCTTTCTTTAGCAATAGAAGAGTATTTAGATGTGTTGAAAAAACAGTTTATAGTAAGCTAGATTTTTTTTAATTGAGATTGGAATTTTAAATGAAAAAAAAATTAATAAAAATCTGTTTTATAAATCTTCTTTTTATTCAATTAATCATCTTTTCTATTGTATTTTTCGATAAAAAATTAGCTCATTTGATAAACGAAATTCATATTCATTCAAACCAATTTAAATTTATATTATTTTATGAAACTCCGAAATGGATATCATATATTCCTTATATTTTATTTGCTTTATCTCCTTTAATGATTGTTTTTATTGCATTTAATATGTGCTTTAAAAAAGATGTAAAAAAAATTCATATTGCTATATTTTTATTAGCAATAACCTTAAATATTGCATTGGGAATGAAAGTTATTTTTAAATTTATTTTTAGTCGTAATAATGTAATTTATTTTTTAAAAACAAATAATGATAATTTTAAATGGTTTCAAGACTTTCATTCCATATCCGCATTTCCTTCAGGTCATACTATTATTGTTGTTTCTGCTTCTACTTTATTCTATTTAGTTTATCCTAAATACAGAATATTCTATTTTATAGGTTCTTTTTTAATTATTCTTTCATTAATTTTATTACAATTTCATTTTTTAAGTGATATTTTATCTGCTATTTATTTAGGATCAATTATAAGTTTTTTTGTCTATTTTTCATTTAAATATTTTGCAAAAAAAGAATATTCTCAACATATTTGATTTTAAGCGTGTTGGGTATTTACAATATAAAGATCACCTTCAGGAACGCATTTTAAAACTTTTACATTTAATTCACCCGTTTTCTTTAATGCCGCTGCTGCTTTTTGACAATCGATAGAAAGTTGAGCGCCTTCTTTAAATTGAAATTTAGCAGAAAAAGTAATTCCTGATTGTGTTAACTTAATTATTTTGATGTCAAGCTCAATAGGCATATTCGTTATTTTTGCGGCTAAGTCTAATTTTGATTCTGCAGGAGCTGTTCCTGGGGGAGCTGCTGGTTTTGGTGCTGCTTGTGCAGGACTTGGTGTTGCAGCCTTAGGCGTTGCTGGTGATTGAGTACTGACTGTTGCAGCTGTCGCTTGAGTTTGTGTAGCAGCAGGTGTTGCTATTGGTGGTTTTGTCGGAGGAATGCTACCATCCAGTAATTTTTTAAGTTTTGTTTTTAGTACCTGAATTTCGACTGTTTTATGTATGAGATCATCTGGTTTTAATTCATCAATTTTAGCCTGGTCTAACTCCCCTTTTTTTCCAGTTAAAAAGACAACTTTAATTTCTTGTTTTTGTTTTAACTTATTTATAAATTCGAGAGTCTGATAGCCATCGAAGTTTGGCATTAAGACATCTAAAATTACAAGATCTATCATGTGGTCATTTAAAATTTTTAAAGCATCGATCCCACTTTTTGCTTCAAAGTGAGCAAACCCTAACGAATTGATAATACCTTTTAAAAAAATTCTGGTTTCGGCAGCATCATCAACAATTAATATAGATTTTGTAGCCACATTGACCTCTGTTAAGAAGCTTCTAATTCTTTTATTTTATTTTTTAAAACTTCGGGAACTTTTTTACATGTTGTGTCTATTCTATTAAAAATTTCTTGAGAACCATCTAATTTTTTTGAAAATCCGATGTCTTCTAGTAATTGGCAATCTTCAGCTAAAGAAACCAATCCTATTAGCCTAGAGCTTGATTTTAATGTGTGAGCGGATCGTTCAATGATAGAAGCGTCGTTATTTTGCATTGCAAGAGTTAATTCTTTAATTCGTTCTTGTAAATTATCTAAATAAACAGTCATTAATTGTACGATTAAAAGTCTATTTGAGAATTCTTCATCCCCGTTACCCAATTCTTTCATGCTTGTAATTATTTCTTCATCTAAAAGTGATGTTGTATTCATATATTATTTTGGAATAACCCCTCTATATTTTGGTTCGGATGGAGTTTCATTGAGTTTATCAATTTCAAGAATTTTCTGTTGAGCTCTTTCAAATTTAGGATCATATTTTAAAATTTGCTGGCAAACCTTTTTAGCTCTATCATAATCTTTCATATTAACTAAACAAAGAACTTTATTATACATAATTTTTACATCTGTCGGAGTTATTTTTAATGCTAAATTATAACTTGATATAGAATCTTCGAATTTACCCATTTCTTTATAACAAATTCCTATACTGTTTAAAAAACTTGGATTTTTCGGATCTTGTTCAACAGCTCTTTGCAAAAAATCGAGAGCTTTATCTTTTTTCTTTTGAGCTAGAAAATTTCTTCCAACTTGAGCATATAATTTAGGATAAACAATTTTCATATTAATAGCTCGCATAAGGTAACTCTCTGCTTCTTCGTAAAGTTCACAGCGAGTTAACACATTTGCCGCTTCTTCATAGCGGATCGGATTTTTAGGATTTATACTAATGGCTTGATCAAATGCTTTAATTGCAGATTGTTTTCTATCCGATGCTAATAAACAAACCCCTAAATCAAAATAAGCTTGAACATAATTTTTGTTGTTTTGCATTGCTAGTCGTAAGTTTTTTTCTGCTTCAGGTATGTTACCTAAAGCTCTGTGGCATCTTGCAATTCCAACAAAAGCCCTTGCAGAAGATAAATTTCTAAGTGAAATACTTTTATAAGCTTCTAACGCATTTTCATATTCACCACTTATATATAAATAACGAGCTAATTCATATTCAACTTCGATATTATTTATATCGCGATATTTTACTAATGTTTGAGAAATTTGTGAGGAGAGATCTTTCATTACAAAAGGAATTCGTAAATATCCATCGGGAGCTGCTTCAGGAAAACGTAACATTTCATCTTTTGTTAGCTCTGGTCCTACCATTAAAATTGGAGTTCTTTTAATTTCTATATTCTCTCTGACTTCTGTTAAAAATTCGAGACCATTAATTTGCCTCATGTCTTTTTCACAAATAATAAAATCAAAATTTTTTTCTTGGAGAAATTTAAGGGCCTCGCCTTCGCTAACGCCTTCAAAAACATTTTTGAAACCTAAAGTTTTTAATGACTTTACAATACCTTCACGCGATGCAGGTGCATCATCAACAACAATAAAATTCATATCTGATGAGAGCTCAATGACGTTGGCAGCCATATTATTGCAACCTTTAAGAGAAGGATATTTCTCCTAGTCTATCATATTTTTCTTAAAAAGAAGATCGACAGGAGTGTCAACTCCTTTATTTTTGTTGCATTCTCGGCATGCTGGTACAACATTGCCTGGCGTAGTTGTTCCAAATCGTGCTAAGGGAACAATATGATCTAGAGTAAGTTCTTTAAAAGAAAATTTTTTACCACAGTAGTAACATAACCCAGAAGCACATTTTTGTTGCCACCATCGACTTTTTTTGGCGGCTTTTACTTTGGCTTTTTCTCTTTTTATATGCTCTTCATCTGCAAATTCGTAACTATTTAAATTCATTTGTTATTTTAGGCTGCCCGTGATGGTGAAGGTCCTCCTTCAGAGGACGCTTTGATAACTAATTTAGAAATTGGCAGTTTTATTGTAAAGGTTGTGCCTTCTCCAACAACTGAGCTTAATACTAAATCACCCAAATGTTCCTTTACTATATTTTTGACAATACTTAAACCTAAACCTGTTCCTTCCCCTTTGGGTTTTGTAGTAAAAAAACTATCAAAAATTTTAGGAATGACAACCTCTGGAATTCCAGAACCGGTATCATTTACAGAAATATTAAATGTATTTTCATCTAAATATGCTTTTATTTTTAATTCTTTTTTCTTGGATTCTTTCATAGCATCACAAGCATTGCTCATTAAATTCATTAAAATTTGCTCAAATTTATTGGGGTAACAAATGAGTTCTGCATTGTTATATTTTTCATCAATTTTTATTTCAACTTTGATACTATAATTTCTTATTTTTTGTTTTACTAAAAAAATACTATTTTCAATCAGTTCTATAACACTCTTACTTTCTTCTACTTCTTGAACATCTTTTCTTGAATAATTTCTGAGATGATCCACAAGTTTATTTATTTTATGGCAAGCTCTCGTAATTTGAGATAAATGTGAAGTTAAATTGTTTTCAAAGGATTCATTATTTTCTGTTTTTTTCATTTCGTCTTTAATATCTTCGCAGGTAAGTTGAATCATAGTCAGAGGTCCTCTAATATCATGAACAACAGTTGCGGATAACTCACCTAAAGCTGCAAGTTTTGAGATATGAAGAATTTGGGCGTTTAAATAATCATTTTCTTTCTTTAAATAAATATTTTTTAAACATTTTTTTGCTAATGGAATAATATCATTTTTTATAGAAAACGGCTTTTGAATTACTTCATAGCAATCTATTTTATTTGATTTATCAATGATTTTATTATTAATATAACCAGTCATTATGATTAATAAAGCGTCTTTATTTATGTTACGTATTTCACTTATTAACGAAAAGCCATCTCCATCAGGAAGTTGAATATCAATTAAAAAAAGATCAAAATTGTTAGCTGAATTTTGAATAATCGTTTTGGCTTCGTAAAAACTACTCGCTGTTGTTGTAGAAAAATTGAGTGAATTAAATTCACGCACAATACGATTTTGTGTATCGCTATCATCTTCGACCACGAGTATGTTTAGTTTTCCTAAGTCCATCAAGTGGATCCTTGTAAACAATAATAATTCAAAAAAGTAACAACATTATATCGGCTATTTATTTCTTTAATTAACAGAAGCTTGAGTGCAAAAATTATCCAAAAACAACAAATTTTTTTAATATATTGATTTTGCTTTCTTTTTGTTCTCAAGAATCTCTTTCTCTATCTTATTCTTCTCTTTTTCATGAAGAAAACGCCTAATTTCAAAGGCAAGTTCAATTTTCGCTGAATGGTTTTTAAATTTTTCAATCAATATTTCTAAATCATCATAATTATTAGTTTTGTCTATGGAATTGTAAATCTCTGTAATTTTTCGTGCCCCTTTTTCAGAAATTTCTTTACAAATTTCTAAAGTTTCAATGCAATCCATTTGATACTCTTTTGCCTCAGTTAAAATTTGTAAAGTATTATCAATTATAGATTTTCTAACTTCTCTTCGCGAAACATAAATAAAACTTCCTCCGCTTATGGCAGCAGCAAAAAAAGTTAAAATAAAAACAGATGGCAAATACTCTAACAGGAGGTCATCAGATATACGAATACTAATTGCTTTCTCCTGAATGAGTCTAGATAAAACTTCTAAATTAAACATTATTTTAGTAAAGTTTTCATTTTCGTTATTCAAAACCTTCAGCATTTTATCATAGTTATTTTCTTCTTTTTCTATACTTAAATCGATTTCTTTTTGAATTGTTAAAGTATAATCATTAATAATTGGTGTTAAAATTTTAATATTACTTGTCATAAAAGGATCAATATTAAATTTATTAATTTCTTTTGAATGAGAAACAATGGCAATAAAATCTTTTCTAATATCTTTAATAAAATCAGATTTTAACTCTTTTTTTTGTTTTGCTGTTAAGTCTTGTTGATTTGCTAAAATAAACTTATAAATGTTGCTATGAGCTCTTGATAATGTCTCTTTTGCTTCTAATATTTCGCGTTGCGCTAAAAAATAATTATCTGTTAATCCTAAAATTTTCTTTTTTAATTGATTGACATAAATGGAACCAAAAAGACTATTTAGCATGAGGAAACAGATTAGAGAAATGGCAAGGCCATTTATGATCCAACCTAAATGAGGTTTCCTTTTAATAAGTTGCATAAATCTTATTCCAAAAAATAAGGTTTTAAATATTCAACTTACCTATCGGCTACATATTTTATTTTGGTATAGGCTGAAAAAATTTCCCAGCTCGAACAAATTCGAACCATTTTAAAAGATCAGGTTGTCTTGTGGAAATATATTCAAATGCATTGGGACATGTTTTTGCAATCCAATGTTCAAGAATTAGGTTTTGTTCTTGTTTACTTAATAAAAAATTAGGTTGATGGATAGAAAGTGATTCTCTTAAAGTTTGTAATATAATTCCTGCACAAACAGATACATTTAGAGATTCTGTAAACCCATACATTTGGACAGATACGTACATATCTGCGTAATTTTTCCACTCAGGAGAAACACCGTGTAATTCACTGCCATAAATGAGCGCAATTTTTTGATCACCTATAAAGTTTTTAAATTCATTTGAATGAAAGGAATTACTAGGGAAAGAAGGGATTTTATCCATATAATGTTCAGATGTTCTTGAAAAATCAGGTAAAGAAACAAGCGCAATTTTATAACCACTATTTTTTAAAATATGTGCGCATTCTTCCACTGTATTTATTCGTTTTGGCATAAGCCATTGGCTTGCGCCTCTATCAATGGTATCAGCAGCTTTAAATCTCATTTCTTTATTGGAATATAAAAAAAATAAATCTAAAAATCCAAAAGAATCAATTGTTCTTAAAATGGCACTAATATTATGGGCGTGATGTGTGTTTTCAAACACAGTTAAGACCTGTCTGCTTCTTATCTGCGCTATTTTTTCCATTTTGCCGATTCTTGCGTCTGTAAAAAAGCCTCTTAGTGCAGCATTAATTTTTCCAAAGTCATTTCTCAACTGCTCTGGAATAAAGTATTGTGTAGGCACATTTGAAGAAGTCGTTGATTCCGTCCAAATCATTTTTATCCTTTCTCCCCTTTTTTTGTGAGGATTTCTATGTCTACTCAAAATATATTCCCTTCATCAACTAAAATATTTACCCCAGGCCAACCAGCTCCTAGAGGAAAGACCTTAGTTACAAAAGGTTGGCTTCAAGAAGCAGCATTGCGCATGCTTTTAAACAATCTTGACGTTGAGGTTGCAGAAAAACCTGAAGATTTAGTTGTCTATGGGGGAAGAGGAAAAGCAGCGCGTTCTATGCCTGATTTTCATAATATTTTGAAAGCGTTGCAAGAACTCGAAAATGAGGAAACCCTCTTAATTCAAAGTGGGAGTCCTGTTGCGCGCATTAAAACTTGGCAAAATGCGCCTCGTGTTTTGTTAGCAAATAGCAATTTAGTAGGAAATTGGGCAAATTGGAATCATTTTGATGAGCTCGAGAAAAAAGGCCTAATGATGTATGGTCAAATGACAGCGGGCAGCTGGATTTATATTGGCTCTCAAGGAATCGTTCAGGGCACCTACGAAACTTTTTATGAAGCATTTCAACAACATTATAAAGGTGTTACAAAAGGGCGTTACGTTTTTTCTACAGGTCTTGGGGGAATGGGAGGAGCGCAGCCTCTTGCTGCCGTATTGACAGGAGCCTGTTTTTTAGGAATTGAAGTCGATAAAAAACGAGCAGAAATGCGCTTAAAATCTGGATATCTTGACGAAATCCATAATGACATTGATTCCGCAATGAATTCTCTTAAAAAATCATTATCTGAAGGACTTGCTAAAAGCATTGCTATCATTGGAAATGTAGCTGATATTCTACCAATATTATTAGAACGTAACGACTTTCATCCCAGTCTTGTAACCGATCAAACATCAGCTCATGATCCAACTTACGGATATGTTCCGCAAGGTTATTCTATGGAACAAGTGCTCCAAGAACGAAAGTTAAACCCAAAAAAGGTGGAACAAGATGCTATGCAAAGCATTGGAAAACATGTTCGTTATTTGTTAGAACTTAAAAATAGAGGCATTCCAACATTTGATTATGGCAATAATATTCGTGCAATGGCAAAAAAAGTAGGAGTAGAAAATGCATTTGATATTAAAGGATTTGTCCCTGAATATATTCGTCCTCTTTTTTGTAAAGGAAAAGGTCCTTTTCGATTCGTAATGTTAAGTGGAGATTCTGAAGATCTTAAAAAAGCAGATCAAGCGCTTATGAATTTATTTCCACATCATAATGATATTCAAAGGTGGTTATCTTTAGCTCCAAAAAGGATATCTATTCAAGGATTGCCTGCCAGAATTTTGTGGTTAGGATATGGAGATAGATTAAAAGCAGGGTTACTCTTGAACGAGATGGTAAAAAGCGGAGAAATTTCTTGTCCCGTTGTCATTGGAAGAGATCATTTAGATTGTGGAAGTGTCGCTTCCCCATATCGGGAAACAGAAGATATGAAAGATGGCAGTGACGCCGTTGCAGATTGGGCTCTTTTAAATGCTTTTGGCAATATTTCAAGTGGGGCTTCTTGGGTCAGTTTTCATCATGGGGGTGGAGTCGGAATGGGATATTCCCTTCATGCTGGAATGGTGATTGTGGCAGATGGAAGTCATGAGTCTTCAGAACGTTTAAAGAGAGTTCTCACATTTGATCCTGCAATGGGTATATTTCGTCATGCAGATGCAGGTTATGAAAGTTCGCGAAAAATTGCTGGGGAGCAAATGAATCGTTCCGTAGAATCGGACTCTCCCTATTTTTATCCTCGATATTTATCAAACGCTGAGGTGAATCATGGCGGCAAAGATTTGGTCTACAAAAAAGAATAAAAAAATTATTTTTAAAAATTCTCCATGTGTAGTTACTATGCAAGGACTGAATAACTTAGAAAATAATATTATTACTTCAAAAGATATGAAAATTCTTAAAAATCAAGATGTTTATATATCCGATGGCGTTTTTCAGGCAATCGGAGAAAATATTGCAGAAAAATATGTTAACTTATCAGATTGTGAAGTAATTGATGCTTCTAATTTAGTTTTAATGCCTGGTTTAATTGATTGTCATAACCACCCTATTTTTGCGGGCAGTCGGGCTAACGAAACAGTGCTAAAATCACAAGGAATGTCTTACGAAGAAATTGCGGCTAAAAATGGTGGCATTGCTGCAACAATGAAAGCAACTCGAGCGGTTAGCAAAGAAAAGTTAACAGAAATTTATAAATTAAATGCAAGAGATGCACTTGCGAAAGGTGTTGTTCTTCTCGAAGCAAAAACAGGATATGGATTAAATCCAAAAGAAGAAAGAAAAATGCTTGAAGCTCTTTATAACGCCTATAATGATGAAGATGCTCAGGATTTACCTGCTTTATCTCCAACTTATTTAGGACCTCATGCCGCAAGTCCGGAATACAGAGGACTCGATAATTATATTCAAGCTCTCGTAGAAGATTTACCAAATATAGCTGCTTTAGGTGAAGAAGCGGTTAAAAAAGGAATTTCGCTTCCATTAGCTGCAGATATCTTTTTAGAAAGAAACTTTTTTACAAAGGAACAATCTGAGCGTTGGTTGGGAGCAGCCTTGCAACATGGCTTAGATGTTCATATTCATTCGGACGAATTTTCAAGAAGTGGTGGCGCCGAACTTGCGGCAGAACTTGCACGGAGAGTTGAGCAAACCGCTTCTAAAAGAAGACAAAAAGGACGTGTATTGACGGTCGACCATTGTCAATATTCTACAGAATCCGATTTAGGAAGACTTGCTACTTTAGGTGTGATTGCAGTTGCTCTTCCTTCAACAAGTTTTTTTAGTCGAATTCCATATGTTGATGCAAAAAGATGGAGAGCATCGGGGGTTAAAATAGCGATTGCAAGTGATTTTAATCCTGGAAGTGCAATCATAAATAATATTTGGTTTGCTTGTTACCTTGCGCTATCGCAATGCGCCTTTTCTCTTCCTGAAGTGTATGCTGGTGTTACTGTAAATGCAGCACTCGCTTTAGGTGTAGAAGATAGTTATGGAATTATTGAAGAAGGAAGAAAAGCAACCTTAGTTGCTTTTGAAGGAAATTCTGCAGACGATTTTTTTACTTCTCCAATCGGTGATCATGTAAGACACGTGGTATTATAAATTTGATTTTTTGTTTATTTATAATTCACTTTAAGGAGAAAGAATGGCAGGGTCAAAAACTATAAAAATTGTCTATTGGGTATTTACCATTCCTTTTGTTGGAATCATGCTTTTTTCTGCTTTTGGTTACTTTACTTCTTCTCCTCAAATGGTAGAGGGAATTCGCTCTCTTGGTTATCCACTTTATATGTTAAAAATATTAGGAACCGCAAAAGTTCTTGGTTCTATTGCTATCCTTTATAATAAATTTAAAACATTAAAAGAGTGGGCTTATGCAGGATTTGTCATTAATTTAATTGGTGCTGCAGCTTCGCATCATTTTTCTGGCGATCCTATGTCCAAAGTAATTCCTCCACTTGTTGTTCTTTGTGTTGTATTTATTTCCTATTTTTTATGGAAGAAAAAATAACCCTTAAATATGACTCATAATTTCTATATTAACGTTACTTGGGTCTGATATATAAAAATTTTTATAATTAACTTCTACCGAACCTATACCAAATTTTTTACTCTATAAATTTGGTTCGGCTCTTATATTAAGTTTTTTATCTATAGCAGTGCAATAAATTTTATTAAATTGAATTTTATTTACTAAAAAAGCAATATGTTGAGGATTTGGAAGACGAATTTCTTCATTCATTCTTACCCTTTTTTTTATTTTAAAAGAACAGTAAAATATCTATTGTTTCAAAAAAATAACTTTATGCTTAATCTCTTATTCCAAGAATTTAATTTTCCTTTTGCATGGAGAACATTATGATCACTCAAAAAACGAACGAATTCCTTTTAAGAGCTCTTAATACATCTCGTTTTGCACTATATACTTTTGAAGGTTTTCCTATTCATATTGTGCGAAATATTTTTGGTATTCATAAAAGACCAAAGACACCTGTGCTGGCGGAGTTTATAAGATCTTTAATTATAGAATTAAATCTAATGCTTGAAGAAGACATTAGAAACATAAACGAAAATATATATACAAAGGAACTAATTTACCCCGAAAATCCAATAACTCATGCAAAAAGATACATTAATATATTAATTGACTCTATGAATTCTTCAATGCGAGCAAAGAAAAATGAATATCAAAAATTTTCTAAAAATATTGAAGAAGATGTTAATAGTTACCCTAAGTATTATAGAAGAAATTTTCATTTTCAAACAGATGGGTATTTATCCAAAAAATCGGCAGAATTATATGCTCATCAAACAGAAATTTTATTTAAAGGTACCTTAGGGCTTTCGCGTAGGTTGTTATTAGCTCCCTTACTTAAGCATATTCAAAATCAAAAAAATCATTTAAAAATTCTTGAAATTGGCTGTGGTTCTGGGGAAAGTACACAAATATTATTAAATTCATGTAAAAATGTATCCGTAACAGCAATCGATCTAAGTAAATCTTATATAGAATATGGCAAAGAGAAATTAAATAAATATAGCAATGTAAACTTTATTAAAATGGATGGAACAGATTTATCATCTCTAAAAAATAAATATGATATTGTTTTTTCGGTTTATTTATTTCATGAGCTTCCTGAAAAAGAACGATATCAAATTATAGAGACTTGTTATAACGTTCTTAATCCAAAAGGAGTTATGTTTCATATTGATTCTATTCAAATGGATGATGTCCCTAAATATAATTGGGCAATTCAAAATTTCCCACTTAATTTTCATGAACCATTTTATATGAATTATATAAAAAAACCTTTATTAGATATTATAAAAAATTATGAGTTTAAAGATTTAGGGACTCAAATTAGGTTTTTATCAAAAAGCATTTTATGTCATAAATAATCGCTTAATAAGATTGATTTTAAGTAAAATATAAAATAACCGATATAAATAACATCTGTTCCATTTAGTTAAAAAATTTATAAATTTTAAAGGTATAAAATGACAAATAAAAAGCATCATTCTAAAGATACTCACGAGTATAAAGAAGGTCACACAGAAGGATACATTGAAGGTCAAAAAGATATTTTAAAAATATTTGATGATATCTTATCTACGGGACAAACGGATGTTAGCAAAATTGGTAATGTAAATAATTCTAAGTATGTTGAAATTAAGAAAAAAATTATAGAGCTTATGAAAACATCAAAATAACATTGAGGGAAAAGAGATAAAGTTAAAAATATTAAAAATCATAATCTATTTTACTACAAACCTAACATTAATTTCATTGTGCTTTGCATCTGAAATCAATAATGCAGAAAAAGAAATTTTAATAAACCCTTCTGATAAAAAAAGAAATGCTTTTGAGCCTGAGCCTCAGTCTGAATTTTTAATATGGGGCAAACCAGGGTCTGATGCTTTATACCTAGGAATGTGGTCATATCATATAAGTATTTTAATTGGTGAAGATGCCCATGAAGAATGGGAACATACTCTTGTGGCCGCTTCCTATAATGGATTTATTTTAGGAACTTTTGTGAATTCTTTTAATCAAAGGTGTTACGTTTTTGGAGTTCATCGCAGTATTTTACACTCAGGTGACACGTCTGGTTTTTCCACAGATATTGGTTATAATTTAGGTGTTGTACATGGTTATGATGGAAGATTGGTTTCGATCGCAGAACAAATAAAGCTCTTCCCTTTTTTGCAAATAACATATGATCTTGCTTGGAAATGGTTTGGTCTTCAGTTTAGTTATGTAGGTGTTGTTTTAAGTGTAGGTTTTTTTGTACTTTTAGATTTTTAAAGGGTACATTTTTTAATTTAAAATCTCTTTTATCACTTTTTCTAATTCTTCATTTGAAACACGAAGACCATCATGACTACTGATATAACCTTCATATTTATCAAAATAAGGATTCGCCTCTTTTACACTATGAATAGGAAGCCATTGTTGGTCTTTTTTTGTGCCGTGCAATGGAATTAATTTGCAATGCAAATGATTGATTCCATAACCTTCAAAAACAATTGCGCATCGAGCTACTTTCAAACCTTGTTCTAGAATTTTAGCTACTTTTTTAGAAGCAATTATTAAATCGTTCATGACATTTTCTGCAACTTCAAATAAATAACTAGAGTGATGTTCTTTTGGAATGACAACGGTAAATCCTTTTGTATTCGGAAATGGGGTTAAAAATGCGATAAAGAAATCATCTTCCCATATTTTAAAACATTCTTCTTTGTGCGTTGCAAAGTTACAAAATAAACATTCACTCGAATTCATATAAGTTACCTTTTAAAAAATATGGTTTATCCATAAAAAAAGAAGTTGCACTTTGATAAGTTAGCAACCAGATTTTTGTTAAAAATCTTAATTCTTAAAAAGAAATCATAAAATTCAAAGAAAGTCGAGTTTTTACTTCTATTTTTAAAATGCTTTTGTACCGAGGTATTTTCTCCAAATAGTTTCTTCTTTAACTTCTTTAATTATAAGTGTATTTTTTGTAGTTTTTTTCAAAATTTGCGATGTATTTCGTAATGAATATTTTAACTCATCTAATAATTTTTTGTCGAAACTATTTTTATTGTCAAAATTTGCAATACCAATAGATGAGTTCATTATTTCAATATTATCAAATGAATTTATTTTAACTTTACATTGAAATGCAATTGCTAAATCATTAGAGTTTAGGTAACGCATGTTGTTTGTGTCAAAAAGTCCGCATCCACAAAAAGAAGTATATAAAAATGTTTTATCATCAATAAAATCTAACATATTAATACTCTCTTTCTGTCTAAGAAAAGTAGTTTGACTTTTAAAAGTTAAATACTCCATAAAAAAAGTAACCCATCCAGAAAGAAGTCCGCCCTGATGGAAATAATTCTCAAAAAATGCAAATAAATAATGATTGTAAATATTATTTCGCAATAAACATTTTGTGAAATTACTAAAATGTACATTGCTTTGAATTTGGGATTCTATTTTAAATGGTTTTTGATTAATATATAAAGTTGTTCTCATTAAATCAATAGAAACTTGATTTTGATCTGCTTTTGTAAATGCTTTAAAAATAGAATGAATGCTGTTTTGAGGGAATTCAAATATATGATTCATATCCTTAATTAAAAATGTATTCATTTCATTTTTATTGCTTTTTATTTTTATGCTGTAGCCTTTAGTAAGATCTAAATTATTATTAATAGGTACTTTGATTATTCCTTTGTTTTTTATGGGTAATAAATAGGGCTAAATTTATTTAAAAATCATATTAAACTTCTTTATTGGAGACCGTGAAAAACAATTACCAATTAATATTTATAATATATACCCATATATTTCAATATAAAATATCATATTTTTCAATAAAATATTTTATAATAAATTAACAAAGAAATACAATAAGTGTTATTTTTGTTAAATAAATCATTTATATTATAGATATTTATATATATTATGAATAAATTATTACTTTTTTGTAATTGTAATAATTTATTCATTTTTAAATAGGAAATATAATTATTTGATTTATAAGGGGCTAAATCAGATTCTAATTAAATAGGGGGATTTGTTTTTCTTTCTTTTATGATAATTATCTATATTATTTAGATAATTATCTTTTATTCAAATGCTTAAAGAGGATTTTTATATTATATTTTCTCTAAATAATCTTTAAATTCTTTGCAAAATTTTCCTGTTATTTTAAGAGGATGGCCTTCTATAATAGAGTTTTCATCGCATTCCTCTAAATCAAACCAACGGTAGCCAGGACTATTTTGAATATTAAAAATTTTATTTGAGACTTCATAGGAGTGTTTTTGCTTAGGAATAAAGGAACGGTTATTTAAAAAGTTATTATTAAACTTGGCTACAAGTAGCATATATTTTTTTGAGTGAAGTACCATCAATCTTTTGGTTTGAGTGATATCATGATTAAAATCTCTTTCTTTGCCGGCTTCTTCATTGAACTCACGAATGGCGCCTGTAATAGGATCCTCGCATTCTCCTAAACTGCAGTTTTTAAGTTTATTTTCTGCTAAAGCACATGAGCCACCAGGAAAATTCCACCAACTCCCCAGACTTTCACTTCGAAGTTGTAATAGCAATCTTTTTTTAGGTTTAGAAGCATCTATGACAAGAACACCACAATTTTCAACACGTTCTGTACTAGAACCTGCAAAATAGTGAGCTACTTTTTCTTGATGAGGGAGAACCATAAATAGCTTTGTATTTGGCTTATTTTTGGAAACTTCGGCCAGAACTTTAGGGCTGTCATCATAAAAAGAATCAATTTTTGTTTCCTTTAGCTGCCCCGATTTTCCAGTGGGGGGCTTAATGCAAAAAATTTCATTATTTTTAATTTGGCCAAGATGATTTTCAGCTAAAAAAATTTCTCTTTTATTTATTGAAGCAGGAGAACAAAAACTTTCGTTATGGGTAATGATATAAGGTTTATTTCCATTTTTTAAGAGAAGATCAATTTCTTTAATTAATCTTTTATTTCTTCCTTTTGTTTCCAGGATCGGTCTTGAAGGGGCATTATAATCGCCAAAAGTGGAATATTGAACTTCGGTATGCAAAACGCCATCTATATCAAATCCAATTTTGTCTCCAACAGGTCTTGCAAATAGAGACCCTTTTGGAGCATTTTCAAATAAATCATCAAAAGAGTCTTCTTGTAATGAGGCTACTTGATTCGAATTATTTTGATTTTCTGTCTTATGGACACAACTTAATAAAAAGAATGATGATAATGTAATACGAATCAATAATTTCACTTAAAACTCCCTAATTTATACTTGTTAAAATTTACAAGTTTTTAATCAAAATCTTAATAACAATAAAGTGAATTATGATGCAATAAAAAATACATCATTCTGAATAAAAAATATGAATCCTTATATTTATTTGAAAATATCGATATTTTTATTGTATTTTTTGAATTTAAAAAAATATGTTTAATAGGTTTTAAGTGATAAAAATCGTAAATTATTTTTAATTATAATAAATTTTTAATGGTTTATATTTTAAAGTATTAATCGTATTTTATGCAAAAATTAGTAAATATTTAATGTTTCTTTAGAAACAGAATTTCTCAATTTAATGACGAATAAATGTATAATCATTTGTCCAATTTCTTTGAATCCGAACGAAAGAATTATAATGATCTGCTGTATAGAAACTTTCACCCGTAAATGAATTATAAATAAGTCTATGTGACCCTCTGTTTATTCCTTGGTAATAGGGAATAATATCGTGTTCAATATAAAATTCTCTTTGATTATTATTTCCTTGCCACCAATTATGATGAGAGTTTAAAATAGGAAGTTGTTGCTCTCTATTATGCCATGGTTTTGTTGAATAGTAATGAATGCCACCATTATATGAAATATAATCAGTTCCAAATCGGCTCCAAGTATTTGTGTTTGAATAATTATTAATTCTTGCGTGATAAATATTATTTATCACATGATACACTTCATTCGGAATATTATTTATATTTGTAGAATAATGTGTTTGCTCTTGTTGAACTGAATTGCAATGCATTGAGTTTGCTTGAGCACAAATAAGAATGCAAAATAAGTATATAATTAAATTTTTAAAATATTTGTAATTTTTAATTAACATTTTTATTACCTTTAATTGAATCAATATTTATAAAATTAAAATTGTTTTGTAAGAAGTTCATTAGAAATAATTCTGATTTATTAAATTTTCCTTCATTATTTAAATTGTAGTCTTTTGTATTTTCACTTTTCTCAAAATCATCATTTTTTAAATATTTTAATGTAATTATATTTTCTAAATTAACAATATTTTTTTTTGTTATTTCGAAATTAGTAAACTCTAGATAAGCTTTATTTATATAATATGGTTTATCTTGAATGATATCATAAAAGTAATAATTATTATTATTCATATTTAAATTAAAAAACGGAATTTTATCTTTTGCATATAAGTACACTTTTCTTTGATTTAAATCTAACTTCACTTTTTGATCATTTGTGAGGAATATTAAATCATTATTCTTGTTTTTTAAATTATTAATAATATCGTTTAGATTTTTCCCAATATGTTGTTTTAACCAATTTTGATTATATGCAATAATATAAGGCTTAAAATCATTGTCGATTTTATAAATTATTCCATTTTTTGAAAGAATGACGGGTTCATTTAGATACATTTTAATATCTAATATTTCTTCATTTTCTGGAAGTGATATCGTTTCTAATGGACTAAATTGACCATTTTTATAATTCACTTTATTTAATAAAGATTTATTTGTGTATTCATCGTATATAAATAGTGAAGATGAATTGTTTGCTTCTTTCCTATATCCAACAAGTTTACTACGTATATCGTTATAATTATACGGAATTATAAATGTTTTTTGAATATCGTTAAAATACCAGCCATGGATCATTCCAGAATGTTTTCCAATTAAACTTTTTAATATAAAAATCGGCCATTTTCTTTTTGTTATAGTAACAATATCAGCAATCTCAAAATCTTTTTTATGCTCTAAAATTCGATTGAAATCACTATTATCTATTTGTGCTTCAACTAAAAATACGCCGTCTTCTCTAATTTCATAAAATGAATGCTCAAAATTGCTTGTTTCTACAATAACATTTTCGCCATTTTTATAAGTATCTGTAATATTTTTTATAATATAGATTTTTCCATTTTTATTTTTATATGAAATAACTTTTTCTTTTTTATTATAAAATATTATATTACCATTTATTTCATGATATATATCAACATTATTTATATCTTTAAATGAATGAGCTTCGTCAATATGAATTAGCTCTCTTTTTTCAATGTTATAAAATACAGGGGCAAGTAAATTATGAATTAATTTTGCTTCTGGATGGTTTTTAATTTTTAAAAATTTAAAATTTGTTTCACTATTATTTAAATAATTCTGCTCAATAAATTCATATAGATAGTTTAAATTTTTAATATGTTTTGCATCAATTTCTTTATTCACATCAAGTTCATTTTTTGGATGAAAAAAATGTAATTCCCAATTTGATTTAAGTATTTTATATATTCTTCCAATTTTATCTTGTATATATAAATTATTAGGAGTTTTATTTTTAAATGAAATAACAATATCATTAATTTTAAATGAATTATCAATAAGTCTAGTCAATTTAATTTCTGTGGCATCAATGCCAAAATGCCAATTTTCTAATCCAATTGAATCTATTGAATAATTTGCACCATCAGATATTTTTAAAAAGTGATTGCCATCTAGTTCCGATTTAAAATTGTAATTTATAAAATTTTTAAATTCGTTAGGAATTTCTGGCGTAATAAATTTTTTACTTTTATCGCCAATAATAATATTAATATTTGATTTTTGATATTCATGCTCAAGAGAGCCTATAGCATAATCTGCTAATCCTATTTCTCCTAAAGAATATTCAAATAAAAAGCCTCCATTTTGTTGAATTTTGTAAGCACTCATAATTTCTTTATCATGTCTAAATGTAATAAAAGGGGTCAATTGATAATTATATTTAATAAAAGACTTTGGCTGAATTGGAAGAATAATTTTTGTGCTATCTTGTATTTGTATTTCAGCAGAATCAAGCTTTTTTCTTATTTCAGACTCATTATTAGTATTTCTAGGAATAAATGAATTTTTAAATGGAAAAGCTTTTGATTTGTCTAAAATGATTGAAGGATTTTCTCCAAATGGAAAAAAGAAAAGTGTAGTAGGGTCAAAAATTGGTTTTGAATCAAGATTTTTTTGAGTTTCTTCATAACTATTTGTTCTAGATGTTGGATAAATATAATGACTATCAAATTTTATTTTAAGTAAATTATTATGACTTAAGTCTAATTCACTTATAACAATGTTTAAATGTTCTGGTTTTTCTAAGGTATTTTTAAAATTTTTATGTGCTAATGAAAGAATATTATTTGAAGTATTAGGAATAAAGACATTAGAATCAGAAATAAGATAATGATTATTTTCATAATCGTAAAAATATTTTGCTATTTCCAGTGGCTTTATAGTTACATCGGCTACTACATCTGCGTAGGCATTAATCCCATAAGTTACTCCAAATATAGGAACTGCTAAAAAGGAAGAAAAGGCAGTGGCTGATTCTCCTGCAATAAAAGCGATTCCATCTCCTAAGAACCCTAAACTTGCCGCAGCTAAGTCTGTTGCCAATCTTTCTTCGGATTTAACTCTCTCTGTAATTGTTTTTGCATTTATAATTTCTATAAGATCAAAAATAAAATTTGCTGTATTTAAACTTATTGATAGTTTGTTTCCAATTCTTGCGATTTTGTTTTCAATCTTAATTATGTTTCTTAAATTAAATTTATAATTATTCTTTATTTCAGTTATTAATAGCAATGATTTTGAAGTATCTGTTATCACATCATTCGCTAATTGAGCTATATTTACATAAGTATGTGCTTTTATAATTTTTTGTAATGTTGTGTCATTCTTATGAATAGAATAATCTGAATTTTTATCAGAAAAATATTCAATCATAAATGAAATCATATAAGCATGAGATAGACCAAAGTTTATATTAGAAAAATATTCATTTTGATTAGGATGGTTTTCAAAAGCTAAACTATTGTTGTGATATTCTAACTGTTCTTTAAATTTTTGAATATTTTGAAAATCTTCATTTGAGCTAATTTTAATTTCTTTTTTTGATTTATAAATTTCATCGTAAAACTCAATTGATTTTGAATTTTTATTCAGTGAAAATAAGTTTGGAACTAAATTTTTATTATTATTTATTTTATCTAATGCGATTTTGAAATGCATTGAGTAATATTCGGCTTTATATTTTATTTCTTCTTTTATATATTTTAATTCGTTATTAAAGTCATGCTTTAATTTATTAATTTTTTCATTTCCATCTCCAAAATTGTTTAAAAATGACATTAGATCTGTTATAATATTATATTTTTCATGTATATCATCTGTTTCTAGTGATTTAAGAGAAGCTAGTCTTTTTTTGTATTTTTCAAAGTTTTCTTTCGAAGTGATTTCTTCAATAATTTCAAATGAATTATCAATATTTGAATTAAAAAAAGTACAAGGATTTGTAGCGCTATTTAAGTGAACTAAATTAATTTTATTATTTTCCTCAGAATTGTTTTCATTTTTTTTACAACCTAAAATTGAAGTGGAAATAGCAAGAATTAATGGCGTATATTTTAATTCTTTTAGAATAAGGAGTTTCATTTAAATCACCTTTTAACTAAAAAAACATATAATAATAAAGTATTCTTTATTTAATATTATATGTTTTTTATTTTATTTTAATTATCTAAATATCTATTTAGATGATTTTTGAAATATCATAAAATTATAAATTATCAAGTGAATATCTAAAAAATGTATAAAAATATTTTTAAGTTAGGTGGCTTTGAATTCCATAACCTTTTGTGAATTAAGTTTATTAAATAAAATGAATAATAAAAAAGAAGTGGAATAATGAGAATTTTTATTTTGCAAAAATGGATTTAATTCCTATTAAAATTAATTTAGACCTAAAAATTCGAGGTCCCATCCGCCATCACGAATTAATTCAGGTGGCTCTTGCGAAAAATCAACAATGGTAGATACTTTTATGGGAACAATTTCATCATTTTTTATAGCAAGATCTATAATTCCTGATGGAGCTTGTTTGCAAATTTCGGATACATTTGTCCACCAAAAATCGTGGACAATATTCTCATCAAAATAATCTTGTGCAATGAGTTCTTCATCATCTGTAATACTTGTTACTAAAAGAGGTTTATCCATTTCGTTTGTGATACTTTGAATTATAGGATGATTGGAAATTCGAATGCCCACAGTTTTTCGCTTTGGACCCGCAGCAATTTTTGGCGTATTTTTAGTGCAAGGTAATATAAATGTATAAGGACCTGGCCATGCTCTTGTTGCAATCCGAAATGTTTGAGTAGTAAGATACGCTAACTTACTTACCTGAGAAATATCTTTACAAAAAAGACTGAATGGTTTGTTTTTAGGATGTCCTGGACGGAGTTTTAATAATTTTTCATGAGTGGAATCATAGGAAGCACTTCCAATGAAACAATAACCCGTTTCGCTTGGTGCCAGTATAATACCTCCCCTGTCAATTATTTCGATGACTTCCTTTATGCGTCTTTTATCAGGATTCTTTTGATGTATGCTTAAAACTTGGGTCATGAGATTGCCTTCTTTCTCATTATGAGAGAATGAGTTTTTACAATGTGAAATTGCATTTGTCATTTCATCTTTTTTGACTGCTTGAGTTTCTTTCACATTCTGTTAACGGCAAGTTGACATATGATTCGATATGAATTCTTATGGCACCGAAATTGTAGCACGTCAGGGGAGGATATATCCGCGATGGATGCTTTTTACGCTACTATTATTGAAGATTTAAAAAATATTGTTTCTGCTGAATCATGGCAGTTTGAAGAACGCGCGCAATTTGAAAGTGAACAAACACTCACAGTTGCCAAAGAAAAAATTAGAGAAGTCATGCTTTGTCTTCGTGATAAACATGAATTTCAATTTTTAATTGACCTATGTGGTGTGGATTGGCCTCAAAGAGACCAGCGTTTTGATGTTGTTTACCATTTACTGGCACCAAAACATAAAAAACGTTTGCGTGTAAAATGCATGGTTGGAGAAAAAGAATCCATTCCTTCTATTCATGATATTTGGAAAACCGCAAATTGGCATGAACGTGAAGCTTGGGATATGTACGGAATTGATTTTTCTGGCCATCCCGATATGCGTCGTATTTTAACTCATCATGAATTTGTAGGTCATCCTTTACGTAAGGATTATCCGGCAGATAAAAATCAACCCATGCGCGGTGAAGCGCTTGAAAATACATTTGATAAAGATCGTCAACGCCTTATGGCAAAATACGATCACGAAGATCTCATGTGGATTAACATCGGTCCAGCGCACCCTGCAACACATGGTACGTTACGTTTTATGTCTGTAATAGATGGCGCAGAACGAATTAAAGAAATGGATGTAGAAATCGGTTATCTACATCGTTGTTTTGAAAAAATGTGTGAAACACATAATTATAATCAAATTATTCCTTATACCGATCGATTAAATTATTGTTCTTCTCCTATGAATAACAGTGCATTTTGTGAAACGGTAGAAAAATTAATCGGTGTTAAAGTACCACCACGTGCACAAATGATGCGAATGATCATCGATGAACTTTCTCGAATTATGGATCACTATGTTTGTATTGGTGCAAATCTTGTTGACTTAGGTGCAATTACAGGTTTCTTTTATTTATTTGAAGAAAGAGAACATATATACACCTTATTTGAAAAACTTTGTGGCGCAAGACTTACTGTTTCTTTAATGAGAATTGGTGGAATGGGTTTTGATGTTCCTGAAGGTTGGCTCGATGAGTGCAGTGCCGTAGTCGATAAAATTGAAAAACGTCACCAAGAAATTGAAAGTCTTGTTACTTCAAATAGAATATTTGTACAAAGAACAAAAGGCTCCGGAATATTATCAAAAGAAAGTGCCATTCAATATGGATATACAGGCCCATGTTTAAGAGCAACTGGTTTTGAATATGATATTCGTAAAGAAGAACCTTATTGGTTTTATGATCAAGTCGATTTTGATGTTCCCGTTGGGACACATGGCGATACTTATGATCGTTACCTTGTTAGAATGGAAGAAGTTCGTCAAAGTATCAAAATTTTACGTTGGTGTTTTAAAAATATGCCAGAAGGTCCTATTAATGTTCCCGATAAAAATATCGTTTTGCCATCTAAAAAAGATGTCTATGGTAACATAGAAGGATTAATGAATCACTTTATGTTGATTATTAAAGGTGTTCAACCACCAAAAGGTGAAATTTATCATCGCAGCGAAGCTGCCAATGGTGAACTTGGTTTCTATGTCATATCTGATGGTTCTGGAAATCCTTACAGAGTGAAATGTAGAGCACCATGTTTTTCAATATTGGGTGGGTTTACAGAAATGGTACACGGTAACTTTCTTGCCGATGCCGTAGCAGCACTTGGTAGTATTAACATCATTGCAGGCGAACTAGATAGATAAGGGGCAATATATGCCATATTTTTCACAAGAATTAACTAAAACCATAGAAGGTTATCTCAAAAGATATGAGACAAAACGTTCTAGCATTCTCCCTATTCTTCATGCGGTCCAAGACGAAAAAGATTGGATTTCAGATCAAGATGTTGATGCCCTAGAAAAAGAATTTGAATTATCCGCTGTAGATATTCGTGAAGTTCTCACGTTTTATACAATGTATAGACAATCACCTCCCAAACCTTATCGTTTTGAAATATGCAAAAGTATTTCTTGTTGGCTTTTAGGCGCGAATGAAACCATTCTTGCTGTTCGCAAAGAAATTGAAAAAGCAGAAAAAGAAGGAAGACAACTTCCGTTTGAAGTTCATGGCGTTGAATGTTTAGGTCAATGTGGATATGCTCCTTCAACATTAATTAACAAAGATCGCCACAATAACGTAACACCTGAAAAGGCGTTGGCGCTTATTAAAGAATACTGTTCAAAAGAATTGCCAAAAGCTGCGATAAATTGCGCAGCAAATGCGAAGAAATAAGGAGACTTTTCATGCCCGTTATTAAGGACGAATATCAAGGTCGTAAGCCTGATGAATTTCGTATTCTGCTCGGCCTTGAAGGTCATCCTGATTCACGAAATATAAAAACATACATTGAAAAAAGTAACGGATACAAAGCGCTTGAAAAAGTTTTAAAAGGCGGCATGTCCTCTGAAGATGTTATTAATACCGTAAAAGCATCGGGTCTTCGTGGTCGTGGTGGTGCAGGATTTCCTACAGGATTAAAATGGAGTTTTGTTCCAAAAGGTCCTGGTGAAAAGTATTTAATTACAAACTTTGATGAAGGTGAACCTGGTACTTATAAAGATTGTTACATTTCTGAAGTAACACCACATTCATTAGTTGAAGGCAAAATTATTGCATCTTATGCAATTGGAGCACAAAAAAGTTATATCTATATTCGTGGCGAATTTTATAACGAAATAAAATGGTGCGAAAAAGCAATTCAAGAAGCTTATGATGCGGGTTACCTTGGTGAAAATATCATGGGCTCTGGTTTTACACATCATATGGATGTGTATTCGGGAGCAGGCGCCTATATTTGTGGAGAAGAAACAGGATTAATCTCTTCTCTTGAAGGTAAAAAAGGACAACCTAAATTAAAGCCACCTTTTCCTGCTGTAAAAGGATATTTAGGAAAACCAACTGTCGTAAATAATGTGGAATCTCTTGCTGTCGTTCCTTGGATTATCAATAATGGTCCCGATGCTTATAAAAAATTCGGAACAGAAAAATCTCCTGGAACAAAATTATTTAATGTCAGCGGTCCCATTGCTCGCCCTGGATGTTATGAATTGCCACTTGGTTATCCTTTAATGCGTTTTTTAAATGAAGATTGCGGCGGCTTATTAGATGGAAAAAAATTAAAAGCTGTTATTCCTGGTGGATCATCAGCTCCTATATTAACTGCAAAAGAATGTGAAAACGTAACACTCGATTATGAATCCATTGCAGCAGCAGGATCCATGTTAGGTTCTGGAGCCATCATAGTTATTCCAGAAGGTGTTGGTATGCCTTCTGTTTTAGAAAATTTAATGGATTTTTATTCGCATGAATCTTGCGGTCAATGTACGCCTTGCCGCGAAGGTACGGGTTGGCTTTATAAAATGTCCAAACACATTTTAAAAGGAAATGCGACAAAAGCAGATTTCGATCGCATTAACACGGTTGCAAATAATATGCGTGGAAAAACAATTTGTGTTCTTTCTGATGCTGCTGCCGATCCTGCCCGTGCAATTATTGCAAAATATGCGCATGAATTTGAACCATATCTTAAAGGGTAAATAAAATGTCAGAAACTGTTACGTTAACAATTGATGGCAAAGAAGTAACTGTACCAAAAGGAACTTCTGTAATTGAAGCAACTGAATTGCTTGGAATTGAAATTCCGCGTTTCTGTTGGCATCCAGGACTTTCCGTTGCGGGTGTCTGTCGTTTTTGTATGGTGAAAATTGAAGGCATGCCAAAACTTCAAATTGCTTGTAATACAACATGCTCGGAAGGCATGAAGGTCATTACTGTGAGTGATGAAGTAAAAGATGCTCATAAATGGGCTCTTGAATTTCACCTTATCAATCACCCACTCGATTGTCCTATTTGCGATCAAGCTGGTGAATGTGAATTACAAAATTATTATATGAAAGTCGGTAAGTACACATCCCAAATGGATGAAGATAAAGTGCTAAAACCAAAAGCACTTGATGTCGGTGATAACCTTGTACTTGATACCGAGCGTTGTATTTTATGCTCTCGTTGTGTTCGTTTTGAAGACGAAGTAACAAAAACAAGTGCACTTGGAATTTTTAATAGAGGCGATCATTCTGTTATTGGAACATTTCCAAATCGTAAAATTCAACATAATTATAGTTACAATATTGTTGATATATGTCCTGTAGGTGCTTTTACAGCAAAAGATTTCCGTTTTAAATGTCGTGTTTGGTTCTTAAGTGAAACAAAAACAATTTGCCCAGGATGCTCAACAGGCTGTAACGTTACTTTGTTTGAACACAAAAATCAGCGTGAGTATTATCGTTTAAAACCGCGTAAGAATAAAGATGTAAACGGTCATTGGATGTGTGATTATGGTAGAACAATGTACCATCATTTAAATGCAAATGAACGTTTGGCTGTCCCCATGTCGGTTGGAAAACATTTGCCTTGGGATTCTGTGAAAAATGAATTGGCTCAAAAACTTTCCTCTTTAAAAGGAAAAGCCGATCAAGTTGCTGTGGTATTAACACCTCAATATACAAATGAAGAATATGAAAATATATTTTCCTCTTTGAAATCTGTTTTAGGTTCGTTACCTAAAGTATATGTTTGGCGTGATGCAAATGAAAAAGTAGACAGTTTTGATGGGATTTTATTCCGTGGTGATCACAATCCAAATACGGTTGGATTAAAACAATTATTAGAGCTCAACTCTATAAGTCCTGTTTCTTTAAGTGGTGACTTTTCCTTATTAGCATCTCAAAATGCTTCTCTTACAATTGTTTTTGGCCCTGAAATTGAAAAGTCATACTCTCAATTTTCAAACGAAGTAACAAGATTTGCTGAGTTAACAAATGTCATTTATTTTGGAACTACAAAAAATCCAATTACAAAGAAATTTTCTCTTGCTGTACCAACAAAAGTATTTTCCGAGAAAAATGGTACTTTTGTTAATTTCAATGGTATTGCGCAAAAACTCAAAGCAAATCCTCCCGTGTTCCCAGCAATGCTCGGAATTGAGGATATTTTTTCTGAAATGAAAGTGTGAGGCATTCAATATGGGATATATCAATGTATCAAAAGATCCTCAAAAAAGTTTAAAAAATGGATATCTTTCCACTACTCTTTTAGGTCTTGGACAAACCATATCTGTTTTTGCGAAACAACTTTTGAAACTGGAAGATTCCGTGACCATTCAATGGCCCGAAGTGGAATATCAATATTCCGAACGATTTAAAGGCGCGCACTTTTTAACAAAAAGGCCAACAGGTGAAGTTCGTTGTACGGCTTGTTTTTTATGCGCTACAAATTGTCCTGCACAATGTATTACAATTGTAGCGGGTCAATCTAAGGATAAAGGGATAGAAAAATATCCTGTTCGTTTTGAAATTGATATTTTACGTTGTGTCTTTTGTGGATACTGTGAAGAAGCTTGTCCTGTCGATGCCATTCGACTTGGTTCAGAATATTCTATGGCAGGTTTACCAGAACAAAAATGGGTTTATACAAAAGACTATTTATTAAATCGTCCTGAAAATAAAAAACGTCTTGGCGATAAACAAATTTCTAAAAAAGAAGAAAATGTAAAAGATGAATCTGTGAATAGCAATTTACCAAACATTCATCGTCACAATGGTCATGGTCATTAATTTTAATTATCAGTAATACTTTTAACAGAAGAAAAGTTTTAAATTCAATTTTTCTTCTGTTTTTTTTATTCATAATGTCATTTCCCTTAGGCATTCGGACTGATACATTAATAATATTAATATCTTGTTCAAAGGAGATTGGACTGAATTTGACCCATAGTTTTGCGGGCTTAGCTTAAATATCCCAGAAGATCTTGAGACTGTATAACCAGTAAAATTAAAATCTTCTGAAATATCAATTCAAGACTTAAGCACTCTGGGAATAGTCCAATTGTCTAAGGGAAATGACAAATAAGTTTTAATTAATTTATTTCTGGGGCAGAACCGTCTTTAGACCATACCTACATGCTTTGTTGAGTTTATATTTATGCTTTAAAGGTATTTTGAAATAATTTTATCTATAATTCCCGAATTTTTTGCAATTGTGAGATTTTTATTAAATTCAGCCATTAATGCGTTTGAATTTGGAAAACTTTTAAGAAGACAAAATTTAAATTCAATCTCTGAAGGTTTTTTACAAAGATGATATTTTATATATATATTATTCTTTTTTATAATGTACTTAATTCCTAAGTCATTAGCGGTAATAAGAATATCTTTTCTGTTTAAATTTATCATTGCAATAACATTGTATAAATTTGATATCTTTACGAGTTTTAAATTATTTTTCTTTGAATAAGCAATAACATCTCTGGTTAAAGTTGTATTTCTATTTTGGAATAATAAGTATTCTTCTCTTTTATCCGTTTTCACAGTAAAATGAGAATTAAATTCTCCATTTTTAACAAGCATCTGCGCACTTTCCCATGGAAAACCCTTTTGTACTAATTTAAATTTTATTTTATTTTGAAATATATGTCTTGATATATCTATTAAAATCACTTTTAATTCATTATTTTCTTTATAATAAATTGGGGGGTAATTTTCATAATACGCAATTTTTATTTCTTTTTGATCTTTCATTGCATAAGAATTATTTAAATTAAGTATAAAAGATAAAAAATTGATAATTTTATAAGAATATTTGTTTTACTCATATTGAAAGCCTTTCAAAAAAAGAAATTATTTTGATAATTTTAAAATAACACAATATTATTTATAAATAAATATAACATGATAAATTTGATAGCTTGTGCAATTTATACAAGAACTCCCTCTGAAAAATTAATATTTAGAATATTTGAAAATTTTTAAATTATTATAATTGCGGGCTAGAAGTAATGATGCAATATAAACGTTTTTTTTAATATTTTCTAATGATTCGTATTAAACAATACAAAATTTTATAATAGAATTATTTTTAAACAAGATAGAATCTAATTTTAATGAATAAAATATAAAATATAAAATATAAAATATAAAATTTAAGTTTCCTATTATTCAAAAATAAAAGATATTGTATTGTGAAACAAAGTCTTATCTTTTATATAGTTCTATTTTTATACGACTCTAGATTAGTTTCCTATATATTTTTAAAAAATAAATGAAAAGCCAAAATTTTTTTAAATAAAAAAAATGAAGCATTTATTAAAAAATCAATATAACTTTCTCTATAAATAAAGAGTTTAGAAATATGTTTGACAAATATTTTATGATATTTTAAATAGTATTATGTGAAATTAATTTAATTTTGAATATTAAATTTACATAAAAACAGCAATTAAAAAGGAGTTTTGTATGAAAACATTTGTAACTTTATTTACATTATCAATGGTTACAAATATATATGCCTTAGATGCAGATAAATTAGTCATGGAAGCTTATAGTGCAGATAAAATAATTAAATTTTATAGCTGTACTTTAGATCCTATTGCAATTTCAGATTGCGATTCTAAAATCACAATTGATCATTATGGAATTCGTGAAAAAAAATTATCAAAACCTGTTGCTAATTTACTTAATTCTTTAAGAAAGGAGTTTACTTATGTAGAAACTTCTTTTATTAAGAATCCAAGATGTCAGCTTTATCCAAATAGTATTGAAAATTTCACTTTGAAAGTAGTTCAAATTGATAAAATGAATCCTACAAATAATAATATCTTTAAATTTGCGCTCCATTTTAATAATTGCTCTGTTCGTCCAGAACAAGAGAATGCATTTCATGCAGCAGATCTTTCACGTGCTTTATTAATTGATTTGGCAAAAGAAGCAAACTAGCTAGCATAAAAATTATATAATTCAATTGTAAAAGGGCTCAAATTAATGAAATGGATTAAAATATTTTTGTTATTAAATATCTGTATATTTATTGTGAGTCATATTTATGCAGACACAAAATACGTAATTTGTGCTTCAGTGGAAAAGTCATGGAATTGGTTATTAATTAATAATCAATATGTTTTAGTAAGTGGTGAAATTCAGGGGCATTATGAAAATATTAACGAAGACATATATAGCATCGTATACTATTTTACAATTCCAAGAGAAAAAGCAGAAGAATTCAAAAATGAATGCTTAAAACAATTTGGCCCATCTTATCGTTATGCGCAAGTTGCTGATAATAGGTATTCTGAGTGGATTTTGTTTGGAAATGAAGAAAATGTTTTTGGGGGAGTTGCAAAAATTCATTACTGCTTTTTTAGATCAACACAAACCAGTAGTCATGATTCATGTATCCCTAGAATAAAAATTATAGAACCCTAATTACTTAATCCAAAATATTAGGTCATTCTGCTTTCTAAATTAGTTTAAAGTGATTTAATTCATTGTTTTTTAATACAGATATACTTATGAAAAATTATGTAATATATTTGAATAAATTTAAAAATATGATAAAATATTTCTTTCTCATCAAGAAGCAAAAAAAATCTTTATTGCTTCCTTTTTACACTTTTAATATTGAGATAAACAAAAAATTTTAAATTATAAAAATTTTATCAAGTCATCTTTAATGGTTGGGGGCTTTACTTTTTGGAGTAATCTCTTGTGCTGATAAAAATTCAAATTCAGCTACAAAGACAGAAAATAATTCTCCAAAAGAAAACAATTCCAAATTAGAAATAGAAAAATTAATATCAAAAATTGGTAAATTGCACATCGATATTGGATTATTGCAATGTCATTTTCTATAGTGGATGTCCAAATTTCCAAAGAGGATGTCAATGTCAAAAACTATAATAATATCAGTGTTTTTTGCATTTAATAATTTAGTAAAAATCCAATACCTAAATGAATGTTTCTTCTAAAATATTTTGATTTTTTTAAATAAAATTCATAATTTTTAATTTAAGGCATTGTTATTACAAATTTTAAAACGACTGAATTTGGAGTTATTTGCTTATAAATTTCCATAGAGTATGTCCTAAATTTTTATTTCTTTAGAATTTAACATTCTATATTTAAATGGATAGCATTTTAGGACAGGATCTATGGAAAAAACTTTCGACATCCCGTTTGGATAACTTGTAGATTTGATTGCATCATAAATGATATCTACTATTGAAAATGAAAATTAAACATATGACAAATAAGGGCGGTGATTCGATTAGAGAGTTTATTGATGGCGTTGCATTCGGGGAGTATGTACGGACCCTTCGTGAAGCCGATGGAATGACTCAACAAGAACTTGCCGATAAAATTGGAAGTAAAAAACAATTTATTAGCGCTGTAGAAACGGGACGTGAAAAAGTCGGTCTTGATTATGCAAACCGTATTGCTATTGCAATGGGATACTCTCTAGCTCCGTTTGCTAAAATCTTAATTAACGAACAATTAAAAGAATATGATCCTACTCTTGAAATTGATATCAGAAGTAAAAAAGCAAGTTAATAAAAAAAAGCACTCTTTATTGGGTGTTCTTTCATCATGGACCTACATAGAGTAACCCGACTTGTAGGGTTACCTCAGGAGCCAGAAGCGAGCTTTTCATAAAGCTTCAGCCTTGCTAAATTTAAGTTTTATTTTTTTGCCTATTTTTTATAAATCTTACAGAATAAATGAATTTATTTTTCAATTTTTTAATTATAATCTATTAATAATGTGGACTTAAAAAATTTATGGGGAAAACTTTATGAATTCATTTTTCAAGTATTTCAATTGTTCCAAATTGGCTATGGATATCATTTAGTATTACAATTTTATATTTGCTATTAATTGATCTTAGCTTATTTTCAAAGGTACATAAAAATAATAATACTAAAATTGTATTAATTGAAAGTAGTATTTAGATTGCTATTGCTCTTTGTTTTAATGCATGGTTCGCATATTTTTATGGTTCTAAATTAGGTTACAGGATATTTAGTAGAAAAAAGTCTTAGTATTGATAATCTTTTTATTATTCTACTTATTTTCAGCTCTTTTAATATACCTTCAAAATTTCAACATAAAGTTTTATTTTATGGAATTTTAGGTGCTAAAGTTATGCTTGCCTTATTTATTCTTCTTGGAGCTCATTTACTCAATTCTTTTCATTGGATTTTATACCTTTTTGGTCTTATACTTGTTGTTACTGGATTTAAATTATTATTTAAATCAGATAATAAAACTAATCAAAATGAAAATTTAACTAAGAACAGGACTTCATAGGAACGGCTTTATTTCCATCAAAATAATTCTCTCCCTTTGATGCTCGAAATAAAAACCTGTTTGTAACAATTTATACGAAAGAATGCTCAAGTTTATAATTAGTCACAGAAAAATTCACCTATTGTCAGGACGTCTTACCAGATAAAGGTCGATAGTATTTTACAATTAACCCTGGAAGTATCAAAGAGAGTGCAGTTCTAATCCAATGCCACAAATCCCACTTTAAAATTAGTTCATAAATTTTTTCTTGCTGAATATTATCTGAAATAAAATCTTGATTGATAGGAATATGAATTGAAAGAGTGATGGCTAAAATTAAAATTAAAACAAATAATGGAGCATGTGTAGATAATTTTGATTTTCTTTTTATCGCTCTAACTGAAAAATAAATACATAAAAGTAAAAGGATTAATAATTGAGGAAGCATTAATTGTCCCATATTTACCAGAAGTTGTGCAAAGGTGCTCTTTGCTTGAAGAGTAGATTCTATTGATTTAACAAACCTTAAATCTACAATTGCAATACTTACACATGCTCCAGCATATATACCTGCAATTGCATGAAGGATAATAAATAATTTACGATTTAACATGACAATTCTCCTAAGCGCATATTTCGCTAAATCCGACAACTCTCAATAAAAAATTTACTAGCATTCATTTTGTTTGTAAAATGCGCTTATTGGTAGGACACTTTAAATCAGTACTGATTTTATAAGATAACTCGGTTTTAATAATGGAACTGGTGTTGGATTTTTATGATAAAATAAATTACTAACTAAGTCATTTTCGCGCGTCTTATAAATTGTATTTAAAAATTTATTAGGTAAGTACATAAATGATTCACTATATTTATCAAATATTTCAAAGAAGTTTTTATAGTGAACAAATTGATTTGCGCCATACCATGGGTCATGTATTAGCAATGTCTCATTTTCTATTCCTTTAACGACAACTGCATGCGGAACACGTCCATTGAAAATATTTATTGTAATGATAAGTGGCCCTAAATGGTATAATGCATAGGCAAGCCAGGAGCTAAAATAACTCACGTTATTTTTTATATCGTAAGGTAACCGAACAGATTTCATTCCAATATTAAGAAGTTCATCATCCGTAGTACCTTGAAGTGTCCCTCTTTTATGAGATTTAGAAAGAAATTGATTGATCGGTTTAAGCTGTTCTGAAAACACGTTACTTGATTTAAAATGAAGCATTTGAAATGAGGTTACCATTTTAACACTGGTATCACCACAAGTGTTTATTTGATCTTGAAAAAAAAAGGGACAATCTAAATTAACAAAAGGTGGGAATTTCGTTGGGTAAATTGTTAATGAAAGTTGAGAGTCAGTAAATTTTTTTCCACTTAACTGAATCGTATCATTTTTAAAAATTTGTTTATTTGAATGCCATCCAAACATTCCCTTAATAAGTTTCATAATTTATCATCCTTAATAGTATAAAATATCAAATTTTTATCCGAAATAGAAAAGTTACCAAAAACAATTTAAGTTATAGCATTGAATTTTAATTTTTAAAATGGCTTGTTACTCTATTCTTATTTTGTTTACATAAGAAAAGAAAATGATATAATTGATATTTTTTCAAATAAATTTATATAAGTATTTTATTTAATTATAATTTCTAAATTAACTACTTTTTTAATTGTACTAAGATAACTCCTAATAAATACTTTTCAGATTTTTTAAAGTAACAAAGGTCCTAATCTATTTTTTTAGGAGGCTTAATTGTGTTTATTTATAGCAAACTAAAATTAACCATTCTTTGTTGTATAGGGATGATAGTTGTTTTGGGGTGTTCTCAAAAAGGGAGTGTTTCTTCTTCAAATAATGACAATAGCAATCAAGAATTAACTGCAAGTAAAGGGAGTAATATCAAAATTACATTAACAATTTAGAGCTTTATGATAGTTCTATTATTTATTTAATAGAAGGAACAACTTCTATACTTGCAAGTTCTATAAATGATGCTGCTCCTTCTATGGGAGGTTATGATGGAGATCCTTCAAGGACCATATGATATAATGGGATTCCATTTCAAACTAGTTTAGCAAATGTGGATTTCAGTATATTAAATATTGTATCCCGAGATAATGCTCAAGACACCTTTTGTAGCAAACTAAGCTTTTCTTTTCAAAATAACCTTATCACATTTAAAATGATGCCAGTAATAAACTTCAAACAGAAGCGGATTGTTTATTCAAATGACATCAAATTATTATAATTTAAATAAAAAAAATTTTATCTGGTACTTAATTATACCGTAATAGATTGGACTAAATCGCTTGGTGCTGATACTGACTTTCAACATACAGATAATGCAATTTTTAAAAATTGTAATGATAATTAAATTGATTGTAAAACAGGGAATATAATTAATTTAAATTTAAGTAACAATATTTATCTCCTATATCTACTTTTTGGAATTTGCAAACATTAAATTTAGATAATAATTTAATTCAAAATATACCATGATTTATTGGGCATTTAAATCATTTAGAAAATTTTCTGCAAATTATAATTCAATTTATAATCCTTCTTTATTATTAATCGTATTAATCTTATTAAGTTTAAGAAAATAAAAAAAATCAACTGAGCAGTCAATTCATTGTCGGAAATAATTTTTTCCTATAAATATAGAATAAAAGCACTGAAATTTTATTTTAACATTGAGGCTATATTATTTTTGTGTTACGATAAGGAATAATAAGTTTTAATATTCCTTGTTAAGTTCTATATATCTAATAGATGAGGTATTTTTTATGAAAATAATAAAATCAAAAAAAATTAAATTAACTTTGCTGACAACATTATCGTTTTTTGCAATTTCGAATTGTACACGAAAATATACACGTGATGGAAGCCAAGCCGACAATCAGGCAACAGATATTGTACAAAGTGGTAGCGATAAAAATTTAATTATTCAATTTAATGGAAATTCTAATTATAATAGCCCCGTTATTTATTTAAAAAATGGCAATATTCCCGTTCTTGCAAGAGATATTAATGGTGTTGCAACTACTGGTGGCTATGATGGAAATCAAACAATTCCCTTTACAGGAATTTTATTTACTTCAAACATAAAAAAAATAGATACAAAAAAAATTAAAGTTAGTTTGTACGATGGTAATCAGGAGTCTTTTTGCAGTGGTGTCAATTTTTCAATTCAAAATAATAATATAACTTTTCAAAATACAGAAAATAATAAATTGTATACGATGACAAGCTGTAATTTTAAAATTACTTCAGATTATTATAAGATAAATCACACAAAATTAAATTTACAATTTAATTATACTATTAAAGATTGGGGCTCAAATTTAGGTGCTTCAAGTCAAGCTCAAATTACGGCTCAAAAAATTGAATCTGCTTGTAAAAATGTACCAAATCAGGGGTGCTTAGATCCAACTTATGAACTTGAATTATTCCTAAATGAAAATTATATAAAAGATATTTCACCAATTACTTCTTTAATAAATTTGGTAAGACTAAAACTACAAGATAACGCAATTCAAAATGTACCGAGTTCTATTTCAGAATTAAAAAATTTAATTTATTTAGATCTTAGAAACAACTCAATTTCATCTTTGCCAGAATCTTTTTCTAATCTTGTAAATTTAAAGAATTTGCTCATTGGTTTTAATTCATTTCAGGAATTTCCTGTTCAAATTACAAATTTGACAAACCTACAAAATATATGGTTTTCAAATTCAAAAATTGTTTCTATTCCAAATTGTATCTCTAAACTAAAAAACTTAGAGCTTCTTGACCTTCGTTATAATCAAATTACAAATGTACCAAATTCAGTTGGAGATTTAGTAAGCTTAAAAAAACTATGGCTAAATAATAACTCTATTACTTCGGTTTCTGATAACCTAGTTCATTTAAAATTAGATGAAATTTATTTACAACATAATCAAATTTTAAATCTTTCAAAACCAACGTTTTTATGGATTAATTCTATTATAACGAATGATCTAAGTAATAATCCAGGTTCTCCAAATTTTGGAAATTAAAAAAAAATATATTTATTTATTAAAATTAGTACAAATAAATTAATAAAATTCAGGTTATTCTTGAATTTTATTAATTTAATAATAAAAAATAAATTTTAATTTTGTACTAGACAACGATTTTTCTTCCTGTTAGTTTCACTCCAGAATTTTTAAAAATATATCTCATTTTTTTATAATACTATCTTATAAATTCAGCATTGTGCTTGTTTATTTATGATAGTAAAGGAGTTATTATGAAGTTAAGTAATGCAGTTTTATCTTCTGTTTTTAGTTTAGGTTTTGCTGCTACAGCATTTGCAGATATGCCTGCATATGTGACTATTCCACCAGTAGTAAATGGACAAGCAAATCCTTCTTATGGTGGGAGTGGATGTCCAGCAGGCTCTGCACGTGCTATAGTTGCTCCCGATCTTAAATCTTTTACTATGATTTTTGATAAATATGTTGTTAATGCAGCAGGATCAAATTCTTTTGATCGTAAAAATTGTCAAATACTTGTGAATTTAAATTTTCCTCAAGGCTGGACATATTCTATCGCTCGTATGGATTATCGTGGTTTTTATGATATTTCAGCAGGAGCTTCGGGTTCTCAACAAGCTTTGTATTATTTTCAAGGTAACTTGCAACAAGCTCGTTTAAATACTGTTTTTTATGGTCCTACAACAGGAGATTATACTTTAAGTGATACTCTTGGAATTAACAATTTAGTATGGGCGCCTTGCGGATCTCAAAGTGGTTTAAATATAAATACTTCCTTATTAGCTAAGGTTAGTCCGAATAATCCAAATGGTTATGCTCAATTAACAACAGACTCTGCAGATGGAAGCGTACAAACAACTTATGCTTTACAATGGCAACGTTGCCGTTAATTTAAAAAATAAATGCGGTTATTCTAGCTTTGAGAGTTTATTATACTTATTTCTTAAAATTATATTATAAACTCTCACACTTTTTTTGTTCTGCATCTATTGGTTTTGTTATGGTATTAAATTCTTCTGATAATGTTTTTTGAATTTCATAAGCAGCAAAACAATGAATTTTTGTAGTTGGGTGAACTAAATCCCAAAATACATAATCTTTAGGATTATTGCAGGATACGTTTGGATTTGCAGGATCGCTTGGTACACCAACGTAACAAGAATTTTTCGTATTTTTAACGTTAAAAATTTCTGGTTTATTTTCAATTTCTAAAAGCATTTTTTTGGCGTTGAAAAAAACTATTTTAAACATAGAATCATTATTTTTATCTTTTATTTTTTCAACTTGTTTTTTTATTGCATAGTTTTCCATTTTTATAATAGAGCTTAAAACCCATTTCATATTTTTAAAGCTTTCAACATCATTTGTTAAAGCAATTTTTCCTAAATCAGGGAGATTTGCAATAAAAATATTTTGAGCGCCATTCTCTTTTAAAATTTGAATTCCTTTCATGAGATCACCAGAAAGGTTCCAGAGTGATTTAAATGTTTGCACTGGTTTTTTAAAATCCATTGTAAATATATTATTTGCACCTGCCCAAACAACAAATAGAGTATCTTTCCCTTCTATTTTTTTTCCATTTTGATTTTTAATAAATTGATCGATTTGAGTTAATACATCTACAGCGGCGGGATAACGTGGGTTGTTTCCCGAAGTCAATGCACCAATATAGGCAAAATCCATTAAATTTGTTTTTAAGGAACGAGAAAGATATTCAATCCAGACCATCCCATTGCTTGCTCGTCCATCAAAGTAAGGAGGTAAGGGCATAGGTTTATCCGATGTTTTAGAAGCCTTTAAATAATTTCCATTATCAGACAAGCTGTCGCCAAAGACGACAATATTTTTAAAACCTGCATTTGCTTCAGAGGCTTTTAAAGGAGAAAAAGCAAATAAGGATACAGAAATAAAAATTGCTTTAAAAGGAAAAGGCATATTCACTCCACAAAAAAATATTTATTTGTATTAAAATATCATTTAATTGTTTTGAGTGCTTCTTCTCTTAGGTTTTTTCTTAAAATTTTTCCGATTGGAGTTTTAGGGAGCTCATTTCTAAATTCTATGAGTTTTGGTACTTTATAATGAGTCATGAATTTATGGCAATGTTCAATTATTTTTTCAGCTGTCAATGTTTGATCTTTTCTGACAATGTAGGCTTTCACCGCTTCGCTTGTTTTATCGCTTGGAATTCCAATGACCGCAACTTCTCCCACACCAGCAAGTTTTGCAATACAGTCTTCTACTTCATTTGGATAAACATTAAAACCACTTACTAAAATCATATCTTTTTTACGATCCACAATTTTAATATAGCCATCAGGATCCATGACTCCAATGTCCCCAGTAAGAAGCCAATCTTCTTTTAAACATTTAGAAGTTTCTTCAGGTCGTTGCCAATAACCTTTCATGACCTGAGGGCCTCTTACGGCAATTTCACCTGTTTCACCTAAAGCAACAGGGATTCCCTCTTCGTTTAACATAACAACTTCCGTGCTAGGAACAGGAACTCCCACGGTATCAAATTTGATAACACCATTAATTGGATTAAAAGTAACAACAGGAGAAGCTTCTGTTAAACCAAATCCTTCCACCACTTTTGTTTTTGTTACGCTGTCCCATCTTTCAGAAACTGCTTTATGAAGCGCAGCTCCTCCAGCAATAGATGCTTTTAAATGTTTTGGTGGGTTTTCTGAAAACCATTTTTCATTTAATAATCCATTAAACAATGTATTTACACCAGAAATCCAGGTGATATTTTTTATTTCAAATGCTTTTTTTATGTTTGTAAGTGGTCTTGGGTTAGGAATAAGAACACTTTCTCCACCGCAATAATAAAAAGTCAGTAAGTTCACAGTAAAGGCAAATATATGATATAAAGGAAGCACAGATAAAAGCTGTTCATTACCAGGCACTATTTTAGCTTTGCCCATTTCAACTATTTGATACATATTTGCCATTAAGTTTCTGTGTGTCAGCATCGCTCCTTTGCTAACACCAGTTGTCCCTCCAGTATATTGCAGTGCTGCTAAATCATCTAAAGTAACAGAGTTCCAATATTTATAAGGATTTAATTTCTTAGAGCCTTGAAGGCTTAGTCCTAAATTAACAGCATTTGTAAATGAGGTAGAATAAACTTCACAATTTGGCACTTGTTTTTTTACATACTTTAAAACTGTTTTAACAATAGTCTTTTTTATAAATGGAAAAAAATCGGCGACGCTAACTAATAAAATAGTTTCAAGATTTGTGTTAGGAACAACTTCTTTTAATTTGTCTGCAAACATATCAATAATAATGAGTGCTTTTGCACCACTATCTTTAAATTGATGTTGCATTTCATAAGCGGTATATAAAGGATTTGCATTAACAACCACAGCGCCCGCTTTAAAAATTCCAAATACAGCAATGGTATAAGATAAACAATTTGGCATTTGAATGGCGACTCTATCGCCAGTGGATATTTTTAATTCTTCTCTTAAATAAATAGCAAAAGCATCGGAATAAATTTCAACATCACTAAAGCTGAGTTTGCCTTCCATGCCATTTGGTAAGATCATGCTGCATGCGATTTTATCTTTCCATTTAACTGATGATTTTGTTACCATATCAGCTAAGTTTAAAAATTCGAAATTTGCAAGCTCTAGGTTTGTTCCTGCTCCATAGTGCGACTGCCAGGGACGTTCTTTGCATTCTATCTTACGATCCACCATTTCAGCTCTCCTCTATTCAACTTTAGGCGGATTGTATAGAAACATGTAGAAACGTCAATTTCAATGTTCAAATATTATATCTTTTCCTATTTTTGATTTAGAAAAAATTGTTTATTTATGAAGTAGATTTTTAAAATATTATAATTATTAAATTTGTGATATTTAAAATTTTTTTCAAAACAAAACTTTTTTTCCTATTTCGAAGCTTTTATTATTTGATATTTTGTAGCAAGGATAATGTTACCTAAATTGAATAATTTTTTGACAAGAAAGTCTTATTTTGCCTCTAAAGTTTTCTAAAATAAAGTTACTCTAAATCAAACCTTTTAATAGGAGTGTCATCATGAGCGTTAATAATGTAAAAAACTCCCCAAATGTGGTGAATCCTAACACGATTCAAACATCAGATACCGGAAAAACAGAAAAAGCATCTCCCAAAAATGCGGCTGCAGCCTATGCAAAAGCGGGGAATCCTCCTTCTGTAAAAGAAGCGGCAAATGTTCAAATTTCTCAGCGTGCAAAAGAAATGAGCATGGCTAAGAAAGTAGCTGAAGAAACACCCGATGTTCGTGAAGATAAAATAGCACAGTTTAGAGATTTAATTGATAAAGGCGAATACAAAGCAGATTCTGAAAAAATAGCAAATGCAATTGTTCAAGAAGCAATGAGAGATGAAATCGCACGCGATCCAGGTATTGTTTTAAGATAATTTAAATTGCAAAGTGATAAGAAAAAATGGAAGAGCTATTAAATTTAATTATACAATTTAATGATATTTTAAGAAAACAAATTCAATCTTATTTAGAATTTTTACCTATTTTAGATGAAGAAGAAATTGCTATTTCAAATTATGATTTAGCATCTTTAGAAAGAATGGTAATCATAAAAGATCAGCATTCCCGTATAGCTCAATCTTTAGAAGAAAGAAGAGTCATCGTGCTGAAAAAAATTTGTTACATGATGGCTTTTGATCCCAGAGGACAAAATCTTTCTTTAAAATTATTTAAATTTACTTTTTCAACCTATATAAAAAATATAAAAACGTTGGTTGGTGAAGTCACATATAATAAATTACTTGAACAAGAAACTATATTTAATGAAATTTCAACTGAATTTGAAAAATCATTTGAAGTTGTTTATCCAAGAATATATAGAAATCAAGCTATTTTAAAGAAACTAATGAAAAATGTTTCTTTATCTATAAGTTTATTTCAATCCGAAGCAGAAGTTGGAATGAACTATGATTCCCTCGGTAAAGCTCAATCATTAACAAATAAAAATAATGGGCTCTCTTCTATGCGCGTAAAAGCGTAAAGGTAAAAAATGGTTGCTACTTTAAACCACATACTAAATATGGGAAGCGAGTCCTTACAAAACTCTAGAGTTGGGGTTGACGTAACAGGACACAATATTTCGAATGCACAAACTCCAGGATATAGCCGCCAACAAGTTAACTTAGAAACAAAATGGCCCATTCAATATGGAATGCAAATATTTGGTGATGGGTCTCGTATTCAAAATATTAGACGTTCTCATGATAAATTTATTGAAGGACAATTAAGAAGAGAAGTTCAAGTACAAAGCAGAACAGAAACATTATCAGAAGGATTAAAAAAGCTTGAAAGTTTTTTTAATCCAGATTTAACTTCTACCATTCGGGATCGTTTTACAAGTTTTACAAATTCTATTCGGGAGCTTTCTAATTATCCTGAAGAGCCTTCTGTTCGCATTAATATGATAGAAAGTGGAAAAGGATTATGCCAATCTTTTAATTCAACCCATGCCAATATTGTGCAAGTGCAAACAGATGCGAATGAAGAAATTAGACAAAATATCAATCTTGTAAATCAAAAAATTGCAGAAGTAGCAAAATTAAATGGGCAAATTCGAGAAATGGGTGCGGGCAATTTATCTGACGTAAATGACTTAGAGGACAGACGCGATAAATTAATTAAAGAAATTGGAAATATTGTAGATATCAATGTTTATAAAGACAATAATGATCAATATACAGTTCGTGGACCTGCGGAATGTTTGTTAGTTGAAGGAAATTTAGCATCGCGTTTTATGATGGAAGATACTTATACTGTAAATCATATGCCAAATGTTGTTGTTTCTGAATTTAATAAAGAACGTTACTTTGATATGACTCATAATATTAAAACAAGTAAAATGGGTGCTTTATTACAAATTCGAGATAAATATGCTCAAGGATTAAGAGATGAAGTCAATACACTTGCCAAGGGCTTTGCCGAATCATTTAATGAAATACATGTTAAAGGTTACGGAATTAATGACATGCGAGATATTAATGGTAGAGATTTTTTTGAAGGATTAGACGGTCCTGGGGAACCTGCGCAAGACATCGAAGTTTCCTTAGGAATTGTTTATAATCCAAATGCAATTGGTGCTGCAATGTCTACTACTTCACCTGGAGATAACGTTGTTTCAAATAAGCTTGTTAAGTTATTTTATGAGCCTTTATATGATGACAACACAACAACAGTAACTGGTGTTTACGATAAAATGATAAGTAAACTTGGAATTGCGGCGTTAAAAACAAAAGAAGATGCAACAGCTTCGCAAATTATTTATGATCGTTTAAAAGCTCAAAGAGAAAGTGTTGCAGGTGTTTCTTTAGATGATGAAGCTGCCAATTTATTAAAATATCAACATTTATTTACTGCAAGTTCGAAAGTTATCACAACAGCAGATGAAATGTATAAAACTGTGTTGGATTTAAAACGTTAATTATGAGGTGATATTATGGCAATAAATCCTCGTATCTCAGAGCAATATAGATATGGAACAACTCTTGATCGTATTGGTAATGTAAAAAATATAGCGGATGATGTAAATGATACCGCAATTTCTGGAAGAAAATTAAAAAGAATTAGTGACGATCCTGTTGCTACAATTCGAGTATTACGTAATAGAACACGCATCACAAATCTAGATCAATATCGGAAATCTTTAGATTTTGGTAGAGGATTTTTGGCAAAGACAGAAGATGCTTTAACCTCAATTTATGATTCTTTAATAAGAGCAAAAGAACTTTCTATTCAACAATCAAATAATATTTATGATGAACCTTCACGTAAAGCAGTAGCAGAAGAAGTTCGACAAATTTTAAATCATGTTATTATATTAGGTAACACAACTTATAGTGATAAATATGTTTTTGGAGGATTTCAAACAACACAACCTCCTGTTTCTCCAGATGGACATTACTTGGGTGATGATGGTTATATTTTCGTTCAGGTAGATGAAGATAGTTTTCGTCCAATCAATGTAAATGGAAGAACCGTTTTTGATGTACCAGGAGGATTAGAAGGAAAAAGACCTCCTTTAGTAAACATTCTAGAAAACATGTATGACTCTTTATTTGCTTGGGATCGAGATAAATTGCATCAGTCCATGGTCGATCTTGATGCCGCTATGAACTCTGTTGTTACGGCAACTGCATCTCTTGGTGCGCGAAGAGTTGCCTTAGAAGATGTTTCAGAAAGACTCGATCGCGGCGAGTCTCAGCTGCATAACGATAATAATAATTTAGAAGGAGCAGATATGGTAAAATCTGCTTTGGATTTAAAAAGAGCGGAAAATGCTTTAAATTTTACGTTACAAGCAAGCTCAAAAATGCTAACTCCTTCCTTACTTGAATTTCTAAAATAATCTTATATGCTCTCAAAATGTTATAATTCATTTTTTTAAATTTATAACTAAAATTCCTTTGAAAAATAAATGGAGTTCGAATGAAATTAGCTATTATTTCAGGCAGTCATAGAAAAAATTCTCAATCAGAAAAAATTTCTAAATATTTAATAAAAGAATTAAATTTAAAATTTTCAGTTTCAACTTATTCTTTATCCTTATCAGAAAATCCAATTCCTTTAATGGACGAAGACTTTTTCAATCCAGAAGACCCTAATTGGAAAAAAATTTGGCAACCAATTTCTAGTGAATTACAATCATGTGATGGCATTATTATTATTTCTCCGGAATGGCACGGTATGGTTCCAGCTGGGCTAAAAAATTTATTATTGTTAAGTTCTGTAAAAGAATTTGGACATAAACCTGGTTTAATTGTTTCTGTTTCTGCTGGTATAAGCGGATCATATCCTGTAAATGAATTGAGAACGAGCGGGTTTAAAAATTCTAGACTTTGTTATATCCCAGAACATTTAATTATTAGAGATTGTACTCATGTTTTAAACTTTGAGGCTCCAGAAAATCCTGCAGACGAAGCAATTCGCAGTAGAATATCATATGCATTAAATATATTATTAGAATATTCAAAAGCATTAAAGTTGGTACGTGAAAGTGATAAAATAGATCATAAAACGTTTCCAAATGGAATGTAAAAAATTATTTTTCTGGTTTTATTTTTAAATAAATTTTAACTTCATCACCAATAGTTGAACCGTGTTCTATTGAGAAATCTTTTCTGTTTATTATTGCTTCTGCATTAAAAATTTCCGATTGTTTTGCTGTATCTTCTTTTGTATTTGTTGCAGAAGACTTACAATCAAATGTTACCTTTTTTGTAATACCCTTGATTGTCAAATCTCCTTCCATTTTAAAGTTTTCTATGTTTCCTTTAATATTTGTACTTTTAAAAACCATAAGAGGATATTTTGATGTCTCAAAAAAATCTTTACTTCTTAAATGTTCATCGCGAGATTTATTTTCTGTATTAATAGAAGAAATATTCACATTTGCGTTTACTTGTGATTTTTCAAAATCAGTAGCCATTTTTATGGATCCAGAAAATTCTTCAAATTTGCCTTCAACGGTAAGAAGTCCAAAATTTTTAATTTTAAATTTTATTTCAGATTGAGTTTTGTCTAATTGATATTCTGTTTCTTTAATATTGTCAGAGTATGCTAAAGTAAATAAAAAAACACAAATGGACAAGATGATTATTTTTAAAACATGAAATATATTCATTGAGAAAATCCTTCTATTAGAAATACATTTAAAATTATAAAATTTTTTTTATTAAAAATCATGAAATCAATAAAAAAATCATTCTCTTTGTTATTTGACATTTTTTTTTAAGTAAATTATTAAAAAGTCAATATGATATTGATAATCACTATCATATTAGTAATTGCAAATATATCAAGAGGTTATAATGAAAAAAGGAATTTTCATCGTTCTTGCTTCTCTTTTCATCGCAACGGCGAGTTACAGTGCGCCCTTCCCACTTTCTATCAAAGCTGAAAATGGTTCTGTAAAGTTAAACAAAAAACCAGAAAGAATTATTGTCCTCGAGTTTGGAATTTTAGATGAACTGAAATTATTAGGTGTAAAGCCTGTTGGAATTGGTAAAAGCGACAATACCGAAGGCCAAGATCCAGCGCACCTTCAAAATTTTATTAAAGACATTCCTGGTGTTGGAACAAGAGATGAGCCAAGCCTAGAAGCAATTGCAAAATTAAAACCAGATCTTATTATAGGAGACGCATCATTTGTAACAAATATTCTTCCTCAATTAAATAAAATTGCACCTACTGTTTTATTAAATGGAATTTTAGGCGATCCAAAGGAACAAATTAAAAATCTTAAAATCTTAGCAAAAATTACAGATACAGAAAAAAAAGTTCCTTCTATAATTAAGCATTATGAAACGATTCGAAATGATGCCATTGCTGTAGCTCAACAGTCTCCTAAAAAAACAATCTTAATGGGATTTGTTACGCCAAGTGGGATTTTTAGAGTATTAAGTGCAAATGCCATAGCAACACCTATATTAAAAGAGCTTAATAAAGAAAATTTAGTTAAAGAAACAAATGTGATGCATAGAATTGAAATGACGGTTGAGGGTGTATTAAGCAAAGACCCTGATCAAATTGCAATTCTTCTAACAGATGGAAACAAAGAACCTTTTGAAAAACTTTCAAAAAATCCACTATGGAATGATTTGCGTGCTGTTAAAGAAAATCAAGTTTATTTCTTAGATAGAAATATCTGGGCAAAAACTCATGGTATTGAAGCAATGGAAATTATGTACAAAGAAGCTAAAGAAACAGGATTTTTAGAGTCAAAGCCACAGAACCATAACATAAAAAATAATTAGTTTTAATCAGGAAAAAATATGAATAAAGTTGCAATTATTGGTTGTGGAAATGGGGGGCAGGCTTTAGCTGGACATTTGTCCTTATTGGGACTTAATGTAAACTTATATGCTCATCCAAATCATTTAGGTGGATTTCAGGAAGTAAAAAAAAGAGGGGGTGTCGAGTGCTTTGGGGCTGTCCATGGCTTTGGAAAAATCAATCTCGTTTCAAATGATCTTGCTGCCGTATTAAATCAAACAGACATTGTTTTTATTTGTTTGCCTGTAGTTGCTCATGAATCTATTTTTATAAACATGCTCCCTTTTTTAAAGGAAAATCATATTGTCATTAATTTATCAGGCCAATTTTCGGGTATTTATCAAAAAGAAATTTTAAATCGTTCCGGTTGGGAAAAAAATATTATCATTGCTGATGTTACTTCTTTTCCATATGCCTGCCGATCGGAAAGTCCTTCAAATGCAAACATTGTATCTGTGAAAACAAAAATGGGGATCGCCTCTTTTAATAAATCAATTGCTTTTGAAATAAATGACATTATTAAATCATTTTTTCCTAGTAAATTAGAAATTATGTCAAGTTTTATTGAGGCTGGACTTTATGATCCTTGTGGAATAACTCATCCTGCAAATGTGGTTTTTAATGCAGGGCGGATAGGAAATCAGCAAGAATTTTATTTCTACAAAGAGGGTATTACAAAAGAAACAGCTCAGTTTCTCGATGTATTAGACAATGAAAGAATTTTAATTGGACAAAAGCTAGGCTTAAATTTACCTCCCTTTTATGAGGTGATGAATAGTTACTACGATCTTTCATTTACAAGTATTTATGATTTTTACAAATTATCTCCTATTCATAATAAAAAAACATTTTGCCCAGATTCCATTTCACATCGTTACGTTTCTGAGGATGTTCCTTATTCTTTAGTTCCTTGGTATAGTCTGGGAGAACGATTAGGATATCAAGCAACATCTATGAAAAATATTATTGAAATCACATCTACAATGAACAAAACAAAATATTATGAAAAAGGACGTATCATTACGGATCTTCAATTGAAAGAATTTCATTCATGTGGATAGTTCTTGCTATTTTTAGTTCAATTATATTTGGAATAGCTAGCGTATTAATGAAATCAGCTACGATAAAAAAATGTCCAGATCAATATATTTTATTTGGACTTTATTTTTCAGGAAGTTTGTTTTTTTTATACCAATCTTTTTCTGTAATTGATTTTATTTATAGCTATCATGTATTTTTATGGTCCGTTTTAATTGCACTAGGATCATTTTTTGGCAATTGGTTTGTAATTAAAGCGTTAGAACTTGGGCCTGCAAGTTTAACCGCCCCTATGTTAAATTTAAATTTGCCCTTTATCATATTAATGTCAGTGTTTATTTATGGAGAAGAGTTAAATTTAATTAAGATTTTAATTATTTTAACGTTATTTATAGCAATTATAATTGTTAAAATTGACCCAAATGAAAACTTAGTTATAAAAAATAAAAATTGGTTTATATGTGTTATATTAGGGTCGACATTTTTATTTTTAAGAGAGGGTGGCTTAAAAATAACACAAGAATTAAATATAAATAATACCCAAATTTTACTCTACTCTTATTTTTTATGTTTGATTTTTTCAGGCGTAATTTTATTTAAAAAGGAAATAAAAAATTTAAATTTAAAAAGTGATACAAGTAACAAAATAGAATTTAAAAAATTATTATTGCAGATGAAAAAAGAAAATAACTTAAATGGAATTTATTATGGACTTATCACTGGAATATGCTCTGGATTAGGGCTTTATTTGTATTCAAAAGCATTATTAACAGGGCCAACCAGTTTGGTAGCTCTTATTTTTTCTGCACGAAGTTTGATTATTGTATTATTATCCTATTTTTTACATAAAGAAAGATTGTCTCTTTTTCAAAAGTTTTCAGTCTTTTTATTGTGTTTAGGATTATCTTTAGCAAGCTTTATATAATATGAAATATAAATTTTACCTTATCCTAATTTTATCTTTTGTATTTAGCGCTTTTTTGTTTTTTTATTCATTAACTGTAGGTCCTTTAAAAATATCATTTTATCATGTAATAGAAGGATTATTTTTTTCTTCTGATACCATTTATCATCGGATTATTTTTGAAACCCGTTTGCCAAGAACCATCACAGCTTTTCTAACAGGTTCTTTGCTTGCTTTATCTGGAATGATTTTACAATTTATCACTAAAAATCCTTTAGCCTGCCCAAGTTTATTAGGTATCAATCAGGGTGCTGGGTTTGGAATTGTGGTGATTCTTGCTCTGTTTCCTTTTTGTGCCATTCCTATTTATATGACTTTTTCTTTATTGGGCGGAGTATTAGCAGCATTTTTTATTTATATTATAACTTCATCTATTGGATATTCACCTATTCGATTGATTTTAGCAGGACAAGCCATTAATGCTTTATTTTATGCATTAACTCAGGCTATTCTTATTTTCTTGCCAACTCGATCTGGTGTTATTTTAATTAATATCAATGGTTCTTTATCAAGTTCCTCATGGGAACTTCTCAAATATCATTTTCCTGTTTTAATTCTTTGTTTATTTCTTATTTTGTTAAATTTAAAAAAAATACATATTTTAAGTTTAGGTGAGCAAGTTGCTTCCTCTTTAGGTTTAAATGTCAAAAAATTTATTTTATTTTTTCTTATTATTGTTGTAATGATGTGCTCTTTTTCTGTATCAATGATTGGACCTATTCTATTTTTTCCATTAATCGTAAATCATTTTTCAAAAATAATTGTGGGAGAAAACCCTTTTATATTGGCTCCCACTGTGATCATTTTTGGTGCAAATTTTATGTTAATTTCAGATGTCTTAATGAGACTATTATTTCACGATAAGGAAGTCGCAATTGGTCTATTTATATCTATTTTAGGAGCTCCTATATTGATATTTTCATCAAAGTTGAGAAAGAAAATAATAAATGTATAAATATTTAATGAATAAAAATTATATATTATTTTATATTTTATTGTTTTTATTGTTGCTTTGTTATTTTTCTTTAAAATTTGGAATTACAAATTATTCGTATATTCATCTTTATGACGCTATTTTTAAAAAAAATTTAGAGTTTGAAAACCAATTTATTATATATGATGTAAGATTACCTCGCATCATTGCTGGCGCTTTGTGTGGAGCTGCATTTGCTTTATCGGGAAGTTTACTACAAACTGTTTTTAGAAACCCAATGGCTGCTCCCGATATTTTAGGTATCAATTCGGCGTGCTCTTTTTGTATTTTATTATTTTCAACGTTTTTATATAAATTTATTCATATGTCTTTTTTAATATCTTCTTTTATAGGCGCATTATCTGGATTTTTAATTGCTATTTTTGCATCTATTGAAAATAAAAAAATTTATCATGCCAAATTGATTATTGTCGGTATTGCCATTGGTGTTTTATTTAAAGCTCTTTGCCAATTTTTAATTATGCAATCCGATGAAAAACAAAGTGCATTTTTTTCTTTTATAACAGGTACGTTATATTTGGTAAGTTGGGATACAGTATATTCTATATTTATCCCCTCTTTATTTCTTATTATTATTTCCTTTTTTTTGCATAAAAAGCTTGATGTCCTTCTTTTAAATGAAGATGTTTCAAATAGTATTGGTTTCCACATTACCAAATGGAAAATAATTATTATTTTTATCTCTTTGGCATTGGCATCGGTTGCGGTAAGTGGTTGTGGGAGCCTAGGATTTGTTGGTTTAATTTCTCCAAATATTTCAAAAATATTATTTGGTAGCTTTCATAAATTTAATTTATTCGGTTCAGCACTCATTGGGGCTGTGTTAACAGTTTTTTCCGATTTTTTAGCAAGAGTTTTATTTCCACCTTATGAAATTCCTGCTGGACTAATTACAATAATTATCGGAGTTCCTTATTTTATTTATTTAATGAAAAAAATGAGAAATCACATTTAAATTAATTTAAAATTCCATCAGAAAAAATAATGGGATTGTTTTTTTCATCTCTTAATATTTTAAAATTTACTTGAAAGACATCATTTAAAACTTTATTTTTTATAATAGTCTCAATATTTTCATGTGCAATAATTTTCCCTTTTTTTATAATCACAATGTAATCGGAGTAGCGGATGGCATGGTTTAAATCGTGATGAACCATGATAATTGTCTTTTTTTCTTTTTTATTTAAATTTTTTAATAATTCAAGAATTTCTAATTGATGTTTAATATCTAAATATGTTGTTAATTCATCTAAAAATAAACAATCACTATTTTGTGCAATAGACATTGCAATCCATGCTCTTTGTTTTTGTCCTCCTGATAATTCATCCATATAATGTTCTGATAGTTCATTCAGGCCTGTAACTTTAAGAGCCCATTCCACCATTTTCTCATTTTCAATTTTATTTTTTTTAAAAAGAGATTGATAGGCATACCTTCCATAAGACACTAGTTGTCTTACTGTGATATCTTTAGGACTTTCAGGTGATTGTGGTAAACTCGATATTTTTTGAGCTAAATTTTTTTTATTGTAACTATTAATAAGTTTGTGATTGATTAAAATTTTGCCCTGATTTGTTTTGATTATTCCTGAAATTGCTTTTAGCAGAGTTGATTTTCCTGAACCATTGGGGCCAATGATGGAAGTCATTTTTTCTTTTATAAAAGTCAAATTTACATTGGATATGATGTCTTCTTTTCCATAAGAAATATTTAAGTTTTGTAAGGAAATATCTATCATTTTTTTTGCTCTTTTGTATAGAATGAAGATGATAACAATTATTATTATCATCTTCATGATATCGGTTTAAAAATATTTTTCAAGTAAAATAAATCCAATTTAAGATCAAAAAAAAATTCTATTCATAAAATAAATAATGGTTTAGATAAACTTTTTATCGAGTTTGTCATTCGAATCCGTCATTAAAATTTAATTAAATTTTAATATCATTCCTGTTATCTATATGAATCTATTTAACGGACACAAAGTCAAATTGACAAAAAATCAAATTTGAATTTTAAATATTTTTTAGAATAGAATTTCCTATTCTTTATCTGGAATTTTTAGTTATAAATAATTTTTAATTAATATAACATTAAGGAAAAACAAATGAAAAATATATATTTTGCACTTGGGTGCTCAATTTACTTTTCTACTCCAACTTTTGCTTTAGATACTAATAGTATAACATGCAAAGTTCAATTTGATTTTAACAAAACAACCTTTAATGAAAAAGAATTAAAGAATTGTCTAGATCATTCAACAAATAATAAAGACATTAAAAACATTGAAATTATTGCTTCAGCAAGCAAAGGTGGTTCTAGTTTATATAATAAAAAATTAACAGATAAACGTTCCGAAGTTTTGAATCAATATATTAGCAAAGAAATTCCAAATGTAAAAATAGCTTCGTCTTCTTTAGGAATGAATGAAGAATATGGACGTTCTGGAATCATTCATTTAACCGCGGTTTCTCAAAAAGAAACAGAAACTCCTAAGGTAGGAGAAACACAAAAAGAAGAAAAACCAGTTGAAAAACCGATTGAGAATATAGCCAAAGAAATTGAGCCTGTAAAAGAAGAAGTTCAATCAAATAACAATCATAATAAATTTTATTCAAATTTTTCCTTAAGAGTTGCTAGAGACTATTATACATACGATATTCACGCTCCTTATCTCGCTACGGGAGCTGAAGTTGGTCTTCAATATCAACAAAATAATTTGTTACGATATGAATTGGCAGCACAAGGGAATGTTTTAACAAATGTAACAGGTGATTATGTTTTAAATCTTTACACATATTATGCCGCTCCAGGTGTTTATTTAACAAATTCTGGTTTTTTAATTGGAATAAGAGGGCTAGCAGGTGCTGTTACAAATGAAAAAGGACAATCGGGTCGTGATTTAGGTGGCGAAGTAAGAGCAGGATATGAATACAAAGCATTCTCTCTCATTTTAGATGCTGGTAGAACGGAAAGCTCTATAAGATTTGGTATAAATATAGGCTTTAAAATATAAATAATATAATTTTGTTTGCCATAAAAAAAATTATTTTAAAGCAATATGGAGTCAGAGAGACAACTCTGTCACAGAATATTGCTTTACAGATTTTGTATCGGTTGAGTTACAGCTTGATTTTCCTTCAATTATTCTCAAAAATTCAATTTTAAAAACTTTTTTTATTAAATTTGAATTTGAGTTTAATCTAAAGTAAAAATGTACTTCTGTTAGTTCCTGATCCCCTAAAGAGATAATTTCATATTTTTTATCGGTAGCTTTCAACCACTCCCATGAATAACTCTTAAATAATTCATTTTCAGCTAATAGAGCATATTTATTTGATATTCCACTCATACCACGATAATTGTTACTTACTTTAAATTCATTTAAATTTCGATTTAAATAAGTTTGCACATCATTAGCATGAAAAAGTCCATACCAACGCATGGCAGGTGCTTCATAAAATGTGGGAGCATATCTGTGACCGCCAATGTGTGTGGATTTCCAAACTCTAAAATTTAGTTTATTTTTTTCGATTTTGGAAAAAAACTCATTGTAAATATTCAAACCATATTTTCCACAACAGAGGTCTCTTTTTCCATGAATACAAATAAATATTTCGTTTTTATTTTGACTATCTGTTTGTTTCCATTTATCAAAAGTTTCATTATTTCCCGATAAATAATTTATAATATACGATCCTAAATGAATTAATTCTTCATTAGGTAATGAGATTTCCAATTTTATATAGGGATCAAATTCATTCTGATTTTTTTTAAAAATAAAAATTTTAGTATGATCTTGAATAGAATATTCACTTTTTGCAAAATAATTTATTCCAAACTCTATTTTATTTTTTGTTAATTGCGGAAGTAACATTTGCAAAGAATTTGGATAATGAATAGATTTTATAGGGATAGAATCCCAGGGTTCTTCCAGTTCAATTGCAATTTGAACATCTAATTTTGAAACCGAACAAATAATATTTTCATCACTAAATTTTGTTAATGTTGAGCACTCATTTTCAATATCCATTTTGACTCCATTTTTAATAAATATTTAAATGAAAATTATTTATTTTCTAGAATTGATATAATAGAATTTAAGATTTTATTATATTGTCCTGCATTTGCAATGAGTGGAGGTGTTAACGATAAAACGTCAGCTCTTGGCCCTTCGGGAAGAACAATAAATCCATTTTCTAATAAATTTTCCATTAAAGAAACACAAAAGCCTTCTTCCTGTGAATAAAACCAAATCCCTTTCATAAAACCTTTTCCACGAATTTCAAAAGGAAATTTTTGAGATAACGCTTTTAATTCCATATTCTCTTTAAATTTATAAAAAGCATTATCAATATTTACCATTTCCTTTTGAAAAATAGGCAAATATTTTTGTATATATTTAATTGTTTCGTAAGCAACGGAACATGCTAAAGGATGGCCTAAAAATGTTTGTGTTTGTCGTGCTTCCCCTTTCGACTTTTCCCAAACATCCATCATATCTCCAATGCAAGCACTAATAGGCAAACCGCCTCCCATTGCTTTTCCTACACAAAGAAGATCGGGAATTACATTATAATGCTCTAAAGCAAACATTTTTCCTGTTCTTCCAAATCCAGTATATATTTCGTCAAAAATAAGTAATGTTCCATATTTTTTGCATAATGTTTGGCAATTTTTCATAAATTCAGAAGTAAAACCTCTTTTTCCACCGCGACCTTGATAAGGTTCCAAGACAAGAGCAGCAAATTCTTTTTTCTTTAATTCTTTTTCAAGAAGCTCAAGCACATCTTCCGGAGAAAAAAGCTGATGTTTCTTTTTCAGCATATTTGCATTTAAAATTTTATTATCTGAGCTAATGTCACTTGGAAAATATGGAAATGGCAAACAAACACTTTTATCTTTTATCCAAGATTCAAATCCTTTTGTAAAATCTTCTCTATGATTTAATGTCAGAGGAGCAAACTGAAGTCCATGATAGCCACCTGCAAAAGATAAAAAGCGACTTCTATTTGTGGCAAGCATTGCTGTCTTTAGAGCGTTTTCTATTGCATCACCACCACTTTGACCTAATAAAGATTTTGCATTTTTGTAGGGTGATATTTCAGCTAAAATTTCTAATAATTTAATTTTTGGGAGAGTCGGGTGTACATCTCCCATTCCATGAATTAATTGAGAACATTGTTTCCGTATGGCTTGAATTGTTACTTTAGGCCTATGGCCTAATGCTAAAACTCCAAAACAAGCCGTGAAATCGATATAGCGATTTTTATCAATGTCATGAACAAACATCCCATTGCCACGTTTCATGACAATGGGAAAACGCTCACCAAAAAATGTGGTATCAGGGCATTCTACTTTTTGAAGGCGTGAGAGAAGTTTGTCAGTAACTTTACGTGATTGTTTTTTTATCATTTTTCTCAGTCCAAAGGTGTTCGGTTTTATCAAAAAACTCTATCATTTTTTCTTCTTTTAAAAGAAAGATCGCTTTTAAAATTTCTTCATAATTGTTTGTTGCTTGATTGTCATCTAGTATATTTATTTTTTTTAATAAAAATTCATTTAAATAGTGATCAACTGATTCATAAAAACGGGTAATATCTTTAGCAATGATATTATCGGTTTTTTTAATAAGATAAATTTTTTTATCTTGTTCTATATTCTTTTTTTCACTATAAATTTCAATAATAATTCGAACAAGTAGGCAGTTGAAAAAAACGCCTCCAATGACTTCATAACCTTTATGCCTCAATTGATATTCCTCAAATCGTATTTTGAAATTATCAGCAATATTAATTAATTCTCTTGGGGTAAAGGAATTTAGCCAGGTAGGAAATTTTAAAGGATGCTCTAATTTATTGTTTTCAAAAATTTGAGATAAATAGTGATTCATAATTTCTTCATTTCTTTCCCATGCTATAGGTAAAAAAATGATTTTTCCTTCAAGTTTTTCACATAATTCAATTATTTCAAATTTATTTTTGCCTTTTATTCTTTCGTTTTCAGAATAACCAAGCAATACAATATATGTTGTATTAAAATTCCATAAATTTGCAAGTAAAGCCCATCTATCATCTTCTTTTAGAGAACTGTGATCTAAGTCATCTAAAATATACACTTTATGTTTATAATTGTTAAAGTCTTTCATGTCGAGAACTTTTCGTGTCAAAATTGCAAATTGAAATCCACTTGTAATTAAAATATCAACACCACTACTAATAAATTTGTATAAGGAGTAAGTTAATTTAAATTTATTTGTGAGAAGCATTAAACTAATTATGATAGAAATAGGTGCAAAAAAATAAGAGTGATAAAACCCTAATTGATAAATAATAGCATATATAAAAAATAAAAATAGGACCGTTTTAAAAAAGCCTAAAAGATGCATATAAGCTTCACTGAGGGAGGTAATACCAAAAAAACTTTTTTTAACAAAATGGAGTCCGTCTGTTTGGATTTCATGAGAATATTTTTCAATTAAATACGTTTTTCCTGAGCCCCATGGCCCAATAATAAAAATAAGATTTTCATTTTTTCGAATAAAGATATCAATTTGATGTTTTATGGTATCATAATTTAGACTTTTATGTTCATCTATACCGTCGTGAGCCTCTAGTTTTTCTTTTACAATTTTGAGTAAAGGAGGATCATTAGAGACTATTCTTTTGAAATTTATAAAACATTCTTTAATAGAACTTTTGCTTTTATTTCCTTCAATCATATCATTCCTCTGTAATTTATGAAATAAAAAAAAAATGGAACGAATCTATGTAATTTATATTATAGGAAATTTTTAAAAAGGAAAGAAATAATGTCGGTTTATTAGTGTCATTATTTTTTAATTATGAAATATTTTTAACTGCGAATATTTTTGATGGTTATATTTAAAGCGGAAGAGTTTCCAAAATTAGGATAACCAGGATTATCATTTAGTAATATTGAATGTTTATTTATAATGTAATTAAAAATATTTTTATTTATTAAATGAATTTCATTTGATTTTAAGTTAATTAATTTAATTCTTTCAATTTTTAAAAGGTTCTCAGGTATTCTTATAATATTATTACCTTCGGCGATAAAATATTTTAAATGAGCTAATTGGTCAATTTTTTCAGGTATAATTTCAATAAAATTAAATGAGATGTCTAAGTATATTAGTTGATTTAAAAGAATAAAAGTTGATGGTATTTTTTTAATATCATTGCTTGATAAATCTAAATATTGTAAATTTTTAAATTTATTTATAGATTTAGGAATGGATTTTATTTTGTTACCTTCTAGGGATATTTTATTCAAATATTTTAATTTTTTTAATTTATCATTAATGGATAAAAGTTTATTATGATTTAAATTTAATGACTCTAAATTTTTTAAACTTGAAATATAATCTGGTATTTCTTCTATTTTATTTAATGATAAATTAAGATTCTGAATTTTTAAAAGATTGTTTATTTCTTTGTTAATAATTTGTATATTATTAAATGATAAATTTAAATTTTTTAAATTTTGAAGGTCATTTTGGTTAACTTCTATCTTTGATATTTTATTATTTTCAATATTAAGAGTCTCTAATTTGTTTAAGTGTTTAATGCTATTTGGTATTTTTTCTAATTTATTTTTTGATAAATTTAAATGTTTTAATAAAGTTAAATAGGAAATGGATTTATCAATATTATGTAATTTATTTTCCTCTAAGTTTAATTTTTGCAGATTTGAAAATGAAGTTAATGGGGAAAAATCTTTTAATTTTGTTCGATTTAAATTGATTTCATTTTCATTTAAATCATATTTTTTTGATAAAATAAATTTTGCTGTTCTTTGAGCTTCTGTATTATTCCCTAATTCTGAAGCCCAATCATAAATGGTATAATTAAATTTTAAATTAAATTCAATGTTTGACATTTGGTTGTTTGATAATCCTAAATTAAACTTGCATTCTGTAATTGTTTTTAAGATCCCAATTTTTTTTGAAATATAAACTTTGTTGTCTTTTATTTTAAATTTAATGTTATGGCAGAAAGCATTAGAATTCTTTGAAGGTAAAATTTCAATTAAATTTGTGTTTATATGAGAAGGAATATACAAGTTGATTGATTCAAATGGAACCAGAGTTTCTAATTTTTCATGATATTTTCCATAAAAAAATATATTTTTCTGATTAAAAAAATAAGTTTCTGATTTTGAGATATAAATAAATGATTTGTCATACTTTTCTTTGTTTAATATTTTTATGATATTACCACTTTGAAAATGATTATAATCTAATATATTAGAATTATTTTTTTTAGCACAAGAAAAAAATATAAAAATAATTAATGTTATTTTAACAGTCAATATTAAATTCATGTCTCGTCCGTGAATCTGATTTATCAATTAACAAAACTCATTGTTTTCCTATTTTTGAGTTTTCTTTCTTTTATTTACATAAATTTATAAATTAGTCTATAATTATTCCTGTAAATTTTAATTATATTTTTTGATTATTTACAAAGCTTAAAAAAAACAAATGAAATAAATATACAAATTAAAATTTTAAATATATTTGAATTATTGTTTATTTGTTGATCTTTTATTGAATTTCATATTTTTCTCAAAAAATTCTTGGGATATATTTCTTGAAATAACAGAGTTTTGTCTTTGCAGTAAACTAGAAATATCCTTATAAGTTTTTGCAATTTCTCTATCAATACGATTGCATTCACTAATTCGCTCTAAAAATTTTTTAAGTATGTTTTTATCACTTTGGATTAATTTTGTTTTCTCAAGAACTAAGTTTTCAATTTCACTAACTCTTTCCTCATTTTTATTGGTAAATTCTTGAAATAAGCTTAATAGTAATTCTTTTTCTTGATTTAGAGTCTCATTATTTAAAGTAACTTCTTCCAAAGTTAGAGCTTGGAGAATCGTATGTATTAATATCTCAAAAGACAATGGCTTATCTAATAGGTTGAAAGTTCCTAATTTTAAACACTCAATTGCTTCTTGTTTTTCTGCATGACCAGAAATAACAATGATTGGTTTATGAATATTCATTTTTTTTAACTTTGCAATAAACTCAAGGCCATTCATTTTCGGCATTCTTATATCTACTAAAAAAACATTTGGTTGAAAACCGTCCTGTAAACTTTCAATCGCTTTTAAAGAGGAATTAAAGTCATATATATTGATATTAATATGTGAATTTATCATATCTTTAAATACATCTAAAATTTCTTGTTCATCATCTATAATTGCAATGGCTTTGTTTTTAAATTCTTCAATCATAACAAACCTCTCTTACTATTAGCTCCGTGTCATGTGAATTAATTTATTTGAAATGTTATCAATTGGTTCAATAAAGTCGGCTGCATTTAACTTTATCGCTTCTTTTGGCATTCCAAAAACAACGCATGTTGCTTCATTTTGAGCGATTGTTTTTGACCCCGAATCTTTTAACTGCTTTAATCCCCTAGCGCCATCACTGCCCATTCCTGTTAAAATCACTCCAATTGTTTTTTTTAATTTTAATTGTGCAACAGAGTTAAATAAAACATCGACGGAAGGTCTATGCCCATTTATTGTACTTGTTTCTGTGATTTCAATTTGAAGGTTTTGATTGTTTTTTTTCACAATCATATGTTTATTACCTGGTGCTATATAGACATTATTTTTTTCTACGATATCTCCATTTTTTGCTTCTCTGACCTCAAAAGGGCAAAGTTTATTGAGTCTGTCTGCAAGTGCTTTTGAAAAAACTTCAGGGATATGTTGTACAATTAATATGGGAGGAATTTGTGAGGGAAGTTCTTCTAAAATATGTTTTAAAGCTTCTGTTCCCCCAGTAGAAGATCCAATAGCAATTAAATAATCACCATCCATTGTATTTTGCTCGACTCTACTTTTAACTATAGGCGCTTTAAAAAATGGAATTTTAGCATTTTTGCTGTGAATAATTTTATCGATTAATACTTTGCTTTCTTCTTCTAACTGGCGAAAATCCGGTTTTTGAAAAAAATCGAAAGCACCAAGTTCCAATGCTTCCATGACTAAAGAACCTTCTTCCATATTTAGAGCGCTTACGACAATCGTAGGGATTTTATATTTTGGCAAAATTAATTTTAAAATATCGATACCACTTAAAAATGGCATATTTATATCTAAAGTAATTACGTCTGGTTTTAGAATTTTAATTTGATCCTCTAATGTTCTTGGATCTTCTACTTCACCGACAACCTGTATTTGTTTATTTTTTGATAAAATATTTTTAAGCTGCATCCGGATTGTTTTAGAGTCATCAACAATTAATACTTTTATAATTTCATTATTTATATTATTAGAATAATTTGATGTTACTTCATTTTTTGATATCGGTTTTATTTTTTTAGAATCATTATAAATAGTCACTAATTTAAAACAAATTTCTTCACTTGATTCTTCAATATTTTTTAAATCGGGTTTTTCAACATAGTCTGAAGCCCCTAAACTTAAAGCTTCTTTTGCAATAGTTGTGCCATCTCGTTCAATAGAACTGACAATTAAAACAGGCGGATGTTTTTCTTTATGAAAATCTGCTTTTAAATATTCAATGCCTGTTTCTTCTGGCATATGAATATCAAGTGTGATGATATCCACATTATTGGTTTTTAGCTTTTCTCTTGCTTCTCTGGTATTTGCTGCAGTAGCGACAACTTGAAATCCTTTATCTTTTGTTAAAACTTTTTTAAGCAATACAAGAATGGTTGGAGAGTCGTCTACGCATAAAACATTTATCAAAGATTTTTCAATTGGTTTTATTTCTTCAAATGTAACTTTTTCTTTAGGTGAATAATTTTTGTGACAATAAATTGAATTTGATAGTAATTTAACAGGTAAATTAAGACCTAATATAGATTCACTTATTCCTAAAACCAATAAGCCATTTGGTTCTAGTCTACTTAGTAATGAATTGATAATTTCAGAAACTTGTTGCTGATTAAAATAAATTAAAACATTTCTGCAAAAAATAATATCAAATTTATCATTTATAAATTTGTTACTTAATTTTAATAAATTGGCTTCTTCAAATGAAACAGGATCTTTGATATGTTTTTTAGGCTTTACAAAATCTCGAATACTTGCAAGACCTCTAACCCAATTTCCATGGACATAAGACATGGGAACTTGTGAAATATCTTTATAAAAATAGACTCCATTTTGAGCATATTTAACGGATTCGTGATCTACATCTGTTCCAATTATTTTATAATCAAAATCTTTTATTTTATTTTCTTTTTTTAATTTATGAAAAAACATCGATAAGGAATAAGCTTCTTGACCTTGGCTACTGGCAGAACTCCAAATTCGAATTGTTTTATTTCTTTTATCGTTGATAATTTGGTTTAAATATTTTTTTTCAATGTCTTCAAAATGAAAATATTCTCTAAAAAAGTAACTATGATGTGTTGTTAACAAAGAGATAATCGCTTTTTTTTCGGCATCAAAATTGGCATTTAAATGCTTTAAGTAGTCTGAAGGAGTGGTAATTCCTAAAGTAGTAAATCTTTTATTTAGTCGAGATTCAACCATAGTGAAATTTTTTTCATTGAGTTGATTCCCTGTTTCTTCATGGGCAATATGGCATATTTTTTGTATTAAAGAATACCATTCGCTATTCATTAAAGATCCTCAAATCTAGGGTCATTGTAGGAAGGCACTTCCTCACTTGCTACAGCTTTAGGTTGTGTCTTTTCCTTATTTGGTTTGAATTCTTTTTTGTTGTTTGTTTCTATTATTGGTGACATGGTACTTTTTATATGACTATCCATTGCTCTCTTTTTATTTTCAGGTGGATTATAATTTCCTTTGTCATTATTGTTTCCTGAGCTGACTTTAAGTTTTGTTATGTTACTTTCATTACCCACAATAATTTTTACAAGGTGTGAAGCCATTTGTTCAATTTCGTAACTTTGTCTTAAAAGATCTGCTGCTGTTTTAGATGTTTTTTGAGCAATATTGCTATTTTGGTGTGTTACGTTATCTAATTCTTGCATAGCGTGATTGATTTCTGTTACACCTTTAGCTTGTTCTTGAGCTGAATTTGCAATTTCATAAACAAGATGATTTACTTCTTCCGAGTTTACAAAAATTTGTTCAAAAATAGAAGCGCATTCATTGCTAATAGCTTCTCCATTTTTCATAGTCTCTTTTGACTTTGTTAAAATATTCTCAACATTGTTTTTTGTTTGATCGATGATTGTTTTTACTCTATTAATACTACTCTCAAGCATAGAAGAAATTTCTTTAGAGGCATTCCCACTCATTTGAGCTAAATTCCCTACTTCTTCTGCAACAACAGAAAAACCACGGCCATGTTCACCAGCTCTTGCGGCTTCTACAGAGGCATTAAAAGATAAAAGTTTTGTTTGAAACACAATTTCATTTATGATTTTTGTTTTGCTTTCAATTTCTGCAATTACTTTCACAATTTCAGAGATTCGTTTATTGCCATCTAATACTTGATCCATAATTTCTTGGTTGCTCGATTTTATATTTGAAATGGAATCTACCATTCTATGAATAATTGTTTTTCCTTCATTTACTTTATTTTTATTTTCATCCGATTTTTTTCTTGAAGTATCCGCCATTTCAGAGGTTTTATTCATCATGGCGCTTATTTCATTAACTGCTGTTACGGTTTCTTGAAGAGAGGCAGCTTGCTCAAGTGTTGCTGCAGAAAGTTTTTGGCTTTCAGAAGATGCTTCTGCCGATGATTTATTTAATAACAGGTTACCATTCGCTAATTGGTTAGCCACATTCATAAGCATATTTGCTAAATTTTTGCTAAAGAAAACACTCAAAGAAATCACTAAAATAAAAATGAGCGTAAAAATGCATGTATATATTATTTTAGAATTGATTATTTCGGCATACGCCTCATTTTTGTGAGCTCGAATTAACACTTTCCAACCTAATTCATCAACAATTTTATCTCCTACCACATTTTTAAAAGCAGTTAATTGTAAATCATCCCTTCTAGTATGTTGTGCTTCAATGACTCCCTCTTCTCCTTTCATTAAACTTAGGGCTGCTTCATGTTGTTCTTTAACTAAATTAAAAGTATTAAGTATTTTTTCATTATGCATCAATTCTTTTTTGCCATTGTTTAATGAAGGATTATAATCTATGATAACATCTCCATTTTTATTAAGTAGTGTTATTTCTAGCGTCTTAATATTTTGTTTGTAAAAATTATCATATATTCTTGTGACTGTTGATTCTGCCCAACTAAAATTCGGATGTGTACTTATAATTCCAATGGGTTCACCTTTTGAATTATAAAAAAAAGTTGAAAATGCAGTAGAATAAATTTTTTCTTTATAAACACTTTCATTAATTTCGTCAAAATTCGCATCTTGAAAATTAACTAATGTAAAATCTTTTTTTGGATCCTCTAAATATTTCTTAGCGACTGTTTCTTTGAACCAATTGGTTTTAGAAAAATTTTGTTTATAAAGTATTTCGCTATTTATTTTTTTTCCATCGGGTCCTTCATCATTTACACTTAAAAGTCTGCCATTTAAATCACAAATTATAATTAAATTATAAATACCATAAAATTTAACAATTTGATTGAGGTAATTGATATATTCTCTTGAGTTTGTCGAAAAATTTTTAAAATGAAGAGAAAATGTTTTCACATCTCCATAACGTTCATAAAATTGGTCTTGAATGGAGTTTGAGAGATCTTCGGAGGCTAAAAACATTTTAGACTTTAATAACTTTTCTTGAGAATTAAAGTTACTTATTGCTAAAATTATTGAAACAATGGCTATTGTAACAACTCCAGACATGCTTAATAACAGTATTTTTAATTTTAAAGACATATTTTTAAACATATTTACGCCTCAATTCTTTTTAATATCTTCAAATCATTTCCATCAATAATTTCCATTAAACTTTTTGCCATAATTTCAAGTTCATTGCTTTGTTTTAATAATTCATATGCGGTTTGGGTTGTTTTTTCAGCAATAGTATTATTTTGATTCGTTACATGATCTAATTCATGCATCGCATTATTAATTTCATAAATTCCTTTGGCTTGTTCTTTAGCTGAGTTTGTTATTTCAAGAACTAAGGTATTAACTTCTTCGGAGTTTATTAAAATTTGTTCAAAAATAGCCACACACTCCTGGCTTACTTCTTCACCTTCTTTAATTGTATTTTTTGATTTTGCTAAAATTTGATCAATATTATTTTTTGTTTGATTTACTATGGATTGTACTTTGTGAATGCTATTTTCAAGCAAGGTTGAAATTTCATTTGAAGCACTTCCACTCATTTTTGCAAGGTTTCCTACTTCTTCTGCAACGACAGAAAAGCCACGGCCATGCTCACCGGCTCGAGCCGCTTCAACAGATGCGTTAAAAGACAATAATTTTGTTTGGAAAACAATTTCATTAATCACTTTTGTTTTATTTTCAATTTCGCTTATCACTTTAATTATGTTTGAAATATTTTTGTTGCTTTCTAAAACTTCTTCCATAATTTCTTGATTACTTTGTTTTATATTATTGATTGATCGAATCATATTATTTATTGTGTTTTTTCCTTCATTTACTTTCGATATATTTTCTTCTGATTTTTTTTGAGAATTGATAGCCATTTCAGAGCTTCGACTCATCATTGCATTAATTTCATTCACTGCTGTAACGGTCTCATGAAGAGAAGATGCTTGTTGGGTAGCAGATGAACTTAGCTTTTGACTTTCCGAAGTGGCTTCTTTTGATGTTTGAATTAAAATTTGATTTCCTTTTGATAAATTATTTGCAATATATTTTAATTTATTGGCTAAAAATGTTCCAAAATAAGAGCTAGCTCCAATTATTATTAAGAATAATATAAGAAATAAAACTAAAAAAATATTTCTAGATTGATTTGTTCTAGCATAAGATTCGTCGCTATCAAAACGAACTAATAATTTCCAACCAATATCATCAACTATTTTTTTTCCAACTACATTTTTATAGGCATTTATTTGTTTTACTTTATATCTTGAATTTACAGATTCTAAGGTACCTTCTTCGCCTTTAGATAATTTTAAGGCTGCTGGTTGCCCTGACTTTATTAAATTATATTTATTTAATATTTTTTCATCATGAATTAATTTAGTTTTATATCCATTTTTTGATGGATTATAATCTAGTATAACATTATAATCTTTATCTAGCATTGAAACATGCAATGTTTTAATATTTGAATTTACGAAATTATCATATATTCTTGTTACCGTATTTTCAATCCAGTAAAAATTTGCATGATTACTTAATACTGCTATGGGCTCTCCTTTAGAATTATGAATGAAGGTAGAAAAAATAGTTGAATATGTTTTTTCTTTATAAACTTTTTCAATTAGCTCATTAAAATCTGGTTGTTGAATATTAACTTGAGTAAATCCTTTTGAAGCATCTTCTGAATATTTTTTTGCTAATGTTTCTTTAAACCATTTTGTTTGAGAAAAGTTCTCTTTATATAATATTTCACTATTTATTTTTTTTCCATCAGCATTTTCATCATTAGTGACTATTAATTTTCCATTTAAATCACAAACTAGGATTAAGTTATAAAAGCCATAAAATTTAACAAGTTTATTTAAATAGTTTACTTCTTCTTTTGAATATCCAGAAACATTTTTAAAGTACAACGCAAAAGTTTTTGCATCTCCATAACGCTCGTAAAACTCATCTTGAATGGTATTGGAAAGATCTTCAGCTGATTGATACATTCTTTCTTTAATAAGGTTTTCTTGAGAGTTAAAATTATAAAATGCAAATATAATAGAAATAATAAAAATTGAAAAAGATCCAGCGAGGCATAATATTAAAATTTTTAATTTTAAAGAAATTTTATCAGCTAAAAAAATTTCTTTCATTTAAACCTCTATGCTGCCGTTTTTTCAATATGAACTAGGTCTTCTACACTTAAAGATTTTGCTAAATTGATTAAAACTATAAGTTGATTTTTGTATTCAATGAGTCCTTCAATATAATCATTTTTAATGCTTGTTTGCATATCTGGTTTTGGAAGAATTTTTTCTTTTTCAATATTAATAACATTATCAACAGAGTCTACTAGTGCTCCAATTGTAATATTATCTAAGTCACAAACAATAACAGAGTTTTCTTCTGGTCCTTTGGAAACAATACTTAATTTTTTTCTCATATCGATAACACTAATTACTTTTCCTCTTAAATTCATAATTCCACAAAAATATGAGGGTGTGTAAGGAATACCTGTAAATTCTGGGATTCCAATAACTTCTTTTACTTGTAATAGAGGAATGCTAAAATGTTCGTTACCTAACGTGAAGCAAAGATATCTATTATCTGTTGTGTATAATCTTTGTATTTTTCCTGTTTCTTCTGCCATACATTACCCTGCTTTTGATGAAAGAATGGATTTATTTCTTTGAATATTTTGTTGAAACATATTTCCTGTGATTAATTCAGAAACTTCTAAAATAGGAACAACTTTACCATCACCTAAAATAACACTTCCTACAATTCCTTTTTCACATCTCATTTCTTCTCCAATTGTTTTTGTAACCACAGATTGAATTGAAATAATTTTATCAACAATAACTCCTATTTTTTTACCATTACTTTGAACTATAATAATTACTTTTTCATTTATTTTTGTTTTATCATTGTATTTATTTTGAAGACCCATGGACAAATCTACAATTGGAATTTCTTCACCTCTTAAAATAATAACGCTTTCCATTCCTGTCAGGTGATTGATATTGCTTTTATTTAAACTAAGGCATTCTATCACTTGATTTACAGGAATAATAAATTTTTCATTAGAAATTTCTGTAATAAATGCATCAAGAATTCCTACAGACAATGGAATTTTTATCTTAAAAGTTGTTCCTTTATCAATTTCTGTAAAAATTTCAATTTTTCCACTTAACATTTCAATATTGGTTTTAACAACATCCATGCCCACACCACGGCCAGAAATTTCTGTTGTTTCAACTTTTGTAGAGAATCCTGGTGCAAAGATAAGATGATAACATTCTTCATCACTTAATGTTTCATTTCCTTTTATAACTCCTTTTTTTGCTGCAATTTCATATAAAGTTTTGGGATTTAAACCTTTACCATCATCTTGAACACATAATATTAAGTTTCCAGATTCATGACTGGCTTTTACAGTAACCATGCCTTCTTTATTTTTATTTTTTTGAATACGTTCTTCATTACTTTCTAAGCCGTGATCAATTGCATTTCGAACCATGTGCATAAGAGGATCAGAAATTTCATCTAATATAAATTTATCAATTTCTGTATTTTCACCTAAAAAGTTTAATATAATTTCTTTGTTTAACATGACAGAGGTGTCCCGTGCTGTTCTAGCTAGTTTTTGAAAAGCCGGTTTAATTGGGACAAGTCTTAAATTCATGACAATATCTTGAACTTCTTTTGTTGTTTTATTTAATAAACGAAAATGATTTTTTAAATTAGGATTTGTTGAATTTTTAATTTGTTCTTCGAACATGCTTTGAATAATGACAATCTCGCCAATATAGTTCTGTAATTTTTCAATTTTATTTAATGGAATTCGAATGATTTCTTCTGACATTTCTTTCTTAATTTTATTTTTTTGAATTTTTACTTCAGGATTGATTTTTGAGTCTTCTTTTTTTTCATTTTTAAAGAAGACAATTTCTTCTTGGATTGTTTCTTTATTGTCTTCTAATGACAATTTTGTATCTGAGTTTTCATTTGGCGAATTTTTTTGTGATTCTTGAAATACTTTTGAAATTTCTTCTATAATTTCCTTGTGATTTGGCTTGTAATTGAGATCAGTTTTATATTGCTCAATGATTTCTCTTAGTTTATCATTTGTCATTAAAAGAACATTAATAATACTATTGTTTACTTCAAGTTCTTTTTTCTTGAGTTTTAATAATAAAGTTTCTAAGATGTGAAGAATTTCTGCTATTTCACTAAAACCTACCGCTTTTGCACTTCCTTTTAAATTATGAGCGAGGCGAAAACTTCTAGCTAGTAGATCTGGAGGTGTATTATCACTAAATTGCAAATAAACTTCTTCAGATTCTTCAATATTTATGGAAGCTTCTTGAAAAAATGTTTTTTGTAATTCCAACTCAAAATCTTCATCCATAATAAAATGCCTTCTTTATGATTTATTTTTTCCTCAGGGATATCGGATTGATTAGAAATTGATATAACAAAGCGTCATTTTTTAGACTTTAAATATTTTGAGAAAAATTTCCGATTCTATTATGAATAAAAAGTTAAAGGAATTTTATGATAAAGAGTAATAATTTTTCATTAAAAAAATGGTTTTATATATTAATAATTATTATTTTAACCAATATCATAATTTTAGGATTATTTTCTGTAGTTTCATCAACTATTTCAAATAATTTTTTAAATAATTTAGGAGACACAAATTTTCCTTTAATAAAAAATACATTACTTGTAGATATGATGCATGATGGTCTACGTGGTAACGTGACAAACGCACTTTTAATAACGGCAACAGGAGGTTCTCAAGCTGAAAAAGATGAAGTTTTAAACGAAAATAAAGAAATGGCAAAAAAATTTAAAGAATATATTGAAAATATAAATAAATTACCTTTAAATAATGAACTTAGATCTTTGGTAAAAGAGGTGATTCCAACCGTTAACCAATATGTTGAAACCAGTGCTGTTGTTATTCAATATTCATTTGCAAACAATAAAAAAGCAGCTGCTGTAGAACAAGATAAATTTATGCAGTTATTTAAAAAGTTGGAAAAAGATTTAGAAACTCTTTCCGATAAATTACAAAAAGAAAGTGAAAATGAAATATTAAAATCTGAAATTACTTCAAATAATTTAAAGTATTTAAGTATTTTATTTACGTTATTATTTTTATCTGTTACTTTCATTTTTGCGTATTTTATTAGTTTAAAAATCTCAAAAATGATGAATCAAGTAATCGAGAATTTGATTTTTCATAGCAATACGATTTTACAAAGCGCTAACGATATCAATAACTCTTCACAAAATTTAAGCTCTGGCACAAATCAGCAAAATGCATCCTTGCAAAAAACTTCTTCGGCTATACTAGAAATTAATTCCATGATTAAAAAAACGTCTGAGAGTTCAGAACATTCTAGTTTATTATCCAAAAAAAGTGAAATCGCAGTAAAAAATGGCGAAAAAATAGTATTTGAGTTGATTTCTTGTATAGAAAAAATAAAAACGAGTAATAAAGAAATTATGACTCAAGTTGATCATGGAAATAAAAAAATCAATGAAATTATTAAAGTGATTTCTGACATTTCAAATAAAACAAAAGTCATAAATGATATTGTCTTTCAAACAAAACTTTTGTCCTTTAATGCCTCTGTTGAAGCCGCAAGAGCTGGTGAGCATGGAATGGGATTTTCTGTAGTTGCGGAAGAGGTAGGAAATTTAGCTAAAATGAGTGGAGATGCGGCAAAAGATATAAATAATATGTTAAGTGAGAGTATTGATACTGTTGAAAAGATTATTTTTGGTACAACCGCTGAGGTTGAAAAATTATTTAAAATTGGTGATGAAAATATTGCGGAAAGTACACAAATAGCAAATCAATGTGCCATAGTTATGAAAGATACCGTTGAAAATGTTATCATGGTAAATAAATCGGTATTAGAGATTTCGACAGCAACAAAAGAACAAGAATATGGTATAAGTGAAATTGTAAATGCAGTTCATGAGCTTGAAAGATCAACACAAGAAAATTCAAAAATTTCGGAAGACTCTGCGAAAGCGGGAGTTGAATTAAATTTAAAAGCAAACGAAATTTCCGAAATAATTGACTCCTTAAGTTTTATCATAAATGGCAATACAGATAAAAAAATAGCATAAGTTACGTTACATTGCTCTTCGATATTGTCCACCTACAGCATATAGTGCTAGAGTGATTTCGCCTAAAGAAGCATGTCTTGTGGTTTGCAAAAGTTCTTCAAATACATTTCCGTTTTTTAAAACTGTTTCTTGAAGAGAAAGTAACGCTTTTTTAGAAGAATTTAAATTTGACTGTTTAAATTCATCAAGGCGTTTTAATTGATCATCTTTTTCGTCATACGAAGCTCTTGAAAGTTGTATTTCCATTTTAAATGTATTTTCATCTTGATTCGGATTTAAATAGGTATTTACTCCAATAATGGGCAACTGGCCTGAGTGCTTTAAAGTTTCATAATAAAGGCTTTCTTCTTGTACTTTTCCTCTTTGATATTGAGTTTCCATAGCACCTAATACACCACCGCGACTCGAAATGCGATCGAATTCTGCTAATACAGCTTCTTCTACAATATCTGTAAGCTGTTCTATAAAGTAACTGCCTTGCATTGGATTTTCATTTTTAAGAACACCATACTCTCTTGCTAAAATTAATTGAATTGCCATACTCCGACGAACGCTTTCTTCGGTAGGTGTTGTAATTGCTTCATCATAAGCATTTGTATGCAATGAATTGCAATTATCTGAAAGTGCTAAGAGTGCTTGTAATGTTGTTCGTATGTCATTAAAGTTCATTTCTTGCGCATGCAACGAACGACCACTTGTTTGAATGTGGTACTTTAGTTTTTGAGAACGATCATTTGCTTTGTATTTATCTCTTAAGGCAATAGCCCAAATGCGACGAGCAACTCGTCCAATGACAGAATATTCGGGATCCATTCCATTGCTAAAGAAAAAGGCCAAGTTCGATGCAAAATCATCAATATGCATGCCACGACTTAGATAATATTCTACGTAAGTAAATCCGTTTGCTAAAGTAAAGGCGAGTTGTGTAATAGGATTCGCTCCCGCTTCGGCAATATGATAACCAGAAATACTTACAGAATAATAATTTTTTACTTTACGATTTACAAAATATTCTTGAATGTCACCCATCATTTTTAATGCAAAATCAATCGAAAAAATACAAGTATTTTGTGCTTGATCTTCTTTTAAAATATCAGCCTGAACTGTTCCTCTTACTGTTTGCAAAGTATGACTTTTTATTTTATGATATTCTTCTTTTGTTAAGTTAGATCCTTTTTTCTTTTCTTCTTTTTCTATTTGTTGATCTATTGCTGTATTAAAAAATAACGCTAATATAATGGGGGCAGGTCCATTTATTGTCATGCTTACGCTTGTATTTGGATCACATAAATCGAAGCCTTTATATAATGTTTTCATGTCTTCTAAGGTAGCAATGCTAACACCGCTTTCTCCCACTTTTCCATAAATATCGGGACGTTTATTTGGTTCGTCTCCATATAACGTAACACTATCAAAAGCAGTGGAAAGTCGTTTTGCTGGATCATTTTGGGTTAAAAAATGAAAACGATTATTGGTACGCGCTGGTCCACCTTCTCCCGCAAATTGTCTTTTGGGATCTTCATCGGATCTTTTAAAAGGGAACACACCCGCAACAAAGGGAAAAGTTCCTGGTAAATTTTCATTGCGTAAAAATTTCGTAATTTCTCCATAATCTTCATATTGAGGAACACTAATTTTTTTTATTTTAAGTCCTGATAATGAGGTTGTGAATGTTTTTACCTCATATTTTTTATCACGAACTTCATATTTAAAGGCATCGCCTTCATAATTTTCTTTAACAGAAGACCAAGATTTTAATTCATTTGCAATTTGTTTTGGAAGAAAATCCCAGTGTTTCTTTATCTCATGCTGAATTTTATCTTTGATATTTGAGTCTGTTAAAATTTGATGGGATTTTTCTAATGCATAAATGTTTGTTGCTGTTTTTATTAAATCTTTTGTTTCTTTATGGTACTCTTTAATTGTTGTTGCTATTTCTGTTAAATAATTTGTTCTATTTTGTGCAATGATAGGTGAAATATTTGTCGATTTTTTAGAGGTTTGAATTTGAACTCGTTCTTGCCACGAAACATTTTCTGATTTTTCTTCTAATATTTTTAGGAGTTCTCTATATAAAGCATTTACACCATCATCATTAAATTTAGATGCAATGGTTCCAAAAACAGGATATTGTTCTTCCGGAATATTTTTATTTCCAGCAAAACGACTGCGGCGAATTGTTGTTCTCACGTCGCGAAACGCATCTTCTGAACCACGACGATCAAATTTATTGATTGCAATTAAATCGGCAAAATCGAGCATATCAATTTTTTCAAGTTGGGTTGGCGCCCCAAATTCACTTGTCATGACATATAAACTTAAATCGGAAACATCTAAAATTCCTGTGTCACCTTGTCCAATTCCACTTGTTTCCACAATGATGAGATCGAATCCTACTTCGCGTGCTAAACAAAGAGCTTCTTTTGTTACAGAAGATAATTCACTTTTACTTCCACGAGTAGCAAAACTATGCATAAATACATTGGCATGATTAATTGCATTCATGCGGATGCGATCTCCTAATAACGCACCCCCTGTTTTTCTTTTAGAAGGGTCAACACTAAATATACAAATTTTTCTTTCAGGATATTCAAAGGTAAAGCGACGGATTAATTCATCGGTTAAACTACTTTTTCCAGCTCCTCCTGTTCCAGTTACTCCAAGAACAAGAGGAGGTTTTTTTGTTTCTTTTAAATCTTTTGATCTTTTTCCAGATTCAATTTGTTTCTTTATTTCGCTTGGAAGTTCATGAATATTATTTTCAATAATCGTTAATGCTCTTGCAAACCTTAAATGATCAAGCGCCGAAATTTTGCGATTTTCCATTTCAATTGGCCATTTATCTAATGGAAAATCTGATTTTTCTAGCATGTCACATATCATGCCTTCTAGCCCCATTCGAAAACCATCTTCGGTAGAGTAAATGCGTGTGATCCCAAATTGATGCAATTCTTCAATTTCTTTTGGAACAATCACACCACCGCCACCACCAAATATTTTTAGATCGGGTCTTCCATTTTTATCTAGCATTTCTCTCATGTATTTAAAATATTCTAAATGTCCTCCTTGATAGGAACTGACAGAGATCGCTTGTGCATCTTCTTCTATAGCAGCTTGAACAACTTCGCTTACACTGCGGTTGTGGCCAAGATGAATGACTTCTGCTCCACCTTGTTGCAATAATCTGCGAATAATATTGATACTTGCATCATGGCCATCAAATAGTGCTGTCGCTGTTACAAATCTCACTTTATTTTTTAGTTTATATTTAAAACTTGTTTCCATTGCTTTATTTCCTCTATAGTAATCAAACATGCCTTAAAAGCATATGAGCGTGTCTTAAAGTAGCATAAATTGATTTAAGTTATAATAAATATGGAGAAAACACAAAATGTGGCCTCTTACCGCTAATGAAATTTATCAAGTAATTACAAAAGATTCAAAAAAAAGAAATGATTTCGAAAATATAATTATTGATGGCGTTTGTTTAGATAGCAGAAAAGTAAAACCTCAACATTTATTTGTTGCAATTGAAGGGGAACGTTTTGATGCTCATTCTTTTTTAGAGGATTGTTTTGCAAAGGGAACAATGGTTGCACTTGTAAATAAAAATTCGAATTATTTAAATAAACTTTCCATTGAAAATAGAAAAAAATGCATCGAAGTTGAAAATGTTCTTGATAAATTTAGAGAGTTTGCAAAATTTATGCGATCTCGTTTTTCATTTCCTGTGATAGGGGTTGCGGGAAGTAACGGAAAAACAACGACAAAGGAAATGCTTGCCAGTTTATTAGGTGGGAATCAATTTAAAGTAACAAAAACAGAAAAAAGTGAAAATGGTTTTTTAGGTATGGCTGTTACTTTGTGTCAACAAGAGCATAATAAAAAGAATCCCCCAAATGCTTTAGTCCTTGAAATTGGAATAGATGATATAGGAGCTATGGAGCAACATGTTGCTTTAGGATCACCCGATATTTCTATCATAACTGCTTTAGGGCCTGAACATTTAGAGCATTTAATCAATTGGGAAACAGCAGCAAAAGAAGAACTCATTTTTTTTCAAAATCCAAATACAAAAAGAGTATGGCAATTTGAAGATGATAAAATATTACAAGCATTTGAAGATAATTTAAAATCTAAAAAGTCGGGTTCAAATCATTTTATGAATACAGAAAATGATTTTGTTGTTATTGAAAAAAACAAACTAAAAACAATTTTTATTAATAAAGAAAGTTTATTAGAACATATTTCTCAAATTATTGTCTGGAATGTTCCTGAAGAATCTAGTACGGAAAGTGATATTATATTTGAAATTTTTTCAAATATAAATACCCTAAAGTTAAATGGAAATATAAAATTCAATGTTCCTTTGCCTGGAAAACACAATGCCGCAAATTTTGCTTTAGCGTTTGCAACTGCTATAATGCAAAATAGAAGTTTGAACGAAATTGTTTCGGGTTGGTCTCAATTCGTTTCACCACCCATGCGTTCAAGAGTAACAACATTAAAAAATGGAACTATTTTATTTAATGACTGTTACAATTCGAGTCCAATGAGTTTAGAGGCAGCATTACAATCCATAGAAAATAAGGAATGGAAAGAAAAAAATAAGATTGTTATTTTAGGTGACATGCTTGATCTCGGGGGCGAGTCAAAATACTGGCATGAGAAAGTGTTTAACTCGCTAAAAAATATCCAGAACGCCTACTTGTGCCTTTATGGATCCGCCATGTATGATTGTTATAAGTTACTTAAAGAAAATGAAGATACGTTAATATCGAATAATAATTCTAGGCTTTTCTGGCGCGACGCTAATGAAGAGCCTAGTCAGTTTCTAACTGATATTGATGTGAACTTTTCTGGTTATGTTATTTTGATTAAAGGCAGCCGAGGAATGAAACTTGATAGAGTGGTTAAATCTATTGAGGAAAAATATTGTTGAGTTAGCAACACTCGGTAATCTGAGCAATTTTGAAATTCGGGAGGTGTATACTATGCGACCTGAAGTACTTCAAAATGAACTATTAAAAATCCTTGAAAACTCTTTTGTCGATCGCCACTCTGATCCCAAGGATGATGTAGTTCTCTCATTGAATGAGGATCAGATGTTTAAACTTTGGAATATTTTAGGAGAAGAGCTTGGGATCGATCTTTCATTAGCTACAGAGGATCAAAGAAAACTTTTATTTGATGCCTGTGATAATGGGAAACATATTGCTGCTCGGGATTTTAGTTCATTATTATGGTTAGTTTATTATAGTGATGCTGCATATCAATAAAAAACAGCAATAAAAATCATGTAAAATGAGTTATTGCTTTTTTTGTATCTAAAATTTTGTCTTACCTAAAACTTAAAAAATGATCCTCGTTTTTTTAATTGTCTTTAATTCACTTCAAAAGCAAAAAAAGAAATCGACATTCTTGCCATCCCGTATAAAAAGGATTCATTTAAAATTGAAAATAGCAAAAGCTTAAGATACATCTTATTTGTGTTTTAAAAATTTTTCTTTGTATCAACTTGTTGTCTGATATTTAGTTAAATTTCAAAGGGAATCAAAGTTTTTAAGTGAATATCATTTAATCATATTTATTTCTTTGTTTTCTTTTTTTAGTTAAAAACACATTTAAAAAAAATGAAGATGTTCCTAATAAATTTCAAGCAAAAACTTAGATGGTTTAAATTTTGAAAGAATATGTATGAAAAACTATAAAAACAAAACAACATTTATACAAAAAACAAAAAATTATTTTAATCCTAAATTAATACAAGTTGAATTTAACTATAGAAAAAGAGCATTCATAATGAGTGCCATTTTTTTTGCAGCTTTGTTTTTAATTTTAATGAGATATGCCTATTTAACCGTATTACCTACAGATTTAAGATCGAAACTACTTGCTACGGGATCGAGGCAATTTGAAACCAGTGTTACGTTGTCAAAACCGCGAGCAACCATTACCGATAGAAATGGAAAAGTTCTTGCTGTGAGTGTTTCCAGTACCAGTTTATTTATTTTAACTCGTAAAATGCCTAAAGATGAAGAAACGCTTAGAAAAGTAGCAAAACAAATTAAAGTACCATACCAAGACTTAGAAGCGTTAAAAAAAGAAAAAAAGAATTTCGTTTGGCTTAGACGTCAAATGACTCAAACCGACTTAAATGAAATCGGTTCTATTAAAAAATGGAAAAACTTTTTAGACACGGTTGATGAACCAAAACGTATTTATCCCGAAAAAGATGTCGCTGCTCAATTGATCGGATTTGTCGGAGCAGATGGAAGTGGCCTTGAAGGTGTTGAAAAAATTTATAACACTCGTCTAACTGAAAAACCAACAAAAGTAGATGCCCGTCGCGATGCCCGCGGCCGCGTTGTGATTGATACTCCAAACGATGCTTCTAAACCTTCTCAAAATCTCCCTAATTTAAGATTGTCTATCGATCTTTCTATTCAACAATTTGCACAAAATGCTCTTCGTGATGGTGCCATTAAATCAAAAGCAAAAGGCGGAAGTGCTGTTGTGATTGATGTTACTTCTGGTGAGTTGTTAGCAATTGCAAGTTATCCTACGTATGACTTAAATAACCCACCAAATAATGATCCCGATGCGCGCCGTTTTCGTCCTGTCATGGATGCCATTGAACTTGGTTCCGCTTCAAAACCAATGTGGATCGCCAAAGCTCTTGACCTTGGTATTATAACGCCAAATACCATGTTCGATGTCCGCGGCGGAAAAATGTTTTTGCCAGGTGGAAAAATTCGGGATGACCACCCTGTAGATCATAGCTTAGATACACAAGGTGTTCTTAGATACTCCAGTAACGTAGGAATGTATCAAATCTCTCTAAAAGCAGGACGTGAAAAATTATATGAATCTCTTATGAAAGTCGGATTTGGCCGCTCCCCAGGAACAGGATTCCCAGGGGAATGGAAAGGACGTATTCATAAACCAGAAAACTGGAGTGAAATGCGTTTTGCAAATATGTCCTTTGGACAAGGTTACGCCATTTCTGCTCTACAACTTGCTCATGCTGTCTCTATTATGGCAGGTGGAGGACAAGATCGTGGTGTTAACTTAATTGCAAAAGACAAAGAAGCAGAAAAGAATTTTGTGGGACCACCTATTCAATTTATTTCTAAAGAAACAAGTAAATTGGTTTCTAATATGATGGGTAAAGTAATTGAAGAAAGTAACGCAGGAAGAATTCCTGGAGTTTACGTTGGTGGTAAAACAGGTACAGCACAAATTTGGTCCAATAAAGATAAAGCTTATTCAGAAAGAACCGCAGTTTATCAAGGAATTATTCCTGCAAATAATCCTAAACTTGCTATTATTGTTGTGCTCGATGAAGTAAGAGTGCGACCTGCTTATGGTGCCATGCTCGCTGGTCCTGTGTTTAGTCAAATTGGCAGAAGAACCGTCGACTACTTAAATTCACAAGGTGTTTTTAGCGTTGAACCTTTTGCCAACGCTTATCTTTCAAAAACCGAAGATAAAACCCCGTTACAATAACTTGACTTTACAAACTCTCTGTTGCAAGGCTAATGTGCCACAATCCACTTAGTAAGATTTGCAAATTCTTTATCTAAGGACCCATAGTGAAGTGGATATCACGTAGGCCTCCGAAGCCTGAAGCGCAAGTTCGATTCTTGCTGGGTCCGCCATCTACTTCTCCATATAAAATAAGCATTCAAGACTCCCCGCAAGATAGTCCCAATTGTTTATCCCAATTTTTGGTTGGGACTGACAAAAAAATTCAAATTTAAAACAAAGTGTGTTGGCGTTGCCGGATTTCCGACGGCTTCGTCGGCAAACTGAACTTGTCTTACTCTCCGTAAGAATAACTAGTGCCGGTAAGAAATTTTTTTGGTTCTGTTGCAAAAAATATAGAAGTGAGAGTAGAGTATCTTTCTTATTTGAGTAGTGAGGGAAGTAGAGATGGACTTCAAGTGGAAGCATACCGAGCGAATGATTATAATAATGGCAGTCCGCTGGTATCTAGCCTA
>RRZT011720965.1_pt1 | contig 110348 bp, 93 predicted proteins | sample 2165551 | NCBI WGS metagenome assembly RRZT01 (sample SAMN10456910, study PRJNA506462) | wastewater metagenome | biome: wastewater; feature: sludge; material: wastewater sludge; isolation source: wastewater sludge with Escherichia coli K12::gfp cells carrying plasmid... | place: USA: Moscow... | reverse complement strand
ATTAGTCTTCGAGAAGAGCAGGTTTATAACGCACTGCACGAGGAAGGCAAGCAATATTCTTTGGCATTAACACTGCGCCCATCAGATAATAAGCCTATTTTTATCCAGTCTGATTTTAGCCAAGCCGATACTGACAATACAGAAGGTGAAGAGGCAACCAGTGAACCACTGTCTGCACCCCCAACGTCTGTTAAGCCGCCATTGATTGCTAAGCATAAGGCACCCACCACCCCACCGCCACCAGATGGCAGCATCACGGCAAAATTGTCTACTTTGGCAGCACCCAGCCACGCCAGCGCTCAAGCGGGGTTTGGGCTAAGTCCCAAATCAGCATATGTCGCCAATTATCAAGACAAAAATCACATGCAAAAGCGGCTAAGTCAGCTAACTGTTGAGCTTGAGCAGATTGAAGATGAGGCAAATCACACCTTACAAGCACTGCATCACTCTTTAACGCGGCGCACGTTAAAGCCTTTAATCAAACCACTATTGGATAAATACGCGGCACTGCCAAAGGTTATCCAATATCTTGACTCAGTACACGATGATATCGTGCGCCATGTTGAGCGCATTATTAATGAAGATGATGAAGATTTTTTACCCAGTCATTTTTCGCCCGTGCCTGCACGTTATTTTGTTAATGTGATGGTCAGTCATCAAGCAGACCAAGGCGCGCCTATTGTGTTTGAGGACTTGCCCACCCATCTTAATTTATTGGGACATGTTGAGCAAATCACCCATTTGGGCACCGTTTCTACTGATGTAAGCCTCATTCGAGCGGGTTCGCTGCACCGTGCCAATGGCGGTTATTTGGTGTTAGAAGCCACCCAGTTGCTTGAATATCCCTATGCTTGGCAAGGATTAAAACGCGCCTTGCAAAGTCGCCAAATCAAGATGTCAAGCCTTGAGCAGATGCTCACTTTGACAGGCAGTATTAGCCTTGAGCCACAATCTATTGCGCTTGATGTGAAAGTGATTTTATTGGGTGAGCCTGATTTATATTATGACTTGTTAGATTTTGAGCCCGAGTTTAATGCGGTGTTTAAAATTCGTGCCGATTTTCATGACCGTGTCGCTCGCTCTTTGGAAAACGAAGTGGCAATGGTGAGCAAAATTGCGGATATGGTCAATAAGTATCAGCTACTGACATTTGATAACACCGCCCTTGCCAGTTTGCTCGATTATTTAAGTGAGCAAGCCGAGGATCAAAACGAGCTTAGCCTTCATAGTGACCGTTTGGCGCAAGTACTACTTGAAGCCAATCGCCACGCCAGCCTTGAAACGGCTAGTCTGGTTAGCGCCGCCCACGTCAAAAAAGCCATTGGTGACATGCAGTACCGCTCAGGCTATTTGCGCCAGCTGTTTTGGCAGGAGTTAGAAAAAGGACAACAACTCATTAGCACCCAAGGCAAGGCTATTGGGCAAGTCAATGCCTTGACGGTGATTAGCTACGCGGATAGCGAGTTTGGTATGCCTGCTCGCCTGACCGCAAGCGTGTATCACCACAGTACGGGTGGCGCAGATATTCTAGATATCGAGCGAGACGTGGATTTGGGCGGTGCGATTCATGCCAAAGGCGTGCTGATTATGAGTAGCTACCTACGCGCATTATTTGCAGAAGATTATCCGCTCAATTTTACTGCCTCGCTCGCTTTTGAGCAAAGTTATGGTGGGATTGATGGCGACAGCGCCACGGTTGCCGAGACTTGCGCGCTACTCTCCGCCCTGTCACAAGTTCCCATCCGCCAAAATCTGGCGGTAACAGGTTCTATGAATCAGTTTGGTCAAGTACAGGCAGTGGGCGGCGTCAATGCCAAAATTGCGGGCTTTTATGATGCATGCGTAGAACAAGGGCTGATTGGCAGCGGTGAGCAAGTGCAAGGGGTAATCATTCCCAAAGCCAACCTTGGGCAATTAATGCTGCGCCAAGACATTATTGACAGTGTCAAAGCAGGCAAATTTGCTATTTATGCGGTGGCGCATGTTAACGAGGCATTACAACTGCTGACGGGGGTCAGTGTGGATGACACCACCAAAAAAGGGCGCTACCGCAAACACACGATTTACCGCAAAATCCATCAGCGCTTGGAAGATTGGGCAAAAAAGGATGAAGAAGACGAAAAATCCAGTTAATGGCTAATTCGCTGCAAACCTTGCTCCAATTTGAGCAGGGTTTGTTTGATAACCACACCACCTGTATAGCCGCCAAGCCCGCCATCGCTCGCAATGACGCGGTGGCAAGGCACAATGAGGCTAATCGGGTTTTTGCCGTTGGCATTGGCAACTGCCCGATACGCCGTTGGCTGTCCGATTGTTGCAGCGAGCGTGGCATAGCTTACAGTCTGCCCATATGCAATATGTAGCAGCGCTTGCCATACTTTTTGCTGAAAAGGCGTCCCGTGGGTCAAATCTAGCGCAATGTCAAACGCTTGACGCTGACCGTTAAAATATTGGTTTAGCTGCTTGATGGTGTGCACCAAAACTTTGGCGTTGGTATTGACATTAGCATTGGCATTATCAACGCCTGTTGTGAGGTCATTTGGACTGACATACTGCGCTTGCTTGCTTATTTTTGCAAGCAGGGTTTGGGTTTTTTGGGTCTGCCAATCCAAAGCAACCAAACAGCCCTTGTGAGCCACAAGGGTCATCATTGGCAAATTTTCACAAGGTTGATATCGTGTAGCCAGCACGGTTATTCTTCTTTTTCAAATAAGGCTTTGACAAATTCATCTGCCTTAAATGGGCGTAAATCGTCAATCTTTTCCCCTACCCCAATAAAGCGAATGGGCACCGCGGTATTTTCTGCAATATTAAAGACCACACCGCCTTTTGCGGTACCATCAAGCTTGGTTACCGTGACACCTGTCAATGTTACCGCTTCGTTAAAGATTTCTACTTGGTTTAGGGCGTTTTGTCCTGTACCTGCATCTAGCACAATCATGGTTTCGTGCGGCGCGGTTGGGTCGGCTTTTTGCATAACACGGATCACTTTTTTGAGCTCTTCCATGAGGTTGGTTTTATTTTGTAGTCGCCCTGCTGTGTCTGCAATTAATACGTCAATCCCACGCGCTTTGGCAGATTGCATGGCATCAAAGATGACAGAGGCGCTGTCTGAGCCGTGTCCTTGGGCTACTACAGGAATATTATTGCGCTCACCCCAAACTTGCAATTGCTCAGTGGCAGCGGCACGGAAGGTATCACCTGCCGCTAGCATCACAGATTTACCCTCCGCTTGCAGGCGTTTGGCAAGTTTACCAATGGTGGTGGTCTTGCCCACACCATTAACACCCACCATCAAAATAACAAAAGGTGAGTGGCTGTTATCAATGACCAGTGGTGCAACTTTTGGGGCTAGAATATCGGTCAGTTCTTGTTGCAAGGCTTTATAAAGGGCGTGTGAATAAATCAAATCGCCGCGTGCGGTAGCGTCAGTCAAGTTTTTGATGATGCGATTGGTGGCATTGACACCCACATCAGCGACAAGTAGTTGGTCTTCTACTTCTTCTAATAGTTCATCGTCAATCTCTTTGCCGCCAATTAGGATATTGGTGAGCCCTTCGGTGAGGCTTTTACGGCTTTTTGATAACCCTTGTTTCATCCGACTAAACCAGCCACCTTTTTGCTCAGCGGGCTCCGCTTGTTCGGCAGGTTGCAGCGCTGCGGCTTCAATGCGCGGTGTTTCAATAATGGGAATGTCTTGCACAGGTAAGTTTGGCAACGTGGCATCGTCAAGATGGCTTGGTTGGTTGTTAAAATTAATCACCACCTTGTTGGCGGGATTGTGTGATGGGTTGCTACTCATATGGTTACCTATGTGTCATTTATCATAAATTATCGTATTGCACAAAATTATAACAGTGTTTGCAGTCGGTTTGAACCAGTCATATTTTTATCTGTTGACGATGGCTAGCCTTTGGCGGTGCATAGCATTATTCAGGGTTATCGGCTATGATGGTTTATTTTAAACCTTACCCCGCCTATCCCAAAATTTTCGATAAAAGATACAGAGAAAACAATGCATTTACCCATTTTTGATAGCGCCCACACCCGCCGCCTTAGCCCTATTGCCGCTGTGCTCGTTCTTGGTACATGGTTAACAGGCTGTAGCAGTGTTACGCCCGCCATTTCTCCGTCAAAGCCCAGCACCTCGCCCGCAATAACAGGGGCTTCTTCACCATCAAGTCTCGATAATTTTCAGCAAAAGCTCGCCAATGCGCGCCATGAATACACACTCGATAACGGTCTAAAGGTCATTATTAAAGAAGACCACCGCGCGCCTGTGGTCATTAGCCAAATTTGGTATCGGGTGGGCGCTGCCGATGAGCCCAAGCATCTGGGGGGAATCTCTCATGTACTTGAACATATGATGTTTAAGGGTACCCAAAAAGTCTCTTCTGCCGATTTTGAGCGCTTGATTGCCAAGTTTGGCGGTAGTAACAACGCCTTTACCAGTTATGATTATACGGCTTATTATGAAGTGTTCCCCGCCAATCGCTTGGGGCTGGCGCTGGAGCTTGAAGCCGACCGTATGACCCACTTGCAGCTACGTGACAGCGATTTTGGTGCCGAACGTCAAGTGGTGATGGAGGAGCGCCGCCAGCGTACCGATGACAACCCCAATGCTCGGGCATATGAGTATTTTATCAAAATGGCTTACCCCGATAGCCCAAAAGGCGAATCCGTCATTGGGCCTATGACAGAGATTGAGTCCATTACCTTGCAAGACCTTAAGGATTGGTACCAAACTTGGTACGCACCCAACAACGCCACTTTGGTGATTGTAGGCGATGTCAATCCCGCTGATGCGTTAGCGCAGGTTAAGCGCTACTTTGCTGACATACCTGCCAAGCCGCTGCCGCCACGTCCCAGCGTGTTACAAGCAGGTTTTCGCGGTAACCAAACAAAAACCATTCGCTTGCCCGTGCAAGTGCCAAGCGTGATACTCGCATTTAACGTGCCCACACTCACCACCGCCACGGATGCCAAAACCGCCCATAGTTTATCACTACTTGCCGACATTTTAGATGGCGGGCTATCTGCGCGTCTTGAAAAAAACTTGGTACGCGACAAACAGCTGCTCGCATCGGTGGGTAGCGGCTATAGTGCCTTTAGCCGCGGTGACGGGCTGTTTTTGATCCAAGCTACCCCACAACAAGGCGTGAGCTTAGACCAAGCCAAGGCGGCGATTTTGGCAGAAATTGAAGCCCTAAAACAGCAGCCGATACACCCGTCTGAGCTCAATCGCGCCAAAACCAACACATTAACAGGGCTAATCTATGGTCAAGACAGTCTAAGCGGACAAGCGCAAATCATCGGAAGTTTGAACAGCATTGGGCTGGATGACCGCCTCATTTATCAGTTGCCAGCGATATTTGATCGCATCGATCAAGCCGATTTACAGGCAGTGGCAAAAAAATACTTGGTCGCCAATAATTTAACCGTACTCAACGTGGTAAGTGACACATCCAATGCCGCCAAGATAACGGCGAATGACCCAAATAATCCCACAAAAAACCATAGCCAATCAATACAACCCAAACAGACCCGATGATGACCCCGCTGAGGATATTATGACAAAAAAAATGCCGTTAACACGCCGCCGCTTTCCCCTTGTCTTGTCTCATACTGCTATTTTAATGGTGGCAGTGAGCACAGCCGCCCATGCCGAAACCGCCACCGATATTGATAACCATACCCGTGGGGCACTTGACCCGACCGCGCCAATTGCTGCCTTAACCACCCTTAGCAGCCTTCAAGAAACAAACCCGTCTTTACAGGTCAAAACCCCTGACATCATTCATTTTACCACGCCAGCAGGCACCCCCGTCTCACTGGTACAAACCCATACAGTACCAATAGTGGATATCAGTATTTATTTTAATGCAGGCGCTGCACGCGATGACGCCATTAAACAAGGCGGCTATGGCATCGCAAGCCTAACTGCGACTATGCTAGACCAAGGCACCCAAACCAAAAATGACAATGACATTGCCGAGGCTATCGAACAATTGGGTGCAGAACTCACCGCCAATGCCTATAAAGACATGTTTATTGTCAGTTTACGCACGCTATCTGATGAAGCCCACTTGCGCCCTGCCACCGACTTGATGAGCGATATCCTAAGCCACCCTACTTTTCCTGCCGACAATCTTGCACGCAGCAAAGCCCAATATCTTATATCTTTAGCACAAGAGGACGAAAACCCCGATAGCATTGCTGCCAAAGCCTTTGCCAAAGCCCTATATGGCAACCACCCTTATGCCCATCCAACCAAAGGCACCAAAGCAAGTATCGCTCATATTGAGCAAGCCGACCTCCAAGCCTTTGCCCAGCAATTTTTGGTAGCGCGTAATGCACACATCGCCATCACAGGCGACATTAGCGCAGAGCTTGCCAAAGATATCGCCCAGCGCCTCACCCAAGCGCTGCCCGCAGGCACGCCCGCCCCAAAACTACCAGACGCCAAGCCGCTGACCCATGCCAAAACCATTCATATTCCATTTGACAGCAGCCAAACGACCGTGATCATGGGACAGCTTGGCAGCAAGCATGAGCAAGACGCCACCCGTTTGCAGCAGCGCCAGAATTTTGCCATAGTGGATGAGGTGGTAGGCGGCGGTAACTTTCAAGCACGCTTGATGCAAGAAGTACGCAAAAAACGGGGGCTGACGTATGGTATTTATAGCAACATGACGCCCATGCAGAGCCAAGGTAGCTATACTATTCGTTTTTCTACCCGTAATGACAAAAGCGCAGAGGCAATTCAAGCCACCCAGCAAGTGCTAAAAGAAACCGTCCAGCATGGTATCAGCGCAGAAGAACTGACCCTTACCAAAGACAGTCTAACCAACAGCTTTCCCACAAGCTTTGCGAGCAATGCTGCCATTAATGCAACCATTGGTATGATGGGATTTTATCAGCTACCAGATAGCTATTTGACAGATTATATAAAACGCCTACAACAAGCCGATCTTCATAGCGTTAACCAAAGTTACGCAAGCCTAATAGACCCTGCCAAATTTTTGATTGTTACCGTAGGCAACACCCGTACCACCATCAAGACCCACCCTCCTATCAAAAAACCGACAAGCCTCGGCCGCAGTCATCCTAAGCGATAAACCGCGACTAAGTCGATAATAAAGGCGATAGCACTAATAACGACATGGGGAGGAAGTTGCACTGTGATTACCACCCCATTTACGATAACCTTGGGTATCGAGGTGAACCGCGCCACTGGCATACAAACCTAGCCCAAAATTGTGAGCTTGTCCATTATATTGCCAAAATTGGCATAGCCCTTCATTGGTACTTTCCACTGCCCAGCGATTGCCCTCATTTTCGGGTACCCAAATATCAATTGCCCCATTGGTCATGTGCTTACTTTCTCCTGCACCACCTGCACATTGGTTGAGGCTTGGATTACGATAGACCGAACGTATCACCGTAGACATAGGCAAATAACCTTGCTGCTTAAGCTGTTGCAGCAGCCGCAAAGTTGGCACAATATTAGACCAAAGCGCCGCAGGCGGTACTTCATACGGCTCAAACCCACAAGCTCTGGCATCGCGTGCACTGGCTATGAGCTGATCGATGGGCGGGATTGTGCCCAGTTGACTTTGCAAATAATTTTGATAGGCCAAAATTTCCGATTTTTGGTAACTATGACTATCTAACCAAGCCTTAAAATCTGCATTATGACTATAAATTTCGCCACTGTTTTTTGGTAACGGAAGTGGCGCTGGCTGATGCTGACGGTGATGAATGAGTCCTTGTAAGGCATCACGGTTGTGAGGTTGTGGGGTGGGTTGGTTTAACACAGGCTTGGCAGATTTTGCAGGTTCTAACGGCATCACTGGGTGATTGCACGCCAATAACAATGTCATTGTCATGCCTGCAAGCAAGGTGGTCGCCATAACTTTTGGCAGAGTATGATAAGCTGATTGTTGGCTAACTGTGGTAGTGGCAGTTTTGGGTAGTTTTTTCATAAATAACCTATGAGATGAACGGGGTATGACTACAATGTGAAATAATGGCACGATAGCGTTATAAGCGCGCAAAACGCAACCTACGTTTTTTTAGCCTACTTTTTTTATCTCAACCTTTTTTTATATTTACTATATAGTTGCTTTTTTTGTTGATGCAAGTTTTTTTGGGCACCTGTGCCAAACGTCTTGCCATCATAAACTATTACATTATTAAGACTACCAAAAACTCGTTAAGCCATATAAACTATTGGGCTTATTTTTGTATTTTTTTATAGACGTTGTGTCAGTCTATAATATTTGGCAACTGATGTTTGGTAAATATGGCAAATAAGATTGGGCAGTATCGCTTTTCAAGACAAGCGCACCATTTTGGCAATGATAGCCAACCTACTTTTTGGCAAAAAGTCCACCTTGATCCTTGGTTATTGATGCTGTTGTTTGTAACCGCGCTATTTGGTCTGGCGATTTTATATAGTGCATCCACCCAAGACATGAGTATGGTGATCCGTCAAACTGTCAGTTTTGGTATCGCCTTTGTTGTGATGATCATCATGGCACAAGTACCCCCTAGTTTATATCGAGATTTCACCCCCTTTTTTTATGTGGGTGGGGTGGGATTGTTAGTGTTGGTAAAAGTCATTGGTGAGGTACGCCTTGGTGCACAGCGCTGGATTGATATTCCAGGGTTTGGTAGTGTACAGCCGTCGGAGTTTATGAAGCTTGGTATGCCCATGCTATGTGCATGGTTTTTGTCCAAACGTGATTTACCGCCCAGCCTATCCACAGTGCTGATTACTTTATTTGCCATTGCTATTCCTGTGTTATTAATTGCCGAACAGCCCGACCTAGGTACGTCTATTTTAGTGGCGTCTAGTGGGTTATTTGTACTGTTCTTATCGGGGTTGCCGTGGTGGATGATTGGTAGCGCGGTGGCATTATTTATTCCCTTTGTATTTGTGGCATGGGAGTATCTACTGCACGACTACCAGCGCAAACGGGTGCTCACTTTGCTAGACCCCGAAAGCGATGCGCTTGGGGCTGGCTGGAATATCATGCAATCAAAGACAGCGATCGGTTCTGGCGGTCTTACGGGCAAAGGGTATTTGCAAGGCACCCAATCTCATTTGCATTTTTTGCCAGAAGGTCATACCGATTTTATTATTGCCGCTTTTTCAGAAGAGTTTGGTCTTATTGGTGTTAGTCTTTTATTCTTTTTATACTTTTGCATTTTGTGTCGGGCATTGTTTATTGCCTATTCTAATACGTCTACATTTAGTAAATTGTTGGCGGGTGCCATTGCTATGTCCTTTTTTGTGTATGTGTTTGTTAATGCGGGGATGGTAGCAGGTCTTTTACCTGTGGTCGGTGTTCCTTTGCCGTTTATCAGTTATGGTGGTACCGCACTGATTACGCTAATGGCGGGCTTTGGGTTGGTAATGTCTATTGCTTCTCATAATATTAAATAGCGCAGAGACAAATTTTGGGATTCTATGGCGCACATTTTGTCAAAAAACACACGATAGTTTACTAAAACACTAGGATATGGGCGCCTATTATCGCCAAAATAGGCGACTTGACAAGGCGTTTTTTTCGTATTTAGTCTAATAAACCGTTATGCAGCTCTCGGGTGTTTTACCGTTTATCTTATTTTTTATACCTTCTGTCAAATTATTTCGTGATTTTACCCACCGAATTGCTTATTGTGAGTCATCGGGATTTGATGGTTATATATCATAACAACCTAAATTTTGTTATGTATCTGTTAAATCTAATTTAAATTTGTGGTGACTGATGAGCAATCGTTATTGTAAGCATGATATTTTTTAATCGTTACGCTTGATAACGCTTATGGTTGCCCCTTGTACAGAGGTACTTATGTCAAAGCAACTATCTCGTTTAGTTTCACTGCTGTGTTTAGGTGGTGTTACTGCAATTAGTTCAGCGACTTACGCAGCGCCTAGCAATAATTTAGACCATGTACTTAATGAGTTAACCCGTCAACACAATAGCGCATCAGACTTAGTCAAATCCGCGCGTCAAACCAACACTTCACTTGCCTTAGATAGCCAATTAATTAGTAAAGATACTGCCCAATCAAGCAATGATAAAGATGTATTAGAGCGCTTGTCAGCAGTGGCGTCAAATACAGTCAACCGCTTTAGCCAAACAGGTGTGGCATCTTGGTACGGTCGTCAGTTTCAAGGTCGTAAGACTGCCAGTGGTGATACTTTTGATTCCAATTCGTTGACGGCGGCGCATCGTTCGCTGCCAATGAACTGCTATATCAAAGTCACCAACAAATCCAATGGCAAAAGCGTGGTAGTCAAGGTTAATGACCGTGGTCCTTTCTCTAGCCACCGTGTATTAGACTTGTCTTATGCGGCTGCCAAACAAATTGGTCTTGCAAGTACGGGCACAGGCAATGTAGTCATTGAGCGTGTGGGTACGCCTAACTAGTTTGTCATCCAAAAAAGCATGATTTTGATTCATGCTTTTTTTATCACCAAATAAAAACGCTATCGGGCTAGAAATTTGGTCATATCTTCAATGCCATGCAGTGTCATGGGGTACATATGCCCTGCCATAATATCTTTAATTAAGCCAATGGTTTGGGTGTACTGCCAATAGCTTTGGGTTTCTGGATTGAGCCACGCCACTTTGTCAAAATGGGCAGTAAAGCGTTTTAACCACGCCTGCCCCGTGTCTTGGCTCATGTACTCGACGCTACCACCCACGGACAATAGCTCATATGGTGACATGGCGGCATCACCTACAAAAATCACCCGATAGTCGCTGGCGTATTTGTGCAGCACGTCCAGTGTGGGTATAGCGCTGGCGTTACGCCTCGCGTTGTCTGTCCACACATACTCATACACACAGTTGTGAAAATAAAAAAACTCAAGGGTTTTAAACTCATTTTTGGCGGCGGCAAATAAACGTTCACACGCTTCAATATAGCTATCCATACTACCGCCAATGTCAAATAGCATCAGCACTTTGACACGGTTGCGGCGCTCGGGGCGCATTTGTACATCAAGAACGCCTTTTTGGGCAGTTTTTCTAATGGTAGCACTGATGTCGAGTTCATCGGCAGCGCCATCGCGGGCAAATTTACGCAGTTTACGCAGTGCCATTTGCATCGAGCGCGTCTCTAGCTGGTTATCCGTGTCCAAATCGCGGTATTTTCGCTGCTCCCACACCTTGACCGCGCTGCGTTTTCGGCTCTCACCACCCACGCGCACACCTTCAGGATGGTCACCATACGCGCCAAACGGCGAGGTGCCGCCCGTACCCACCCACTTATTGCCGCCTTGGTGTCGCCCTTTTTGTTCTTTTAGGCGTTCCTCTAGTGCTTTCATCAAGGCTTCCAAAGAACCGTATTTTTTGAGTAGGCGGCGTTGTTCTTCGGTCAAGTTTTTGGGATCGAGTTTGAGCGCTAACCACTCTTTGGGAATATCGCCAAGTTTTGCCATCAGCTCGTCAATATCAAGCGTGTCGATACCGTCAAAATCATCTGCCATGGCACGGTCAAATTTATCAACGTATTTTTCGTCTTTGACCATACATAGGCGCACCAGCTCATAAAACTCGGCTCGGTCGGCAAATACAATGCCCGATTCAACTAGCCCGTGTAGGTCGAGTAGCTCTCGGGTGGTGACGGGCACGCCATACGTGCGTAAGGTGTAAAAAAGATTGATAAACACGCCGTTTCCCTAACGATTCAACCGAAGCATAAAACCCAATCGCTCAAGCAAGCTCACATCATTTTCATTCTTTAACAACGCCCCTGCCATTGGTGGCAAATTTGATTGCGGATTTTTTAGGCTGTCAATGGCGTTGTCATCGCCCAAATCATCTGCCATGAGCAAACTAATCCAATCTATCAGCTCAGAGGTAGATGGTGGTTTTTTTAGACCTTTGACTTCACGCAAGCCATAAAACACGTTAAGCGCTTCATCCACCAAGTCCGCTTGCAAATTGGGAAAATGTACATCCACAATCTCACGCATGGTCGCTTTATCTGGAAAATCAATATAATGAAAAAAACAGCGGCGAAGGAACGCATCAGGCAATTCTTTCTCGTTATTGGAGGTGATAATCACCACAGGGCGATGCTCAGCGGTGATGGTCTCACCCGTCTCATACACATAAAACGACATTTTATCGAGTTCATGCAGCAAGTCATTGGGGAATTCAATATCTGCCTTATCAATCTCATCAATCAGTAGCACCACACGCTCGGGGCTGGTGAACGCCTGCCATAGCTTGCCTGCCTTGATGTAATTGGCAATATCATATACCCTGTCATCGCCCAGCTGGCTATCTCGCAGCCGCGACACCGCATCATACTCGTACAAGCCTTGCTCAGCTTTGGTAGTAGATTTAATATGCCAAGTCATGAGCGGCATACCCAGACTTTTGGCAACTTCTTCGGCAAGCAGGGTCTTGCCTGTACCAGGCTCACCCTTAATCAGGAGAGGTTTTTGCAGGCGAATGGCAGCATTGACCGCAAGTTTTAGGCTATCGGTGGCAATATAACTGTCGGTACTAGAGAAGTGAGTAGCGGTTGGCGTGGACATAAAAAAACCTATGATAGTACTAAAATTGATTAATCAGACTATCATAAGTTTTGCCCAATGTTAAGCGCTATGTTAAGTACTATTCGCGCGATCCACTGAGTGATTTATTGTGAAATAATCAAGCGTTTGGGCTGGTAAGATCGCGTTGATCAGTTGAAGATTTTTTGGTAGTTTTTTCGATACCCATTTTTAGAATTTGCCACACAAATCCCAAAATGCAGCCAACGGTGACAACCACCATCATGGGCAATAGCCCATTAAAAATAATGGCAGGGTCTTTAAGCAAAATACCATACACCACTGCGATACTTGCAGGGGCAATATCAGGCGTGGTGCCAATTGACGTGGTAGGTGTCAATAAAATGGCAAATAAAATAATCCAACTAAGCCCTGCCAGTGTCTTTGGCAAGATACGCACTACCAAAATCCATAGCAGCAGCACCACCACAGAAAATCCGACATAGGCGTATAAAGGTAATTTGTCTGGTGGCACGCCTCTAACTAATTGCGTCCACCAAATCACAATTTCTCCGATAATACTGCCAATTTGGTCGAGTGAAAGAAATGCTAACATACGTCTGCCTTGCCAAAGAGAGAGGGGCTATTTTATCATGAATAATTAAGCCTTAGCATAAGATTTTACTGCCACTTGGTTTGCTGTGACTCTGCCATCTTACATTGGGCTTGGCGCTGCCACTCTTCTTCGGCGGGCATTTGTACAAAATAGCCTTGTGATTGCAGTTTTTCTAGGACTTCTTGTTTGTCCACTCTTGCCAGTTTTTGGGTATTTGCCAAATCCAAGTGCATGACAAATGCTTCACGACCAATGGCTTGACGAAACGCTTTTGGCAAAATGGCTAGCCAGTCTTTAATTTCTGTGGTGTCATTGGGGTAATCTGGACGTGCAATGTAGACGTACAGGTCTTCTTTTTTGCTAAATTTATAGATATCACAATGCATAAAAAAATGCCTATCACTTATACGAATTTGGCTAAGCATACCATATTTGGGGAAGGTATGAATAATATCGCCAGCCGATTTTTTGAACCCCTGCCCTATATTTTGGATGTTATCAATCTCTAGGGGCAGCGCTTGATGCGTTAGTCGTCAAGCAAGGACTGTGTATAGTTTTGTATACCCATCACCGTTATCAGCTCTTGCTGGGTTTCTAGCCAATCAATATACTCTTCGCTGCCGTCTTTGAGTTTAACAAGCAGTTGGCGAGAGACAAAATCCGCGTGCTGCTCACACAAAGCGAGGGCATCTTTGATGATGGCCGTTTTTTGGTTTTCAAGCTGCAAGTCACACCCTAGTATTTCAGCCACGTTTTCACCAATCAAAAGCTTACCCAGTTCTTGTAAGTTAGGCAATCCCTCTAACATTAAGATGCGCGCAATCAAGTCATCTGCCCATTTCATTTCTTGAATAGACTGGTGATACATTTTTTCATTGAGTTCTTCTAGTGCCCAGTTTTTGGCAATACGCGCGTGTAAGAAGTACTGGTTGATAGCGATAAGGGTTTGCCCCAATACTTGGTTTAGGGCACGAATGATGGCTTTATCTGTCTGCATGGCGTTCTCCTTTTTTGATAACGGGCGATAAGGTTAGGCAATCTCGCCAAGCTGTGATTGCAGATAATTTGGCAGTCCAATCATATCAATAAGCCGCAGCTGCTGCTCTAGCCAGTGAGCATGGTCTTCTTCGGTATCCACAAGCTGTGCTACTAAGATTTCACGGGTGACGTAGTCTTGTGCTTGTTCACAGAGCGCAATGCCGTCTTTGAGGTGTTGACGAACGCGATATTCTAATTCAAGATCTGAGCGCAGCATTGAAGGCACATCTACCCCCACATTAATCGCCGCTACGGTCATGTTTGGCGTACCCTCTAGCATCAAGACGCGGTTAATAAGTGCGCGGGCATGGTCACCTTCTTCTTCCATCTCGTGGTGCATGCGTGTGTAAAGCTTGTGATAATGCCATTCATGATACATTTGGGCGTGAATGAAATACTGGTCTCTTGCGCCAAGCTCACCGCCAATTAAAAAATTAAGATAATCAATGACTGTCTGACTGCCTTTCATGGTTGCCTCCTTACCCGAATTAAATAAATCGTTACTCATTACTTGCATCTTATCATGACAAACCAATGTTTATCAAAGCAAAAATTGCCGCTTGTTCACAAAATTTTTTGGGTTAATAGCGTCTTTGGTAGGGTTTGGTAGCGGTCAAACTGCTTCAATATAGAGGTTTTGACAAGCCACGACTTGCTGGGCATGTTCATCTAGGTAAGATTCAATCATGGGCTGGCAGCCCCCGCAGCAGGTCGCTACATCAAGTTCGGCTTGAAGTGCTTCGATACTGTGATGCCCTGCTGTGATTGCTTTTTTAATTTGACTTTCTTTTACTGCATTACAAATACACACAAACATAGTCATAACCTTTGTACAGATGGTTTGATTCAATGTTTATAATAATGATAATTATTCTTATTATCAATTGTATTTTTTAATTTTTTACAATTTTTTTTAAAGGCTAACCCAAAAAAACCTGTCTTTGGCAGACAGGTAAGTTAAAGTGAAATAAGAAACGATTTTATGCTGGGCTATGAACGCTATCAATCAATTGCGCTTGTGCCAACGCTGATAATGCAGCTTTTAGCATGGCGGACACGGTGCTTGAACATGTACCAATCCCTGAATAAATCTCGCCGTCAATATTGAGCTGTAAATACGCCACCGCATTGGCATCCGTGCTGGTAATGTCGTTTTGGGTAAGCGCGTGTTCAGCATAATTGATAACATGAATGTTTTTTTGCAGTTTTTCTGCAATGCCATTGATAAAGGCAGATAATGGGCCATTACCGTTGCCGACCACATCCACCACCTCATCGCCTAAGCGCACCGAGCCTTTAAAGCTCACCGCGCCGCCAGTATTTTTGATTTCATAGTCCTGTAATGCCAAGGCGGACTGGTTTAAGTAGGTATTTTCAAATACGTTAATCACATCATCGGAGGTTAGCTCTGTTTGACGGCGTTCGGCTTCTTGCTGAATCACGCGGCTAAAGTCAATCTGCGTCCAGCGCGGCAAATGAAAGCCGAAGTCACGCTGCAAGATATACGCCACACCGCCCTTACCTGATTGGCTATTGATACGTACCACATCTTGATAGCCACGTCCGATATGCGCAGGGTCAATCGGCAAGTACGCGACATCCCACAAGCCTTGGGTGGCTTGGGCATTTTTTTGGTTATAATCCAGCGATTTTTTGATGGCATCTTGGTGTGAGCCACTAAATGCGGTAAAGACAAGCTCGCCCACATAGGGATGACGCGGATGAATCGGTAACTGGTTACACTCGCTCACCACTTGGGCAATCTCACTCATGTTGCTAAAATCAAGCTGTGGGTCAACCCCTTGGCTATACATATTCATCGCCATGACCATGATATCCATATTGCCCGTACGCTCGCCATTGCCAAAAAGCGTGCCTTCAATACGGTCAGCCCCTGCCATCAAGCCAAGCTCACTGGCGGCCACCGCACAGCCACGGTCATTGTGGGTGTGCAAACTGACAATCACGTGCTCACGCATTGGCAAGTGACGGCAAAAATATTCAATCTGGTCAGCATAAAGGTTTGGGGTTGAGCTTTCCACCGTTGATGGTAAGTTAAAAATCACTTGCTGTCCCAAATCAGGACGCCACACTTGACACACCGCATCACATACCTTCACAGAAAAATCAACTTCTGTTTGTGAAAAACTCTCAGGTGAGTACTCAAACACCCACTCAGTCTCAGGGTACTCTTTTGCCAAATCACGCAACAAGGTCGCCCCTTCTACCGCAATGGCAGTGATATCATCAAGGTTTTTTTGATAAACCTTGTCACGCTGCACTTTTGAGGTGGAATTATACACATGGACAATGGCACGCTTTGCGCCTTTTAATGACTCAAATGTGCGGCGAATCAAATGTTCACGCGCTTGCACCAATACCTGCAAAGTCACATCATCGGGCACATGACCGCCTTCAATCAACTTACGGGTAAAGTCATATTCAACTTGCGCCGCTGATGGGAAACCAATTTCGATTTCTTTAAAGCCTACATCCACCAATAAATCAAAAAAGCGCATTTTTTGCTCAATGCTCATCGGCTCAATTAAGGCTTGGTTACCGTCTCGCAAATCCACCGATGTCCAAATTGGTGCTTTGGTGATGGTTTGGTCTGGCCAAGTGCGGTCTGGCAGTTTTGGCGCAAACGCAAATGGCTGGTATTTTTTATGATCAAAGGCGGTGTTTTTTGGCTGGATGGACATTTTTTGGCTCCCTCATTGGTAGGCACAACAAACAATGAAATAATTATACGGTTTTTTGACTAGAAAAAGTAACCAAATTTTGCTATAAATTAACCAGATAATGAAATAAATCACTAATATCAACCAAATTTTGAGTCAAAATCACTAACATAAGAGAAACTACCATGTACCAACTGGATAAAAAAGACCAAGAAATTTTGGCTGTTTTACAAAATAATGCGCGTATGAGCAACCTTGAGTTGGCAGAACGTGTCAATTTGAGCCCCACACCGTGTGCAAGGCGGGTAAAACAGTTAGAAGAAGCGGGGGTTATTACGGGCTATCGCTTGGTCACCGATCCACGAAAGTTGGGCTATCAGCTGGCTGTTTTTATTGCCATTAGTATGGATAAACATACTGCCGAGCGCTTTAGTAACTTTGAGCAAAAATTGCAAGCGTTCCCTGAAGTGGTGAGCTGTAGCATTGTGACAGGACGTAGCGAAGATTACCTGATTAAAGCGGTGGTAAGAGATATGGCACATTATGAGGAGTTTTTGCTGCACAGGCTAAACCGCATTGAGGGGATTTCGCAGGTGCATACAGGTTTTGAATTAAGGGAAGTATTTTCGCGCGCAGTCTTGGCGGGATAATGCCCAATGGCATGTGTGGGTAAGTTACCAAAATTTTTTTGGAAACCTGTTTAAATACGCTTTTTAAAAAATTTTACAAAAAAAACGATGCGCAAAGGCATCGTTTTTTTGTGTAGGGTATGGACAATGTTAGAAGCGGTAAGTTGCGCCAACTTTGGCAATTGGCCACCATTTGTTGTCACGTGAGTCCACTTCTTGCTGTACTGCATCGATGGTTGTTTGTGGCACACCGTTGGTACCTGATACTTTTACGTCTGCTTTACCAACATACGCCGCACCTACTTCACCAAATAAGCCAAAACGAGTGGTGATATCTGGGTGATAGCCCAATGTCAAGTAAGGCGCTAAGTTGTTTTTGTATTTAGCGTCAACACTTAAAGAACTGTCTTTTGGTACCGGGTAATCTGTGTCGTTGATGCTAATATTTGTACCACCCGTTCTTGGCGTTAGAGTTGCGCTAGCATCGCTGTCGTTATAGATGATACCTGTACCCACTGTAAAACCATTTGATAATGGGTGTAGGTTGACACCTAGGTATGGGTTACTCATGTCTGCTTTGTAGTCAAGGGTACCTTGGAAGTTTTTGAAGCCTTTGCCCAATACTTTACGGTAGTTGATATAAGAGTCATCAGAGTCTAAATCGATGTTGTCATCAAATTTACCGCCGTTCCAACCTGCAACTAGGTCAGTTTTGTCGTTTAGACCTCAAGCCAAGCCTACGCCATAGCCTGTTGTACCAACTTCAGCGCTGATTGAGGCTGGGTGAGTCACTGTGCCAAATACAGTTTTGGTACCTTCCACAACTTGAGTAGTGGTGTTTTTTACCATGCCTGCTTCTGCATCATAAGTGGTAGTAGATACTGCCACAGGTTCTGCGATTACTTGTTGCTCAACCACAACTGGCTGGGCAAATGCTGAGGTGGCGATTAATGCCGCTGGGATAGCAGCCAATTTTAATGCTTTCATGTAAATCTCCTTAAAACAGGATTTTAAAAATCCGATTGAAAACTAAACACTTCACTCGCCAATTATAATGCATTGGCAATAAAAAAGCCGTTAGTAAAAAGTAAAAGCGTTGACATATTTTGTTACGTTACCCTTGAGCATATTTAAACGCAATTTTTCAGCAATGTCTTTTATGTTTATTTACTTTTTATATGTGGTTATGTAATTAATTACAGTGAAATGTAATATTTGCGATAAATTGTTGTTTTGTTATTTAACTTAAGTTGATTTTGCAAGGAAAAACATGACTTTTTGGTAATTTTTTTTTACAATAGTCTCACCGAGAGATGCTGCAGCTATGATTTATGGGTACCTATCTATATACAAGGTACAAGATAACCTTTGTACAAGACAACAGCGGGTACAAGAGAAAAATAGCTAGGCTCGGTTTTTGTCCTTACTGCAAATTAAGTCAAAATAAATAACGGCATCTGCGTTTTTTTGTCTATTTAATCCGAAAAGCACCGACTCAGGAGAGAATTATGAACGCAGGAAATGCTGCTTCATCTGCCAACCCATTCACCGATTATAAAGTGGCTGACATCAGCCTTGCCGACTATGGGCGCAAAGAAATCAAACTTGCCGAAACCGAAATGCCCGCCCTGATGGGCTTACGCCAGCGCTACCAAGCTGAGCAGCCTTTAAAAGGCGCCAAGATTGTGGGCTGTATCCACATGACCATCCAAACCGCCGTACTGATCGAAACCTTGGTGGCGCTTGGTGCTGAGGTACGCTGGACATCTTGTAATATTTTTTCAACCCAAGACCATGCAGCAGCAGCCATTGCTGCCGCAGGTATCCCTGTGTTTGCTTGGAAAGGTGAAACCGAGGAAGAATATGAATGGTGCTTACGCCAACAAATTTTTGTAGGCGGTGAGGTAAATGGTCAATTATGGGATGCCAATATTATTCTTGATGATGGCGGTGACTTGACAGCGCTGATCCATGATCAGTACCCACAAATGCTAGATAAGATTCACGGTATCAGTGAAGAAACCACCACAGGCGTGCACCGTTTGATTGAAATGCTCAATAAAGGCACGTTAAAAGTACCCGCGATCAATGTCAATGATGCCATCACCAAATCAAAAAATGATAATAAATACGGCTGTCGCCATTCCCTCAATGACGCCATCAAACGGGGTACCGATATGCTGTTATCAGGTCGCCGCGCCTTGGTCATTGGTTACGGCGATGTGGGCAAAGGCTCAGCGCAAAGTTTGCGCCAAGAAGGTATGATTGTCCGTGTGACCGAGGTTGATCCCATTTGCGCCATGCAAGCGTGTATGGATGGCTTTGAAGTGGTATCACCATTTGTATCAGGTGACCCTGCCAAAGGCGTGAATGCAACCTTACTGCAAGATACCGACCTTGTTGTTACCACTACAGGCAACTACCATGTCTGTAACAGCGAGATGCTAAAAGCACTAAAATCCACCGCTGTGGTTTGCAATATCGGTCACTTTGATACCGAAATTGACACCCAATTTATGCGTGATAACTGGAAATGGGTAGAAGTCAAACCGCAAGTACACCAAATTTATCGCTCAGAGGATGAGAGCGACTACCTTATTTTGTTGTCCGAAGGTCGTTTGGTCAACTTAGGCAATGCCACAGGTCACCCTTCTCGCATCATGGACGGTTCATTTGCCAACCAAGTCTTGGCACAAATGCATCTATTCAAAGAAAAATTTGCCGACCTACCTGCCGACAAAAAAGCAGAAAGCGTCTATGTCAAAGTACTACCCAAAAAGCTTGATGAAGAAGTAGCCGCCGCCATGGTCGCAGGCTTTAATGGCGTGTTAACCAAGCTTACTCAAGTACAAGCGGATTATATCGGGGTTGCGGTTGACGGGCCATTTAAACCCGAAAGCTACAAATACTAATCAGCTGACTGGTTACTTAGGTTAGCGCATTTTAATCTAGACAAAGCCTAACCCCATCAAAAAAGCCATACCGCTTGTTGTATGGCTTTTTTATTAGGCGGTTTTGGATTTAGGTTATGCCAAAACTATGGGGTAAAAACCCGTGATTCTACTGCCACACTTGCTATAATAGGGTTATTTTGATGGATGGGACCTATAAATGACAACGCCTTTTTCTTTTGAATTTTTTCCTACCAAGACCGATGAAGGACAGAGCAAACTGCTTAGTACGTTTGAAACGTTAAACGCCCTAAACCCGCAATATTTTAGCGTAACCTATGGTGCAGGGGGTTCTACCCGTGAACGCACGCTGGGCATTGTTGCGCATTTGAGCCAACAAAGCGCTACCCCGATTACTCCCCATTTATCTTGTATTGGCGATGACAAAGCCGAGATTAGCGAATTGCTCGATTACTATAAAACCTTGGGAATTAACCGTTTGGTAGCATTGCGCGGTGATTTGCCATCGGGTATGGTGGGTTTGGGTGAATTGCCATTTGCGGTGGATTTGGTGCGCTATATTCGTGCACATTCGGGGGATTATTTTAGAATTAAAGTCGCAGCCTACCCAGAGATGCACCCGCAGGCCAAAAGTTTTGAAGCCGATATCCAAAACCTTATTAATAAGTATCAAGCAGGCGCAAGTGAAGCGATCACCCAGTTTTTTTATAATGCCGATAGTTATTTATTCTTGCGCGATGCCCTCGCCAAAAAAGGCGTGTATCAAGAAGATTTTCCCATCATTGCTGGTATTATGCCCATCACCAACGCCTCAAACTTAATTCGTTTTGCCGATGGCTGTGGCGCCGATATTCCGCGCTATATTCGCAAACAATTGGCAGATTATGGCGATGACCGCAAAGCCATCCGCGTGTTTGGGTTTGAGGTGGTAGTCAAACTTTGCGAGCGCTTGATTGCCGAAGGCGTGCCATCGATTCATTTTTATAGCATGAACCAAGTTCAACCCAATTTAGACTTGGTCAAAGCCTTAAATTTGGTCTAAAAATACCCTTTAACAAAAAGGCTTGAGCGTTCAAGCCTTTTTTATTGGGTCAAAAATGCTACAATGGTTGAAAAAAACCTCTAGAGAACATTATGAATACTGCGTTATGGCTTCCTTGCACCCAGATGCACTCGCTTGAAAATCACCCGCCCCTCCATATTGTCAAGGCTCAAGGTAATACCCTATTTGATCAACATGGCAATGCTTATTTGGACATGATTAGCTCGTGGTGGGTCAACTTACATGGTCATTGTCACCCATTGATTAATGCGTCGGTAAAGCAGCAGCTAGACACCCTTGAGCATACACTGATTGCCGGGGTCACTCACCCACCGATTATGGCGTTAGCAGAAGCGTTGGTCAACATCATGCCCGCCCCCTTAACCAAGGCTTTTTTTGCCGATAGTGGCTCAGGTGCGGTGGAAATAGCGCTTAAAATGAGTTTGCAGTACTGGCAGCAGCAAGGCAATCCCCACAAAAAACAGTTTATTTCTCTAGCGCATGGTTATCATGGTGAAACAGTCGGCAGTCTTGCAGTCACCGATATTGCGTTATTTAGTGAGCAATATAAAGATTTGATTGTGCGCCAAATCCGTGTTCCCTCGCCTGCGGCTATTTTTAAGCCCCATGACCTCACCGCACACGATTATGAACAGCACTGTTTGGCAACGCTACAAGACGTCTTACAACGGCAAGGTGATACCGTTTGTGCCATTATTTTGGAGCCACTAGTGCAAGGTGCCGCGGGCATGGCAATGTATTCAGCCAATTATTTGCTAGCTGTTGCCAAACTTGCCAAGCAATATGACATTCATGTGATTTATGATGAAATTGCGGTCGGTTTTGGGCGTACAGGAACCATGTTCGCGGTTGAGCAAATGCTGGCATTGGCAGATGACTCTGAAAAAGATGCACTTTGCCCTGACTTTATTTGTCTATCAAAAGGGCTGACAGCAGGTTATTTGCCCATGTCCTGCGTGATGACAACCGATAACGTCTACCAAGCATTTTATGATGAGCGCGTTGAAAAGGGCTTTTTGCACTCGCATAGCTTTACAGGTAACCCATTGGCGTGTGCCGCGGCGTTGGCGTCTTTACAAGTATTTGCCCATGACAAGGTGATTGACCACAATCAACAGCTAAGCCATGCCATGCATGACGGTTTGGCGGCGCTCAAACAAGGGGATTTTGCTATTTGTCATACACGGCAAACAGGCATGATAAGTGCCTTTACTTTATTGGGCAATGGGGAAAATGCACGACAATTATCAAATTTTTGTCTCAAAAATGGCGTCATGATTCGCCCTATCGGCAATCATGTTTATTTAATTCCGCCGTATTGCACCACCACCGAGCAGATTGGGCAAGTATTTGATATTTTACAAAAAGGGTTAGCGATGCTTGTCACAACGGCAACGGAAAATGACCTGCCCACCCTATCACTCCCTTAATTTATTGGCGATTAAAATCCCAACGTTAGCTAGCAATGAGTCAATCATGAGACGATTTTTTTATAATGAACCCAATCAACTAGCCGCTGCTAAAACCTTGCCCGTCACCGCGGATATTTTTCACCATTGGTGCAAAGTCTTACGCGCCCAAACAGGTGAGCAAGCGGTGTTTTTTGATGGTCAGGGTGGTGAGTACACCGTGACTTTAACCGAGATCGGCAAAAAAACTGCCATGGTGCAAGTCAATGCGTTTGAGGCCATTGACCGCCGTTTACCTTTTGAAGTGGATATCGGACTGGTGATGAGCCGCGGCGAACGCATGGACTATGCCATTCAAAAAGCAACCGAGCTTGGGGTCACCACCATTCACCTACTGACGAGCCAACACGGTGAAGTACGTCTAAAACCTGAGCAAGCCGATAAAAAAACCGCCCATTGGCAGCAAGTGGCTATATCAGCCTGTGAGCAATGTGGTCTCAATATTCCCCCCACGATCTTGCCCCCCATACCACTAGAGCAGTGGATAAACAACTGTGAGGTGCCCTGTGAGCCGTCACCGCCTTCTCTTGCCGCCCACTCGCAAAAACAGGGGCTGCAAAAACTGGTACTTGCGGTACCAAAAACCATTGATGATCCATTTGTTGCAAATCATAACGCGTTGTCTACCATTCAACAAACACTTATCAACAAAAATAGGGTAAAATTTGTTTTACTCATTGGCGCTGAAGGCGGCCTATCAGAAACAGAAATTGCCTTGGCACTGGCAGCAGGATTTTTGCCTTGGCAAATTGGTGAGCGTGTACTTCGCACTGAAACCGCGCCTGTGGTGGCATTGTCATGTTTATTGACAGTTTATCAGCTTTACTTTAACCCATAGGATTGGATATGTACGCTAAACAGGATGAAATCCCTACGTTACCGTTAGAATGTGATTGCTGTCCTAAAAATCTTGAATACGCGCTACTGGCAAACAACGGCTTTTTGTCCGATGAGCGTTTTTTTAGTGAGTTTTTGGCATCCCATCTCAATGTGGTGTTTGGCGCCTTTTTTACCAAAATTTCTGATGGTATTTTTATTTTAGACAACCAGTTTCGCTATGTTTGTGTCAATGAAAAATTCCTACAAATCACGGGATTACCCAAAAATCAAATTTTAGGCAGTTATTTTAGTTTTTATGATATTGATCGATTTCCAAGCTACCAACAGCAGTTATTTCGCCAACTTGAAGAGCGCCTGATTGCCAAAGAAAGTATTAACAATGACACCTTTATCATTCCTCATCTTGACGGGTTGGAGGTGGTGTCACAGTTACAAGTTAGCCCATATCAGATTGGCAAGGACAATTTTATTTTTAATGGGGTTGTCACAGACTTGACCGAAAAAAGTACGCTGCGACAAGATGCCCTTAGCGCCCTAAACTTTGATGAACTCACGGGGCTACAATGTTACGATGCGTTTTTTGATAAACTAAAAGCCACTATTCGTCTACAAGCCAAAACCCCTGCCGCCATTACCAATCAGTGCATGGTACTGCGCATTAATATTGATAAGTTACAATCATTTAACCAAAGTTTGGGGATTGAAAGCACCAATAAGCTGATTCAAAGTTTTGTTAATCGTATCAAACTATTACAAGTGGGCGGTTGTTATTTAATCGCGTTTTCGCGCTTTGGCGGCGATAATTTTGCGTTGCTGGTGAATGTCGATGGGATTGGCAGCGGTTATCAATATCTTGAGCAGCTAAGTCAACTATTTGAGCTGCCTTTGGTGATTAATGAGCAGTATATCTATGTACGTTTTTCATTGGGAATTTCAGTATTGCCAACTGATAGCATGGATGCTGAAACCTTGTTGTTACAGGCGGATACGGCGTTAAAACAAGCCAGACTGTCGGGCGGTGATGACATCGTTTGGTACAAAAATAGCCAAAAAAATACGTTGTTTCAAAATATTCATTTGTCTAGTGCTTTTAAAAATGCGCTAGCCAAACAGCAAATCGTACCCTATTTTCAGCCAAAGCTTGGGTTTAACACCCCCAATACCCCCATGTTTGAAGCCTTGGCGCGTTGGGAACACCCTACCCTTGGCTTGTTATACCCCAAAGATTTTTTGGAAGAAGTCCTTGATCAGTTCTCGCAGCCCTTATTTGAGTGCCTTATACATGCTTGCATTGCCCAGATACAAATGTGGCAGCAGCAATTAGGGCTAGACTGCCATGTATGTATCAATGTTGATAGCCGCCAACTTACCAACCACAAGTTTATTGAATTTATTGAGTCAACCTTGGCACAGTATCCGTGGCTACCACGCCTAGTTCAATTTGAAATTACCGAAATTTTTAGTTTACAAGATGAGGTCAAAACCACAGAAATATTATTAAAGCTTCATGCCGCTGGGTTTTGTATTTATTTAGATGATTTTGGCACAGGATTTTCAGCCCTGCAATATTTAATCAAATACCCGATTGACAGAATTAAAATTGATCGATTATTTATTAACAATATTCTCACCGACAAAAAACGACAAACGATTGTACAATCTATTACAGAGATGGCGCACCGCTTATCCATTGGGGTGCTGGCTGAAGGCGTTGATTCTCAAGCAGAAATTGAGTATCTACAGCAACTAGGCTGTGACTACGTACAGGGATATGGGTTTAGTAAACCCATGTCAAGCCAGCAAACCACCCAATGGCTGATGCAGCGTTTTACCCAAGTCTAAGCCCCCTCAAACCCTATGATGACAGGTTATTCAACCACTTATTTATGACCCTGTAGTCATAGGATACACCTTGTAACTTGCACCAAAGTTACCTATCTTAACGGTATAAACCTTAGCAATAAGGTAAGATTTTTTTGTCATTGTTTAGCAACAACAATATAAAGGAAACTGTTATGCAATATAAAGCACCGATTCGTGATATGAAATTTGTGATGCATGAGCTACTAAAATTTGAGGAACATTATAAAACCATTCCTAATTTTGCAGAAACGGACAAAGACACCATTGATAGTTTTATAGAAGCGGGCGCAAGCTTTGCAGAAAATGAGTTGTCGCCCCTAAACCGTACAGGCGATGAAGAAGGCTGCCGCTTTGATAACGGGCAAGTATTTACCCCAACAGGGTTCAAAGAAGCCTACAAACAATACTGTGAGCTTGGCTTCCCTTCACTGTGTGCTGATGAAGAATTTGGCGGTCAAGGCATGCCATTGTCGCTAGGTACTGCCGTAAGCGAGATGATGGGCACGGCAAACTGGTCGTTTTCGATGTACCCAGGGCTATCAGAAGGCGCCATCCGCACCCTTGAACATCATGGCACCGATGAACAAAAACAAAAATACCTACTCAAGCTCATCAGCGGTGAGTGGACAGGTACCATGTGTTTGACAGAAGCCCATGCAGGTTCTGACTTAGGGATTATCCGTACCAAAGCAGAACCCAATGCTGATGGCTCATACGCCATTACGGGTCAAAAAATCTTTATCTCAGCTGGTGAACACGACATGGCAGACAATATTGTCCATATCGTCTTAGCCCGTCTGCCAGGTGCGCCAGCAGGTACCAAAGGTATCTCGCTGTTTATCGTACCAAAATTTAATGTCAATGATGATGGCTCAATCGGTGAGCGTAACCCTGTCAATTGTGGCTCAATTGAGCACAAAATGGGTATCAAAGCTTCAGCCACCGCCGTGCTCAACTTTGACAAAGCCAAAGGGTATCTCATCGGGCCAGAAAATAAAGGCTTGAACTGCATGTTCACCTTCATGAACGTGGCACGTATTGGTACAGCCGTACAAGGGCTCACCGCCGCTGAAATTGCTTTTCAAGGCGGTTTAAGCTATGCCAAAGACCGCATTGCCATGCGTGCCCTAAGTGGTGCTAAAGCGCCAGAGCTAGCCGCTGACCCTATCATTGTCCACCCTGCGGTTCGTAACATGATACTCACTTCCAAAGCCTTTGCCGAAGGCGGACGTGCGCTTGTGTATTATCTATCACAGTTTTCTGATGTGGTTGCCAAAGGCGAAGGCGAAGCACAAGTCTATGCTGACCAAATGCTGTCACTACTCACCCCTATTGCCAAAGCCTTCTTGACAGAAACAGGCTACGAAGCTGCCAACCACGGCGTGCAAGTCTATGGCGGTCACGGCTTTATCCGTGAATGGGGCATGGAGCAAAACGTCCGTGATACCCGTATTGCCTGCTTGTATGAAGGGACTACCGAAATTCAATCGCTTGACTTGTTAGGTCGCAAAGTGCTTGGTACCCAAGGCAAAATGCTTGCCAACTTTAGCAAAGTCATCTACAAATTCTGTGAAGAGAACAAAGACAACGACCAAATGGGGCAATTTGTGCGTCCTTTGGCACGCCTTAACAAAGAATGGGGTGATTTGACCGCACGCATCGGTATGCAAGCCACCGAAAACCCAGACGCGGTGGGGGCGGCAGCGGTTGACTATATGTACTATAGTGGCTATGTGACGTTGGCGTACTTGTGGGCGCGCATGGCATTGGTTGCCCAGCAAGCACTTAGTGGCGACACCACCGAAACCAAGTTTTACCAAGCCAAAATCAAGACTGCTCAATTCTATTTTGCCAAACTATTGCCACGTACTTTAACTTATGTTAAACGTATTGATGCAGGTCTTGAGCCATTTATGAGCATGGAAGTGGATGAGTTTTTAGTATAAACATTGCCATAAACTTTTTTTGAGTTATGCAATAAATTTATGCTAAGATGACATCTAGTACAAGCCTTATTAGAATCCTTAGATAGCCAAGTCTGTCTAAGGATTTGTCTCATTACGAATTAAGTTACTCACTTAAAGGAATACATATGCCTATTTATAACGCCCCTATTCAAGACATGAGATTTATTTTAAACGACGTTTTTAATGCTGCAGAATTTTGGCAGAACAATGAACAACTTGCCCATGTTGACAACGATACAGTCAACATGATTTTAGAAGAAATGTCAAAACTTGCCAAAAACACGTTATTGCCATTAAATCGTTCGGGGGATGAAGAAGGCGCACAATATTTGGGTGAAGGCAAAGTAAAAACCCCAACAGGCTTTAAAGAAGTGTTTCAGTCTTATGCCGAGAGCGGCTGGGTAGGACTCGGCGGTGACCCAGAATACGGCGGTCAAGGCATGCCAAAAATGGTCACCATGCTTGCCGAAGAGATGGTATTTACTGCCAACCAATCTTTTGCCCTCTACCCTAACCTGTCTGGCGGCGCGTGTATGTGTATCTACAACGCAGGTTCTGAGGAACAAAAACAAACTTACCTAGAAAAAATCTACTCAGGTGAGTGCACAGGTACCATGTGTCTAACCGAACCGCATGCAGGTACCGACTTGGGTATCATCAAAACCAAAGCGGTGCCAAACGAAGATGGTAGCTATAACATCACAGGTACCAAAATCTTTATCACCGCAGGCGAACATGACTTATCAGACAATATCATTCATTTGGTATTGGCAAAAACCCCTGATGCCCCTGCTGGCTCAAAAGGTATCTCGCTATTTATCGTCCCAAAATTCTTGGTCAATGAAGATGGCAGTATGGGCGAACGCAACGCGGTAAGCTGTGGCTCAATTGAGCACAAAATGGGCATCAAAGGCTCTGCCACGTGTGTGATGAACTTTGACGGTGCCAAAGGCTTTATGGTGGGTCAAGAAAATACAGGGCTTGCCTCAATGTTTATCATGATGAACTATGAGCGCTTGACCATGGGGCTACAAGGCATTGGCGGTGCAGAACTTGCTTACCAAAATGCGGCAGCTTATACCCTAGACCGTATCCAAGGTCGTGCTGACAGTGGCGTCAAAGAACCTAGCAAAGCGGCTGACCCAATTGTGTTTCATGCCGATGTGCGCCGTATGCTCTTAAATGCTAAAGCCATCAGTGAAGCATCACGCTGCTTTGCCATGTATGTTGCCAAAGAGCTTGATACCAACAAATATAGCGATGATGATGCTGCCAAAAAAGCAGCAAATGACCGCGTTGCCCTTTTGACCCCTGTTGCCAAAGCGTTCTTGACTGACCGCGGACTAGAAGCCTCTATTGACGCGCAGCAATGTTTTGGCGGTCATGGTTATATCCGTGAATGGGGCATGGAACAAATCGTGCGTGATACCCGTATCGCCCAGATTTATGAAGGCACCAACGGGATTCAAGCACTGGATTTATTGGGTCGTAAAGTGGTCAAAAACGGCGGCGCGTTTGTCAGCAGTTATATCGCAGAAATGCGCGATTTTGCCAATAGCATGAAAGCAGCACATGGGATCAAACAAGCCATCTTGACCGCCGCTGACAAACTAGACCAGCTTACCAAAGCTGTGATTGCGGTGGCAGCTCAGAATAAAGATGAAATCAACGGCTGTGCGGTAGATTATCTACAAGCCTTTGGTTATGTGAGCTTTGCTTATATGTTTGGGCTAATGGTAGAAGCCGCTCACGGCAAAGAAGGCGATTTTTATGCCAATAAAGCCAAATTAGCGGATTATTATATTGGTCGTATGTTACCACGCCTTGATGCGCATATTGCCATGGTTAACGCAACCTCGGCTCCTATCACGGCTTTTGACCAAGAGTATTTTGCAGCCACCATTGCTTAAGCCATACTTAGTTTAATCAATTCCTCAATAAAAAAATCGGCGCTAGTCGCCGATTTTTTTATTAATGATGAAACTATTTTATCACTTGCCACTAGCGCGGCACATTGTCTTCAGGAATTGATAACTCTTCTTCAAAGTCTAGCGATTCATACTCATAATCCGCGCTGTCATTCTCTTCAACCACTGCCAGACATTCTTCATATAATTCAAAGATATACTCTTTAATATCTTCTTCTTGTTTGTGCTTAGTGGGGTCAAGCTTGGCTTCTTCTTCATAGATGAATTTTGCCATGTTTAAAGCCACAAAATTTTTACTCAGTTCAATCATGATTAGCTACCTTAGGGTTGTGACCGTTGTTATTGTTCAAATATAGTTTTGATGCTTATTTTGACGCTTAGACAGTATGGCATATTAGCCAGCACAATGGGTAAAGGAGTTGTAAACTCATGTAAAATTTGGCAAAAAGTGGTTTTGATACTTTAACTAACCCATAAAAAACCCCACTAACGTGGGTAATTTTTGTGATAAAAGTAAGATGGTTAATCTACCATTACGCCTTTGGCAAGGTAACCCCTGTCTGTCCTTGGTATTTGCCGCCGCGGTCTTTATAAGACATCTCACACACATCGTCCGCGTCACTTTGAAAAAACAGCATCTGAGCCACGCCCTCGCCTGCATAGATACGGGCGGGCAAGTTGGTGGTATTACTAAATTCTAGGGTGACATGCCCTTCCCATTCTGGCTCTAATGGCGTGACATTGACGATAATGCCGCAGCGGGCATAAGTGGATTTGCCCAAGCAAATGGTCAGCACATCCCTTGGGATTTTGAAGTATTCCACCGTGCGCGCTAGCGCAAACGAGTTGGGCGGAATGATACATTCATCGCCCACGATATCAATAAAGCTGCGCTCATCAAAGTGCTTGGGGTCAACAATCGCAGAATGCACGTTGGTGAAGACTTTAAATTCTCTGGCACAGCGCACATCATAGCCATAACTTGACGTGCCATAACTGACCAGTTTTTGCCCTTGTTCACCCACACGCACTTGCCCTGCTTCAAACGGGCTAATCATGCCATGCTCTTGTGCCATTTGGCGTATCCAGCGGTCAGATTTGATAGACATTGTGTTTTTCCTGTTAATTCTATAATAAAATAAAAAGAATTATACTGTAAAAATAGCGGTGGTGGTACTGGATTGGTTCGGTATTTGGCACGCAAATTCTTGGTAGCGGCTTTACCTTGTTTTTGGCAATCTTTTTGGCAAGATTTTTTGGTGGCAACCTTGGTAGGCTTATGTTGAGCTTGAGTTGTAGCATTAGGGAAAACAAAAAAACCGCTCTCAAGTGACAGCGGTTTTGTCATGCCAAGTCAGATTAGCTCATCCGCAGTTTATCAAAGGTTAAGTTGTTTTGGGCATCAACATCCACTTTGATGGTATCCCCTGCGACAAATTCACCCGATAACAACTTGATAGATAAAGGATTTTCTATCTCTTGCTGAATGGCACGTTTGAGCGGTCTTGCCCCAAATACAGGGTCATACCCGACTTCAACCAGCTGGTTCAATGCTTCATCCGACAGTACCATACTCATCTCACGCTCTTGCAGACGCTGACGCAAGCGTGACAATTGAATCTCGGCAATGCCTGCCATTTGGGCTTGCCCAAGCGGATGGAAGACCACGATTTCATCAATACGGTTGATAAACTCTGGTCTAAAATGCTGATTGACCGAGTTCATCACCGCTGATTTGATTTCGTCATACGCATCACCTGCCATCTCTTGGATTTTATGGCTGCCAAGGTTGGATGTCATGATAATCACGGTGTTTTTAAAGTCCACCACGCGCCCTTGGCTGTCAGTTAAGCGCCCGTCGTCCAAGACTTGTAGCAGGATATTAAACACATCGGGATGGGCTTTTTCTACTTCATCAAATAGTACCACGCTGTACGGCTTACGGCGGACTGCCTCGGTGAGTACCCCACCTTCTTCATAGCCCACATAGCCTGGGGGTGCACCCACCAGACGGCTGACGCTGTGTTTTTCCATAAATTCGGACATATCAATACGAATCATGGCGTTTTCATCGTCAAACAAGAAGTTGGCAAGGGACTTGGTCAGCTCGGTTTTACCGACCCCTGTTGGCCCTAAAAACAAGAATGAACCACTTGGGCGGTTGGGGTCAGATAGCCCAGCACGGCTACGGCGCACCGCATTGGCGACCGCTTGCACCGCTTCATCTTGTCCAACGACGCGCTCATGCAACTTTTCTTCCATGTGCAGCATTTTTTCACGCTCACCTTGCAGCATTTTGGCGACAGGAATCCCTGTGGCAGCACTCACCACTTCGGCGATTTCGTTGTCGGTGACTTTGTTACGAAGTAGCTTGCTGCCTTGCTCGCCTTTTTGCTCTTGGCGTTCGGCAATGTCCGATTCTTTTAGGCGTTTTTCTAGCTGCGGAATGGTTTCGTATTGCAGTTTTGACATGGTTTCATAATCGCCTTCACGATTGGCTTTGTCATAGGCGATACGGGCTTTGTCAAGTTCGTCTTTGAGCTGCTGGCTGCCTTTGACCAAGGCTTTTTCGGCTTGCCAAATTTCGTTAAGATCGGCGTATTGTTTTTCAAGCTCACCAATTTGGCTCTCTAGCAGTTTAAGCTGCGATTTTGCCCCCTCATCGTCTTCGTTTTTGAGCACTTCACGCTGCATTTTTAGCTGAATCAAGCGGCTATCAAGTTTGCCCAAGGCTTCAGGTTTGCTATCAAGTTCCATTTTTAGGCGGCTAGCGGCTTCATCCACCAGGTCAATGGCTTTGTCAGGCAGCATACGGTCAGTGATGTAACGCTGGCTCATACGCGCGGCAGCAATGATGGCGCTGTCTTGGATATCCACGCCATGATGCAGCTCATAACGCTCTTTAAGACCGCGCAAAATTGCGATGGTGTCTTCTACAGATGGCTCATCGACCAATACTTTTTGAAAACGCCGTTCAAGGGCGGCATCTTTTTCGATATATTGGCGGTACTCATCAAGGGTGGTTGCCCCCACGCAGTGAAGCTCTCCACGGGCTAACGCAGGCTTTAACATATTGCCTGCATCCATCGCCCCGTCTGCTTTGCCCGCCCCGACCATGGTATGAATTTCATCAATAAATAAAATCACCTGCCCTTCTGCTTTGGCAAGATCTTTGAGCACCGCTTTTAGGCGTTCTTCAAATTCACCACGAAATTTTGCCCCTGCAATGAGTGCACCCAAGTCCAGCGACAACACCCGTTTGTTACGCAGTCCATCTGGGACATCGCCATTAATGATTTTTTGGGCAAGTCCTTCGACAATTGCGGTCTTACCCACCCCTGGTTCACCGATGAGCACGGGGTTATTTTTGGTGCGTCTTGACAGCACTTGAATAGTACGGCGGATTTCGTCATCACGCCCAATCACAGGGTCAAGCTTGCCCGACTCGGCGCGCGCGGTCAAATCAATGGTATATTTATTGAGCGCATCGCGCTGTTCTTCGCTATTTTGACTGTCCACTTTATCACCTCCACGAATAAAATTAATCACTTGTCTAAGTTTTGGCTCGTTAATACCGACTTTTGAGAGCAGTTTTGCGGTATCGCCTGTTTCTGCCAACGCAACCAATACCCAATCGGTAGACAAAAATTGGTCACCTGCTTTTTGGGCGTGTCTTTCGGCAAGGTTGAGCACTTTTACGCTATTGGGGCTTAAACTAACCTCCCCTGTGGGCGTGCCAATCACCGCTTGGTTGGCAAGTGACTGTTGCACTTGGGTTTTTAGGGTAGTTAAATTTGCCCCTGCTTGCTCAAAAATATTGGCATTGCTCGGCTCATCAAGCAAGGTGCTAAGTAGATGAATCGGCTCAATGGCAGTATGGTCATGGGTCACTGCCAGGGTCTGTGCTTGCTGTAGGGCGCTTTGTAAGGCATGGGTAAATTTATCAAATTGCATTGTTATTATCCTTTTGGTTTTGATTAATTTTTATATGGTGCTCAGATAGCTTGTTTCAATATTTATTTGAAAAAGTCAATAAAAATTTTTGTCGCAGAAAGTAGTGAGCGCTTTTGGTTCTTTTTTAAAATAGCATTTATAGAAGGCGGGTGTAAAATAATTGTTTTTGTAATCGCAGTGATAAACTTTACAAGCTTGGCAATAGGAAATAAGCAACAAAAAATGAGTAACAAAAATGAGCAACAACAAATTGGATAAAAAAGAGGGACGCATCATGTGCGCCCATTTTTCAATACGTATGGGTTTTTATTAAATATTTAGTGCAAAAAATAGCTTATAAAAACTGGGTCATCAAGCGCAGCGGCAGCACTTTCATGCCAATGCCAATTGGCAGCCACGGCCATGCAGGGACAAACGCCTCATCCACTTTTGCCTCAATGGCCTGAACGATTGCTTCTACCCCTTCGGCTTCTTCACTTTCAAACGGTAAGTATTTTGCCCCGATATTTAATTCTGTGCGGATATAGCCAGGGTAGATAGTCGTGACTGTGACAGGGCGTTTTTCGGCAATCATATCCGCGCGAATACCCTCGGCAAGATGCGCCAAACCAGCCTTGGCGGCGGCATAAGTGGTCATGTGACGCGGCAAACCACGCACCGCTGACATACTAGAGATGACTACCAACTGCCCTGCATTTTGGCGGCGCAAGATTGCCATAGCGGCTTCGCACTGTGCAATCGCGGCAACAAAATTGATTTCAGCGGTACGCCGATTGGTGGCAAAGCGTCCATGACCAATGACGCGGCTATCGCCCACGCCCGCATTGACAATGATTTTATCCAAAGTTTTGCAGTCATGGGCAAATGCGTCAAATACCTCAAATACTTGGTCATAGTCACTCACATCCAAAGTTTTGACCGTTACTTGAATGGGATATGCTGCCTCAAGCTGTTGTTTTAGCTCAAGTAATCTCGCTTCCCGTCTGGCACAAATGGCGAGGTTATAGCCAAGATAGGCAAAACGCCTTGCCATCATTGCCCCAATACCAGAGCTTGCCCCTGTAATGAGCACGGTTTTGCCGCGCCCGATACCTTGAATATCCGCCAAGTTTGGCATTTTGGAAAAACGCTGGGTCACTGCTTGGGCGTATTTATCAATTTTTGCAAAGGCTTGTTCGAGTTTTTTCATATTGTCTAGCGTGTCCAAATCTTGAGATGAAGCCCGCTATTATAGAAACAATCCTTGGCTTTGGCTATGACAAAGCGTATATGGTGAGCACCCTAAACCATAGGGCAAAGCCTTGCAAATTTGGCGGTATAAGGTGTCAAAGCCCTAACAGAAGGTTAGGACAGCTGGTTAACCCATTTGAGTGGGGCAGTTTTCATCCACTGCTGCACCAAAGACCACGGCATGGCAGGGACACAGGCTTCATCTGGCTCACCTTCAATGGCAATAGCCAGTGCCTTGGTTCCCACTTCTTCAGTCACTTCAAACGGCAAGGGCTTGGCGCCTTCGTTGATTTCGGTACGGATATAGCCTGGGTAGATGGTCGATACTTTGATGGGTAGCTCGGCAGCTAGCATATCGGCACGAATGCCTTCGGCAAGGTGGGCGATACCTGCTTTACTTGCCGCATAGGTGGTCAGATGCTTGGGCAGACCGCGCATGGCAGACATACTAGAGATAACCACTAAGTGACCACTGTTTTGGGCACGAAAAATCTCCATCGCCGCTTCACACTGGGCAAGCCCTGAGATAAAGTTGATTTCGGCAGTTTTACGGTTGATATCAAACGCGCCCTTGCCAATACGCCGACCCTCACCCACCCCTGCATTGACAATAATACGGTCAATTTTGCCAAATTCTTGGGCAAAGTCACGAAATACGGTAAATACTTGGTCATAGTCCGCCACATCAAGGGCTTTGACACTGACGTTAACAGGGTACTGGGCTAAAATCTCGCGCTTAAGGGTGTCTAAGCGCTCAGTGCGTCTGGCACATAACGCAAGGTTGTAGCCCATACTGGCAAAATGGCGCGCCATACCTGCCCCAAGCCCTGAGCTTGCCCCTGTAATAAGTACGGTTTTGCCTTGCCCCACTTGTTGACTGACCAGCGTTGATAAGTCGGTGTTGGGCGTCATCACGGTTTGTTGAAGCTGCTGCATGAGTTGGCTTAGTGTTAACATAGATTATCCTTAATTTTTGGTTTGATGACTTATTTTAGATGACTTGGGCGAGATAAGTAGGGGTGAACAGGGCTAAACATGCCAAAAACTATCGCCACGTTACCATTTCTTCGCCTTGTTGGTATAAATAGCTAAATTCATTAAAGGTTTGTAAAAATATCCCTGTATCGCTGACTTGAAACTGGTGCACACTGGCATTGGCAATGTGCCAATTAAGCTCAAAGGCTTGGCTTTCTGACAGCTTTAATACCTGCTGCATGATACTGGCAATCACCCCGCCCGAGGTAAATGCCATACTGTGCTCGTGCTCGCCCGTCTGCTCAATCAAACGCTCAAAGCCTTGCCATGTGCGCTGCAAAAACCCTTGCCAGCTTTCATCATAATCGCTGTCAAACTTGCCACTTTGCCAACGCTTCATGGCTTGCCCAAATAGCTCGGTAAAACTTATTTCGGGCATGGATTTAGTTGCCAAATACGCCAAAAAACTGGGTTTGTCCTCAAAGCCCAGCTTGGCTTTGAACAGTACTTGCTCATGGTTAAACTCATTAAAGCCGCCATCAGCGCCCAATAATAATGGCAAATTCACACTGGGATTGGCAAGGTTTTGGGTATGGTGGGTGATTTCGGTCAGCTCAATACCTTCACGGGTGACATAATAATGGCTTAAAAAATGCTTGAGACTGTCTTTTTGGCGTACCATATCGCCTGATACCAAGTGATGCACTTGGCGACCTGACTGGCGAAAGCTATCACCTAGCCACTGGGTCTGAGCGACGCCTTTAGGAGAGAGCTTATCATAGTCATCTGCACCAAATGAGGCTTGCCCATGACGTACCAAACTGATTAATTTCATGATATTTTCCACAGCGCGTGTGCGCCTTTATGACCGTTATGCAGGATGATTGGCTTTGATAAGCGCGCCGCAGCGCTCGTGCAGTGCCCCCACAATCATGCCAAAGTCTTTAAAGGCGGGGTTGTCGGTTTGCTTGTGATAATAACGGTAATAAATCTGCTGGGCAATGCCTGCAAGGCGAAAGATACCAAACACCTCATAAAATGCCCAGTTAGTTACCGATAAGCCTGTCTTGTCCAAGTAATAAGCCACCACTTGCTCACGGGTCATCATGCCAGCAAGGTTGGTGGGTTGACGGCGGGTGGCTTTCATCACGGCATTGTCATCGGCTTGTATCCAGTATGCCAAGGCACAGCCCAAGTCCATCAGTGGGTCGCCCAAGGTTGCCATTTCCCAGTCAAGCACCCCAATCACTTGGGTGGGGCTAGCAGGGTCTAAAATCACATTGTCAAAGCGCCAGTCATTGTGAATCACGCAGGTTTTGCTATCGCTTGGAATAGTTGCCTTGAGCCAGTCACGCACATCGGCAAAATCTGGCACATCGGGGGTACGGGCTTGCTCATAGCGGTTATCCCAGCCCAGTACTTGCCGCTCACAATACCCCTCGCCTTTGCCCAGTGCCAATAGCGCAGGGTTTTGGGTATAATCAACATGGTGCAAAGCAATTAAGGCATCCACCACATTGTGACACAGCTCGCTTACTTCTCCCTGCGTTAACTGCAAGTCTTTGGGCAAATTGGCACGGGGAATAATGCCCTCAATTCTATCCATCACATAAAAATCACAGCCAATCACCGCCTCATCGGTGCAGAGTGACACCAGCGTGGGGACAAGGGGATATTGGGATTTTAGGGCGTTTTGGACGTTGTATTCTCGCACCATGTCGTGGGCGGATTTGGCTTTGGTGCCTTTGGGTGGACGGCGCAGTATCAAATCACGGTTGGCGTATTGTAGGCGGTATGTCCAGTTGGAGGCACCGCCCGAGAACTGGGTGACTTCTGGGGTACCTTGCAGGTCAATGCCCTGTGCTTGTAGCCACTGGGTGACAGCTTGGTGGTCTAACTCTTCGCCTTGGCGGACGGGGTTTGCCGTATCTAGCATGGTTCATCCTTGTTGATCTTTTTAAATTTAGTTTTGTTCATGGGCTTTTTGGCGTTTTTTGACTTCTAGTTTGGCAATCATGCCTTTATGCACCTCATCAGGACCATCGGCAAGGCGAAGGCTACGCGCTTGGTTAAAGAACATTGGAAGCAAGGTATCTTGACACACCCCCATACCGCCATGCAGCTGAATCGCCATGTCCACCACTTCTTGTAACACCGTTGGGGCGACCACCTTGATGGCTGAAATCTCAGTCAAAGCCGCTTTGGTGCCGAGTTTATCCATTTTGTAGGCGGCATATAAAGTAAGCAGGCGCGCTTGGTCGATTTTGACACGCGCTTCAGCAATGCGTTCACGGTTACCTCCCAAATCAAGCAAGGGTCTGCCAAACGCACTGCGACTCAAGCCTCTATCAATGGCTAATTCAAGGGCTTTTTCTGCCGCGCCAATACAGCGCATACAGTGATGAATCCGCCCAGGCCCTAAGCGACCTTGGGCAATGGCAAAGCCTTCCCCTGCCCCGCCAATAAAGTTAGCAACTGGCACACGCACATTGTCAAAACTCATCTCGCCATGCCCATGCGGTGCATCATAGTCGTTAAATACTTTGAGCATCCGTTCAATCTTCGCGCCCTTGGCATCCACAGGCACTAGCACCATCGAGTGCTGATGGTGGCGGTCTTTGCTAGGGTCTGGCGTGTGCGCCATAAAAATCACCAATTTGGCATTGGGGTCACCAAGCCCTGATGACCACCATTTACGCCCATTCAATACAATCTCGTCACCGTCCACAATCGCGGTGGCTTGCATATTGGTGGCATCACTGCTTGCCACGTCTGGCTCAGTCATACCAAACACTGAGCGAATCTCGCCTGCCAACAGCGGTGTCAGCCACTTCGCCTTTTGAGCCTCATTGCCGTAGCGCCACAGCACCTCCATGTTGCCACTGTCTGGGGCATTACAGTTGAACACATGGGGCGCAATCAGGCTACGACCTGACAATTCGGCAATATGGGCGTACTCTTGCACCGACAAGCCTTGCCCCAGCGTGTCATCGGGGATAAACATATTCCAAAGGTGTTGGGCTTTTGCTTTGGCTTTGAGTTCAGCAAGTTCTTCGGGCCATTGCCATGTTGTCCAGTCGCCATCTGGGTTCATTTTGTGGGCTTTTTGCCAAAAGGCGGTTTCGATAGGCTCGATTTCGGTTTGGATAAAGGCTTTGGTACGGGCGATGTAGTCACGGGCTTTGTCGCTCAGCTGAAATTCCATGGGGCGCTTTCCTTTTTTGGGTAAAAGACTGATGAATTTAGCTTAACGGATTTTTTGTTATGAATAAAATGATTTGTTTTCAAATATAAGTATGAATTTGATTCATTTTTATTAAGGCTTTGTTACAATCAAGTTTTATCCTTGATAGCACACTGTCATGCAAAGATTGCCCACTAATATTCACAGCAAAAATCTGTTAGCGCAGCTTGATTTAAATTTGCTTAGGCTATTTTTATCTATTTATCACACTCGTAATCTTACCCAAACCGCTGAGCAGCTCCACATTAGCCAATCGGCTGTGAGCCATGCGTTAAACCGTTTGCGGCAGGCACTGGACGATGCGCTGTTTTATCGTGAGAAAGGCGGGCTTCACCCCACCGCCTACGCTAGACGCATTTATCCAATCTTGCATCAAGCGTTTGGGCAATTAGAAGATGCGTTTAGTGTTACCGCAAACTTGACGGCAGATGAGCTAACCCAGCTTGCCAAACAGCGCTTTAGCCAAGTCACTATTGCCATGCATGATGAGGTGGAGCTAATTGTGTTTGATAGGTTGTTTGAGCGATTACACGCTATTTTACCGCAGTGTAAAATTACCAGTAGCCGCCTTAATCGGCGCGAACTGGCGTATGAATTAAAATCGGGGCAAGTAGATTTTGCTATTGATGTGGCAAGGGTAGTAGAAGATAGCATTCGTCACCAATGCCTTATTAGTGATAAATTTATGGTGGCGTACTACGCGCCAAATTTTGCCGATGAACCCAATTTTAGCTTAGACCGTGCGCGTTACTTTGCCAGTCAGCATATCACGGTGTCATCAAGGCGGCTTGGGTATTCAATAGAAGACCAATTGTTATCACAAGCAGGCTGGCAGCGCCACATTAGCGTGCGTTGCCAACATTATGCCAGTGCCTGTCGACTGCTTCGCCAAGACAAGTTATTACTAACTTTGCCCGAGCTATGGGCACGGCATTTTGTACCTTGTGATGTAGACTGGGTAGTGACCGATATGCCAGTAAGCTTACCCACCATTGACTTGCATGGGTATTGGCAACATGATAACCACGAGCCATTACAAGCATGGCTGCGTGATCAGATAATTAACCTATTTTAACCACACCTTGCGTTAAAGCAGCATAGCGGTTAGGGAGTTAGCAGTTGTAAAATACGGCTGGCATGACGCTCTTGCTGCTTGGCAAGGGTCAAGCGGTTGGCAATGATAATGGCTTTGAGCTCTGCTAATGCCACATCAAAGTTATCATTAATCACCACATAGTCAAAGTGCAAATATTGCTGCATTTCATGAATAGAGCCTGCTAGACGTTTTTCGATTACCTGCTCACTGTCTTGCCCCCTATTAGAAAGGCGTTGACGTAGTGACTGACGATCTGGCGGCAAAATAAAAATCATCACCGCATCGGGGCGCAATTTTTGGACTTGCAGTGCCCCTTGCCAGTCAATTTCCAAAATAACGTCGAGCCCATTATTGAGCATAAATTCCACCGACTGCTGAGATGTGCCGTAACAGTTATCAAATACCTCGGCAAATTCCAAAAACTCGCCATTTTTTATCATCTCATTAAACACGTCTCGGCTGACAAAGTGATAATGCTGTCCATCTACCTCGCCTGGGCGCGGGGTACGGGTGGAGTGTGAGATACTGACTGATAAATCATTGGTAGTAGCAATCAGCTGCTTGACCAAAGAGGTTTTGCCAGTACCCGATGCCGCGGTAACAATAAATAAAGTACCTGTGTGTTTATTCGCCGTTTCAGGAAGCATGACTATCTCGCTAGTAGGTTAATGAAAAAAGTTTAATACGTTTTTTGAAAGTCTGCCGCTAATACCCCTGTCCACTGGTCACTGCCTTTTACTAAGCCAACAATGTGCTGGTGATTGTTATTGGCAGATTTAACCACAGGTGAATGGTCTATAATTGCTCGGTCTTTTGGCGTAATATCAAGTTGGTTATTAGGCTGTGGGGTGATAAGCATATTATTTAGCCCACCTGAAATTTTAAATAAAATTTCTCTTGAGCCACGGAAATCTTCACCAATAATATTACCTACAATAGTACCATTGTCATAAAATAGTTCCACATCCGCAGTTTTATGTATACGGTTTGCAGCACTTTTGCCTGCCTTGGTAGTGCCATAAATAAAACCATCTTCTTTATAATAATAGTAACGCCCCTTGGGTGCCTCGGCATTGACAAAGCGTTGATCAATGCTATAAAAATAATTTTTTAGCATACCTTCTTTTGCCATATCAAGCTCTTGGCGATAGCCATAATAGCCAACGTCGCCGATTTTATAAAAGTTATAATAACCTTGGTCGGCAGCGGCAATCGGTTGGTCAAATGCCACCCATTTGGTTTTGGCAATATAACCACTGTCGCTATAATCACTCTCTAAGCCAAAATCATAAAACACAGGAATATTATTAAGCCCATATTCCCACGTGCCAGACTGGGCAATTTTGCTATATTCACCCGTCACCTGTGGGAGGCTGACCGCAGGTTTTGGTGTGGGTTGGCTCTCCGCTGTCACGGGTAAAGTTGGGGTTGGCAACGCTGGCGCAGGTGATGAAGCGCTAGGCAGTATCGGTTGTGGTGACGACTGATCACCAACCACAGTCGGCGGGGTAGATTGATTATGAACAGGTGTTTGTACCTTGGGTGGGGTTATCATCTGCTCTGCATGAGCCTGCTGATTGCCGCTACTATTACTACCACCACAGCCTGTACATACCACAGTTGCTGCCACCATTCCAAATAATGCGTTTCGCATAATTCACCACCTTTTTTCTAATTCATTAAAAATTTAACGTTCAAAAAAAACAAGACACGCAATAAAAAAGTACGTCATAAATATTGGCATAGATTAATTTTTCAAGTATACAAAAACAAAAAAAACGGTATTTTAAAGGTGACAGCCCCATAAAACCCGTTTATTTGCAAAGCAATAATAACAAATAATCCTAAAAAATACCATATTTAGCTGATTTTTCTAGTAAAAATGGCTAAAATAACCACATATACTCACCCATTGATAAAAGATCACCTATGAAAATATTACTTGCCAATCCTCGGGGTTTTTGTGCAGGCGTTGACCGTGCCATTGCTATCGTCAATGAAGCGTTGGCGCGCTTTGAGCCGCCTATTTATGTGCGTCATGAGGTTGTCCACAACAAATTTGTGGTGGGCGATCTTGCCAGTCGTGGGGCGGTGTTTGTTGAAGAATTAGATGAAGTGCCCGATGGGGCGATTGTAATTTTTTCCGCCCATGGCGTATCAAAAGCCGTAGAAGATGAAGCCAAACGTCGCAACCTCACTATTTTTGATGCCACTTGCCCATTGGTCACCAAAGTGCATATTGAAGTTAATAAATTTGCCAAGACGGGCATGGATGCGGTGTTAATTGGTCATGCAGGCCACCCCGAAGTAGAAGGCACCATGGGGCGCTTTGATGGGCAGTATGGCGGCAAAATCCATCTAGTTGAAGATGTGAGCGATGTGGCAAAACTTGACTTACCAAGTGATAGCGAGTTGGCATTTGTCACCCAAACCACCTTATCTATGGATGATACCGCAGGGGTGATTGATGCGCTCAAAGACAAATTTCCCAATATCCACGCCCCGCGCAAAGACGATATCTGCTATGCCACCCAAAACCGCCAAGATGCGGTCAAAGATCTTGCCGCGCGTTGCCAAGTAGTGTTGGTGGTGGGCAGTCCTAACTCATCAAACTCCAACCGCCTACGTGAACTTGCCGAACGCTTAGGGGCAAAATCCTATCTGATAGACAACGCCTCACAGATGCAGCAAAACTGGTTTGACCATGTCAGCTGCGTGGGTGTCACCGCAGGGGCATCTGCCCCCGAAGTGCTTATCCAAGAAGTATTAGATACCCTACAAGCATGGGGTGGTCATCCACCTGTCGAGCTCTCGGGCATTCAAGAAGATGTCACGTTTAGCTTACCAAAAGCGCTACGCACCACCCAAAACGTGCCCGCCACCCCCAACACTCACTAACCTAGCACACCCTAAAACCTGCCTTGCTGTCATCACCAACCTTTATAGCCCCATATAGCTAGCCCCATGAGATAACTAATCACGGGGCTAATTTAATCTCATAAACGCTTGCCAAATGTACTTCGTACCCAGTCATGGCAATCAAGGGCGCCATTCGCCCGTAATTTTGCATTATTTTGCGTATAATCTCATTAAAAACACCCCATTCCCTTGAAAATTTTACCCATCACCATCAAGTATTTTTTGTTTTACTTGAAACATTTTTTGGAACATGGAGAAAATAATGTCAACCCCACAAAAACACGTCTTTGAAGCCGAAGTCTCTCAGCTATTACACCTTGTTACCCATTCCTTATACTCAAACGCCGATATTTTTGTGCGCGAACTGGTATCAAACGCCTCAGATGCCTGTGACAAACTACGTTTTGAAGGCAACCAAAACGATGGCTTATATGAAGGTGATAGCGAGTTACGCATCCGTATTGATATCGACAAAGACGCCAAAACCATCCGCTTTATTGATAACGGTATTGGCATGAATAAAGCCGATGCTATCGAACACCTTGGCACCATTGCCAAATCAGGCACCAAAGCATTTTTAGACAGACTGACCGATGCCCAAAAGCAAGACGGCAACTTAATTGGTCAATTTGGGGTAGGTTTTTACTCAGGATTTATCGTGGCAGACACCATCACAGTAGAAAGCCGTAAAGCGGGAGAAGCTGCCAACCAAGGCGTGCGCTGGGTATCGACAGGCACGGGCGAATTTACCACCGAAACCATCCAAAAAGCCGAGCGTGGCACCACCATCATTTTGCATATCAAAGACGAACACAGCGAGTACCTAGACCGCCAAAAAATTAAATCCTTGGTCAATAAATACTCAGACCATATCAGCTTACCCATCCAAATGCGTAAAGAAGTCTGGCAAGAAGAGGAGCTTACCGAAGAACAAAAAGCCGACGAAAACGCCACCCCAAACGGTCACATGGTCACCACCGATGAATGGGAAACCATCAACCAAGCCAACGCGCTTTGGACACGTAGCGCAAGCGACATCAGCGAGGAAGAATATAAAGATTTTTATAAAAACCTCAGCTATGACTATGACGAGCCATTAACATGGACGCACAACCGCGTGGAAGGTCGCCTGCAATACACCCAACTACTCTATATTCCCAAAAAAGCCCCTTTTGACTTGTACCAACGCGACCAAAAACACGGACTAAAACTCTACGTCAAACGCGTATTTATCATGGATGATGCCGAGCAGCTACTACCTATGTACCTACGCTTTGTCAAAGGCGTGATTGACACCGCAGACTTACCGCTAAACGTCAGCCGTGAAATCCTACAAGAAAGCCGCGATGTCAAAGCCATCCGTGACGGTAACGCACGCCGTATATTGACCATGCTTGCCGCCCTTGCCAACAGCGACGATGCCGAAAAACAACAAAAATACCAAGAATTTTATGCCGAATTTGGTGACGTCCTCAAAGAAGGTTTGGGTGAAGATCAAGCCAACCAAGATAAAATTGCCAAACTACTTCGCTACGCCACCACCACAGAAGACAACGTCGCAACCAGCTTTGGTGACTACAAAGCGCGCATGAAAGACGGACAAAAAGCCATTTATTACTTGACTGCAGATAGCTTAAGCGCTGCCAAAAACAGCCCACAGCTAGAAATGTTCAAGAAAAAAGGCATCGAAGTCATCTTGATGACCAGCCGTGTGGATGAGTGGGCGATGAACTTCTTGTTTGAGTTTGACGGTACACCACTGCAAAACGTTGCCAAAGGCGCCGTGGATTTGGGTGATTTGACCGATGAAACCGAAAAAGAACAAGCCAAACAAGCCGAAGAAACCCTAAAACCTGTGGTAGAAAAATTAAAAGGCAGCTTATCTAACCGTGCCAAAGACGTGCGTGTATCAACACGTTTGGTAGATAGCCCTGCGTTATTGGTTACTGCCGATGGGGAGCTATCACCGCAAATGGTACAGATGCTCAAACAAATGGGGCAACCCGTGCCAGAGAGCAAGCCGATTTTGGAAGTCAACCCAAGCCACCCATTGATTCAAAAACTAGAAACCTCTAGCCAGTTTGATGACCTAGCGCAAGTCATCTTTGACCAAGCGTTATTGGCAGAAGGCGGTCAGCTTGAAGACCCCGCTGCGTATGTCAAACGTGTCAACGCGTTATTGATGAAATAACAGCACTTGCTAGGCTAATCTAGAAACCCTCAAAAAAGCCAAGTTGATACTTGGCTTTTTTTTAACGCTCGGCAACCATACATTGTTTAGGAATTTGCTTACGATTGAGCGAGGTCATGCAGCCCCAATTTTGCAAGGATTTTTGGTCACTACTTCGATACATCACCAGTGTTTGACCGTTGAGCCAGCGATTAGGAAACGGCACATCCTGCACCGTTGCTTGTACCATACAATGACTAGAGGGCGGAATACCTTCAGCTTGGGTTAATACCTTTAACACCACTTTTTGGTTGTCGGTGGAAAGTGGCGTATTGACAGGGCATTGCCCCGTGGCTTGATAAATCGCCTCCACTCGCGCCTGCGCGCCTTGCACAATATCATATACGTCAAACAAGGTTTCATTGGCTTTTTGCTTGGCATAAATAGGCAAAAACTGCACTTGCACCACTGCCAGTACAAACATATAAAACCCAAATGCCAGCCCCATTCCCACCCAGCTGACGCCACCATGCTGGCGGATGTGCGCAAGCTGTTTTTCTTCATCGCGGGGGTACAGATCAATGGCGTCTGCAATCTCGCGGCGCGCCATACGGTAATAATACGCATCACTCCAGCGCGCCACCATCACCGACCAAAACACCCAAATGACCACCGCAATGGTGATACGTAAAGGCATTTGTAGGGCATCAGCAAGATTGCCAATCAGTAAATACTCCGCCACCACCAAAATAATGGTCACGTTGAGCTGAATAAACGACCAACCTGCCACCGAATACACAATGCTATCTAAAAACCGCTTGCGATATAATAGCCAAGGAAAGGTCATAAAAAAGGCCGCCCAGTGCCACTTGGCAGATAGCTTGCCTGCTTGGTCAAATTCTGCAAAGCGCTTGAGATAGTAGGCTTGGGAGCGACCACCAATAAAGGCTTTGTCATACATTAATCGCTGCTTATCGGTCAGCTGCGACTGCCAAAACGGTGGCGGCGTGGTGGTTTCTATAAATAGCATGGTTGTTTTTGTATTTATCCCATATCGATTTTCACTTATAATAGCAAAATTTTATCACAAACACGGTTTTTTGGCATACCATGAACCCCAATAATCTGCAAAATTCTGAACAAAATATGACTACCAATCACACTTCCCCACAGCCCTTATCGCCTACTGCCCAATCCACCTTGCCATCATCACCAACATCAGACAGCGAGCCAAGACGGGTCATTCAAACCTTTATGAAACGCAAAACCCACATGGGTAAAAAAGCAGAAGCGGGGTTACAGGCAGATTTTGCCCATTTTTTTGTGCAGCCTGACTTAGCCGCTATTCAAGCAATGGATATTGAGGGTATCACCAATTTACGCGCATTATTTACCAACGCTGAATCACCGCTCACCTTGGAGATTGGCTTTGGGATGGGCGCAAGTTTGGTGGAGATGGCAGCCGCTGCCCCAGAGCGCAACTTTGTGGGTATTGAAGTCCATGAGGCAGGCTTGGGCAATTGTGCTTTTTTGGCAGGCGAACAGCAATTAATCAATCTTAAACTTATCAGCGGCGATGCCATTGGTTTAATGAAGCAGTTACCTAGCGCGCATGTTGATACCGTTCAGTTGTATTTTCCCGATCCGTGGCAAAAAAAGCGCCACTTTAAACGCCGTTTTGTCACCCCCGAGCGCATGGCGGTGGTGGCTGCCGTGCTAAAAACTGGCGGTATTTTTCATGCGGCAACCGACTGGGCACATTATGCACACTGGATGATTGAGGTGATGGACAGTTTGCCTGCATTTAGCAATGTGGCGGGCAACAATAGTGAGGGTATCGGCAATTTTTTACCGCGTCCCGATTTTCGCCCGTTGACCAAATTTGAAAAACGGGGTATTCAAGAAGGTCGTGAGATTTACGATATCATGTACCACAAACTTTGAGGGCATTGCCTACGCGCTCACCACAAGTAGCAGACTGAAAAAGGATAATGCGTATATTATCCTTTTTTTATGGCGGCTTTTTTTCTACAATGTTACGTTTGACGATCTATTGAGCTAATTGCCGCGGCTATTGGGCAGTTATTTATTGAGTTGTGATACTTACTTCAAAATGCGCTGCGTTGTGATGACTAACAAGCTAGCCTATCATTTTGAGCTGGGTATAACCTTAGGAGTACTGGGATGACACCCGTATATATCACGTTTGCTTTATATTTGATTTTGGTATTAGGAATCGGGTTTGCCGCCTATTTTGCCACGCGAAACTTTGATGATTATATCTTGGGCGGGCGCAGTCTGGGGAGTTTTGTGACGGCCATGTCTGCAGGGGCATCTGATATGTCAGGTTGGCTGCTGATGGGGCTACCTGGCGCCATTTATGTGTCGGGTTTAAGTGAGTCTTGGATTGCCATTGGGCTTGTGGTTGGTGCGTATTTTAACTGGCTGTTGGTGGCGGGACGGTTGCGTGTGCATACTGAGTTTAATAACAATGCGCTGACGCTGCCTGAGTATTTTCATCATCGTTTTGGCGGCAATCATCGGTTATTAAAAATTGCGTCTGCCACGATTATTTTGTTCTTTTTTACGATTTATTGCGCCTCTGGCATTGTGGCAGGCGCGCGGTTATTTGAAAGTTTGTTTGAAGTGAATTACGGTACGGCGCTATGGTTAGGGGCTTTTGCCACCATTGCTTATACTTTTATCGGCGGGTTTTTGGCGGTAAGTTGGACGGATACCATTCAAGCCAGTTTGATGATTTTTGCGCTGTTATTTGCCCCAATTATGGTGTATCTCAATTTGGGGGGTATGGACGAGATTCACGCTGCGATTGCCACGGCGGCGGCTGTTAGTCACAAAAACTACGGTAATTTGTTATTTGGTACCTCTTTGGTGGGCATCATTAGCGCGGCGGCTTGGGGACTGGGGTATTTTGGACAGCCGCATATTTTGGCGCGGTTTATGGCAGCAAGTTCGGTCAAGTCTCTCAATAATGCCCGCCGCATTGGTATGACTTGGATGATATTGTGCCTAGCAGGCGCGGTGGCAGTGGGCTACTTTGGTTTGGCGTATATGACTGTGCACCCTCAGCAAACTGCAATTTTGCAAGGTAATGACGAGCGTATTTTTATTGGCTTGGCGCAGTTGTTATTTAATCCTTGGATTGTGGGGGTGGTGCTATCGGCAATTTTGGCGGCGGTGATGAGTACGCTTAGCTGTCAATTATTGGTGTGTTCAAGCGCTATTACTGAAGATTTTTATAAAGGATTTATTCGCTCCGCTGCCAGTCAAACCGAGCTGGTGTGGATTGGTCGGTTAATGGTACTGTTGGTGGCAGCCATCGCCATTGTGATAGCGCAAAACCCTGATAGCAAAGTGCTAGGTCTGGTGTCTTATGCGTGGGCAGGGTTTGGTGCAGCGTTTGGTCCTGTGGTGCTATTGTCGTTATTTTGGCGGCGTATGACCGCGCTTGGTGCGTTGGCAGGTATGTTGGTGGGAGCGCTTACTGTCATTCTTTGGAAGCCATTGACTGGTAGCGCCTTGTATGAGATTGTGCCCGGTTTTATTTTGGGCTTGGTTGCTATTTATGGGGTATCTATGCTGACGCAAGTGTCTGATAAGGTGCTATCACGCTTTGATGAGGCAGATAAAGCCTATAAATCCGCTCATTAAATCAATTGGGTAAAATAAACACACCAAAAAAAAGGGTGATTGTGACAATCGCCCTTTTTTATTAAGGGGTGGTCTAATTGAGGGCTGGTCTAAAAAATATGCTTAAGGGCGCCCACTGGGTTTGACGTATCCTTCAACACCCTAATTTTAAAGGGATTTGGCACACACCTTACCGTGTTAAACTATCAAAGCTGCAAAACTCAGACCAACAAAAAAGCCAAACATCAAAATGTTTGGCTTAACTGATTTCCAAATGGTGGCGATGAAGAGACTTGAACTCTTGACCTCACGATTATGAGTCGTGCGCTCTAACCAGCTGAGCTACATCGCCATATTGGATTTTTTTAGACGGTAGTGCAACAACATTTAGCGCTATCGCTAGCTGTAATTTGTGCCCGTCTTGAGGTTGCATATTATGCTTATTTCACCCCTACTCGTCAAGCACTTTGTGACATTTTTTTCATTTTTTAGTTAAAAAAGTGTTTTTTCACATTTTTTTGGGGTAATTTTGCAATGTTGCCACAAAAATGGGACGCGGCGACTTGAATTCTTGAGGGAATTTACCATAATAGTAGGCATTAGCGTTTACGGTGGCTATTTATGGATTATGAATGCTTAGTTGTTGGGTGCTTGATTGAGCGATTAAGTATCTTTTATTAGCCACTGCTTCATCATTACCTTATTTATATTGTTTCAGCGTTTCATCCCTTAGTCGTTATCATTCACCAACAACATAATAATCATCTATAAGGAATATAACTTGAGCGATACTATTCGTAGAACCGTTACTTTATCCCACCTAACAACCCAACAATTAAAAAATCTACTTGGCGAATATAATAATCATATCAAATACTTAGAGCAGCGACTGGGCGTCCATATTCACCAACGCAAAACTGATTTTGTGGTGTCTGGCGAGTTGGAGGCGGTCGAGCGCGCCGAGCGTATTTTGCTACAGTTAGCCAACGAGGTAGATGCCAATGAGGTCATCACCCCAGAGAATTTACATCTTTTGGTACAAACTAGCGTTAGCCGAGAACAAGATTTATTGATGGATGAGATGGCACAAAAAGCGGCGAGCCATCAAGCGGAGCCTAGCGACTTTACCCCCATTAGTTTACGGACGCGCAAAGGTAAAATTATCCCTCGCGGCTACAACCAGCAGCAATATGTCAAACGCATTTTGGTGTCAGATATCTCGTTTGGGGTGGGACCTGCAGGTACGGGTAAAACTTATTTGGCGGTGGCATGTGCGGTAGATATGCTTGAGCGCAATGAAATAGAACGTATTTTATTGGTACGCCCTGCTGTAGAGGCGGGCGAAAAACTGGGATTTTTACCAGGTGATTTGACCCAAAAAATCGACCCTTATTTGCGCCCGTTGTATGATGCGCTTTACGAAATGCTGGGGTTTGAGAAAGTAGGAAAACTGCTTGAGCGTCAAGTGATTGAAGTTGCGCCACTGGCTTATATGCGTGGGCGTACGCTAAATAACTCGTTTGTGATTTTAGATGAGGCGCAAAATACCACGCCTGAACAAATGAAAATGTTTTTGACCCGCTTAGGATTTGGCTCACGCGCGGTGATTACGGGTGATACCTCGCAGGTAGATTTGCCACGCGGCACCAAGTCGGGGCTAAGTCAGGCATTGGAGATTTTATCGGCGATTACCGAAATCCATATTACTCGCTTTGATAGCAAAGATGTGGTACGTCACCAATTGGTACAAAAAATTGTCGAAGCATATGACCAGTTTGATGAACGCCAAGAAGCGCTTAAAGAAGCCAAAAAGCAGGCACGCCTTGCTGAGCAGATGCAGCAAAGTACGCTTGCCGCTAGTGCCGAAAATGCGATTGAGACAGGGATGGTAAAATAATATGAACCATAATCATTTAGCTGATATTAGCCATTTTGAGGATACCGCTGCGGTGCTGACAGATGGGGATACCATGGGTGTTGGTAATGGTAATGACAATAGCAACGACCTTGTCGTTAGCTTTGCCGATGGGTTGGTGTCACAAGCCAATTTTGCTGCCATTGAGGCACTGTATCAACCTGCAACTATCGGCAATATTTTGGGTAAAGTAGTGACATATTTGCAGCAGCACCCTGCCATTGCCATTGATAGCCCACTTGCCACGCATCTTTTTGACAAACCCTTGTCACTTGAGGTATACGTCACCGAGCCTATAGAAGCTCAAGCCATCAACCTTGAGGCACGCGGCAAGGATTATGCCACCAATATTTTATCTTATCCCAGTGAACTACCAAATAGTGTCCTTGATTTATTGCCCGCCCTGCCTCTGGGCGAACTGGTGATTTGTCATGCGGTGGTGGCAAACCAAGCGGCTGAACAAGAAAAATCCGTAAGCGAGCACCTCACTCACCTATTGGTGCATGGGATTTTGCATGTATTGGGCTTTGACCATGAACTTGGACAAGCCCAGCAAGATGAGATGGAACGTATTGAGATTGCCGTATTGGCAAGCCTGTCTATTGCCAATCCGTATGAGTGAGCAACATTTTTGGTTAACGACAAAGACAATGAGTGAAAGGATCGCGTTTTGATGAAATCGGCGGTGGGTATTATTTATGCAGGGGGTACGTTTGGTAGCCATGGCAAGCCGTTGGCAAGTTTACCCGCCCCTATTTTTTTGCCTGTTTTGAAGGGTATTTTACACACCCATTTTGCCAGTTATACGCGAGATACGGCGCGCAAGGTGGCATGGCAATTATTAGATAATGAGGTAATCAAAGATAGCAGCCAGCTGACGCCTGTAGATTTTGCCCATTTTTACCAATTAATCATTAAAGGTCTACAGCAAGGGATTCGGCAGTTTGTGCTATTAACTGGCACGGATACTTTGAGTTATTTGGCAGCATTTTTGGCAGAATGTTTTGCCAGCAGTCAGGTTTGCATCATTGTAACGGGTGCCATGAAGCCGCTATTAGATAGCCAAGTGCTCCATGATTATGTATTAGATGCCAATAGCGATGCCACCCAAAACTTGTTTGATGCCTGTAAATTGGCGTGGCAAGGTGAAGCGGGGGTGCGGGTATGTTTTGCAGGCGAACATTGGGCGGCGCAGACTGTACAAAAAATTCATAGCCACGATCTTATGGCGTTTGTGGGGCATCACCGTGCAGGTTATCCCGCCAATAGCTATACCTCAAAAATCACCGCCGTGCAGCACGAGGGCTGGCTTGCGGATAAAGTCGCGCATATGACCACCACTGCTGCGCGTATTAGCCATGCCAATATTGCCGTGTTGTATCTCACCCCAATGACCGTACAGCAGCTAGCACAGCGCCTTCAAGATATACTAACAACAGAGCCTCATGCGCTCATTATTATGGCGTTTGGCGCAGGCAATATGGCAGATGATACGCTTATTCGCGAGCAGCTTTATCAAGCTAAACAGCAAGGCTGCTTGGTGGCGGTGAGCAGTCAATGCGCGTATGGCGGTGTTAGCCAAACTTATGAAGCAGGTGCATGGCTGGCTAATTGCGGGGTATTAACCACCGCGCGCTTAAGTCTGCCCGCGATTTTTGCGCGTTTACTGTGGTTAACCGCGAACTACGACACACCCGCTAGGCGGCGCCAGCGCTGGTTACATTGTCTAAAAGATGCCCATACCGTGGCGTAACTTGGTATACTATGCGCTTTCATTTGAGTGTTCGCTACATTACAGCGTAATATGGCTTAATTATGACTTTAACAACTTACGCGATTGGTATTGAATTTTTGGGCACCCATTATCGAGGATGGCAGCGCCAACAAGAAGTGGACAGCATCCAGCAGCGACTTGAAACAGCCTTCTCCAAAATAGCCAACGAACCTATTGAGGTGGTAGCAGCAGGTCGCACGGATGCAGGCGTTCATGCCTCCCATATGATTGCCCATTTTCAAACCCATGCCACTCGAAATCCCTATAATTGGCTTAGAGCCGCCAACTCGCTACTACCCGATGACATTGCGGTGCGCTGGTTAGTGCCCATGCCCGCAGACTTTCACGCACGTTTTTCAGCCATAGCGCGCCGTTATCGCTATATTACCTTAAATCAGACCTTTCGCCCTGCTATTTTAAACCACCAAGTAACCCATGAATATGCACCGCTTGATATCTGTGCCATGCAGCAAGCCGTGAAAGATATTGAAGGCGTCCACGATTTTACCAGTTTTCGCGCAGCCGCTTGCCAGTCAAACCAGCCTGTTCGTCATGTGCATTTTGCCCGTCTTATCCAACACGGCGAGCTATTGGTGCTCGATATCCAAGCCGATGGGTTTTTGCACCATATGGTGCGTAACCTCATGGGAACATTATTTGAGATCGGGCGTGGTGAAAAACCCGCCGAATGGCTAGCTGAGCTGCTACTCAAAAAAGACCGTACGTTGGCGGCTGCCACGGCGTCTGCCGATGGGCTATATTTTATCAATGCGCTATATCCTGAAAAGTTTCAGACCTATTTGCCCAAAGTGCGCTTATCGCCTGTTTGGCTTAATTTGAGCGAAACACCATAAAGGCTACAATAAAAACCGCCAATTGCCATGCAAAAGTTGCGATAACCACGACATCAGCGTATAATCCTTATTTATATATTTAACAAACAGATTAAGGTATTATGGCAAAAAAAGATGATGTAATCGAATTTGAAGGTGAAGTAGTTGATACATTACCTAACACCCTATTTAAAGTACGCTTAGAAAACGGGCATGAAATCATCGCCCATATTTCAGGAAAAATGCGTAAAAACTACATTCGTATTTTGACGGGTGATAAAGTGAAAGTAGAGATGACCCCGTATGACTTGTCAAAGGGTCGTATCACTTACCGTGGTCGCTAATACCCGCCAAAAAAAATCGGGTCTTAACTTATCATAAGTTAAGACTTTTTTTATGACTGATCAGGTCAAAAAATTCTTACAAAACTGTGATTCTATGGTTGTGAATTGTTAAATTTTTTATTATGCTTGGTCTAACCCATGGAAGGTTTTATGTTGACAAACCAATTTGTTTTGTTAGTATCTAGCAACTTTGTTGCGTTTTTGACATAACCAATCAATTATTTTATGTAAAAGGGAGCTTTACATGTCATTTCAACTCAAATCTCTTAGTTTAGCCGTTGCCACTCTTTCTGCCATTTCTACCGTTCACGCCGCAGGTCTTGACCGCTCTACCCAACCTAGCTGGGCATTTACCCAAGACGGTACGTTTGCATATGTTGAGCATATCACTATCTCGCCCGATGTGGCAGGTAAAGACAACAAAAACGTAGCCACACCAGAAAGTAACTACGCCGAAGGTAAAAATACAGGCAACATGACTGAAGATTACCAATTCTTAAACTTTGGCGCCAAAGCAGATATTAATGACCGCGTCAGTGTGGGGGCATTTTTTGACCAACCTTTGGGCGCAGATGTCCAATATAATGGCGATAATAATTTTGTTGCTAAAGATGCCAACACCACAATCCAAGATATAACTGCTAATAAATTCACAAATATTAAGACTGCAGATCAAACTCTTCAAAACTTAACAAATACAATTAAAGATTTTACTGGTAAAGCTCTTCAAGAAACGGATCCTATAAAAAAAGCTAACTTAAATGAAACCATCAAAAATTTAAGTAAACAAGCGGAAAACTTGGGCTTGGCTATTAAGTCAGGCTTAACCAACCAATCTAATATTGGTCAAGGCACCAATGTAAAAATCACTAGCCAAAACTTTACAGGTATGGTGGGTGTTAAGCTTGGCGAAAACAAAAACATCCAAGTCTATGGTGGCCCTACTATCCAAAAATTAGAAGGCGATGTCCATTTACGCGGTAGCGCCTACTCGGGCGCAACAGGATACGATGCCAGTATGTCACCTGATACCGCCTATGGTTGGATGGCAGGTGTTGCCTATAGCAAGCCTGAGATTGCACTAAAAGCTGCATTAACTTACCGTTCAGAGATCAAGCATGACACTCGCATGGCAGAGCATCTACCGTTAGCAGCCGCAGCTTCAGGTGGTAAAATTGCCATTGATGAAACTAGCAATATCACGGTTGAAACCCCTCGTTCAGTCAACTTGGATTTTCAAACGGGGTTAAACCCAACTACCCTATTAACGGCAAAATTACGCTGGGTGCCATGGAGTGACTTTGCGATTACCCCAAAAAATTATAATGCCCTATCAAAACTAAAAGTTCCTGCAGGCACCCCGCTGGTATCTTATGATAAAGATTCATGGTCAGGGGAAGTAGGACTTGGTAAAAAATTGAATTCAAAATGGGCATTATCGGGTTCTGTGGGCTATGACACTGGCGCAGGCAACCCTGTGACGTCACTAGGCCCTGTAGAGGGCAACTGGAACGTGGGATTGGGTGCAAAATACAATTTGACCCCAGAATGGGCAATCTCAGGTGGCGCTAAATACCTAATGTTTGGCGATGCTAAGGCAAAATTACCGACAGGCGACATTGTGGGTGATTTTAAAGACAACGATGGCTGGGTATATGGTGTACGCTTGTCTTACCAGAAAAAATAACACGTCTCTTTATACCATCAGTTATAGCATAAGTACAAAAAACCAACCTGTATTAGGTTGGTTTTTTTATGCGACTCTAACAACGGCAGTGTTATTTTAAATGGATGGTGAGTTGATTGGTGCTTGCTACCGCTTCCCCTTCCTGCATTGCTGGGTATAGTTTTGCAGATTTTAGGCGCTCACAGATGAATTTGTCAATGGCTACATTGCCCGATGACTGGGTGACACTTACCGCCTGTACATCGCCTGTAGCGGTGACGCTCAGTTTGACCGTGAGACGCATGGCAGGGTTAAACTTCACAACCCGTGATAAGGCAGGTGGTAGTACGGTATTGGGTTTGGTGCGCCAGTTTGCCTGTTCGCTATTTAGCTGCATGACCGCCCGCGGTTCGGGGGTTGCAGGGGGTGCTACAATGGCGGGTGGTTGCCTTTGTGGTTGTGGGGACGGATCGTGGCGCGCATCGCTGTCAACGGTAGGCGTGCCAGCATTCTCACTACGACTAACCGTGGTAACTGCCCTCGTGTGATCTGCTAGCGTGGGGGCAGCACTGTTAGGAGGGTGGCTCTCATTTTGAGAACGGGTCTGGGGGCGTAAGTTGTTCTCCCCATTGGCGATTGGTGGGGCTTGACGGTTGTTGGTCGTCATGGTTTTGGGAGTAACCGTGTGGGCAAGCTTAGTAGGCGGCTTATTAGGCGGCTTATTAGGTGAATCGGGTTTAGTTGGTCGCGGCGCTTGTTGATGGCGTGGCAGCTCAGTGGCTTGTTGGTTAGTAGCCTGCGAGTATGACTGTGTGATAGAGGCACGGGTTGCCGCTTTTGGCTGATGGTTGGTAGCGGGTAAGGGCAAATCAGCGGGCTTAGCATTGAGGGTATGCATTTGTTTTTGAGGCAAGGGCTGGGCGGTTATGGCAGATGGCGCGACTATTTTGATACGTAAAGGGGCGGTATGAAGCGGTGGCGAGGGTTGATTGGCGTTGCGCCAAGAAAAAATAGGCAGCTGCACCATGGCATACACCAATGCACCATGTAACCCTAATACGGTGATCCAAACGCCCATGCGAATAAGTCTTGTCATAGCTTGATATGCCTTGGCTAAAAAAGGTAGCTTGATGGTCTGCTGCATCTAAGAACCTGTCTTCTTAACGCCACATTGTTAGTTTAAATTTAAATTTTAAAGAATTTTTGTTTGCTTTTTTATAAAAAATAGCGACTGTCTAGGCGCATGGCGATATGATAAACCATCATGCGCTCAATAAAAAATCATACTTTGCGTGTTTTGCTGAGCAAGTTTCAGACAACCAACGTTAGCTGTATGGCTGAGCCGTGTAACTACCGCGCTGCTTGACAACGTTTTGAGCAATAAACCACGTCTGCCCAGTTTTTGTCCCATTTTTTTCGCCACACAAACGGACGCTGACACACGGGGCAGATTTTACTAGGGAAGTCTGATTTTTTACGGGTCTTGTTAGAGGGTGTCATTGGTTGGGTTGCCTGTTAAATATAAAAAGAAAAAAATAGTTTGAAATTTAGTCAAAATCTTTAGGGTTTGGCATGATAATATAGCGAATTCATCAACAGTGACATGTTAAAATATTACCATTTTTTGAGGATGTTATGACAAGTATTGCAGTGATCGGGGCTGGCATGGCAGGGCTGGTATGTGCAAATGCGCTACAGCAAGCAGGTGCTGCGGTGACAGTCTTTGAAAAATCACGTGGCGTGGGTGGGCGCATGGCAACGCGCCGTTCGCCAGTTGGTACGTTTGATCATGGTATTGCCATGTTCGAGCCAACCAGTCCTGCGTTTGTAGAGATTACTAAGCAGCTGGTTGCCGATGGAATACTCACACCTTGGCAGTTTGAGGCAATGTATCTAGACGGCGCAGCTTTTGCCAACCCCACTGCCCCATCAACCACCTGCCAGCAAACGCGCTATGTGGGTGCCCCTACGATGAATGCGCTAGCAAAGTATTTGGCAACCACACTTAATATTCAACGTGAGTGTAAAGTTGATAACTTAGAGCAAGTGGCTGGCGGCTGGCGACTGACGCAAGATAACCAAACCTTTCTTGGAGAGTTTGATTGGGTCGTGCTTGCGGTTCCTGTGGCGCAAGCTGCCAATTTTGCAAGTGTCAATGCGTTATTTACAAAACTACCGATTCATACATTACAGGCGTGTAGCGTACTGATGCTAGGGTTTGATACGCCGCTTCAGTTGCCTTGGCAAGTGGCATATATCGAAAATCATGCTGCCATTGAGCAAATTATTATCAATAGTGCCAAACCGCAGCGTCTTAATTTACCTTATACTACCATGGTGGTGCATTCAACGGCGGCATGGGCAGATGCGCATATAGACGCGGACAAAGAGATGAGTAAAACTCACTTGGTGGCAGCTGTCGGCGAGCTGCTTGGCATCTGTGCACAGGACGCGCTGCACCAAGACCTTCATCACTGGCGATATGCCAAACCACAGGTAGTAGCACCAACCGCGGCGCACGCCACGGGTTTTGCAGCGGCAGACGACCATCATATTGCCCTATGTGGGGATTGGTTATTGAGCGGGGATTTGGCATCTGCTTACTTAAGCGGTCAACGCTTGGCAGCCCATTTGTTAAAATCTTTGTAGCGGCAGGGGCTACGATTACCCAGTTTTTACCATGGCTCAAAGCGTTATGTCATTCAAAATTTTTTGATAAATTTGAGGTTAGTGTAATCTTATTATGTCATTATCACATCCGTTATCGCCTGATTGTCCAAAAATGGCTAAGCCAAGTGCGGCTACTACCTACCTAATGTGGTTTCGTCAAGATTTAAGAACTTGTGACAATACCGCATTGGTAAGATGCTGTGAGCTGGCAAAGAACGCCCAAGCCGCTGTATTAGCGGTCGTATATATCACGCCCGAGCAGTGGCAACGTCATCAAAAATCGCTTTGGCAGATTGATCTGATATTACGGGCGATAGTAGCGCTACAGCAGCAACTTGCTAAGTTAAACATTGGCTTGGTGGTTCGCACGGCGGCTACGTTTGCTGAACAGACGTCTGATGTGTTGGCGCTTTGTCAGCAGCAAAGGGTGAGCGATATTTTTGCCAATCTTGAGTATTTGGTGGATGAGACCCAGCGAGATACCGAGGTGAGCCAGCGTGGTGCGCAGCAGGGCGTAACATCGCACTGGTATGATGACCGCACAATTGTAGCACCGCAGCAGATTGTGACCCATCAAGGGCAGCCTTATAAAGTGTTTACCCCATTTTTTAAGCGCTGGCATGCCTTATTAGATACCGCCAATTTATCGCTGCTGCCCCCACCTCTAGGCAGCGATTTTAACACCGTGCAATGGGCGGCAGACTTATCAACACTACCAATGCCTTATGATGTTGAAATGTTTTATCACACTGCTTATTCGTCTTGCAGCGCTATTGCTAGCCAATTTGCCAAGCAGCTTGCCCAGATCAAAACCCATAGCAGCCGTTGGTATCCAGCCAGTGAAGAGGCAGCGCTGACAAGGCTTGCGGCGTTTATCGAGCACGATATTGCCAATTATGATAGCGCGCGCGACGTGCCGTCATTGCATGATAACCTAGGGGCAACCAGCCGCTTGTCGCCTTATCTTGCGGTGGGGCTTATATCACCGCGATTGTGCTACTTGCGCGCCCAGCAATATTGGCAAAACGCAACCGAACAGGCACATGATACGGCAGTTTTTCGCTGGTTAAGTGAGCTTGCTTGGCGCGATTTTTATTATGATGTCATTGTCAATCGTCCCGATATTGTCAAGGGTCAAGCGTTTTTAACAGCATTAGACCAACAGGTAGGATGGCGCTATGACACGGCAGATTTTGCTATGTGGTGTCAAGGTCGCACAGGCGTACCGCTAGTGGATGCCGCCATGCGCTGCCTCAATGCCACGGGATTTATGCATAATCGCCTACGCATGGTAGTAGCCATGTATCTGAGTAAAAACTTGCTGATTGATTGGCGTTGGGGTGAAGCCTATTTTATGCAGCAACTGGTAGACGGTGATTTTGCCAGCAACAATGGCGGGTGGCAGTGGTCAGCATCGATTGGTACCGATGCGCAGCCGTATTTTCGGGTGATGAATCCATTTAGCCAAGCCCAAACGCATGATAGCGAGGCAAAATTTATCAAGCATTGGCTGCCTGAACTTGCCACCCTTGCACCGCAAATACTCAATGACGAGGCAAAGCTACAACGTTATTTGCAAGCGCATCGCCATATTCAATACCCGTTATTAACCACGCCCACCAAAGTATCACGGGCGCTAGCGATTGCGGCGTTTAAAACACCCCATCGTTAGGTACTTTTTTGACCCAGTCACCAGGTGAATGATGATGAATGTATTTGAAAAAAATCGCCTCTTAATCGGTATGGGCTTAACCACGCTATTGTTAAGTAGCTGCGAAAAAATCAGTGCCGAACCCAATGCCGAGCATTTGCCAGCGGTTGTTGCCAATACGGGCGTGACTACCCAACGTGATATATTGCCCAACCAACTACTCACCAAATTGCAAGCGCTACCCCAGCTTAGCCCAAAACTTGGCGAAAACGGCAAAGCTATCATCGACCCCAACAAACCAACCTTGGTAAAATTTTGGGCAAGTTGGTGCCCTTTATGTCTAGGCACCCTGTCTGAAACCCAATCGTGGCGACAAAGTGCCAACAACCAAGGCATGAACATCATCACCGTAACAAGCCCAGGACAGCTGAATGAAAAACCCACCGCAGCGTTCAAAGCGTGGTATCAAGCGGTCGCCCCCGATTATCCAAATCTACCCGTCTTAATGGACACACAAGGTCAGCTCATCAAACAATTGGGCATACAGGTGTATCCAAGTTGGGCTATTTTAGATAAACATGGCAACGTGCTCAAAGTAGTCAAAGGCAACCTATCGCCCCAGCAAATGCAAGCACTGGCAGAAAATGCCAGTAATGATTTTGCCGAACTAAAAAATACTGAAGTCAAACCAAACAGCAACCGCTTAAACCAAAAAAACCCCGTTATTCAACAAACACGTAGCCAACTTGACCAACCCAAAACCTATTACCAAGCCGATGGCAAAACACCCATTCGTACCCAATCCATTTATTTGGCGGGCGGCTGCTTTTGGGGATTAGAAGCCTATATGGAGCGGGTATCAGGCATTGTAGATGCGGTATCAGGGTATGCCAATGGTGACCCAACCATCCAGCAGCCCAGCTATGAACAAGTTATTGGTGGCTCGGGTCATGCCGAAACGGTGAAAGTCACATTTGATAGCGATAAGATTGACTTAGCAACCGTACTGGCATATTATTTTCGCGTGATTGATCCCACCAGTATCAACCGCCAAGGCAATGACCGCGGGGCGCAATATCGCACAGGAATTTATTATCAAGACACCAAAGAAAAACCCGTTATTGATCAAGCATTAGCAAGTTTGCAGCAAAAATATTCAAAAAAACTTGCCATAGAAGCCAAACCTCTGACCAATTTTTATGTCGCAGAAGATTATCACCAAGATTATTTATCCAAAAACCCAGATGGCTATTGTCATATTGATATCAGCTTAGCAGATGACCCAATATCACCCACCGCGTCATCCACCGCTAAAGTGACGTTGCCCCCTGCTACCACGGTGACCCAAGCATTAGCGGCAAGCCGTTATCAGCATTATGACAAAAACTTGCAGCAGCGATTGACAGCAGCACAATACCGCGTGACCCAGCAAGCAGGCACCGAGCGCGCGTTTAGTCACCCGTATGATCATTTGTTTGCGCCAGGTCTGTATGTGGATGTGGTGAGTGGAGAGCCGTTATTTTTATCAACAGACAAGTACCAGTCGGGTTGTGGCTGGCCAAGCTTTACCAAACCCATAGACCCAAGTGTGATTAAGACTGCTACCGACACCAGTTTTCATATGGTGAGAACAGAAGTGCGTAGCCGCGTGGCAAATGCCCATTTGGGGCATGTTTTTGATGATGGTCCCAAAGACCGCGGCGGTTTGCGCTATTGTATCAATGGTGAGTCGTTACATTTTATTCCAAAAACACAAATGGCGGCAGCAGGCTACGGCGCCCTTGCCCCTCTGGTCAAATAAGGCGCTCATATTTTGTTAACGGTATTTATCACATTTTTTATGTTTGGCAAAAATGCGCTCATCTTGGGCGTAGCCACTCAGCGCAACAGGGTTATTACCCAAAATGGACGCACACATGTCAATTAATACTTGCAACACCCCAATCAGCGTTTGGCTAGCAGAAGGACAATCAAGCCAGCGAGATATGCTGCTGAGCCTGCAAGCCCTCAAGGCGCAGCAAATGCCGCTGCATATCATTGCCTCACACCGCCATGACCGTCCTGAAATCTTGGGCTGTGCCGATATGGCATACCGAGAGCCGCATTTTTTGCCGCAAGGGCTATCCGTTGAGGCTTTGCAGCAAGCGCGCGTTGATTTTGTACGCCAGCATGCTATCGAGCAGGGCGTGCAGGTGTTGTTGACAGGTCGCAATAGCTCATATTATGAAGCCGAACGGGCAACGTTTGCCAAGGCAGGTATTCGCTTGTTGACAGGCGCCACTAGTACGCAAACTTTGGCGTTATTAGAAGATAAGGCGTCTTTTACCGCGCATTGTGAAGCTCATGATATTGCAGTGGCAAGTGGCTGGCGCTTTGATAATTTGGCTGAGCTTGAGGTACTGCTTGAAACCCACGCTCACCTACCACTGTGTGTCAAACCTATTACTGGCATTTTTGCACAGGGATTTTGGCGGTTGGACACGGGCAACCGTGAGCCGTGGGACAGTTTTAACCATTTATATTTTACCGATGACAAAAAAATTCAGCTAGCGGCTTTTTTGCACGCTTATGCCCATAGCCACATGGTAGCAGACAAACCCATACCCATGCTGCTCATGCCTTATTTATCGGGGCAAGAATATTCTATTGATGCGGTATGTGAACAAGGCGAAGTACTGGCAGCCGTTACCCGTTATAAAGAAGGCGCGATGCAGTATATCGGCTATGATGAATCGGTAATGGCAGTGGTCAAAAAAGTGGTGGCATCGGTTAAGGCGGATGGCATTATTAGCATCCAAACCAAAGCTGATGACCATGGCAACCACAAAGTGCTAGAGATTAATGCGCGTCCATCGGGTGGCATTGCTTATACCGACCATGCCTTTGGCAAAGCCAATGCCCTAAACTTAACCCAACTGGCGTTTGCCTATTGGGCAGGTCTGATTGATAAGCCCAATGTTGAACAAGTGCGCGCCACCATCACGCCTTGTTCGGTTAGACCGCTGATGAGCAGCGTCAAAGTGGCATGACAAAGCAGTGTTAAGTAAGCCAAATACCGCTTAGTCAAGCGTTACATATTTTTTATCAGGAAACCCACGCCAGCATGACCCAGCAAAAAACGATCGACCTCTCGCGCGGCACATTACAGCTCACTTACCAAACGGTGGGTGACTATCAACTTGACGATTTATTGGACTTTGCCGAGCGCATCAACCCCAAGCGCGCTTTTTTGTTTGTTTCAAAAGTGCTGGGGCGGCATATCCCCGTTAGCCCCTACAAAATGCGCCAAGCTTTTGGCGATTTGGCGGCACTGATTCCAGAAAATTTACCGCAGCCCATAGTGGTGGTTGGTATGGCAGAAACGGCGGTGGGGTTATCCGCAGGGGTACATGCTTGCCTACAGGCGCGTTACCCCACGGCTATTTTGCTCAACTCCACGCGCCACGCGCAGCCTGCCGCCTTGTTGACCACGTTTAGTGAAGATCATAGCCATGCGCAGCAGCACTTAATTTATCAAAGCGATGACCCCTTGCTACAACAAGCGGTGATGAATGCCAAGACTTTGATTATGGTGGATGATGAGGCGTCGACAGGCAAAACTTGCCAAAATGTGGTCAATGCCTTGTACCAAGCAGGGATGCAAGCGCTGCAGCAAGTGCACCTTGCCACCTTGGTGGATTGGTCGCTTGGCAATGCGCCGCCCAACTTATTTGCCCAGTTAGATTTTTTTCGCCACCACTTATTGTCGGGGCACTGGCAATGGACAAACCGCCCACATGCCAAAGCAATTGCTATGCCAGATGTGGCAACCACAGCGGCAGGCTCACAGCCGCTTGGCAATACAGGCAATTGGGGACGGCTCCCCACCACTGATAGCACAAGTGGATTGACAGGGTTATTAACAAGCCTTGAGCATCAGCGCAAGCAGCACGCTCTAGAAGATTGGGCAGGCAAAAAAGTATTGGTGCTTGGTAGTAATGAGTTTGTATGGCTGCCTTTTTTGCTAGCAGAAACACTGGCACAGCAAGGCGCGGCGGTAAAATTTTCGGCACTGACGCGCTCGCCCATTGCGCCGCAAGCACAGAGCGGTGTGACATCCGTAATCCAATTTTATGACAATTATGGCTTGGGCATGACCAACTTTGCCTATAATGTCATACCCACGGCATGGGACTGGATTGTCCTGTGCGTTGAAACCCCAAGCGCCAGTGTGGATGCAGTATGGCGAGATTTGCCCAATTTGTTGGTGGTAGCCCCGCGTGATGTTTCACCTTTAATATAATGGATTGCCCACAATGACAGCAGCTTTAGCCACCGTTCGTCCATGCCCCATGATTGCGCCCTACGCGCTGATGGATTTGGATGATACGTTGTTTCAGACACAGCGAAAAATCGAGGCCTGGCAGTTACCTACTCAAGGGTTGGTCACCGCCACGGTCAACAAGCAAGGTGAACCGCTGAGTTTTTTTACGAAAAAACAAGCCCAGTTTTTTGCTTGGCTACAACACAGCACGGAGCTTATTCCAGTAACAGCACGTGATACCGCAGAGATATTACGGGTAAAACTGGTATTTAGTAGTTGGCAGGTGCTGAGCCATGGCGCGGTGATTTTGACGCCTCACGGTCAGCCGTTGACAACTTGGCAGCAGCAGATGCGAACACGGCTATTGCCTGCGCAGCCACCGCTACAGCAAATAATAGCTTGGCTTACTCGCCAGCAGCAAGAGGACTGGCTAGTCACGCCTCACTATGATTATTTTGGTGAGGATAAATTGATGATTTATGTGGCAGTCAAACATCGACATAAAAGCTCGCAAGCGCTCACTCAGCTAGCAGCCAGCATTAGCAACGAATTTAAAGATTTTAACCACCATTTTTATACGCACGTCAATGCCAATAATTTGGCAATTTTACCCCATGTGGTGGATAAAAAACACGCGGTTCATTGGCTACAATTACACCATCTTGACCCACAACGTGCAAGTTTTGGTTTTGGGGATAGTTTGGCAGATTTGGGATTTTTGCAGCAGCTTGATTGGTATGGCACCCCCAAGCGCGGGCAACTTCATGACACAATCAGCGAGGCGATACTATGACACAGCACACGACACCGCCCATACTAACCTGCGGCAGTTATTTATCCACGGATGTGACGCTACTGCTAGACATGGTTGATGCCAGCCATGTCATTGACATTGACCCGCGCCAAAAAGAGCAGCTCATCCAATCAGGGCAGCAGCATTATTCAGAGATGTTGACGCTAGAGCAGCCGCCAAGCGCCACCCATGAAGCACTTTATCAGCAAGCATTACAGCAAGGTCAAGGGCGAATGGCACAGGCAATTGCCAGCCTTGCTGCCAGTTTACAACGGTTATTTGTGGGGAAAGTGACCGCCAAGCACCCGTTAATTTTGGTGAGCCTTGTACGTGCAGGGCTGCCTGTTGGGGTGCTGTTACAGCGCGCTTTGGCAGACGCTACCACCCCTTATCCGCTAACAAGCCGCCATTATGGGGTCAGTATTATTCGTGATCGCGGTATTGATCCTGTGGCGATGCAGTATCTATTGACCCAATATCCCCATAGTCCACTGGTTTTTGTGGATGGCTGGACGGGTAAAGGCGCTATTTATGGCGAGTTGCAGCGTAGTTTGGCAGTATTTAACCAGTCGGTGCATCATCACCAAATTTTTCACCAAGGCGATGGGGTGATGCCATTGGTGACGCTTGCCGACCCAGCAGGGGTGGCGTGGCTCACTGCCAGCAGCGATGATTGGCTGATACCCTCAGGGTTATTAAATAGCACGGTATCAGGGCTTATTTCTCGTACTTTATATCAACCTGCCAATAAAGGGCTGCACCAGGCCGTTTTTTATGAGGCTTTAGCACCTGTTGATCATACCCTTGAATTTGTCCATGTTATAGACACTTTGCGCCAGCAAATTGGGCAACCTCCTCAGTTGCAACCTACCCCCACACCCACCTTTGTCACACGGGCGCTGATTGCAGCACTGGCAACACGTTTTGCTATTACCAACCCAAATCGCATCAAACCCACTATTGCTGAGGCAACGCGCGCTATCTTGCGGCGCGACCCTGATTGCGTGTTGGTCAATGACCGTGATTGCCCAGCGGATACGGCGTTACTACGTCACCTTTGTGAGGCGCGCCATATTCCGCTCATCGAAGATGATAGTATTGCGCCTTACCGCGCGGTAACTTTGATTAAAAAAAGAACATCATAATTTGGCAGTTTGGCAGTGATTTTTTGCTTTTGTCCGTTTGGCGTTGGTGTTGACGGCATAATTTTTGACCCTATTAATCCATAGATGAGCCTTATGACTTTATTACCTTTTGCAAGTCCACCCAAGCCGCTAGCCTTACCAACGCTTAACCCTTATCGCCTTGGTGCCACCCTTTATATGCCCGCCACACGGTCGGATATTTGGGAGATTATTTCACGGCAAAAATTGCCGCATATTGATAGTATTGTGCTATGTTTGGAAGATGCGATTACAGACAGCGAAGTGGTGCCTGCGCTTGCCAATCTCGCTGCGCTGCTGGCTACTTGGCAGGCACACCAAGACCGTCAGCCCTTTGAGCGTCTACTACAGCGTCCACTGGTTTTTGTGAGACCCCGTAACGCCATGATGTTGGCGCAATTGAGCAACCTTGCCCATATTGCGTGTTTAGATGGGTTTGTGCTACCCAAAATTGATATGTCCACGTTGGCAGATTGGCGGGTGGCTTGCCAAGATTTGCCCAGCGAGCAGTTTTTGATGCCAACCCTTGAAACACGCGCTATTTTTAACCCCGTGCACAATCATGAGCTGGCGTTGGCGTTGACGGAGGCATTTTACCAAAGTATTTTGGCGTTACGGGTAGGCGGTAATGATTTGTTTGCTTGCTTGCGGCTGCGGCGTCCTGCAAGTGCGACTGTTTATCAGTCACCTGTCGGTGCGCTGATGTATCAGCTAATTGCATGTTTTGTGCCGTATGGCTTTTATTTGACGGCGCCTGTGTTTGAATATTTGGATAAAGCGCAATTGTTAGCGGCTGAGCTACGCCAAGATGTGGAATTAGGATTTGTGGGCAAGACGATCATTCATCCCACCCAAATTGACAGCGTAAAACAAGCTTTTGGCGTAAGCGCCATTGAGCTAAGCCAAGCCCAAGCGATTTTGGCAAAAGATGCCAAAGCCGTATTTAAACAAAACGATAGCATGCTTGAACCTGCCACCCACCGTGCTTGGGCAACGCATATTTTACTACGCGCTCAAGCCGCTGGTAATGGGGCGGAAACTAGTACTGGTACTTGCCCGCCACCATTTGATCAATCATACAGTATCAGGCAAGGTGATTTAGGCTGATAGTCATACTATCAGACAATTTTTTAGCGCAGAAAAGTAGGTTACTTTCTTGGGCAGGTATTAATGCCTAGTAACGTATAAAGGGCACAAAAACCCGATAAGCCTGTCAATAACGGCAGTAGCCCAACTGCGCCCCACCATGATTGGTTATAGACCCCAAGTCCAATAATGACTAAGCCTATAATAACTCGAATAATTCTATCTACATGTCCTTCATTGGTACGCATAGCTAACTCCTTGATGATGATAGATTATCAGGTAAGGTGATAAGGCAGACCCATGACGCTGACGGGTCAAGCCCAAGGGATCACCAGTAAAATTAATAAAAATTCGGTTCGTTTGGCTGCACCACCGCAAACCCTTGCGCGTGCCACGCTTCAAAACCACCCGCCATTGATAACACATTGGTGTATCCTAACGTTTGCAGCGCTTGGGCAGACAAGGCAGCGCGTCCGCCCGTTTTACAATAGACAATGATAGGTGCTTGTAAATCACTGACCGTATCACCTATTTGAAACTCCAAGACACCCCGCGGCAAGTGCAGCGCTTTGGGTAGATGCCCTTGATAATACTCGTCAATCTCGCGCACATCAATGACAATGGGCGCGCCCGTAGCGGCATCTAGGCGTGCTGACACCGCCTCAGCGTCAATCTCGGTAATCTGCTCTTTGGCTTGGGCGACTAAAGTTTGTGGGGTATGCATAAGGATTCCGTTTGCTTAGGTCTATGATTTACTATTATTGGGCAACTGTGTATTGGACTGCTTTTTGCTGATCTAGTGCTGATTGGTCAAGCTAAGGGGCAAATAAGCCGCCCTGCCATTGCCGCTAAGTCCATGATTAATGCGCCGAAAACTCATCAAACGCGGCAATCGCATCGGCAGCATACATCATAGCAGGGCCGCCGCCCATATAAACGCATACCCCTAAAGTATCACTAACTTCTTCACGAGTGGCGCCCAATTTGACCAGTGCGCGCATGTGAAAACCAATGCAAGCATCACAGCGCTGCGTCACCGCAATTGCAAGAGCAATCAGCTCTTTTTGTTTTTTGTCCAACGTACCATCATCGGCGGCAACGGTTGCCAACTGGCTAAATGTTTGGATGACTTTTGGGGTGTCTTTGCTAAGCTTTGCCATGTTGCTAGCCACGCGCTTGGTAATATCGGTATAAGATTTTGACATGAGATCATCGCCTTGTATCAAGTGAACGGTTAAAATAAATATGCCCTACCCCTACTCATTTTAATTTACCCACCGCCAAACGGTGATGACCGTTTATTAGGATGAATCAAAGCAGCGGCACAGAGTGGCAGAGTGGTATTGATATGCCATCTCTCAATAATATACATTATTGTATAATATATTTCAATATATAATATGGCATTATCTGTGCCAACTACTGACCCCAATACGCTACTTGACCAAGTGATATACCATAAATTGCTGAACTTGCTGCGCCCAATGTGCGTAAGTCAATGCACTGGGATGAAAACCATCTTTGGCAAACAGCTGCTGGCGGCTAATATCTGAGGTGGGAATATGAATGGCTAAAAAATGAACGTGCGAGCGCGTGTTTGCTATAGCAGCTGTGGTCTGTGTCGTACTGCTCTGCATAACTGGGTAGTCGATGGAGGACTTAACAACTGTAGTTTGAGTGATTTGCTGCTGCAAGGCATGGTCTAATCGGCTTGCCATATCACCAATCAGATAATTGAGCGGTTTTGGTAAAGCGGGCATTTGCTGCATAGGAGGCAAACCCATAAAAACAATGTGTTTGGCTTGAAATTTTCGCTGCAAGATAGCGATAATGGCTTGAATATTGTGTTGCCAGTGTTTAGGTGAGATATTTTTTACTGTGTCATTAACCCCAATGCTGATGACCGCTATATCCACAGCAAGACTTGGCATTATATACAGGCGCTGCAGCAGCTCAAAGCTGGTGTGCCCCGAGGTAGCATGTAGCTGCCAATCAATATACGCATACTGAGAAGCCAATAGAGGCTGCTCGCTCAAAGCGGTGACTAACTGCCCTAGCAGCGCCTGCGACTGATGAGCAACACCCACGCCCGCCGCCGCGCTATCGCCTAGTACCAATAGCCGCAAGGGCAGGTCATTGTTGGTAGTAGGCGTGATAAAAGCGGTGACACCTTCGCGAGCACCTTTGGGTTCATCTAGCCGTAGAGTGTCACGTTTGATTTGTTTGGCTTGATACCAATAAAGCGGGCTTAACAGTCGATGCTGCCATGACCACACAGAAGATATATTTTTCACATTACGGCGACCTTATTCGCTAACAAAGGCAATATTGGTCAGCTGATTGTCACTGGCAGCTGCCAACACCTGCGCTACCGTATCATATCGACTATCTTTGTCTGCCCTTAACTGAATGGTTGGGGGGGTGTCAAGTTTACCCTGTTCTGCCAATTTGACCTTTAGCGTATCAAGCGTCATTGGCGCATCATCCCAAAATAACTGACCTTCTTTGGTGATGCTTACTTGTACCACTTTGGGCGGCGCTTGGTTGATTTGCGCCGATGTTTTTGGCAAACTTAGCGGCACCGTTGGGTTTAGAACCGTGGCGGTTACCAAAAAAATTATCATAAGCACTAGCATGATGTCAATGAGTGGAATCAAGTTGATTTCATTCATGCCAGATGGCTCTTCGCTGTCGAGTTGAAATGCCATAGTCATAATCCTTACACCAAGTATTTTGTGATGATGTTTATTTAAGGTGTGGTCGAAGCCTGCATCACCTCAGCCAAAATACGATGGGCGGTATCGTTAGCAATGTGCATGGCTTTTCGGTTGATACGAACGCTTAAGTTGTACATAATGACTGCAGGAATGGCAACCGCTAAACCCACACCTGTCATGATCAACGCCTCACCCACTGGGCCTGCCACTTGTCCAAGCCCTGCCTGTCCAGATTGGGCAATACTACTCAGGGCATGAAAAATCCCCCAAACTGTCCCAAATAGTCCTACAAAAGGCGCAATGGCAGCGGTGGTTCCCAAAATACTAAGCCCCGTTTCACTGGCAAAACGGTAACGGTTTATCTGCATCAGTAGGTGCTGCTCCATGAATGGCTTGTGATTGGCGGTAACCACGCTTGCAAGCTGATGTTTGATGGGTAACATTTGTTGTGATAACGTTTGTGAGATGGTTGTGACCAATTTACGACTTTGTAAAATACGCAAAATACCTGTCACCCAAGACAACACCGACAAGCCTAACAACACAAAAAAAAGGCTTTTGGTAATCAAATCAGTGTATTGCCAATAATGAGAAAAATCCATACAAACTCCTAAAAAAAATTTGAAATCCTGTACTGCGTCATCCTAGCGAAAAGCGGCGCCGTCTGTCAGACAATCATCACCACGATACAGGTTATTTTTTGCATGCAGCCCAATGTTTGGGTGCCGTATTTTATTTAACAATAAATATTACAATGTCTAACGAAGGTTGATGGTCAGGTTACCAATCCCTGCCACCGCCACACCATTACGAATAAACGGTTGCAACTTTGCCGATTGCAGGCGCTGGCGAATGGTATTGTCAATTAGGCGATTACCTGAAGACTGGGTAATGGTCACGGCAGTGACATTGCCTGCCGCGCTCACGGTGAGGCGCACACCTAAGTGAGATAAATTTTCTTCCTCAATGAGACGCGCCAAATTTTCTGGTAGTCGTGTATTAGGGCGCGATCGCCAACGCGCTTCACCATTGCCAAAGCTAACGGGGGTCGTTTGTGCAGCGGCTCTTTCTTGCGCCAATTTTTCTTGCGCTAACTTTTCTTGGGCAGCTTGGTCACGGGCTTGTTGTTCTTTGGCGGCTTTTTCTTGAGCGGCTTTTTCTTGAGCCGCTTGGTCACGTACGGCTTGTTCATGGGCAGCTGCCTGTGCTTGCCGCTGTTGTTCTTGTTGTTGGGCTAAGCGTGATTGGGTTATTGTATCACGTGTTTGCTCAGATAAAACGGATACCGCAACCCCACTCTCTGAGGGAGCTGACGTTGACGGTATAATGGGCTTTGAGGGCTTTGAGGGCTTTGAGGGAATTGTACGCGTTTGTGACTGAGTAGCCGCTGGGGTCACGCGCGATGACACGGGGCTTGGCTCGGTCGTTGGTGCACGGGGTGCAGTTTTGGTAGGGGTATGCGTAGCGGCTGGCGTTTTTGCCACGGTTGGGGGTTGTGGGCGGGGTTTGTCAGGCGTCGGCTCGCTATTGGGTTGGCGGCTTTTTATGGCTTCTGCTGCTGGTGCGGTTACCGCTAGCGTTGCAGCCTTTGGGTCAGCACTCTGTAGATACTGGATGACTAAAGGCGGTGTCACTTTGGGCGGTGGGGTGGTTAGTGGTGACATCGCTAGCAGTGCCATCATAATACAAACATGCAGTACCACCACCCCACTGGCAGTTTTGATGACCGCTGTCGATGGCACTTGCCAGCGGTGCTCAGCGATTGTGTTAATGGGCATTATAGCAGGACTAACAGACACGTTGATAACCTTTTGTTTGTTGTTTGTGGTTTATTGCTTGTCGTGAAGGCTCGTGGGTAGCAACACGCGCTTAAAATTGGTAATTCATGGCGACTTTGATATTTCTGCCCATCGCATAGTCACTGCTGCGTGAGGTATGCTCGGCATAGTAGGCATCGGTCACATTATAGACGCCTGCGTCAATGCTAAGCTGTGGAAGCTGAGATGGGCGAAAACTACCAAACACGTCATAAGTGGTAAAGCTGGGCAGCTGCACTGCGGCGCTGCTACTGGTACGACGATTAAGGCTTGCTACATGACGAATATTGCTACCTAGACTTAGCTGGGGGCTTAGGTCATAGTTAAAGCCAAAATTGAGCTGATTGCCCGCATCTTTACTTAAACGGTAGCCTTGTTGGGTGTTGCTTTTGGCATGCGCATAGCCTGCATTAAGACGGATATCATTAAGGCGGTAATGGCTGGTAATTTCGTAACCTTTGACCTGCGTTTCACCCGCGTTTTGATATATCGCACACTTGCCACCCGCCAGCGGTTTGGCAGTTTTGCAATCGATACCCGTGGTTCTGGTCAGTTTATTATCATAATCGGTATTAAAGTATTTGACAGTCATACCCAACTTGTCTTTGGGGTCAAAAATACCGTGAAATTGGCTACTAAACCCAATTTCTTGGTTGGCACCTGTTTCTGCTTTGACGCTGTCATTGACCAATGTTTGCCCATTTTGGTGCAGGGTTTCAGGTAGCGGTGGGCCATTAAATAACTGGGTATAACTGGCAAATAACGTATGGTCGTCGCTAAGTTTAACTTCACCTGCAAGCGCACCTGTTACTTCGTGATACGTACTGCTGTTGAGGCGTTTTGATGGTTCATAATGGTCAAAGCGTACCCCAGGGGTAAGAACTACCCGTCCAAAATCCATACGATCTTGCAGGTAAACCCCCAAACTTGTCGCATCTTCGGTAAGGTTGCTGCTCACCAATGTTGCTGATTTTTTGTAGCCTTCTACCCCATATTGTAGCGCATGGGCAAGTACGCGGTTGCCATAGCTTTGCTTAATTTGCTGTTTGATATTGGCATGAAGTCCATCTGTCTTGCCTTGGGTTTCAATTTGCATGCGCGTCTTGTCACGAAATCCTTGTGATAATGCCTCATTGGTGAGGTGATAGACATTAGTTTCAAAAGTAAAATCATCATTGGGGCTAAATTGATAGCCCAACGCATACGTTTTATTGTCTAAAAATCCTGGTTGAATATTATTGGGTAGGTTTTTTTGGTAACCCACGTTGGGACGAAACGGATACTGACCATGGTTGTCGTGCTGTTGATAGCTTGCCGTGATTTTATGCCCTGCGCTTGGCATAATGTTGGCTTTTAGCAGCGTATTTTTTATTTTAATATCATCGCCTTGGATATGATCGCCAGCGCCATCTTTGCCGCCATCGCTATGACGTTCACCGTAAGACAATAGCACATCAAACTGGTCATTTGGTTTGGCATAAGTGGTCAGCGTACTATGTAGTTGCTGATCATTGCTATCATAGCCCAATTTAAGTTTGGCACCCACGGTTTGGTTGGGTAATAACAAGTCTTGAGCATCGACAGTCGTAAATGCTACCGCCCCACCAATGGCATTATTCCCCAAAGTTACCCCGTTATTTCCTACCGCAACTTCGGTAGACTTGTACAATTCTGGGTCTAAACTACTCACCCCCGCGTGGTGAAAGCCACGCGTCTCAGGTTGGCGCACCCCATCCACAGTAATCTTAAGTCCGCTGCCCGCATCATCGGCACCCAACCCACGAATATAAATATTTTGATCCACCCCAGAGGTGCCGCCCACGCTTACCCCTGCGATGGTCGGTAAATAATGATTGATTAAATCTGCTTGCTGTACTTTGGTTGAGCGCTCATGGCTAATCGTTGGGTTTTGCTGCCGATTTTGGTAGGCATTGCTATAAAAAGTCAGTGTTTGTAACGTAGTAGCAGGCGTGGCAGCCGCAAAGCTACTAGTGACGCCCAAACATAGCAAAATACTGGCGTTAAGGTAGGTTACAGGACGAAACGTGGCAGTCATCAAAGGCTTTAACATAGCAATTCTCAAAAGGTTAGCAAATACAAGGGTGTTACAAATTGGCAATAATGATAATATAAATGATAATCATTATCAATAATAAATTAGCAAAATTCACTATCTTTGTGCCTTCCCCTAAATTTACCGCTCAAACACTGCACGTAGCCTTACTTAACCACCATACTACCCAAACCGATAACCAATCCCGCCTACAAAAAAAAAGAAGCGGGGTTCACCACTTCTTTTTTTGCACATCGGGTTGTTGTAAAGCATTGGATCAAATATTGATACCGTACTGGTGGCACATTGCTGCCAACCCACCTGAGTAACCCTGCCCAACCGCGCGAAATTTCCACTCGCCGTTGTGGCGGTAAATTTCACCAAATACCATGGCTGTTTCTACCGAATAGTCTTCACCCAAGTCAAAACGTACCACTTCCGCGCCCGTTTCTTCATTGACCACACGAATGAAGGCGTTATCAACTTGACCAAAATTTTGTCCACGTGCTTGCGCATCATGGATTGTCACCGTAATCACGACTTTGTCCACATCAGCGGCCAGCGTGGTCAAATTAATTTTAATCACCTCATCATCGCCATCACCTGCACCGCTACGGTTGTCGCCTGTATGCTCAACCGCGCCATCCGCTGATTTTAGTTGGTTATAAAAAATAAAATCGTGATCGCCTCGCACTTTGCCATGGTTTGCCAATAAAAAAGCGCTAGCGTCCAAGTCAAACTCTTGCCCTGATGTTACGCGTTCATCCCAGCCAAGCCCCACCAAGATTTTTTTTAGGGTTGGGTCTGTTTTTGATAGTGATAAATTACCACCTTTATTTAATGAAATTGCCATATTTTTCTCCATATGGTTGGTTAAGATGCTTTAAAATCAATTAAAGAGATAGTTATAGTTTTTGATTATTACGACCACGTTACTAACGATTGGGTAGATTTGTTGCCAACAAGCTAAAAAAATTGACACCTCATAACCTGCTTTTTATCACGGTTATTTGCGTCCAGCCCGCCAAGAAAATCCCCAACCAAATGCCTGATCCATTTCTTTATGCCCTTTAAAATAATGGTTGATACGCTCCACCCGAATGCTGCCTGCGTCGTTGACTAGCCGTGCAATGGCACACATATTGCGCTGGTTGCTGCCTTCGGTAAGCTGGGTTTCGATGGGCGGTTGGTTGGGCACTTGAATGGTCACTTTGCCATCGGTTTGTCCCCAGTTGGGCGCCCCTTCATAAATAAAGGCATAAATCAATACTTCTTGGATAGCTTGCCAGTATTTGCCATTAATATCAAGCCATTCACCATCAAGTGATGCACCTGTACGGTCGTCACTGCGCAATTTGACATACGGCGCGCGCTCTAGCTGACCAAAGTTGGCGCCCAAGGCTTGGATTACCTCAAGATCACCATTGCTAAGGCGGACAAAGGCACCCAAATCCAAATCGATGCCGCCCCGCGCACTATCAAATAAATTAGATAATAGCCCACCACTTTGTTTGGTAGCGGCTTGGTGCCAATTTAGGTTAATCGAAATTTTGCCAAAATCATCTCGTTTGGCAAGGTTGATGCTAGATTGATTTTTGGTTAGGGTAATTTTGCTAAGATTGAGGCTGGACGAACCCGCCGTGCTCACAGGCGGCGGTGCAGTGTGATTTGACTGGGTAGGCGTGGCGGATGACTGGATCGGGGCGTGACCGTCGTCGGCAATCTCCACCCCAAAATGCTCTGATAACGGTTTTAATCCGCCATCAAAACCTTGTGACACAAAGCGAAATTTCCAAGCCCCCTGCCTACGGTACAATTCGCCCAAAATTAGTGCTTTTTCGGTGCGCCCTTGCGTGTTGACTTCACACTGAATCAAAGTGTTGCCGCCGCATAGCACCTGTAAACTGATGTTGCCAAGGCTTGCCATATTTTGGTCACTAGAAAACGCGAGGGCAATTTTGTCGATACTGGCAGGCTGCTGTCCTAGGTGAATATCAAAAAAACAGTCGGTATCATGCCCGCGGTAGCTAACGGCGGCATCATCGCTATGGGTTTGACCATAAAAAATCATGTCACCATCGCCGCGGACGTGTTGGTTAGCGGTTAGCCGATAAGCGGCGCTATCAATGGGGGTAGCACTGATAATACGAATACTCAAATTATCGGTGGGTACAGCGGCGTTGGCTCCCGCGATGAGGTGTTGGGTCATGTTTATCCTTATTTATCATTATCTGGATTGTGTAGGTGAATGGGTAAAAAATAGGCGATAGTTTATTATTATAAAGGCGTGGCATACCCTCTATCTTACCGCAATATTTTTATATAAAAAAGCCTTAACTGCATTTGTTGATTGATTTTTTAGCTTAATAGGTAAAGCTGTCCTACCCAATTTTGGCAAGCAGCGTTGTTTTTGTTAACGGTTTATTTATGTAGCCTTGTTGTATCACTTTTCAATAGAGAAATAGCCAGCGAGATTATGTTAATAAGGATAATTTGAAGGTCAACTTTATTTTTATCATTATGCCTATGATGCCATTGTTTGCCAAAGCCATAATAATAAACAATCGTTTGATAAATTTGCCATATTGGGCTTTTTTTAGCTATTAAAAAATTGGTAATACCAATTTATACTTGGTTAATATTTTAGACAAAATATAAAATTTCTGTTGCTTTATCACGATTTTTTGACTAGCATTGGAAAAATTTTCACCCGATTTGGCTTTATTATGAAATTGGTATTACCAATATTTTCAAGGAGGAAATAATGCAACATTGGCAGCAAATTTATGACCCGATGGGCAACATTTGGCTTTCAAGCGCCGTCGCCCTTATCCCTATTATCTTTTTCTTTTTGGCACTGGCTGTATTTCGCCTCAAAGGCAGTGTCGCTGGCACCATTACGGTTATTTTGGCGTTATTGGTTGCGCTATTTTTTTACCAAATGCCTGTCACTATGGCGTTGTCGGCTGCGGTTTATGGCTTTTTTTATGGGCTATGGCCAATTGCGTGGATTATCATTGGCGCGGTATTTTTGTATAAAGTCACGGTAAAAACAGGACAGTTTGATATTATTCGTGCCAGTATTTTATCAATTACCCAAGACCAACGCCTACAGATGCTACTCGTTGGCTTTGCGTTTGGTACGTTTTTGGAAGGGGCAGCTGGGTTTGGTGCGCCTGTGGCGATTACCGCAGCGCTGCTCGTGGGCTTGGGCTTTAAGCCGCTTTATGCTGCAGGTCTTTGTTTGATTGTTAATACTGCCCCTGTGGCATTTGGTGCGATGGGTATTCCTATCATCGTGGCAGGTCAAGTATCTGGGGTAGAAACCCATGCTATTAGCCAAATGGTCGGTCGTCAATTGCCGTTTATTGTGCCGATTGTATTGATTTGGATTATGGCGATTATGGATGGCTGGCGCGGTGTGCGTGAGACGTTCCCTGCGATTATTGTGGGTGGCGGTTCGTTTGCTATTGCTCAGTACTTAACCTCTAACTATATTGGACCTGAGCTACCTGATATCACCGCGGCGATTGCGTCATTGGTCAGTTTGACCTTACTATTTAAAGTGTGGCAGCCAAAACATATCTTCCGTTTTGAAAACCAAGCTGATAACGATATGGCAAACGACAACGCTGCTACCCAAACCATCGAAACCCGTCAGTTTAGTGCAGGTCAAATCACCAAAGCATGGATGCCGTTTGTGATTTTGACTGCCATGGTGTCGCTATGGAGTATCAAACCTTTTAAAGACTTGTTTGTAAAAGGTAAAGATGGTCAGCCAGACGGTGCCTTGGTGGATATGGTTGTTAGCATTAAAGTGCCTTTTTTACACAACGTGGTACAAAAAATGCCGCCTGTGGTTACCAAAATTACTGACTATGCCGCAGTGTATAAATTTGACTGGTTCTCAGCGACAGGTACCGCGATTATTTTGGCAGCCATTATTTCGATTGTGATGCTAAAAATGCGTCCAAAAGATGCGGTGGCAACCTTTGGTGAAACCTTAAAAGAGCTAAAAACCCCGATTTATTCTATCGGTATGGTATTGGCATTTGCCTTTATTGCCAATTATTCAGGGTTGTCAGCCACGTTGGCATTGGCACTGGCGCACACAGGTAAAGCCTTTACTTTCTTCTCACCGTTCTTGGGCTGGCTTGGCGTATTTTTGACAGGCTCAGACACCTCGGCCAATGCGTTGTTTGCCGCACTGCAAGCCACCACAGCACAGCAAATTGGCGTGCCAGAAGTGCTATTGGTTGCTGCTAACACCTCAGGCGGTGTGACAGGTAAGATGATTTCACCGCAGTCGATTGCCATTGCCTGTGCTGCTACAGGGTTGGTGGGTAAAGAGTCGGACTTGTTTCGCTTTACTGTAAAACATAGTATTATTTTTACCATTATGATGGGCGTACTGATTACTTTACAAGCATACGTACTGCCTTGGATGATTCCTAATTAATGGTCAAAAAAACAGGTGCGCAATGAAAGTAGCAACACAGGTCATCGAACAATTAATCTGGCTTATTGATAACAATGGGCTACAAGATGGTGACCGCCTACCTTCAGAGCGCCAACTGTGTCAACGCTTGGGCGTGTCCCGCACGTCCTTGCGTGAGGCGCTCCAGCACATGAATAGTCTGGGGATTGTCGAAAGCCGTACAGGGTCTGGCACCTATATCAAGGATCGTCAAAAAGCCCATCACGACCAGCCTATGGGAGTGCTAGCTGACAAATTGGCAGATAGTTTGATTGTGCAAACTTTAACGCCTTTGCTAGACCATGATTCTCGTTATCGGCTGGATGTCCAAGAAGCCAGAATCGTGCTAGAAGGCGGTACGGCTTGGTATGCCGCCCAGCGCGCCACCCCCCAAGATATTGAAAAAATTCGTTTTTATTACCAGCAGTTATCCGACAGCCAAGCGCATGGTGACACCGCGCAAGCTGCCACCGCGGATGCCAATTTTCATCTGGCGATTGCCGAGGCATCACAAAATGCGGTGTTGTTACAAATGATGAAAAACGTGTTTCATCTGCTGCGCCATAATGTGGTATTGGCACGGCGCAAAATTTATACCGAACATTACGACTTTGATACCCTACATGCCCAGCATTTTGCTATCTTAAAAGCGATTGAACAGCATGATACAGAAGCTGCTAGAGAGTCTGTGGGTACGCATATTAAATTTGTGATACAACAAGTGACCAAAATTGATGAAGCGATGGCACGGCAAGAAAGAATCTCGCGGCTATCAGCGCTTTCACTATAGCTATCACGCTAAACCGACCAAAAGAAGGAAAACAATCATATGATTATTTCGTCTGCCAATGATTATCGTGAAGCGGCGCGCCGCCGTTTACCGCCTTTCTTGTTTCATTATATTGATGGTGGCGCCTATGCTGAATATACGCTAAAACGCAATGTTGAGGACTTGTCTAGCATTGCCTTACGTCAACGCGTTCTCAATGACATGACCCACCTTGATTTGTCTACCGAAATTTTTGGTGAAAAACTGAGCCTACCTGTGGCACTCTCCCCCGTAGGTCTTACTGGCATGTACGCGCGCCGCGGTGAAGTGCAAGCGGCGACGGCTGCCGACAAAAAAGGCATACCCTTCACCATGTCCACCGTGTCGGTCTGCCCGATTGAAGAAGTTGCCCCAAAACTGAGCCGCCCCATGTGGTTTCAGCTTTATGTGCTACGTGACCGCGAGTTTATGAAAAACGTGCTTGAGCGTGCCAAAGCAGCGGGCTGCTCTACCCTCGTATTTACTGTAGATATGCCTGTGCCTGGGGCAAGATACCGCGATGCCCACTCTGGCATGAGTGGCCCTAATGCCGCGATGCGCCGTTATATGCAGTCAGTGACTCACCCACACTGGGCGATGAACGTGGGGTTATTGGGGCGTCCACATGACTTGGGCAACGTGTCAAAATACTTGGGCAAAGCAATTGGGCTTGAAGACTACATTGGCTGGCTTGGTAACAACTTTGACCCGTCTATTTCTTGGAAAGACTTGGAGTGGATTCGCGACTTTTGGGATGGCGCGATGGTGATTAAAGGCATCCTAGACCCACAAGACGCCAAAGACGCGGTCAAATTTGGCGCAGATGGGATTGTGGTGTCCAACCACGGTGGTCGCCAGCTAGATGCCGTGATGTCCACTGCCACCGCCCTACCCAAAATTGCCGATGCGGTCAAAGGTGATATCAAGATTTTGGTGGATTCAGGTATTCGAAACGGTCTGGACGTGGTGCGTATGCTTGCAATGGGCGCGGATTTGTGTATGCTCGGTCGTGCGTTTGTGTATGCGCTTGCGGCAGAAGGGGAAGCAGGCGTTGCCAATTTATTAGAATTAATTGATAAAGAAATGCGCGTGGCAATGACGTTAACGGGTGCCAATCGTATTCAAGATATTACCCGTGATTGCTTGGTGGATAGTTTGATTTCCGTCTAGTAAAACCGCAGATAAAATCTGCCTGTTTTATCCCTTGCGCAGGACTTAAAATACGGGCTAAAAAACTAAAAAAAGGTGCTAGATTGCACCTTTTTTTATTGGTAGCTTGGCAGACATTGTGGATTGTAGACTGCTACCGTTATTTTAATAACGCGCGTCTTTGGGTTTGTCACCTTTTGGCCAGTCGTTTACTTTGTCTGGAAAATCTGGTCTTGGTTGATGGCTAAAAAATTGGGCTACATCGACAGCATCTTGGTCACTTAAGACACCGCCATGCCCCCATAACCCTTCGGTCTGGATGCCCATGGGCATGTTGTATTTGACAAAGGCGGCCGCCGTGTAAGTACGCGCCATACCTGCGCCAATGTTAAATGATTCATCTCCCCATAGTGGCGGAAAGGCAATAATCCCTAATTGGTCTTTTTTGCCTTCACCGTTGGCACCGTGACAGCTTGCACATTGGGCTTGATAAATTTTTTCACCGCGAACGGGGTCTGGCTCTAGGTTTTTGTCAATTTTTCCTGCATTTTTTATATTCACGGTTTGGGTGTGCGGTACAGTTTTTGACAGCCATTGCATGTAAGCAATCATCGCTGCCATTTCTTGTGAGTCTGGTTTTAACGGTTTACCGTTCATGGAGCGTTTAAAGCAGCCGTTGATGCGTTCTTTTAGGTTGACCTCCTTGCCCGCCCGCGCTTTGTAGGTGGGATAAGTGTTAAAGCTGTTAATGTAAGGGTCGCCAAGCGGTACTTTACCATTGGCAATATGGCAACTGTTACAGTTCATGTTGGCGCCTGTATTGTCGGGCAATAGGCGTTTGGTTTCATTAAGTAGCCGTTGTCCATATAAAATTTGCTTGGCGTTTGGCTCGCTCATAATGGCTGTGTTTTGCGGGACGGTATAGGTGCCAACGCCTTTGTTGGCGTCTTTAACATCAATGATGTCATATTGTTTTGGCGTGGCATCGGCAGGTTTTGGCGGCTGGCAGCCTACCAGCGTCCATGAGATAAACAAGATACTAGCAACGGCAAACCAGCCGTTTGCGGTGCTGTGATGAGTACCAGATAAAGGTTGTGCGGTCATTTTTGTTTTTCTCCCATACTGTCTTGCGCTTTGCCCAGTTTGTCACCGTTAATACTTTGCGGTAAGTCTGTGGCGGTCACAGGTTTTTTGCTTAAGAAATGGCGCATGGCGACGACGTCTTTGATGTCCACTGTTTTTGATTGATTACCCCAGCTATTGCGGATAAAGTTAACCACTTCTGCCACATCGGCATCGCTTAGTTCTTTGAACGCTGGCATGGAAAATGCCATTTTGTCATGCGGGGTAATGGGCATACGTCCGCCGCTTAGGGTAATTTGTAGCACTGATTCTGGATGATCAGCAATCACGGCGCTATTGGCAGCAAGGGCTGGAAAAATACGCGGCACCCCTTTGCCATCGGCACGGTGACAAACTTGGCAGTATTCAGCGTAGAGCATGGCGCCTCGTGAGTCATAGTTGCCCGTCAATAGTTTTTGGGTGGTGGTGTGGTTGGGTGGCGGTAAGGTTGCTGCTTGTCCTCTGGCAGGTGATAACGTTTTTAGGTACTTTGCCATTGCTTGCAAGTCGCTGTCTGTCCAATACTGGGTGCTATGCTCTACCACGTCTGCCATTGCCCCAAAAGCTGCCGTGTGGGCGGTGCGCCCTGTTTTAAAAAAATCTACCAATTCATCGGTTTGCCAAATGCCTAGCCCTTGTGCTTCGCCGCGTAGACTTTTGGCGCGCCAGCCATCAATGACCGCACCCGCTAGATAGCGGTCATCAACGTTTGATAAAGTAACTTCTTGAAAACCAATACCGCGCTCGGTGTGGCAAGATCCGCAATGTCCTGGGCCTTCAACGAGGTATTGCCCGCGGGCTAATTGCGGGTCGGTTGATGCAGGTTCAAAGCGGCGATTAGGGGCAAAAAGCGCTTGCCAATACGCCAATGGCCAGCGCCAGTTCAGCACAGGTGGCAATTCACTGGGTTGATTGGCTTGCTGTACGGCTGGCACGGCGCTCATAAAGTAGGCATACATCGCTGCAATATCTTCATCGGGCATAATTTGATAAGATGGGTATGGCATGGCAGGATACAGGGCGCTTTTATCGGCACGAATACCATGTTTTACCGCATTTTTAAATTGCTCAAAGCTGTAGTCGCCGATGCCTGTTTCTTTATCGGGGGTAATGTTGGTTGAGTAGACCGCCCCTAATGGGGTGAGCATGGGCAGACCGCCTGCATAGGGTTTGCCGTTGAGGGTGGTGTGACAGGCGACGCAATCTGAGGTATGGGCGATATACTCGCCTTTGCTAATAAGCGCTTTGTCGGTGATATTGACGTTTAGATGAGATGATTGATAGCGTAGGTGCGGCAAGCTAAAACCGCCTACTATGCCCATGATACCTAGCACCATAACGGTGATAAGTGCAATCTGCCAGCGTTTCATAAGGTGTTTCCTCTTATCCATTTTATTGGTAAGTTGTCGCTAATAGCACCAATATATCAAACCGCTTTATCACGGGATATTGTGGAAAACCACATTTATACTATGGATTTTATATCAACCTATGAACCGCGCCTTTCATTTTGTCCAATTTTACTTGTTGCTGCTAGGTTTGGGGTTATTTGGCAGCCCATCGGTGGCGGCTCAGGTGTATTATTTTGGGGTGTTAGCACCGCAAGGCAGTCGCGTTGCCCAGCAGCGTTGGCAACCTTGGGTAGATGACTTAAACCAGCGTTTGCAGGGGGGTTCGGTGGTTTTGGTAGCATTGGACCTCAATCAGCTTGCCCAGCAGCTCAATGACAATAAACTTGACTTGGTGCTTGCCCCACAATCTCAGTTTATTCATACTGATACCACGGGCTGGCGCTGGTTGGCAACATTGCCTACGGCACAATTTTCCTCCAATATGACCGTGCAGCCCACCGCTATAAGCCAGATTGGTAGCACAATCTGGGTCAAAGCCAATAGTCCTTTTTATCACCTTAAACAGTTGACCGATCAGCCCATCGCTGCCGTGGATAAAAAAGCTTTTGGCGGGTATTTATTGGGGCTACATTTGTTACAGCAGCAGGGCATTGCCACCCACGAGCTAAATTTTAGGTTTGTGGGATACCCTATTGATCGCACATTGCTTGCGTTACAACAAGGCACAGTGAGCGCCGCTATCGCGCCACTATGCCTTATGGAAGAGATGCAAGCCAAAGGACTGATTGACCGCATGCAGTATCGCCCGCTAGCCGCGAATTCCCAAGCCGCTACGCCTTGCGTGGCATCCAGTCAGATATTTCCCAACTGGACATTGGCAGCCACCAAAAAAGCCCCGACTTACTTGATTGCATTAACCCATCAATACATTTTTGCCAACCCATCTAGCCCTACTCACCCCGTAGATAACCGTCAATTATACTGGCTGCCCACTTCCTCGACCCAAGAAGTAGAACAGATTTTGATTGACTTGGACATGCACCCATCACAAAAACCGTTGGCGGCGCAGCTACAGCAGTGGTTACACCAACATTTATGGTTACTGGTGATTTTTGCCATCATTTTTGTGGTTAGCGTAATTAACTATTTATGGATGAGTTGGGTGGCATGGCGGCAACGACAAAAAATTATTACCCAGCACCAACAATTGCGAGAATATGACCAACTCATTCGCAAAAGCGAAAAACTGCTCATTATGGGTGAAATAAGCGCTAGCATTGCTCATGAGATTAATCAACCTTTGACTGCCATCCATAACTATGCTGAAGGCGCGTTAATTCGGCTCAATCATGGCACCTTAGACTCACAAGCCACCCAATTTGTTCTCAATAGTATTTTGACCCAAGTTAACCGTGGCTCTGCTATTGTGCAAAATATTCGCCACCTAAACACCCAACAACCCACCCTTACCCAAAGCGTTGAATTACTCACAGTCATTGAACAATGCCTACGCCTGCTAGCCAACAAGCTAGATAATATAAGCATCTATCAGCACGTGGCGCCCACCGAGCTGATGCTATCACCTTTATTACTTGATCAGGTACTCATCAATCTTTTACTTAACGCAAAACAACAAGCAGCCCAGCATATTTTTTTTCTGGCACGCCCATTTAGCAAAAATCAACAACCCTACTTAGAATTATGCGTTATTGATGACGCGGGCGGTTTTTCAGCCGAGCAGCTCGCCCAGTTTAACCACCAAACCCACCGTTATAGGCAACACCTCACTTCTACCAAAGAACAGGGCATGGGCATTGGGCTGAGTATCTGTCGCCGCTTGGTTCAAGCAGCGGGCGGTGAATTTTTGCTCAGTAACTTATCCATGACCACGCTACAGCTTGAGCTAGCTACCCAAAAAAACTTAAAAATATGGCAACCCCACCATCCCCCTCAATTTGATAAAATAACCGCCACCCTTCATCTAAAACCCCTAACCATGGGCGCCAAAGTCAGCATTATACTGCCCCTTCATCAGCCCAGTCATACCGACAAATACCCACGCTAAGGAGCCCTTGATGCCAAACCCAAACAGCCCTGACCGCCCTTCGTCTTACCAAAACATGCTTGTTCATATCATTGATGACGATGTCGAAGTGCTAGCATCCTGTGGTTTTTTGCTATCTAGCCTCCATATTAATGCCCAGATGTGGGATAGTGCCATGACCTTCTTGCACAACACCGACATCATGCAGCCTGCTATCGTAATTAGCGACATCATGATGCCGCAAATGGACGGCAAAATGCTACAACAACACCTGCAAGCCCAAAAAAGTCCCATCGCCTTTATTGCGCTCACAGGACGCGGAGAGATTAGCGACGCCGTCACCATGCTACAACTAGGCGCCGTAGATTATATCGAAAAACCCATACAACTGAACCGTTTGCAGCACACTCTAGACAAAGCGCTGCAGCTTACCCAACACCACCATTACATTAACCATTGCCAAAGCCTATACAACACCCTCACCAACAAAGAAAAACAAATTGCCACTTGCCTACTACAAGGCAAACTCAACAAAATCATCGCCGATGAGCTTCACATCTCCATGCGCACCGTTGAAGTGCATCGCGCCCACATTATGGAAAAAATGCAAGCAGCTCACCTCAGTGAACTACTCAAAAAACTATGGCAAATTCAGAGCACCTAAACAAAAACCCCTGCCATGCGCAGAGGTTTTTCATCAAACCAAAGCCCACCTAGCTAGCTAGAAAGGCAAACTGGTAAAAATCTGTAAAATGGTTGCATTCATAATATCCACAAAAAACGCCCCAACCATCGGCACAATCAAAAACGCCTTAGGCGACGCCCCATAGCGATCTGTAATTGCCTGCATATTGGCAATTGCCGTTGGCGTTGCTCCCATACCAAAGCCACAATGCCCTGCCGCCAACACCGCAGCATCATAGTTTTTGCCCATCACACGAAACGTAATAAAATACGCAAACGCAATCATCACCAACGTCTGCACCAGCAAAATAACCATCACCGGTCCCGCCAAATCCGTCAACTCCCACAACTTCAAAGACAACAACGCCATTGCCAAAAAAAGCGACAAAGACGCATTGCCAAACACATCAATCGCCCGATCAAACATATCGAAATTAAAAAAAGTGGTCAACACATTACGAATCACCACCCCGCCACCAAGCGCCCACACAAAAGTCGGTAGCTCAAACCACGTATCCTTAGACACATGCGTCATAACATCAGCAAACGCTAGCGCCCCTGCAAATAGCGCCAACGTCTCAATGGTCGAAGAAGCGGTAATCAAACGAATATTATCAGGACGTTCAAACACCTCTTTTTGGGTGGCATCATCCTCCAAACTATGCTGCGTACTATACAGCGACTGCGTGGACGCCAATTTTTCTACAGAATTCTGACCAACAGGCTCTGTCACAGGCTGGCGTCCCAACTGTCTAATCAACCGTTTTGCCACAGGCCCACCAATTAATCCCCCTGCCACCAAACCATAAGTGGCACAAGCAATACCCAGCGTAGTCGCCCCTACCAGCCCATGTTTATTTTCCAGTACCGGCCCCCAAGCACCCGCAGTACCATGCCCGCCAACCAGCGTAATTGACCCTGTTACCAAACCCATAAGCGCAGGCATACCCACCACCTTTGCCATCATAACGCCCACCAAATTTTGCAAAACAATATAACTTGACACCACTGCCAAAAAAATCAGTAACGGCTTACCACCTGCCTTCAAACGACTAAAATCAGCACTTAACCCAATCGACGCAAAAAACATCAACATACATGCCGTCTGCAACTGCTTTTGAAAATCAAAACTATAGCCCAACGTTAAATTTAGTGCATACACGACCAACGCTGCCACCAATCCCCCAGCCACTGGCTCAGGAATATTAAAATTAGACAAAAATTTTATGCGCTTGACCAAAAACCGACCCAGTAGCAGCACCAAGGTGGCCAAAATTAAGGTATAGTAACCGTTTAAAGTAACTGTCATGGTATATCCTTTAGCAATATCAATAGAAAATCCAACAAAAACAACAAGCAAAAAAAAACCTCAAATCGGGGGAGACTTGAGGCATAAAACTTATGAAGTTTGTTTTTAAACACTTATCTTTTTGTCAAAGAAAAAGTGGCGCAGCGGACGGGACTCGAACCCGCGACCCCCGGCGTGACAGGCCGGTATTCTAACCAACTGAACTACCACTGCACGGTAGCTTTTGACGATGGCACCAATTAATTGTCATGTTAAATTGGTGGGTGGTAACGGGCTCGAACCGCTGACCCTCTGCGTGTAAGGCAGATGCTCTACCAACTGAGCTAACCACCCGTCGTCTGTGGTGGGTATTATAGAGATTTTATTTTGGCTGTCAACGCTTTTTTTTATATTTTTTCAAAAAAATGCTTTTTTATTTTGGCTGTCATCAACATGTCATATAATTTGCCTATCATGGGCGCATGACCTGCTACGGTCTACTGTAAAACAAGAATAATAACCCTATAATAATAATGATGATTTTTACCCTTGTCACTCAAGGATTTAATTTCCCCAATTAAATCCTTTTTATTTTTTATGCCAACTTTATCTCAATATCAGCGGGTCAATAGTTGCTGAATGTCTGCTTCTAAAGCTGTGGGCGCTTTGGTCGGTGCATACCTTGCCACCACATCACCTGTTTGGTTGACCAAAAATTTGGTAAAGTTCCATTTTATGGCATCACCTAACATGCCTTTGCCTTGGGGCTGCGCTTTTAAAAACTGATATACAGGATGGCTATTGTCGCCATTTACCTCAATCTTTGCCATCATCGGAAACGTTACCCCATAATTGAGCGCGCAAAACTCACTAATCTGCGGCTCATCGGCAGGTTCTTGCCGCCCAAATTGGTTGCAAGGAAAGCCAATAATCACTAGCCCCGCTGATTGGTAGGTTTGATATAACTTTTCTAATCCTGCAAATTGTGGGGTAAATCCACAGTGGCTAGCGGTATTGACTACTAAAACGACGTTACCTTTTAGCTGGCTAAAATCAAATTTTTTGCCGTGAATGTCTGTGGCGCTGAGCTGATAAAAATTTTGCATATTGTCATCCTGTCTTATGTTAATTCCTGTTAAAAATGAAAGTTTTTCTTGCATTTATAATGGTTAAGGGGTAATTTATGGTTGATAGTGTTATTGCTATCGTGATTCTTTGTAAGAAATTCTGACATTTTACCCAATCTTTGATGATTTTTTTCCCAATAGGTGATTAATGTATGCAACCCGCCGATGATACTTTGCCGCTTCATGCAGGGCAGCGCCTGTTACAGCGGCGCAAAGCCAAGGGGCTAACGACTGAGCAGTTAGCCGCGCTGATGACTGAGGCGGGGGCTAAGGTGAGCCGTGCCGCCATCTCTAATTGGGAACGTGGTAGCAATGGCATTGTGTCTAATAAGCTACCCGTTTTGGCGCGGTTGCTAGATTGTAGCGAAAGTTATTTGTTGTCGGGCACCCCTAACATACCTGATGCCACTACCCTTCAACCAAGTGTGCCTTTATCCCCCACTGTAGCACAATCGCCGTCGTTAGGCGATGCGCTTTTGTCTCATGTGTCTGATGCAGCAAATGCCCGTATACTTGTAACCTCTGCGCTATTGCAGGACAAGGATTGCCAAACGGTTTTTTCTGATTCAACTTCTAACCCTTTTAACCTCAGTCGTGACGTAACAACCATGAAAACTTTGAACAAATCCAATAAACTGCAAAATGTTTGCTATGACATTCGTGGCCCTTTGCTGCAAACAGCAACTCGTATGGAAGCGCAAGGTCATAAAATCATCAAGCTCAATGTGGGCAACCCTGCCCCATTTGGGTTTGAAGCGCCGCAAGAAATTTTATCAGATGTGGCGATGAACCTGCCCAACGCGATTGGCTATTCAGACTCACAAGGTATTTTTGCCGCGCGTAAGGCGATTTTGCAGTATTACCAAGCCAAGGGGTTGTTAGAAGCGGTGGATGTTGCCGATGTTTATCTTGGTAACGGGGTATCTGAGCTGATTGTATTGACCATGCAGGCGCTGTTAGATGATGGCGATGAAGTGCTCATTCCCATGCCTGACTATCCGCTGTGGACTGCGGCAGCCAATTTGGCAGGGGGTAAGGCGGTGCATTATTTATGCGATGAAGCCGACAACTGGCAGCCTGATATTGCCGATATTGAAAGCAAAATCACCGAGCGCACCAAAGGTATTGTAGTTATCAATCCCAATAATCCAACAGGTGCATTGTATGCTACTGAGCATTTAAGAAAAATTGTTGCACTGGCTGAAAAACACAACTTGGTACTGATGGCGGATGAAATTTATGACCGCGTATTGTACGATGATGTGGTACATGTACCGATGTGCACGCTTGCCAAAAACTGTCTTGTTATTACCTATAATGGTCTGTCAAAGTCGCACCGTATTGCAGGCTTTCGTTCGGGCTGGATGATGTTATCGGGCAAAAAAGACCACGCCAGTGATTTTATTGAAGGGCTAAACATGCTGTCATCTATGCGTCTATGCGCCAACGTGCCAGCCCAGTATGCTATCCAAACAGCAATGGGTGGCTACCAAAGTATGCAAGCATTAACCGCACCCAATGGGCGCTTATATGTGCAGCGCGAAATTGCCGTCAATCGCCTAAACAGTATTAAAGGGCTTTCTTGCACCATGCCGCAAGGGGCATTTTATTGTTTTCCAAAAATTGACCGCAACATTTATCCGATTGAAGATGACATGCAATTTATGATGGAATTGCTACAAGCAGAAAAAGTACTAATGGTACAAGGCACTGGCTTTAATTGGCATGCCCCTGACCATTTTCGCGTGGTGTTTTTACCCAACGCCTCAGACCTCAACGAAGCCATGGATCGCCTTGAACGCTTTTTTGCCAAAAAACGCCAAGAATACGGCAGCGATTAATCGTTTCACCCCATTAAAAAACCCCGAATCACTCGGGGTTTTTTTACAATCTCGCCAATTGGCTTAACCAAAAATTTCTGTCAAAAAGACGGCAATAATACCAAGCGGTGCAATCACGCGCACCACAATTTGCCAAATCAGCCATTTCATACCCTGAAGACCTAGCTCTTCTTTAATAGCATTTTGGTTGACAAACCAGCCAATCAAAATAATCGTACCTAGACCGATCAGCGGCAACATCAGTTTGCTGGTGGTATAATCTAACGCATCAAAGATACCTTGCGGTACTTCTTTGCCATTTTTGAAAATAGAAAACACCGCAACATCTTTGAGCTCATTAAATGACAATAGCGCCAAAATACCCACTGCCCACGTTGCCAAAGCACCTACAATGGTACATACTTTACGGCTCATTGGGGTTTTTTCTTCCAAAAACTCAACAATAGGTTCCAAAATAGAAATTGATGACGTCAGCGCGGCAAATGTCAACAACAAGAAAAACAACGTGCCCACTACAATCCCAAAGTTCATCTGACCAAAGGCAATAGGTAAGGTGACAAACACCAACCCAGGGCCAGCGGCTGGATCTAAATGGTTACTAAATAAAATGGGGAAAATTGCCAAACCTGCCATCAACGAGAAAATCACATCCCAAATAATTACGGTACGTGCCGTTGCCAATAGATCCACATCTTGTTTGAGATAAGAGCCATAACTGACCATGATTGCCATACCCAGCGACAAGCAAAAGAACGCATGCCCCAAGGCTGCCATCAATACCTTACCCACGCCGACTTGCTGCATACGCGCCCAATCAAACTTGAATAAAAACTCTGCACCTTTGGCAAAGTCCATATTCATTGCGTTATAACCCACAATAAATAGTAAAATAAACGCCAAAGCGGGCATCATAATTTTTGATGCTTTTTCAATCCCTGCGGTAACCCCGCCCGCCACAATAAAAGCAGTAATCCCCATAAACACCGTGTGCCAAATCGTCATTTCTTTGGCATTGGCTAGCATGCCGTCAAACATTTGACCCGTGGCATCGCCGCTCATACCTGAAAACACGTTGAGCGCTGCTTTGGTGGTATAATTTAATGACCAGCCGCCAATCACACTATAAAAAGATAAAATCATAAATGCCGCAAGAATACCAAAGTACCCAAGCAAACTCCATGCAGGGGATCTATTATTGGCAATCGCAACCTTTCTAAAACTTGCCGCAGGGTTACTTTGTCCACGGCGACCAATTAACCACTCAGTTACCAAAACAGGAAAACCAATTAACGCAATACTGATAATAAATACAATAACAAAAGCCGAGCCGCCGCTATCCCCTGTCATGTAGGGAAACTTCCATATGCTGCCAAGTCCTACCGCAGAACCTACTGCAGCCATCAAGAACCCAATTTTTGAGCTCCATTGGGAATGAGATGACTTATGGTTAAGACTCATAACCCCTCCTAAATGTGAAAAAAAATGAAATATTTGCAAGCCGAAATTTGCAGTGTGTAGATTTTTCATTAATCATTGCTTAAAGTCAAACTTTCTTTTTCAAAAAATTAACTAAAAGTTATACGGTACAGTCGAAAAAACTTTAATTAAATATTTTTGTTATATATTTCAATTGTTTAAATAAAATAACCACGAAATAATTTTGCCATAAATAATTATTTTATGATTAGATACTTTTAGTAATGAATAATTGTGGTTGAAGGAGGGCTTTATAAACTATCCCACAATTTTTGGCAAAATACCCCCAAGTCCAAGCGGTATTTCGGTGGCATTTTAATGCTAATACAGGTAAAATTTAGCTTTTTACCCATTCAATTACCCATTAAAGTTGTCAGACCTATCGCATAAGGAACTTATTGATGGCAAAACCTTACCATGTCCTATTTCTCTGCAAGCACAATGCTAGCCGTAGTTTGATGGCAGAAGCTATTTTAAATAAAATTGGGGCAGAACGGTTTGTTGCCTATAGCGCAGGGGTGGCGCCATCGGCTCATGCGCATCCTTTTACCCTTGATGTATTGGCAGAAGAAGGGTTTGATATCCGTGGTTTGGCGCCAAAATCGGTGAGTACCTTTAGCCAAGCTGATGCGCCAAAAATTGATTTGGTCATTGGGCTTTGTCATTCTATTCAGCAGCATGCCGATATTGACGGCAAGTTTCCCTTAACCGCGCATTGGCATATCAATGATACCGACAGTGTCAATGCTGACAGCCCCGAAGAAAAAGCCGCGTTTAGCCAAGTGATGCGCCAATTATCTCAGCGTATCCATTTGTTGGTCAATTTACCCAATGAGAAAATTGACCATCTAGCCCACGCTCAATCTCATGACTGATCGAGCCACCCACTAGTACAGCCAACATACTACCCCAAACAGCCAGACACAAAAAAAGCCCGATAAGTCGGGCTTTTTGCGCCATCAGCTCTGCATCAATTGCTCAATCGCTTCGATGGTTTTTGGCACATCGGCTGTTAGTACCAATGGCGCATCTTCGGTAATCACCACATCGTCTTCAATGCGAATACCAATACCACGATAGGCAGCGGGTACGAGGTCATTGTCATGCGCAAAATACAGCCCTGGCTCTACAGTAATCACCATACCCGCCTCTAAGCGGCGCGGTGTGTTGTCATCATCGTTATAGCGTCCCACGTCATGGACATCCATGCCTAGCCAATGCCCTGTACCGTGCATATAAAATGGCAGGTACGCTTTTTCTTGGATTAGGGTATCCACGTCACCTGTCAAAATACCCAACGCTACCAATCCTTGGGTCAAAACTTGTATCGCCGTTTCATGATGGATTTTGCCATGATTGCCTGCGCGTAGGCTGTTGATGGCGGCTATGTTGGCAGCTAAAACGAGGTTATATACTTGTTTTTGTACGTCACTAAATTTGCCATTGACAGGAAAAGTTCGGCTGATATCGCCTGCGTAGTGCTGATACTCGGCGCCTGCATCAATCATCACCAAGTCACCATCTTTGAGCGGTTGGTCATTTTCAACGTAATGCAAGATATTGGCGTTATCACCGCCTGCCACGATACTGTTATAGGCAGGGACACAGCCATGCTGGGCAAATACATAATTGACTTCTGCCTCTAGCTGGTATTCATACATATGCGGTTTGACAGTTTGCATGGCGCGGATATGCCCTGCTGCACTGATTTTGGCAGCGGTATGTAGCAGGGTGATTTCTGCTGGGTCTTTGATAAGGCGCATTTCATTGATAATAGGATCAATGTTGGTGATGGTATCTATCACGCCTTCGCCCCGCTGTAGCTGTCTGGCTTGGGCAAGCCATTGGGTCAGGTCGCTGTCTAGGCGCGCCACAATGTGCTTTTTTCCCAATAGATAGGCAGGAATTTTTTGGTTTGCTTCAGTCATGGCATAAGCGTCATCGGCGCCATATAGTTGTTTGGCGCCTTCAATACCCGCGCGTTTGCCATCCCATATTTCTCTAAGTGGGTCTTTTTTTCTTACAAACAAGATATAACGAACCTTGCCATCGATTTTTTCGAGTAGCAACATCGCTTCAGGCTCTGCAAAGCCCGTTAAATAAAAAAAGCTACTATCGGCGCGGTAGCGGTATTCAGCGTCATTATTGCGAATATGGGTGGGGGCGGTTGCCAAAATCGCGATACTGTGGTCAGGGAGCTTTGCGGCAAATTTGGCGCGGCGCTCGGCAAAAACTGTTTGGGCTAACTTTGGCGCTAAGGGAATGGTAGTATTGTTGGGTTGGCTCATGGTCTTCTTCTTAGGGTGTCTTGATTTGGGGTGACTCAATGCTTGTTAGCAGTTTTTGGCACCAGTTGGTGATAGCGCATTGGCTAGGGCTTGCCCTGCAGTGGGCTCACAGCATACTTGCAAAATCTGCTGCAAAAACTGCTCGCACGTGGTTAGCTGCTGCAGCGTCACAAACTCGTTGGGCTTGTGGGCATGGGCAATATCACCTGGGCCACAAATCACGGTGGGAATATTGGCTTGGCTAAAATAACCGCCTTCTGTGGCATAGGCTACCTTGTGGCGATATTTATCTGCAACTAAGCCTTCTATTAGCTGCTGTAGTGCTTGGCTGTCGGCATCGGTCATCGCAGGCACATTTTCTTCTCGAATCAACTCAATGCCTGTATGCTCATCAATGGCGTGCATACGCGGCAAAAGCGTTTGGATAAAGGCGCGAATAGGCGCTATGGCGTCTGCTTCGGTCATGTGAGGCAAGTTTCGATAATCAAAGGTAAATTCACATAAATTAGGCACAATATTGGTCGCGGTGCCGCCTTCAATTGTACCCACCGATAGCGTGGCATAAGGCACATCAAAGGCAAAATCTTGGTCTTGACGCTTGGCAAGTTTGACCACCAGTTCATCAATAAAATTGATAATTTGGCTGGCATAACTAATGGCATTGACGCCTTGCGGCACGAGAGAAGAATGCGCGGACTTGCCGTGTACTCGGCAGCGATACACCTGTATACCTTTGTGCGCGGTGACCATTTTCATCATCGTAGGCTCGCCCACAATGCAGTAAGCGGGGTTAATGCCGCGCGCTTTTAGGTCGGCCAACAGTAGCGGCACACCCAAACAACCCACCTCTTCATCATATGACAATGCCAAATGAATAGGTTTTAAAAGCCTGCCTTCCTCCGCAGCACGCACAATCTGCGGTAGCAGCTGTAAGCAGCACGCCAAATACCCCTTCATGTCACAACTACCGCGCCCATATACCTTATCTTGTTTGATAGTCGCCACAAAGGGGTCTGTGTCCCATTTTTGCCCATCCACAGGTACCACATCGGTGTGACCCGATAGCACAAACCCACCGCTGAGTTCATTGCATTGCCCGTCAATGCACATATCACCTACGGCAGCCACGGTCACAAATAAATTTGCCTTGGTTTGGTCACTATTAAACGTCAAAAAAGGCGTCAAACCGAGCCTTTGACAATAACTAGCCACATACGTAATCAGCGCTTGGTTGGAAAAACGGCTGACCGTATTAAAGCCAATCAATTTTTCTAGCCAGCCCAAGGTCGAGCTAGGATAGTCGGTGACAGCTAAAGCGCCGCTGGCGACATACGGGTCTAAAACGGGTGGCATGGTGTATTTCCTATGGGTCAAACCAAGTAACAGTTTTTTATCAATATTTTGTTAAATGCATGTCACGTTTAGTGCGCGTCACGTTTGATCAGTGATTGAACTAGTGATGCGCTTAATAAAAGTCACGCATTATGAGGGTTTTTTGCCTGTCATGGCATCAATCACCATGTGGGTAACAAAGTCATCATTGGCATCTTTTTCTGACTGCCACGCTAGCTCATCATCTTCTGACAAGTTTTCGATAAAATCTAAGTGTTCCTCTACCGATTGCTTTGGCACCTTACCCGTTGGCGCATTCATGGCAAAGCCTGCAATGAGCGGTAATTTGGCAACCGATTTTCGCACCCGCCCTTGGGTGACGCTTACAGGAATCATGCGTACAAACTCTAAGAGCTCCATATATTCTAGTTCGCCCTCTGCATTGTCATTGCCCTGCAATGCCTCATCAAATTCATCAATGCGCAATGCACAGACCTTTGCTAAGTCATTAAATAGGCTATTTTCTTCAGGACGTAGCGCGCTATCGGTCACGCCAAAACCAGTCATATAGCCGTTTGACCAGTTACGCAGCGCTATTAGGCGCTCATACAATGGGTGCTCATCATCGGGCAGCAGCGGCAAAAACTGATAACTTTCTTCGATATCCGTTAAGGTCGCCACCAAGTCCTCGCTTTCCTCAGCCACCAGTTCTAACGCTTGCGGCTCAAGCTCAGTGAAGCTAAGCTCAGATAGTAGCAGCTGCCACTCGGCTTGGGTTGGCGCATCACAAACACTTAGCACGCCCGTAATCAGTCCGTGCAGCTCACTAATCGACACATCTTGCCAATCCGCGAGCGCCTGTGACCAATCTTGCCAGCCTGAAATATAATCATCCATCGTTTTAACCCTTTTACGCAAAAAATTATTTTTAAATCAAGATAACACTAGCCTAAATGCGGTCAGTTGTGGCATTATTAAAGTGTTAAACGAATATATGTGATCCGCTAAATTTGGTTGTAAGCTATCAAGTGGCTCAAGTCTGCCACAGATCAACCCAAATAGCCATCACCCCACACCACGCCAACAGCGACTCTTTAAACCTGCTTAACCACTAGACATCATACCATGAGCCTTTTAATTGACCAACTGACCCAATTACAGTCCCACCTGACCAAGCTACGTGACAAGTACCAATCTACTAGCAATGAGCTCAATTATCTAAAAGCACAACCCACTATTTCTCCTGAACAATTTGGCGCCCTACAAGATGAATTTGCCGACGCGCGACAAAAAAATCAGGCACTACAACAACAACTTGACCAACAAAGTGTTGCCTACCAATCGCTTGAAGAACGTTATCAATCGCTGGCAGAATCTCATCATTTAATGAGTACTGAGTATGAACATACCCAAAACCAGCTGCAAATTTGTACCACCCAAAATCAAAAACTTATTGACAAAAACCGCGTAGCGGCAGAGCACACCAAGTTGGTGCTTGAGCGCTTGGCAAAAATTGACAGTGAAAACTAACCAACCAACGCTTTAAAGGTTGGGTTATGGCTTTGACCCATATTTTAATTTCATCCCTAATTATCAGTTGAGGAAACGCGCTATGGCAACCGCTGAAAGCACTAAAAAAGTTGATATCTTAATTAACGGGCGTAGCTATACCATCAACTGTCCCGTGTCCGAAGAAACCGCCTTACAGCGTGCCGCCAGCTATGTAAACCAATTTGTACAAGAGGTGCGTAGCCAAGCACCGCAGCTACCCCAAGAGGAATTACTGGTGCTATGTGCATTAACCTTATATGAAAAATCGGAGTCTTTGCAGCGGCACCAAGAAAACGAAGCCACCGCACAAGCAATGATTGATGCCATGCTTGCTGATGTAAATACACTTACCTAAGAATCAAGCCTTGCAGCGCTTGCACAAAGCCGCCTAAGATGGCTTGTGAGCATGATGTTGCTTGCCCGCGTGAAAATCGCTTTGGTGATCATCGTTACAAAAAAAACGCTCGCCTTCTACAATCCCGCGCCACTCTGCTAAAGTATGCTGACAATAATCGCACTGGCGAGGCACGGTACGCTCCCCAGGTTTTGGGCCATAATAACCTTGCGGCGGACGAGGATACATCCATTTCATTGCCACCCAGCTGCATGCCAAAATCACTAACACAACAAAAATTACTGTAAACATTTTGTTTCACCTATTGGTCGTTTTTGTGGTTGGTTGATGGCGGTGTGGCTGCTCTATGTTGTCAACCCACCGCAGCGCGCTTGCTACTAATGCGCGTTTACTGAACACTCGCAGCGCCTTGTCACAGGGTTGCTTGTGGTTATTGGCTGCTATCATGCCATTTTTTGCCGCAATTTTGCAAAACAAATTACCTATTCATGATAGCGTCTAAAGATAAGAATTGTAAACAAAACGCAAAGCTATATAATATAAAGTACGTTTCAATACTGTTTCTTCTTAGTAATTTGACATTTTAATTGTGTGTTAGGCCATATTAAGAAACCGATTAAGCCGCATAAAACGAGAGGGAAAACCCCACCACAAATTTTATTAAGGATTTTTTAATGTCACAAGCTGATTTAACCACTGAAAGCTCTGATCATTCTCAACAACCACAAAACTCTGATGTCACAACGCCTGCCGAGCCCATTAACGGGCTAAAAATCGCGATTGCCCAGCAGCAATTTGTGGTGGGTGACGTGATCAGTAATGCCAAAAAAATGGTACAACTCGCCGAAGATGCCAGGGATAAAGGCGCCAATTTGATTGTTTTTTCTGAGTTGTCTTTGCTGGGTTATCCCCCTGAAGACCTTTTGCTGCGCCCAAGCCTTGCCTCGCGTATCAAAATGGCATTTGAGATTTTGTATCGGGTCAAAGATATCGTCATGTTGGTAGGCTACCCCCATATTGACCCGAATGGTACCTTCAACTCGGTTGCGATTATCCATAATGGGCAACAAAAGGGCTTTTATCACAAGCAATGTTTGCCCAATTATGGGGTATTTGATGAAAGGCGCTATTTTCAAACAGGTCACAACCAAGTGCTATTTGATTATCAAGGGCTTACCATTGGGCTACTCATTTGTGAAGACTTATGGCAACACGAGCCCATCCGCGCCCTCAAAGCGCAAGGTGCTGACATTATCATTAGCTTAAACGCATCGCCTTTTGAGCAAAGCAAACAAGAACAGCGTAAAACTTTGCTAAAAAACCGTGCTACCGAGCATCATATTCCTATTGTGTATGCCAATAGTGTGGGTGGTCAAGATGACTTGGTGTTTGATGGCGGCTCAATGGTGGTCAATGCGCAAGGTAAAATTGTACAAGAAGCCCCACGTTTTTTACAGCATACCCTGTATGTGGTAGCGCGCCTAGATGAACAAAGCGGGCAAGTGACTTTATCTGAACAGCGTAAAGCCCCTCTGGCACTCAGCCAGATTGCCGAAACCTACCAAGCTTTGGTGGTTGGATTGCGGGACTATGTTAACCATTCTGGTTTTAAAGGGGTATTGATTGGGCTTTCAGGCGGTATTGATTCTGCACTTACCTTGTGTATAGCGGTAGACGCACTAGGGGCAGATAAAGTCTATGCGGTGATGATGCCTTATGAGTACACCTCGCAAATCAGCCTGCAAGATGCCCAAGCACAAGCGCAGCGTCTTAATGTTTCTTACACAGTTTGTCCTATTCATGCAGCAGTTGAAGGCATGCGCCATACCCTTGAGCCAATGTTTAGCAACACCACTGCCGACACCACCGAAGAAAACATTCAAGCACGCGCCCGCGGTATGATTTTGATGGCATTGTCCAACAAATTTGGACATCTGGTGCTCACCACGGGCAATAAGTCAGAAATGGCTGTCGGTTATGCCACGTTATATGGTGATATGGCAGGTGGGTTTGATGTGCTAAAAGATGTGTACAAAACCCAAGTCTATGCCCTTGCCAACTACCGCAATCGCCTTGAAGAATCACCTGTGATTCCAGAGCGTGTCATTACCCGTGCACCCTCTGCCGAACTGCGCCCTGACCAAAAAGACCAAGACAGCTTACCCGATTATGACACGCTTGATAAAGTATTGGAGCTCTATATCGACCGCGACTTTGGTTTTGATGCAATTGTTGAAGCAGGTTATGATAAAGACATGGTCAAAAAAGTACTCACTATGGTTGACCGCAATGAGTACAAACGCCGTCAAGCCGCTATTGGTACCAAAATCACTCACCGCGCTTTTGGGCGTGAGCGCCGCTATCCACTAGTTAACCATTGGTCGCTAGAGTTCCCAAAGCGTTAACCACTGTGTCATCTTAAAATATTAAAAAAAGGCATTAATTATTTAATGCCTTTTTTGGTATGGGTATAACAAGTATACGAATGGTGTTGTTAATTTGGGTTATTTACATCAGCAGTTCACGCTTACCGCTTTTGGTCATACCGCTCACCAAGCCTGCTTCCTCCATGGCATCAACAATGCGTGCCGCGCGGTTATAACCTATACTAAATTTACGCTGAATGCTTGATGCTGATACTTTGCGCGTTTCTAGTACAAATGCCACCACCTCGTCATAAAGTGGGTCTTCATCGCCGCTAGCACTTGCACCAGAGTCGCCGCTGCCACTTGAGGGCGAACTTAATTCAAAGTTATCAAACATATTATCAATATAGTCAGGGGCGCCACGCTCGCGCCAAGCATCACAAATACGATTAACCTCAGCGTCGCTAATAAAAGCGCCATGCACACGATTGGGTTCAATTTGCCCTGGGCCTAAAAACAGCATATCACCATGTCCAAGCATATCCTCCGCCCCGCCTGCATCCAAGATAGTGCGCGAGTCTACTTTTGAGTTGACGCGAAGCGCGGCACGCACGGGAATATTGGCTTTAATGAGTCCCGTAATCACGTCCACTGAAGGGCGCTGGGTTGCCAAAATCAAGTGAATCCCTGCTGCCCGTGATTTTTGGGCAAGGCGAGTAATGAGTTCTTCGGCTTGTTTGCCTACTTGCATAATCATGTCAGCAAACTCGTCAGCAACAATGACAATTTGTGGTAAGGGTGTGAGTTTGGGGGGTTTATCTTGGCTTACGCTGTCATTGAGGCGCCATAGGGGGTCAAGCAAGGGCTGTCCATTTTGTTCAGCGGCAATGACTTTTTTATTAAACTCATCAAGCTTACGCACTTTAAATAGTGACATGAGCTGATATCGACGTTCCATTTCTGCCACACTCCAAGACAGACTACTAGCCGCTTGGGTCATGTCGGTGACTACTGGGGTAAGCAGATGCGGTATGTCATTGTAGTTAGCAAGTTCTAGCTGTTTTGGGTCAATGAGGATTAAGCGAAGCTGCTTTGGGGTGTATTTTAGCAGCATGGATAATAGTAGCGAGTTGACCAAGACGGATTTACCAGACCCTGTGGTTCCTGCCACTAGCATGTGGGGCGCTTTGGCAAGGTCAGCAATGATGGGTCTACCTGCAATGTCTTTGCCCATCGCCATACTAATAAGACCCTCGGGGTCTTGATATGCCTCAGTTTTTAGTAATTCAATCAGTCGCACCATTTGTCGCTGCGGGTTGGGTACTTCGATGCCAATATACGGCTTGCCAGGAATCACTTCCACCACACGGACTGACGCCATAGAAAGCGAGCGCGCCAAGTCTTTGGCAATACCTGTCACTTTACTTGCCTTGATACCGGGTGCCAATGCCACTTCAAAGCGTGTGACCACCGGTCCCATTTGTGCATTAACCACGTCGGCTTTGATATTAAATTCTTGTAGCTTAATTTCTAGCAGTTCAGATAGCTGCTGTAGCTGCTCACGGCTATAGCTAGGCTTACGGTTGGGATCGGGTAAGTCTAGTAATGACAGCTCAGGCAGCGGTGTTAAGTTGGCGCGGTATGCTGCGGTTTGCATGGCTCTAGATTTGCCTGCAAATAAAGCGTCATTGGTGATATCAAGGGGATTGGCACAAGCGTCGGTTGCTTGTGAGGTTTCTAAGGCATCTAATAGCTCAGATTCTACGGCACGGCTATGGATAGGCGTGGTGGGATCTGGCAAATTTGGTGGTGCTGGTTCACTATTTGCTGCTTGTATTGCGTCTGGTACTTGGCGCATGCCCAATAGTTGGGCAACCGAAACAGGGGCGGCAGCCTCATCATCGAGTGATGTCGTACTAGGGCTGGCAGCGCTGGGCGTCAATTCATGCGATAGCGGCTTAACAGCGGTTATTGCCGTATCCGTTGGTGTAGCGCTGCTGATATCTGGCGCAGTTGATGACGTTACAGTGGCTTGGGTGTTGGGCGCGACATGTGACTCAAATGACTTAAGGGGCATATCGTGCACGTCAGCTGGTACTAATGGCTGTTCGGTGGTAATACCATGATCAATGGTGTCATCTAGTTGCGTTGTTGCTATGGAGTCAGTGGCTGTCTGGTTTGGTGCGGGGGGCACCACTGGCATGGCTGCCGCATTAGAAGTCGCACGCGGTGAGGGCGCGGCAGCAGGCGTTTTTATCACTTCACGTTGTAGCTTTGCATCCAACTTTTTGGTCAGTTTGGTATTGGCAACATAGGTTGAACTTACAGGCTTAAACGGGTTGGCGGCATCATTTTTTGCGAGCCATTCGTACTCTTTGATCTCACTAAAACCCGTTTCATCCAAAAACTCATCCAAGGGATTAATCATGGACAAACTTGCTGCTACCTCGGTACTCGCTTCATCCGCATGGGCTGATACATGAGGTGAAGAATCGGTTGATGGTGTGGGTAATGGCATTTGGGTAGCCGCATCGGTGCCTCGAGTTTGCGCACTTGTCACTGGATGGTCAGCACCTTGATACTTTGCTGCTTCATCTGCCCTCGCGGCATCGCGAACAGGTTTGAGCACACGTCCTGATACAAGAGCGCGCCAATCAATATTAAAAGTAAAAGTGAGGGTAATGCCAATAAACGCCATCAAAAACAACAGCGTACCCCAATAGGTCAATAATTGACTTAAACCGCTCCCCACAATTTGTCCAATCATGCCCTGCAAAAGCCAACCAAACGCTAATACCCCCGTCAGTGCCGCAGTGGCAAGCAATAGCAGCACGTAGCCCAACGTACGAATCAAGCCATGCGGCTGGGTATGATGACGCCAAACACACCACGCCTCATAGCAAGCAATCACAATTAGCCACCAGCTAGCGGCGCCCAAAAACGCATAAAGAATATCAGCGAGCCATGCCCCACCTTGACCAGCAAGGTTACTGACCTCAGTACTAGCACTACTTAAATGCGACCAACTTGGGTCATTTGCTGAATAGCTAATCAGCGACATCACCAACAACAGTGCCACAACCAACCAGATGACTGTGAGCACGCTACGACGGATATAGTAAGACAACGTAATCTACCTTTGTTTTTGAAAACTAATAGAAGAAACAACGTCCGCCAGCCCCAAACAAAATACTGGCAACGTCTAGCAGAGTGAAAAACCCTACAGAAAAATAGCGGATACAGCCGCCTATCATAGCAAATCTTCACTTTGTTTTGGTTAGCTTTTTATTGCCAAAATTGCCAAAAATTCTCCAAGCTTGGGCGATTTTTTTGATAAAGCTACTTGCTGCATGCACCCTATCATCATCATTGGTTTTTCCTTATTTTAAAACCTCGCCATCTCTTTATCAGTTTGCTGCAAAGGTAACGGCTGCTTACCCAAACATTGACTTGCTATTTTCCCTATTAGCCCCTATCTTACTCATACCCCTATCCTACTTATACATAGGGGCACGAGGTGAAAGCAATTTGCCGCGCCTTAGGGTTTGTATTTATTTTATCCGTTTGATCAACATTGTGGGGTGGTCGCATGTCAGAACATATTCATCATCAATTAATTATTTTGGGTTCAGGCCCTGCAGGTTATGCCGCGGCGGTATATGCCGCGCGCGCCAACCTAAAGCCTGTGATTATTACGGGCATGCAAGTGGGTGGACAGTTAACCACCACCACCGAAGTGGATAATTGGCCAGGCGATGCACATGGCTTGACCGGCCCAGATTTGATGGTACGCATGCAGGCACATGCCGAACGCTTTGGCACACAATTGGTATATGACCAAATCAATCAAGTCAACCTAAGCGAGCGCCCCTTTTGCTTACATGGTGACAACGCTAGCTATAGCTGTGATGCGCTTATCATTGCCACGGGCGCTTCTGCACAGTATTTGGGCTTGCCATCTGAACAAAAATTTATGGGTCTAGGCGTCTCTGCTTGTGCCACTTGTGATGGCTTTTTTTACCGCGGCAAACCCGTTGTTGTCATTGGCGGTGGCAATACCGCCGTAGAAGAGGCATTGTATCTGTCTAATATTGCTAGCCACGTAACCCTCGTACACCGCCGTGATAGCTTGCGCTCAGAAAAAATCCTGCGCGATCAATTGCTAGAAAAACAAAAAACAGGCAATGTTAGCATCGAATGGAACAGCCAAGTTAAAGAAGTGGTCGGCGATGACTCAGGCGTAACAGGCGTCGTCATTGAAAACGTCCTCGACCACACCACCAAACAATTAGCCGCGCCTGGCGTGTTTATCGCCATTGGGCACAAACCCAATACCGCCATATTTCAAGACCAACTTGCTATGAATAACGGCTATATTGTGGTCAAAAGCGGCTTAGACGGTAATGCCACGGCAACCAGTGTTGAGGGTGTCTTTGCGGCAGGTGATGTGGCAGATCATCAGTATCGCCAAGCCATTACTTCTGCTGGCACAGGCTGTATGGCGGCATTGGATGCAGAAAAATATCTAGACGCCTTAGCCACGGCAAATAGCCACTAAAAAAATAGCCCACCATATGCCTATTTTGTGCCACTATCACTTTCCCGATCCTGCCGCGGTTGACCCACACGGTGATGGACTCATAGCCGTTGGTGCAGACTTGGCGGCAGACACCTTGCTGTGTGCCTATCGCCAAGGGCTTTTCCCATGGTTTAACGAAGGCGAGCCGATTGCTTGGTGGTCACCTGAGCCACGCTGCATCATTGAGCCATCTCAGTTTGAACCCAGCAAATCCCTTGTCCGTCGTATCAAAAACAGCCATTGGACGTTTACCGTCAACCAAGCATTTTCACAGGTTATTGGCGCTTGCGCTGAAGCGCGGGCATATGCGAATGATACTTGGATTAGCCCAGCGATGATTGACGCCTACACCGCGCTACACCAGCGCGGCATCGCACATAGTATTGAAGTTTGGCAACAAGACACCTTAATTGGCGGCTTGTATGGTCTAAAAATCGGGCAAGCTTTTTTTGGGGAAAGTATGTTCCACCGCTGCACTGATGCCTCAAAAGCGGCTTTTTTTGTATTGATGCGTCTGTGCGCCAAGTCTCATTTTGACTGGGTAGATTGTCAACTACCCAATCCCCATTTAATGAGCTTGGGTGCCACTACCATGACACGGCAAAACTTTTTATCATCCCTTAACCAAAAAGTCAATGAAGCTACTTGTGACTGGTCGCGGCTTTGTCAGTCTTCCCAGCGCTTGGTGGCATTACTACAAGACGGAGCGTTAATTTATGAGCCGCATTACTTATCTTTTAGCCCGCTTTAACCGCCCCGCATGATCGCCTCACCGTGTGATTTTGAATCCGTTACCGCGTTACCAAGCATGCAGGTTACCCCATTACACCAATGTAGTTATTTGCCAGATCGGGCAGCGAGGTTGGAACTGTTTGATTTATCAAATCATGAGCGCTTAACAACACCGCTATTTTCTGGCTTATCGCGTTTGGGGTTTCGCCGTAGTGGGCAGCACTTATATCGCCCTGCTTGTCACCACTGCCAACGCTGTATTTCTACGCGGCTATTGGTAGCCGCATTTGAGCGCAACCGCAGCCAACGCAAATTGTGGCAAAAATATCAAAATACTGATGTGGTGATTACTGCCTGTGAAGATGCCAATGAACAGCACTTTAGCTTATACGCCCGCTATATTTGTGCCCGTCACAGTGATGGCGACATGTATCCACCCAATTTGCAAAGCTTCCGCCATTTTTTACAACATAGCTTTACCCATTCTTTTTTTATGGAGTTCTGGCAAAAAGATACCTTAATTATGGTCGCAGTGTGTGACCAGCTCGATGACGGCATCTCTGCAGTTTATACATTCTTTGATCCAGACTGGCAGCCAAGCGGTTTAGGAACGCTGGCTATTCTTACCCAAATTGAGCATGTTAAACGGCTCAACCTACCCCACTTATATTTGGGTTTTTGGGTGCCCAATGCCCAAAAAATGGCTTATAAATCAAAATTTTATCCCATAGAGCTACTCATAGACCAAACTTGGCACCGTTTTGATAGCCCCGTCACCCCCGAACACGTAGAGCCGCTGTTACAAAGGGCAATCAAGCAGCATTATCTCGCCGTATGGCAGGACTAAGGCAGCGCCATCAAGGATTTTTCTAGGATTGCAGCATCCGTCTTACGACCATCACCGTGGCTATAATAATTTTTACGGATACCCATCTTGGTAAAGCCATGTTTTTGGTAAAGATAAATGGCAGGTAGATTATCCACACTTACCTCTAACATCAGGCGCTGTGCCTGTCGGCTGCTTATACGTTGGCATACGGCGGTCAACAACTGGCTTGCCACGCCCTGCCTTTGATAATAAGGCGCCGTGCCAATTTTAAAAATTTCGGCATCTTCAAATAGCTGCTGATACAGACAATAACCCATTACTATTTTTGTCACGTCTTGGGTGGCAATTAATAAATGACTATTGGGATTAGCGAGTAAGTCGGTAAGAGCCTGCACCGACCAAGCCTCATCCAAAAAAATTGCTTGCTCAATCTGAGCAACTTGGTTAATGATACTGCGATTGATCACATCATCGGCTACAGGGATTTCAGCAAAAACCAATAATGACATCTTAAAGTTCCTCTTTATTTAACATAAAAAAAGAGCCACCGAAGTGACTCCTTTTTTATAATAACTGCCAAGTAACGATTATTCGTTTACTTTGGCAACAACACCTGCGCCTACCGTACGACCGCCTTCACGGATCGCAAAACGTAGACCTTGGTCCATTGCGATTGGGTGGATAAGTTCCACTGCCATCTCAACGTTGTCACCAGGCATTACCATTTCGGTACCTTCTGGTAATTGGATTGCGCCAGTTACGTCAGTGGTACGGAAGTAAAATTGTGGGCGGTAACCATTTAGGAATGGGGTATGACGTCCACCTTCTTCTTTTGATAGTACGTATACTTCTGCATCAAATTTGGTGTGTGGTTTGATTGAACCTGGTTTGGCTAGTACTTGTCCACGTTGTACGTCTTCACGTTTGGTACCACGTAGTAACACACCACAGTTCTCGCCTGCACGACCTTCGTCTAGCAATTTGCGGAACATTTCAACGCCTGTACAAGTGGTTTTGGCGGTTGGTTTGATACCAACAATTTCAATCTCTTCGCCTACTTTGATGATACCTGATTCAACACGACCTGTCACAACAGTACCACGACCAGAGATTGAGAACACGTCTTCGATTGGCATCAAGAATGGTTTGTCGATAGCGCGTTCTGGTTCTGGAATATAGCTGTCTAAGGTGTCTAGTAGTTCTAGTACCGCTGGCTCACCGTATTTGCCTTCGCCGCCGTTTAGCGCTTCTAGGGCAGAACCTTTGATGATTGGTGTGTCATCGCCAGGGAAGTCGTAGCTTGATAGCAATTCACGTACTTCCATCTCTACAAGTTCTAGTAGCTCTTCGTCATCTACCATATCACATTTGTTCATGAATACCATGATGTATGGTACACCAACTTGGCGTGATAGTAGGATGTGCTCACGAGTCTGTGGCATTGGGCCATCAGTGGCTGATACAACCAAAATCGCGCCGTCCATCTGTGCGGCACCTGTGATCATGTTTTTAACATAGTCAGCGTGTCCAGGACAGTCTACGTGTGCGTAGTGACGTGCTTGGGTGTCATACTCAATGTGTGAGGTGTTGATGGTAATACCACGGGCTTTTTCTTCAGGGGCGCTGTCAATTGACGCGTAGTCTTTTGCTTCACCACCGTTGTGCTTGGCAGCAACGGTTGCGATTGCAGCAGTTAGGGTGGTTTTACCGTGGTCAACGTGTCCAATGGTACCTACGTTGACGTGTGGCTTTGTGCGTTCAAACTTGGCCTTTGCCATAATTTAATCCTCTTTTTGATATTAAAATTAAAGTGATTCACTTTAATTCTGCAAGGTTATTTTAACTGTTTTGTCCCATGCTCATCAATCGCTAATTGTTATGGATTGGCAAGCATGGTACTTATTTTTAAGACAATCGCTAGCCATCTTTATTAAGCAAGATGGCTAGTTTTTTAGCTATTATTCATCATCATCTTTATTGGTGAATTTCTTGATGATTTCTTCGGCAACGTTACGTGGGGTCTCTGCGTATTTTGCAAATACCATTGAATAAGTTGCACGACCTTGTGACATAGAGCGTAGTTGGGTTGCATAACCAAACATCTCTGCTAGCGGCACTTCTGCACGAATTTGTTTGACGCCGCCAAACATATCGTCCATACCTTGTACCATACCACGGCGACGGTTTAGGTCACCCATGATGTCACCCATGTAGTCTTCTGGGGTTTCTACTTCTACTTTCATGACTGGCTCAAGTAGGACTGGGCTTGCTGCCATGAAGCCTTTACGGAAGGCAATAGAGCCTGCCATTTTGAATGACAATTCATCAGAGTCAACGTCATGGTATGAACCATCGTATAGTACCGCTTTAACGCCAACAATTGGGTAACCTGCAAGTACACCGTTTTTCATGCGTTCTTGGATACCTTTGTCAACCGCGCCAAAGAATTCTTTTGGTACCACACCGCCCACAACTTCTTCAGCAAATTCGTATTCTTTGCCTTCAGCGGTGTCCATTGGCTCAAGACGTAACCAAACGTGACCAAACTTACCACGACCACCTGTTTGACGAACAAATTTACCTTCTTGTTCTACGGTGGTGCGGATGGTTTCACGGTAAGCAACCTGTGGAGCGCCCACATTTGCTTCAACGCCAAACTCACGCTTCATACGGTCTACCAAGATTTCTAGGTGAAGCTCACCCATACCGCTGATGATGGTTTGACCTGATTCTTCGTCAGTGTGCACACGGAATGAAGGATCTTCTTTTGCCAAACGGTTAAGAGCGATTGACATTTTTTCTTGGTCAGCTTTGGTTTTTGGTTCTACCGCTAAGCTAATGACTGGCTCAGGGAATTCCATACGCTCAAGGGTAATGATGTTGTTTTCGTCACAAAGAGTATCACCTGTAGTAACGTCTTTTAGACCCACAAATGCGACGATGTCGCCTGCACGTACTTCGCTCACTTCTTTTTGTGAGTTGGCATGCATCTCAACGATACGACCAATACGTTCACGTTTCATTTTAACAGGGTTGTACACCGCATCACCTTGTTTTGCAACACCAGAATATACACGAACGAAGGTTAAGTTGCCTACGTATTTGTCATTCATAATTTTGAATGCCAATGCCGCAAATGGTTCGTCGTCTGATGAGGCACGGGTAGCTTCGGTTTCTGCTTTATCGTCTAATATACCTTTGATGTCCGCAACGTCATCTGGGGCGGGTAGAAAATCGATAACCGCGTCTAGCATACGCTGAACGCCTTTGTTTTTAAAAGCGGTACCACATAACATTGGCTGAATTTCAGTAGCAAGTGTGCGTGCACGTAGACCTGCAATAATGTCTTCACGTGATAGCTCGCCTTCGTTCAAGTATTTATCCATCAACTCTTCTGAAGACTCTGCTGCCGCTTCAACCATGTTGTTACGCCATTCTTCGGCAGTTTCAACAAGATCGGCGGGGATGTCAGCGTATTCAAACTTCATACCTTGAGAAGGTACATCCCAAATAATCGCTTTCATCTCGATAAGGTCAATAACCCCTTCAAAGTTATCTTCTGCGCCAATTGGAATTACTACAGGTACAGGGTTACCGCCTAGGCGACCTTTAACTTGTTCAACCACACGGAAAAAGTTAGCACCCGTACGGTCCATTTTGTTAACAAAGGCAAGACGAGGCACTTTGTATTTATTGGCTTGACGCCATACAGTTTCTGACTGTGGCTGTACACCACCCACCGCACAGTAAACCATACACGCACCATCAAGAACACGCATAGAGCGTTCTACTTCAATGGTGAAGTCCACGTGGCCGGGGGTGTCAATAATGTTGATACGATGTTCTGGAAATTGGCTACCCATACCTGACCAAAAGCAGGTCGTGGCAGCAGAGGTAATGGTGATACCGCGTTCTTGTTCTTGTTCCATCCAGTCCATGGTGGCGGCACCTTCATGTACCTCACCAATTTTGTGGCTTTTACCTGTATAAAACAAAATACGTTCTGTTGTTGTCGTTTTACCTGCGTCAATGTGCGCAGAGATACCGATGTTGCGGTAGCGATTTAATGGTGTTGTACGTGCCATAGTTAATTCCTAGGGACTAAAGATTAAAATTGTTCTGTTATCTACAGGCAGTTATATCGGGAGATTTTAAGAAGTTAGTTTTAACGTTTTGATTGGTCTAATAGTTAGCAATCATTGTGATAAAAGAAAGCCTTATTCTTGATATAAGTGCTGTATGATAAGAACTTGCCATGACAAAGCCATGACAAGCTGCTTTTTCAAACCATGATATTGGGGGTTTTACCTGTAATTCAAGATAAGCGTCCCAATATTATGGCGGGTATTACCAAGCAGGCTGCTACCATTCAGATAGCAGCTTTTTAAATTAGAAACGGTAGTGTGAGAACGCTTTGTTCGCATCTGCCATACGGTGAACTTCGTCACGTTTTTTAAGCGCATTACCTTTGCCGTCTGCGGCATCTAGTAATTCACCTGCTAAACGTAGCGCCATTGATTTTTCAGAACGTTTTGCAGCCGCATCTACTAACCAACGCATTGCTAATGCGGTACGACGGGAGGGACGTACTTCCATAGGAACTTGATAAGTAGCACCACCCACACGGCGAGCTTTTACTTCAACCATGGGGCGAACTTTGTCTAACGTGTCTTCAAAAAATTGTACAGGGTCGATACCAGAATTTTTTTCTAGTACACGATCTAGTGCACCATAAACGATTGATTCTGCTACTGATTTTTTGCCATCAACCATTACGTGGTTGATGAATTTGGCAAGTGTTTTGCTACCAAATTTTGGATCTGGTAGAATTTCACGGGCAGCGATGACGCGACGTCTTGGCATGATAATTTCCTTGTGTATTCAGGGTAGTCTGGTAGCGAAAGTTTAACTCTTCACCAGCCTTACTGCATAGTTGTGATGTTTGATCGAGTGAACCATGCAAACAATATTATTAAGTAATAGAGTAAAAAGCGTCCAGTAATTAGGCTTTAGGACGTTTTGCACCATATTTTGAACGACCTTGTTTGCGGTCTTTAACGCCAGCACAGTCTAGTGCGCCACGGACGGTATGGTAGCGTACACCTGGTAAGTCTTTAACACGACCACCGCGGATTAATACTACGCTATGCTCTTGAAGGTTGTGACCTTCGCCACCGATATAGCTTGATACTTCAAAACCTGAAGTTAAGCGTACACGGCATACTTTACGCATGGCTGAGTTTGGTTTTTTTGGTGTAGTTGTGTATACACGTGTGCACACGCCACGGCGTTGTGGGCAAGCTTTTAATGCTGGCACTTTTGATTTTTCAGTAATGGTATTGCGACCTTTACGAATTAATTGATTTGTAGTTGCCATAAGGGCACTCTCTCCCGT